>JAABUX010002800.1_pt1 | contig 24038 bp, 28 predicted proteins | sample 5561851 | NCBI WGS metagenome assembly JAABUX01 (sample SAMN10711883, study PRJNA513361) | rock metagenome | isolation source: Antarctica rocks | place: Antarctica: Victoria Land, Richard Nunatak red sandstone | collected 2016-01-03 | reverse complement strand
CCACCGCCGGGCGGCGCGCAGGGCCCGTTGACTTCGCCCTGGCGCCGGAGCATCCGAACGCCGGCGCCGACCATCACGGCGGCGAAGCCGAACAGCACCAGTCGGGGGTCGAGCAGCCGGTTGACCGCTGCGCCGGCAAACGCCGAGGCCGCTCCGGAACCTCCGAACAGGGCAGCGATGCGCCAGCGCACCTGTCGTAGGCGGAGCAGGACTGCCGTGGCAGAAGAGATCCCGACCACCGCCAGCGACGTGAGCACCGCGGACGCCAGGGGCAGCCCCGCGCCGTAGACCAGGGCGGGGACGGCCAGGATCGAGCCGCCCCCGCCGAGGAGTCCCAACAGCAGCCCGATGAGCAAGCCCAGGACTGCTGCGGCGGTCACGAGCGCTGCTGCGGCAGCTGCTCGAGAGCCTGCTCGATGCTCGGCGCGGCGGGACCGCGGTTGTAGGGCAGCAGACTCAGGGCGCGGCTCATGGTGCAGGTGTTGCTCAGCGCCGCGACGGTCAGACCCGCGCCGATGCCCCCGGCAAGAAATCGCGCCGCAGGCACGCGCAAGCTGGCCACGATGCTGGCCAGGACGATGGAACCGGCGGTCAAGCGGACCTGTCGGTCCATCGTCCAGCGGGCCCGGCCGCGACCTCGCTCTCCAGACCCGCCTCGGCAGCGTTGCCGTAGGAGTCGTTGACCAGGACGACATTGCGGCCGGGACCGTCCAGGACCGAGGCGGCGACGGAGGCGCGGTAACCGGAGCCGCAGTAGATCCAGACCTCACCGGTGGGTACCTCGTCCAGTCGGTCGGTCAGCTGGTGCAGGGGGATGTGCAGGGAACCGCGCACGCCGCCCGCGGCCCGCTCGTCGTTGCGGCGGGTGTCGAGGACCTGCACCGGGTGGTCCACCGGCGCTGCGGCCATGGCCTCGGCCAGGCCGGCGAAGTCGCTGGTGCGGTAGGAGCGCAGCGGCCGGCCGCCGGCGAGGGTCTGGACGTCCCCGACAGCCATGCCGGCGAGGGCGTCGATGCCGATGCGCACGAGCTCGCGGCGCGCTCGGGCGACCTGCTCCTCGGTCTGCCCGATCAGGGTCAGCGGGGTGCCGTAGTGGTAGAGCCAACCGAGGTAGGTGACGAAGTTCCCAGACAGCTCGAAGCCGAGTGACCCAGCCAGGTGTCCGGCGGCGAAGGCTGTCCGCTCGCGCAGGTCCACCACCCATTCCCCGTCCTCGATGCGGCGGCGCAGCTCGTCGGCGTCGACCGGGGCGGGCAGGGACAGGTCCACCGGCGCCGGGCCGCGGCGGTTCAACGGCGCCATGTGCGCGTAGTAGGCAGGGAAGGCGTCCAGACCGGCCAGGAGGGTGTCGACGTAGTCCTGCTCGGCCTGGGTCAGGGCGGGGTTGACCCGGACCTGCTCGCCGATGGTCGATGCGGTGCCCGACGTCGGGGTCGCCGAGCAGAAGCTGCCGAACCCGTGGGTGGGGAACACCTCGGTCTCCGCCGGTAGCTCGGTGGCCAAGCGGCGCACCGAGCGGTACTGGGCGTGGGTCAGGGCGTCGGTGTCGGCAGGACCCATCAGGTCGGTGCGCCCGGTGGAGCCGTAGAGCATCGACCCACCGGTGAACACGGCGCGTACGACTCCTCCATGGCCCGCCGAGGCGTCCTCGAGGACGTAGCTGACGTGGTGATGGGTGTGCCCGGGGGTGTGCAGGACGCGAACGCTCATCCCGCCGGCGGTGAAGACGTCACCGTCGCCCGCGGGGACGTGGTCGTACTCCACGCCGCTGGCCGCGGGCACCACGTACGAGGCGCCGGTACGGGTCGCGAGCTCCAGTCCGCCGGTCACGTAGTCGTTGTGCACATGCGTTTCGACCACGAGGGTCACCCCGACGCCGAGCCGTTCGGTCAGGTCCAGCACGCGGTCGATGTCGCGCTGAGGGTCGATCACCACGGCGGTGCGACCGTCGTGCGCCAGGTAGCTGCGGTCTCCCAGACTGGACGTCTCGATGGTGACGATCTCGATGCTCACTGGTGCTCGCTTCCCTACCCCGTAGGGTACCTGTCGGCGAAAAATGAGAGGACGGGCGCCGGTCAGGCGACTCGGCCGGGGTGACCGTCGGGGGTGGTGAAAGGCAGGCCGTCCTGAGCCCAGCGGGTCATGCCGCCCTCGATGTTCTCCACGTGCAGGCCAGCAGCGGCCAGAACGCCGACGGCCTTGCTGCTGCGGCCGCCGCTGCGGCAGATCGCGGCGATGAGGCGGGCGGGGTCGAGTTCGCCCAGGTGGGCGGGCAGCTGGCCCAGTGGGATGTGGACGGCGCCTTCGATGCGGCCGGCGATCCATTCATCGTCCTCGCGGACATCGACGATCTGCAGATCCTGGCGGCGGACGTAAGCGGTGTTCGGGTCCATGGGTGGTCCTCTTCGTCGCTGTGCGGAGTGGAACGATGCTGGGGGCTCAGGCGAGGGAGAGAAAGAGGCGCTCGAGCTGGGCCTCGTCGACGCGGCGGTCCTGGCCCTCGGCCTCGGCGGTCAGGCACTGGCGCATGCCGGTGGCGATGATCTTGAAGCCGGCTTTGTCGAGCGCCCGGGAGACCGCGGCGAGCTGGGTGACGACCTCGGCGCAATCGCGACCTTCCTCGATCATCTTGATGATCCCGGCGACCTGGCCCTGCGCGCGCTTGAGCCGCGCCACCACGTCGCCGAGCGCCGTCATGTCGACCTCCACGATCCCTCCTCACTCGCGTGGTACCCCAGGGGGTACTAGCAGACTAGCCCACGCCGTTTCTGTCCGGCGGGCCCGCTCGACCCCCGCCCCATGTGCGGCAGCTCACCCCATAGGCAGGCTCGAGGCGACCGGCCAGCGCGAAGTGCGCCTGGGCCTCTTCGGCGCGGTCCAGCTCCACGAGGGTCTGGGCGAGCAAGTGGCGCACGTCGGCGTCCAGTGGGCTCGCCTCGACCAGGCGTCGCAGTACCGGCTCCGCCTCGCCGAACAACGACGAGCCGTACAGCGCCAGCGCCAGCAGCCGTTCGATGCCGCGCTCACCCGGCAGCTGTCCAGCTGCCTGCCGCAGCAGCGGCGCCGCCGCGACGGCGTCCCGCTGAGTCAGCAGCTTCTCCGCCTCGCGATAGAAGTCGTACGCAGTGCACGCCTCGGCCTCCTTCAGTTCCCTCACCTCCAGCTCTGCGTTCATCCTCCAGGTCATACCCCTGCGGGTATGCAATCGGCATACGCCTTCGCTTGTCCAGCCGCGTCACGGGCATGCGCCGCTTGGTGGATCTCCCGTCCAGCGGACCCGCCGAGATCCGCCGCAACCAGCCCCAGCTGACTGTCGTCAGTGGACGATGGCCAACCGGGACCGGCGGGCGTTCAGGCGGTGAGGACCTGTCTCTCAATTGGGATGGCTTACGTGGGACACACGACCCACCGACCTGGTCGCGCTCGCCCCGTGGCGGCGGAGCGGGATCGAAACGATGCTCAGCCGAGGCTGTCCGCTGAGACCCTCGGTGCGTGACTTCCCTGGTGATGATCACCGGCCCGATCGCGGCCGGGAAGAACACCGTTGCGTCAGCGCTCGCGGATCGTGTCAGCTCGTTCGGTCGGACGGCGGTGGTCGCTGACGTCGACGACGTGGCCGCGATGGTCACCGGCCGTGGCGCTGCCTCGTCCGGGCTGTGGTTCGCCGCGCACCGGGCCCACGGGGTGCTCGTGGCCGAGTGGCTACGGTCAGCCGTCAACGTCGTGATCGCGGTAGGCCCGATCTACTCGATGGACGAGCAGGCCGCGTTCCTCGACCCGCTGCCGGCGGGCCAAGTCGTGCACTGGGTGGTCGTCGACGCGCCGGTGGCGGTGACCTTCGCTCGGGCGATCGCCGACCCCACCCGGGGGCTGTCGCGCGACCGCGCCTTCCACACTGAGCGCCACCAGCGGTTCCGCGATCTTCTTCCAGGGATCCCGGCGGACCAAACCTTCAGCTCCGACGGCAGGAGTGCCGACAGCATCGCTGCAGCGATCCTCGCTGCGATCGACGTCGGGTAGGTCCCAGGAGGCCGGGCTGATACCGATCGTTTCCGGGACGATCGGGCCGGTATGACGACACGCCTGAGCTGATCGGTCCGAAAGTCGTCTCAAAACTATGTGTGGCGATTGTCGTGGGCACGACGTTTTCGGTACGACGCCACTGGCGGCGCGGGGGTCAGCGGCACGGTGACGCCGAGAGTCCAGGGGTCGGGGTCGGTGCCGGTTCTTGCGGGAGGCCATCGGGGGTCTGGGGTCTGGTCGTGTGCAGTCGCAGCGGGGTGTCTTCGGTGCGGAGCGGCGGTTGGGGATCAGTTCTGGACGGTGGGACGGATGGTCATGTCGCCGATCTCGACGTCGTTGGGCTGTTCGATGGCGAAGGCGATCGCGCGGGCGACGGCTTCGGGGGCGATGCCAAAGTCGGCCATCCCGCGGGTCACCTGGTCCCGGACGGCGGGGTCGTCGATGGAGTTCGCGAGTTCGGTGCGGACGTACCCGGGTGAGATCGACGTCGTACGGAGGGCCCCGTCGGTCGACTCCTGGCGCAGGCCTTCGAGCAGGGTGCGGACCGCGTTCTTCGTGGCCGCGTAGACGGCCTGGTTGGGGGTGATCTTCAGGCCCGAGGTGGAGACCGTGGTGACCAGGTGGCCGCGACCCTGGCGAGTGAAGACCTGCAGGGCCGCGGCGATCCCGTGCAGGACCCCGCGCAGGTTCACGTCGATCATCGCCGACCAGCCGTCGACGTCGAGGTCGGCCATCGGCCCGATCTTGCTGATCCCCGCGTTGGCGACCAGGACGTCGAGACGGCCGAACTGCTCGACCGCGGTGCCCACCAGGCCCACGAGGTCACCGCGTCGGGTGACGTCCGTGGCGACGGTCACCGCCCGGCCGCCGCGGGCGCGGATCCCGGCAGCCACCACGTCGAGGCGCTCCAGTCGCCGGGCCCCGAGGACGACCGCAGCGCCGCGGTCGGCGAGCAGGTTCGCGGTGGCCTCCCCGATGCCGCTGCTCGCTCCGGTGATGGCGATGACCTTGCCGTCGATGCCTGCCATGGGCTCCTCCAGGGAAACAGCGTCTCTAACGTAAAGTGGATGGGTGTCCGCTTCCATCGACCACCGTAGCGGACAGTTGTCCGCTTCGGCAGCGAGACCCGGTGGCCGCCCGGCGGGGACGCCGCCCGGTCGGGCCGACGCGAAGGAGAACCGTGCGCTGGTGGTGGCCGCGGCCCGGGACGTCCTGGTCGGCTCGGATGAGCTCCGACTGAGCGCTGTCGCGAAGAAGGCGGGCGTCGGGCAGGGCACCGTCTATCGCAACTTCCCGACAACGGCTCAACTGCTGGCCGAGGTCTACCGGACGGAGGTCGACCAACTCGTGGCGCTGGCCCCGGTCCTGCTCGACACCCACCGTCCCCTGGCGGCCCTTTCACGGTGGCTCCAGCACGTCGCCGACTACGCCGAGGTCAAGCGCGGGTTGATGGCCGCCGTGGAGACCGGGGTCTGGCGTGAGCTCGTCGACCACAGCCTCGGACCCATCGGGGACGCCATCACGACCCTGCTCGACGCCGGCAAGCGCGACGGCAGCATCCGACGCGACGTCGACGCCCGCGACGTCATCCTGCTGATCGGTTACCTCTCACGCATCAGCGACACCGACGCCCGCACCCGGCACCTGCTCACCCTCGTCGTCGACGCCCTCCGCTCCCGCGAACCCGACTGAGCGGCTGGAATCCGCCCCCACCCGCGGCTTCCACCCGAGCCGCCGATCCGCGCTTCTCACACTCGTCGGGCCGCGTTTTCGGTACGGTCGTCTGATGGTGGCTAACCGGGGCCCATGGCGTGCGCCGCGCCGCTGCTCCAACTCCAGCCTCGGCTGCGGCCGCGGTTGAGGTGCCCGACTTCTTCCGGACAGTGGGCCCCAAGTGGATTGGGGTGAACAGATCGGGATGGAATCGTGTCGAGTAAACGTGGTAAGTATTCTCCGGAGTTTAAGGAGGCGGCGGTCCGGGAGGTCATCGACCGGTCTCGGTCGGTGGCTGACGTCGCGCGGGAGAATGGTCTGGTCGCTCAGACGCTGGGGAACTGGGTAAGCGCCTGGCGTGTGGATCACGCCGGTGAGGAACCGCAGCTGTCGGTGTCTGAGCGGGCCCGGCTGAAGGAGCTCGAGCGGGAGAACCGTGAGCTGCGGATGGAGAATGAGTTCTTGGGAAAAGCGACGGCCTTCTTCGCCAAGAAATCGCAGTAGACGTGAAGTACGCGTTCATCTGCGGCGAGGAAGGGAACTACCCGGTCGCCAAGATGTGCCGGTGGGCGAAGGTCTCACGGTCGGGGTACTACGAGTGGCACGGTCGCGGCCCGTCCTCGACCGAGCTCCGTCGCCGGCGGCTGGCCACGTTGGTGGCGTGGTCGTTCAAGGACTCCGATGGCACCTACGGGTACCGGCGGGTGCGCGCCCACCTGGCCCGGGTCGGCCAGCACGCCGACCCCGAGACGATCCGCCTGCTGATGCGTGAGCTCGCCCTGGTGCCGTGCCAGCCAGGACCCTGGCGGCCCACCACCACGGTCGCCGGCGACGTCGCGAGCACCCCGGACCTGCTGCGCCGGGACTTCACCTGCAACACCCCGGCGACCAAGCTCGTCGGGGACATCACCTACATCCGCACCTGGGAAGGATGGCTGTACCTGGCCACCGTGCTGGACTGCCACACCAAGCAAGTCCTCGGCTACGCCATGGCCGATCACCTGCGCACCGCACTGGTCACCGACGCCCTCGCGATGGCCGCCCGCAAGGTCACCATCCGTGCCGGCGTCACCGTGTTCCACAGCGACCGGGGCTGCCAATACACCTCCCAAGAATTCGCTGACACCACCGACCAACTGGGACTGGTCCGCTCCCTGGGACGCACCGGAACGTGCTACGACAATGCTTGGGCTGAGTCATTCAACGGCACCCTCAAGAACGAACGAGTCAACCGAACCGTGTACCCCACCAAGGACCACGCCAGAATTGACATCACCCGCTACATCGAACTACGATACAATCAGAAAAGGCTCCACTCCGCGCTCGGATACATCACGCCAAATGAGGCCGAGCAGAACTGGTTTCGCGACAACCGAGCCGCAAAAAAAACCCCAACAGATTCACTGTCCGGAAAACGTCGGGCTCCTCAGTCCCGCTCGCCTTGGTCCCTCCGGTCGGCAGCTTTCCTGATGTCCAGTGCTGGTGGGTGACCGGTGAAGGTCGACGACATGAGCGCTTGCCCAGACTCAGGCTTACTGGTGAGCTGCTGGACTCGACCGCTCGTGGTCGTGGTTCCCGGCATGGGCGACCGGCGACAGACCTACCGTTTCCTCGCGCCGCAGCTGATGGCCGCCGGGTACCGCGTCGACGCGCTCGACCCCCGCGGTCAGGGGGAGTCCAGCGCGGTGGCACGACTTCAGCCGCGCGGCCCTCGCCGGTGACCTGCTGGCAGTGGTGCATGCTCTCGGCGGGCCGGCGGTGCTGGTCGGCCATTCCTTCGCCGGCGGCGCGGTCACAATCGCTGCAACCCGTGAGCCGGAGCTGGTGACGGCGGCGGTCGAGATTGACCCGTTCACCCGGGTACCGAAGACCAGCATCCGCGATCTACTCACCAACCGCCAGTACCGGACGGGCGCAGTACGGGTGCTGGGCACCGCCCTGACCGGCAGCGTCGGCCGCCGTAGCGCCTACCTCGATCTCGCCTACCCGGGCCCGAAGCCCGCCGACTGGGACAGCGAGCTGGCCGCGCTGCAGACCACGATGGGCGAACCGGGGCGGATGCGAGCCCTGCGGACGATGGTCTTCTCCGACTCCAAGCAGGCCGAGACCCAGCTCCCCTCCCTGCACTGTCCGACCATGGTGATCATGGGGACACTCGACCCCGACTGGACCGACCCCCACGCCGAAGCCGAGGCGATCGTGGCGGCGCTGCCCCCGGCGTCGGTTCGGTCGCCATGATCGAGGGGGCGGGACACTAAACGCACGCCCAATTCCCCGATGAGGTGTCCCACACCGTCCTGGTGTTCCTCGAGACGGTCGACGTGCATGCTTAGATCCGGGCTGAACCGGACCAGGGTGGTTGAGGAGGCCGAGCAGGTAGCCGGCGAGGTCGGGCTGCCCAGCCTCACCCTGACCGTCTTCGCCGAGCGTCTCGGGGTGCGCCAACCGTCGCTCTACAAACACATCGACGGCCTGCCCGGGCTCCATCGGTGCATCAGCGTCCGCAGGAGGACGCAGCTCGCCGACGTGCTCGCCTGTGCCACCGTGGGCGCACAGCTACCGGGGGTGGGCGCTGGCGTACCCCGGCCGGTACGCCGCCGCGCAGCCGGCCCCGGCGCCCGGTGACCTCGAGGACGAAGCCGCGAGCAACGCGGTCGTGGAGGTCCTCGCCGACGTGTTCGGCGGGTACGACCTGCACGCCGAAGATGCCGTCGACGCCATCCGCTTCGTGCGAGCGGCGCTGCACGGCTTCGTCACTCTGGAAGCACCCACCCTCGCCGCCTTTGCCCTGCCTGTCGATATCGACCGAAGCTTCGACCGCTTCGTGCGAGCGGTCGTGAACTCCCTCGCTGACTGGGCCGAAGCACCGACTGCACCGGGGTGACCGGGGTGACCGGGGGAACGCCGACCCGAGGCGGTAGAACCCGGCCGCGGGCGGAGCCGTTGTCGGTCAGCCGCGCCGGTGGCTGGACCTCGAGGCCGCCACGCTGCTCACGGGCTCGCTGATCGCCTACTCCGCGAGCGGCGTGACCTGGTGGCTCGTCCCGGTGACACTGCTGCTCCCTGACCTGTCCGCACTGGGCTACCTGGCCGGCACCCGCGTTGGGGCCACCCTCTACAACGTCGCCCACGCGACACCGCTGCCGGTGGCCGTCATCGGGTGTTGCTGGTGGGAGCACACACCCGTCGGACTGGCTCTCGGCCTGATCTGGCTCGCCCACATCGGCCTCGACCAAATCCTGGGGTACGGCCTGAATACGGCGACCACTCCAGCACACACACCTCGGCCGACTCGGCGGGCACGGCCAGCAACGTCGGCGTCGAAGCCGGCCCAGCCGGGCCGCGGGCTGAACACGGGGGCGGCCCGGCCGCCCGGTCCTCGTCAGGGAAACCGGTCTGCCCGCGACGGACCAGAAAGTGTGCGCCCTCGTCACTTGTGTCCAGTTCCGCAGGCAGGCGGATCGGACCGACTCCCCATAAGCCGTCTGGCTGCACCGACAACCCAGGGCTCGGGTGGATGACGCCCGCGGTGAGCCGGTACTGCGCGTTTAGTCGTGGCCTTGCCGTGGTCATCGACTCGCCGTGGGCCGGTCCGCGGAGCGCGACCAGCGCGTCTCGCGTGCAGCGAGAGATGTTGGGGGCGACTTCATCGGGCTGCCACGGGACGGTGCGGGTGGGTGGACGCCACTTAGACCGTCGAGGATCGGAGCGCTGAGTGTGAGCAGCTGATGCACCTGGGTCGGCTGGAGATGGTCGAACACGTGCCGTTGGACCGCTTCGACGTGACCGGGCGCGGTGGCGACCACTTTGTCCCAGCCGAGGTTGGTCAGGGTCGCGAGGGTGGTTCGACCGTCGCCGGGGTCCGAGGCCCGGCGCAGCCATCCGCGGTGTTCCAACCGGCTGGCGATACGCGACAGGTGGGAGAGCGTGACGCTGTTCAGCGCGGCGATCTCACTCATCCGCGCCGTGCGCTCAGGGCGCCGGGACAGCCAGGACAGAACGCCGTACTCGATGTGGGTGATGCCCGCGTCGCGCTGCAGCTGAGCGTCGAGGGCTGTGGGAAGGCGGGCGATGACGCCCAGGAGCACCACCCACGCCTGCTGTTGCTCAGGGGTCAGCCATCGGGTCTCACCCTCAGCCGTCACCCCCACGGCCTCAGCACCTGTCCGGTCGCCCGTGTCGTCCCCCACCTCCACAGGATACTTGACGCGGAAACACAACGCGGGTAGTCTCTTTCCGTGTCAAGTAATGCGGACGTGGCCGCGGACAGGCCGGGCGCCGGAGGGAGCAGGACCGTGCGTGTACGTCGCTTCCGCGAGTACGGCGATCCGCAGCTGCTCACCGTCGAGAAGGTGCCAGAACCCCGCGCGGGGACCGGACGGCTCCGACTCCGGGTCTTGGCGGCCAGCGTCAAACCCGCCGACTGGAAGGACCGTGCGGGTCTGGTGGCCAGGATGCGGCCGATCATCTTCCCCGCCATCACCGGCAGCGACGCTGCGGGCGTCATCGACGAGGTAGGCCATGAGGTACGCGACGCGCAGGTCGGTGACCAGGTGTTCGGACTGGGTGGAGGGGCCGCCGAGCACGCGGGCCAGACGCCCACACCCGCGTCCAGACCGGTCACGCCCGCGGCAAGGTCGTCAGCACCCTCCCACCCCCGCCGGCCGGGGAGCCCACGCCGCCGAGGCGTGACCCCGCTCACCGTTGTCCAGCATCAGCGGCGACCCAGGACCCTCCCGTCGCCCGCGCCCACCCCACGAAAGAGAAGAGACCATGTCCGGCCAGCCGCAGCTCACCCCGCGCCGTCTGAGCAGTCGACCCGACTCCGAGCTCCTCGCCGCTGACACCGCGATGGGCGCGGTCACCCTACGGGTCGCTGACCTGGACGCGATGACCTCGTACTACCGCGACGGTGTTCGCCTGACGGTGCAGAGGGAAGAACCCGGCACCGGTCGCCGGGGCGCCCGGGTCGTCCTGGGGCGCCTCGGCGTGGCGGTCGTCGTCCTCGAACACGCACCGGACCTACGTCGAGCCGGACCCCACGATGCCGGTCTTTACCACACGGCGATCGTGTTCCAGGAGAAGGCCGACCTGGCTACCGCGGTCCACTCCGTCGCGGTCCACCACCCCCGGTCATTCACCGGCTCCTCTGATCACCCGGTCAGCCAGGCCTTCTACTTCGACGACCCTGAGGGCAACGGCGTCGAGTTGTACTGGGACCGCGCGCGCACCGACTGGAGCTGGGTCCACGGCCTTCCCCAGATGGCCGGTCAATTCCTTGACCCGAACGCGTTCCTGGAGGAGCACCTGCACCTCACCGGGGCCGCGGACCCGGTCGAGTCGGCGGCCACGGTGGGCCATGTGCACCTGTCCGTCGGGAGCACCGACACCGCCCGCACCTTCTACGTCGACCAGCTGGGGTTCGAGCTCGTCGCCGAGTTCCCCGGGGCCGGCATTTTCGTCAGTGCGGGCGGGTATCACCACCACATGGCCATGAACATCTGGAACAGCCCGAACGCCGGCCGGCGGCGTCCCACTCTCGGCCTGGGACTCGTCCGCATCGAGGTACCGAACCCCGACGATCTCGGCGAACTCAACGATCGACTGCGCCACCACAGGGTCGACACGACCCATGACGGCGCGGCCCTGCACTTCGACGATCCCTGGGGCAACACCCTGCGGGTCGCCCCCGCTGTGTCCTGAACCGTTGCCATCTCAGTCTGGAGCTGTTGTGAGCCTCACCGGTGTCGCCGGCAGACCGGTCGCGTCCCCAGGTCACGACGCCGCGACGATCGGGGTCGTGCACCTCGACGTCACCGACCGGGACCGGTCACTGGCCTTCTGGTCTGATCTGATCGGTCTCGAAGTACATGACGAGACCTCGACGTCCATCACGGTCGGGACCCCCGAGGAGCCGCTGCTCGTCCTGCACCCCGGGGCGACAGTCGCGGCACGGCCGGGTCATGCCGGGCTCTACCACGTCGGCATCCACCTCCCGGACGAGACGCAGTTCGCGGTCGTGCTCGCGCGCCTGATCGACCGTCGGATCCCGATCTCACCTGTCGACCACACGATGTCGAAGGCCATCTACCTGTCCGACCCAGACCGGCTCGGCCTGGAACTGGCCCTGGAGACCCCCGGCCGCGGCACCGACGTCACCGTCGGCCCCGAAGGCCCATCGATCCTCGACGTCACCGGCCGGCGCCGCTCTCTGGCCGAGCCACTCGACGTCGACGAGATCCTCGACCACCTGCCCACGAGCGGATCCCGATCGACCCTGCCCACCGGCACCACACTCGGGCACCTGCATCTCCAGGTCGGCCACCTGCACGCCGCCCGAGGCTTCTACCAGGAACGCCTCGGCTTCCTGGAGCACTTCGGTCGCCCCGGGCGCGTCTCGAACCTGCACACCGGGGGCGCCTTCCCTCACCGACTCGCCCTCAACACCTTCAACGGAGCCGGGCTCAGCCCGGCCCCGGCGGGGATGGCTCGGCTCCGCAGCTACGCCATCCGCTACGACACCCCGCAGCGGCTCAACGACGTCATCCAGGGCTTGACCGAGGTGCGCGAGCATCCCGAGGGCCACCTCGTCCACGACCCGTCCGGCATCCCCATCGTGCTGACCACCTGACCGACTGCCCGGCCGGGGCCACCGGAACAGCGGACGAGTCCGACGACAGCAGCCCTCGACCGGACCTGTCCGGCGAGGCCGTCTCGTAACGCCCACCAGAGCGTCAGGGGGTGTCGGCAACGCATCGGCAGCGCATCAGCGGCGCACCCCACCCACCCCGCACCCACACCCGCACACCACACGACAGAAGAAGGACGATCATGCGCGCACTGCACGTGCCAACCGCCGGAGCTCAGCCCATCCTCGGCGACATCCCGGTCCCCGAGGTCGGGGACGGAACAGTCCTGATCCGCGTCAGAGCGGCCGGACTCAACCCCATCGACAACCTGCTCGCCGCCGGCGCCATGTCGCAGATGATCCCGCACCAGTACCCGCTGGTGGTCGGCCGCGACGCCGCCGGCATCGTCGAGGCGGTCGGCGCCGGAGTCGATCACGTCCAGATCGGCGACCACGTCTACGGACACGTGCTGCTCGCTCCGCCGATCCAGGCCGGCACCGTGGCCGAGTTCGCCGTACTGCCCGCAGCGACCGTCAACCGCCTACCGGACGGTATGGACTTCACCACCGCCGCCGCCATCCCGCTCGCCGCCGCTGCCGCCTCGACCGCCGTCGACGGCCTGGGCGACGCAGCTGCCGCGGGGAATGTAGTCCTGGTCAACGGCGCCTCCGGCGGCGTTGGTTCCTACGTCGTGCAGCTCCTCGCCGCGAAGGCGGTCGAGGTGATGGCCACCGGTCAGGCGGCTGATGCCGACAGGCTGCGTCAGTTGGGCGCGACGACGGTCATCGACCACACCGCCGGCTCGACTGTCGACCAGGTCCGCAGCACCTACCCAGACGGCGTCGATGCCCTCGTCAACCTCGCCGGTAACACCCCAGACCAGATCCCGTTGGGAGCCGTCAAAACGGGTGGGGTGGTGTCCTTCACCACCATGGGACCGGATGAGAACACCCTCGCCGCCGCCGGACTCACCGGGTTCAAGGTGATGGCCAGGGCAACCCGCGAAGTCACCGGCCCCATCGCGGCCAGGATCGCCGACGGCTCACTGCGGGTCAGCGTCGCAGAGGTCCTCGATCTCGATCACGCCACCGACGGCCTCGCCACCCTCGCGGCGGGCAGAGCAACCGGGAAGATCGTCATCGCACTCTGACGGAACCTGTGCCGTGGCGCGGTCGATCTCCTCCGGCTGGGATGTCGACCGGGTGCACGGGCCGAGGTCGTCAGCCTCCCGTGAGGCCGCCCGGCGGGTGGTACCGCAAGCCCGGTCCTGCCGCGCGACTGGTCCGCACAGTCGCGCGGCGAACCGCCTGGTGCAGCGGCCGACCCCACTCGACGGCATGGGTCATCGTCACCAGCAGCACCACTCAGGACCGGTATTCCGGCGGCCACCGCGGGACACCAGTTCATCGATCCCACCCAAGTCCTGGCACGCAAAGAGAAAGGAGATGCTCGCGCCGCATGAGGATCTACGGACTGGAAGAGCACATGGCCACACCCGAGGTAGTGAAGGCGTGGAAGCGAGCTGATCCCGGTCTCGCCGAACCCATGATGAAGTGGGCCGTCGACAGTGACGTCACCCACGCCCTGCTCAATCTCGACGACGGGCGCCTCGCCGCCATGGACGACGCCGGTATCGACACCGCAGTCGTGTCCCTCACCACACCGGGCCTGCAGAACCTGCCCGCTGCCGAAGCCGTCGCCCTGCAGGTGGCCACGAACGATGCCATCGCGAGCGCGGTACGCCGCCACCCTCAACATCTTCAAGGCTTCGCGACACTGGCCACGCCCGCCCCACACCAGGCCGCAGCTGAACTGCGGCGCGCGGTCGTCGACCTGGGCCTCAACGGGGCCATGATCAACGCACGATCTGGTGACTTCAACGTCGACGCCATTGAGTTCTGGGACATCTATGAGGCAGCGGCAGACCTGCGTGCCCCCATCTATCTCCACCCCCGCGCGCCGAGACCGGCCATCAACGAGGCCTACTACAAGGGCTTCGGGGAGCCGGTGGACGCGCTGCTCGCGACGGGGGCGATCGGCTGGCACTTCGACGCCGGGCTCACCCTCCTCCGCATGATCACCAGCGGTCTCTTCGACCGGTGCCCCGAACTCCAGGTCATCCTCGGGCACTGGGGCGAGGTCGTCCTCTTCTACCTCGACCGCATCGCAGTCCTCGACCGAGTCACCCACCTTCAGCGACCACTCGCCGAATACTTCCGCTCGAATGTCTTCATCACCCCCGGCGGCATCGCCAGCCAGAAATACCTCCGATGGAGTGTCGAGACCGTCGGGGTGGACCGCGTCATGTACGGCTCCGACTATCCGTTCAACAGGGAGCACGACGGTTCTGTACCCGCGTTCTTGGCGGCGGCGGGCATGACAGCCGCCGAGCAGAACTCCATCGCTTCCAGTAACTGGGAAACCCTCGTGGCGGGTATCCGCCGCTGACTGGATTCGCCCCAGCTGGCATCGGGGAGGTGGCGGCGGCGCCCGCCCCAGATCGCGGCGACGTCGGCGGTGGCCGCGCACGCGGCGCACGGGACGCGCACCGTGCAGGCCTGGCACATCCGGATCGCGGCGTCATCGAATGCGGTGCGGCCGGCGGCGGTGAACACCTCCTGGATCACCGGGGCGACCATGCTCTCCGCGCGGGCCGAGTACCGCACCCACGCACCCGGTCCGACCGTTCGGGAGTCCGGGTCAGCCGCGGGTGATCCCCCCGACCGAACGCCGGCCTTCGAGGCGGCCCTGCGCGCCGTGCTGGGTCCCTACGAGAATGACGGCGACCTGGTCGAGGACGTGGCGGTGAGCGTGCTGACCGGCCAGCGTTAACACCGGCCGCCCGCTGGACTTGTCTGATCCCGACGGCCGGTCCGCGCACTTAGGTCTCCGGTGGCGGATCGCGGTCCCCGCCGCCGGGGTAGGCGTTCAGCTGCTGTCATTGCGACGCCGGGGTGGCCCGGCCCCGCCGCCAGCCAGCTCCTGGCCGACCGCGCGGCGGAGCAGCGACCGCAGCTGCCTGACGCCCCCTCCGACCCGGATCAGCCTGGCGCTGCGATCGTTTCGAGTAGGTCGGAAAGCTGTAGGGCCGCAAACGCGATCAGTGTCCCACTGAAGATCGACGTGGGACGGGCTGGTCGGGCGGGGCGCCGGTGGTCTTGACTCGTGTGGGCGCCGAGCCAGGGGTCGAGGAGGATGTGGCGACGGTCGTGGCGAGGCCTGAGGGCAACGCCCGGCACCGGTAGCCAGCGGGTTAGCGCAGGGTGGCCGGTTCGGGAGCTATGTCAACGTCGGAAAAGTCGCGTAGGTCGGTGAAGGCCTGGACGATCAAGGCGTTGATCCCGCTGGATGGGTCGGTTACCCAGGTGTGGATCGCGTGTCCTAGCGCGGCGGTGGTGACTTGCGCCAGGAGGGTCGCCGGCCAGTCGGACAGCCCGCGTGCTCGTAGCGCGTCGGCGACGACGACGCTCAGTGCGGCTTCCTTAGCCAGTTCTCGCTCGCGCAGCGCCGGGGTCGCCGCGATGACGCGCTGACGTGCCTCCGCGAGCGGACGGTTGTCCTCCAGGGCGGGGGCCATCGAGCGGAACGCCTGCAGGACCGCCGCCATCGGCGGCACGCTGTCCGGGACGTCGGCGAGCGCGACGGCCAGGGCCTCCTGTTGGCGGGCTTCGATGTTGAAGAGCACCTCGCGCTTGTCGGCGAAGTGCCGGAAGAACGTGCGACCTGTCACGCCCGCTCGGGCGGCGATATCCGCAGCGGTGGTTCGGTCATAGCCGCGCTCGGTGAAGAGTTCGAGAGCGGCCCGCTCGAGGCGGTCCCGCCCTTCGGCGCCGCTACGAGGCATGCCGCCGATCCTACGGGTTGTGTCACTGAGTGCTGTTACGGAGGTACGTTCACCGAGTGACGCAACGGATGCGTCGGTAGGGGAGAGCAGCATGCACGTCTTCGTCACCGGCGGGACTGGCCAGACCGGCCCGGCCATCGTCATCGAGCTCATTGGTTCCGGCCACACCGTCACCGGTCTCGCTCGCTCGGCTGCTTCCGCGGCCCGGCTGGAGGCGCTGGGCGCGACGCCGCTGCGCGGGTCGACCGACGACCTCGACACGCTGGGGGCCGCCGCCTTGCGGGCCGACGCCGCCATCCATATGGCCAACGGCGGGGACTTCAGTGACCCCGCGAGCATGACCCGGCGGGAGGTCGCGGCGATCCAGGCTCTCGGCGAGGCGCTTGTCGGGACCGGCAAGCCGCTGCTGACGACCTCGGGCACGCTGGTGATGCCCGCCGGTCGGCTCACCACCGAGCAGGACGCTCCCGACCCCGGCTCCATCGGGTCGCTGCGCATCCCGGGTGAGCAGGCGTGCCTCGCTTTCGCCGACCGCGGTGTGCGGGCTGTCGTCGTCCGGCTCGCTCCGACGGTGCACGGCCCCCGGGACCACGGGTTCGTCCCGCTGCTGATCGCCACCGCCCGCGCCACCGGCGTCTCGGCGTACGTCGGTGACGGCTCGAATCGCTGGCCGGCGGTCCACCGCCTCGACGCTGCCGACCTCTACCGCCTCGCGCTGGAGAAGGCCTCCGCCGGCCGGGTGGTGCACGGGGTGGGGGAGCCCGCGATCGCGTTCAAGCGCATCGCCGAGACGATCGGGGACGCGCTCGGCTTGCCCACCCGGTCGGTCGACGCCCACGAGGCTGGGGCGCACTTCGGCAACCCGTTCATGGCCTCGGTGTTCGGCACCGACGCGCCCGTCTCTAGCGACGAGACCCGGCAGGCGCTCGGGTGGGCACCGAACCACCGCACCCTGCTCGAGGACCTTGCGCACGGCGACTACTTCGACACGCGAACGTGACACGCGCTCTTGACGGTGGCGGGCCCTAGTAGGTGGCCGCGCGGCGGCCGTTCTGGTCCCAGAGCCGGGCGCCCCTGCAGCCCCCCGGACCTGCACACCGTCCTCACGAGCTGGTCACTGCTGCCCGCAGGCACCCTGCGTTCTCAGCCTGGATGCTTGAGGAGCGGCGCCGTGACACGCTCGGCGTCTCACGCTGAGGAAACGCCAGCCGTCAAGATGACCTTGCCCTTGGCGTGCCCGGCCGCGAGGTACCGCAGCGCCTCTGGGGCTTTTTCCAGGGTATGCCTGCGGTCGAGCAGGATCCGGAGGTCGGTGTCGACCATTTTTATGACGGTGCGGAGCCGTTGCGCGTCCGAGGCGTGGAAGAGGAACTCGGCGCGGAGCCCGCGTGCGGCGGCGCGTCCGGCGTCGGGGGGCATGGGCACCGCGATCAGTAGGCCTCCTGGTCGGAGAACTTCTAGTGACGGCGCCTCTACGGCGCCGCCGACGGTGTCGATGACGACGTCGGCACCGGCGACTTGGGCTTCGAACGGCCCGGCGGTGTGGTCGATGACCTCGTCCGCCCCGAGGTCGTGGGCGATCCGTAGACCTGCTCCCGAGGCGGTGGTGATGACGTGCGCCCCGAGCGAGTGCGCCATCTGCACGGCGAAGCTGCCGACCCCGCCGGCGCCGGCGTGGATCAGGACCTTCTGGTCGGCCTGAAGGTCGGCGATCTCGCTGACGGCCTGCCAGGCGGTCGCTGCGGCGGTGGCCGCCCCAGAGGCGAGGAACAGGGGTGTCGAGGTGGGCGCGGGGACCAGCTGCTCGGCCGGGACCACCGCGAACTCGGCGTACCCGCCGCCGGCTGAAGGGTCAAGCCGCGCCACGACGTGGTCGCCGACGGCCCAGCCCTCGACCCGGCCTCCGAGCGCGGTGATGGTCCCGGACACGTCGGTCCCGAGCGTGTAGGGGAACGCGATGGGGAAGAAGTCGTGCATGTAGCCCGCGGTGATCTTCAGGTCGAGAGGGTTCGTGGCGGCCCCCGCGACGCGCACGAGCACCTCACCCGGCCCGGCGGTGGGCTGCTCGACGTCTCGCATGGTGGGGGCGTCGCCGTACTGGCCGATCTGGATGGCTCTCACTGGTTGTCCTGTCCGATGGAGGGGGCGTGACCGATTTGGTTGAAGAAGCCGAACCAGTCCTCGAGGTGCCAGGTCCGGGCCAGGCGGCCGTCCTGCACGAGGTGGAACTCGTGGATCGGGATGCGGACCGTCCGGTCGGTGCCGGCGATCCCAAACATGTCGCCGGTGTGGGTGCCGCGCATCTCGGCGCGGACGCCGATGCTGCCGTTGCCGTCCGGGCCACGTCCGTCGATCACGTCGTGCACGACGATGTGGAAATCGGTGAACGACTGCCCGATCCCGTTGATCATGGGCTTGACGCCGTCGAGCCCAGGTTTCTGCCCGGGGCCGAGCGGGATGTCCTCCCAGTCGGGGGTGACGACCTCGTCGAGCAGGTCGGTCTCGCCGGAGAACGCCCGGTAGAACGTCTCGACGAGCTGGTGCAACGGATTCGGCACGTGGGTCTCCATGGTCGTGGGATCACTGATGGCTTGGTCGTGCTGTTCAGGGACGGTCGGGAAGGTCGAGCAGGTGGTCGATGCCGAGGGCGGTGAAGAAGGTCTGCTGACGCTCGCTCCTGATCGCGTCGATGCCCTCGACTCCCTTGCGCTGGGCATCGACGACCACACGACGTGGGCGCGAGCCGCGGGGCTGGCCCAGGACCTCGACCAGGGCGTCGCCGACCGAGCCGACGTCGGCGGTGTGGCCCTGGTGGGCGATGTCGATCGCTTCCAGTCGCCGTGGGATGTCGGCCACCGACGCCGCGACGTCGCCGTACTGGGCCGTGACCGCTGGTTCCGCCGGACCGGTGGTGTGCGCGAAGTGCTCGGTGCCCTGGGTGAAGGCGCCGGGCACGACAATCACGGTGTCGATGCCGAACGGGGTGACCTCGAAGCCGACCGACTCGGCGAAGGCCTCGCCGGCGGCCTTGCTGGCGACGTACGTGGCCATGAACGGCTCCACGATGTGCGCTGTCGTGCTACTGACGTAGACGAGCGTCCCGGCGCCCTGGCGCCGCATCACGGGTAGCGCCGCGCGGGCCGTGCGCAGCCAGGAGACCGCGTTGGTGTCCAGGATCGTCAGGAACTGCTCGGGGGTGAACGCCTCGGCGACCCCGGACATCAGCATGCCCGCGTTGTTGACCATCACGTCGAGGCGTCCCTGCTCGCAGAGGACCTGGTCGACGGCGGCGCGGCAGCCGGTGTCGGACAGGACGTCGAGCTCCAGCGGCAGCAGCGCCACGCGGTGCGTGGTCGAGAACCGTCGCGCGGCTTCAGCCCGGTCAGCCGAACGGGAGGCGACACCGCGCATCCCGGCGTAGACGACGTGGCCGGCCAGGGCCAGCCTCTCAGCGATCGCCTGGCCCAGCCCCGACCCGGCTCCGGTGACCACGACGACCTGCGGGACGCCGCGAGGTCCGGGCTCGCTCATGCCACGCCCCCGTTGACGCGGATGACCTGGCCGCTGATCCACCCGGCGTCAGGGGAGACGAGCAGGGCAACGGCATCGGCGATGTCGGCTGGCTGCCCGATCCGGTGCTGCGGAGCCAGGCCCGCGAGCCGCTCCACCCCGCTCGTGCTCTTCCCGGCGAGGAACAGCTCGGTCTCGACCGGCCCTGGGGCGACCGCGTTCACCGTGACACCGCGCGAGCCCACCTCTTTGGCCAAGACCTTGGTAAAGCCCTCGACCGCACCCTTGGTGGCGTTGTAGACGCCGTAGCCCGGCGCGTTCAACGCCAGGGTGGTGCTGGACAGCGCGACGATGCGCCCGCCGTCGCTGATGCGTCGCGCTGCCTGCCGTAGGGCGTTGAACGTGCCCCGGATGTTGACCTCGACCTGCTCGGTGAAGTCCTGGTCCGTCGCCTCGGCGATCAGCGCCGGTCTCAAGATCCCCGCGGAGGTGACGACGATGTCGACGCCGCCGAACTCCGACTCCGTTCGGTCGAACAGGGCCGCTACCTGTCCGGGGTCGGCCACGTCGGCGCGCACCGCCACGGCGCTGCCGCCAGCCCGGCTCACGCTCGTGACGATCTCGCGGGCCGCCTCCGACGATGCCGCGTAGCCGACCACGACCGCTACGCCGTCGCTTGCCAGCCTCTCGGTGATGGCGCGCCCGATCCCGCGCGACCCGCCCGTGATGACAGCCACCTTCGACCCGGTCATAGATCCGTCTCCTTTTCCTGGCGACCTGCCGGCCGCCGAGATCGACCCTCCCAGGCCAGGCGAGGGAGAACTAGGCGACGTCGGTACTGGTGACGCCAACACCTGTCTCAGCAAATGTGCCCGCGGCAGACCAATTTCAGACCGCGGGCACCGAACAGGCGATCCTGGCGTCGGCCGCGGCCTGTTGTGGTGGCAGCGTCACCTGGCTGGACCGTGCACGCCGCCCCACAATGCCGACATGGACTTGGTAGGGATGGGTGGCTTCCTGAAGTCACGGCGGGATCGGCTCAACCCGCGCGACCTAGGGTTGAACGACGGCCCACGACGTCGCGTGCCAGGGCTCCGCCGGGATGAGGTGGCGACGTTGGCCGGCGCATCCGTCGACTACTACGCCCAGCTCGAGCAGGGCCGGGGAGCCCAGCCGTCCGAGCAGATGCTCGCAGCTCTCGCCCGCGCCCTCCACCTGACCTTGGACGAACGCAACCACCTCTACCACCTCGCCGGCCGAGCATTACCGGCTGCGGGTAGCGCGAACGCGCACGTCCATCCTGGGATGCTCGACCTGCTGGACAGGCTCACCTCGACCCCGGCCCAGATCATCAGCGACCTCAGCGTCACGCTCGTCCAGAACCCGCTGGCGGCCGCGCTGCTCGGCTGGCCCGAGCACACCTCTGGACTGCGAGCCAGCTTCCTCTACCAGTGGTTCACCGACCCCCAGGCCCGTGACCTGTACCACCGCGACGAACATGAGCACCAGTCCCACGTCTTCGTGGCCGACCTGCGAGCAGTCACTGCGCGACGCGGCAGGGACCGACTCGTCAGTAACCTCACCAGCCGCCTGCTGAACGAGAGCCAGGAGTTCGCCGACCTGTGGGCCCGGCAGGAGGTCGCTGTCCGGCGCGCGGACCGCAAGAGGCTCATTCACCCGACGCTGGGCGAGCTCGAGCTCAACTGTCTGAACCTGCTCAGTGAGGACGGCACGCAACGTCTGCTCTGGTTCACACCGGTCCCGGGAAGCCCAGCCGTCGAGAAGCTGGAACTCCTCGGCGTCGTCGGCAACTTCAGAGCTAATCAGCCCGAGGCCTGAGGTACTAAAAGAGGCTTATTCATAACGGTCCTGTACCAGTGCGGTAGAACTCTAGCGCCAGTACGGCGGTGAGGGTGCTCGCGAAGGCGCGCAGGGGGCACCGGTAGTCGGTGTGCAGGATGCGCCGGGTCTTGAGGTTGGCGATGGACTGCTCAACGACGCGCCTGGAGTTGATCACTTTGTTGTTCTCCTTCTGGTTGGCGGTGAGTTCGTCCAGCGCAGTTTGCGCTGCGGGGTGAGCATTTCTAGGCCGAGGTAGCCCTTGTCACCGATGTATAACCACGGGGCGCCTTGGGGGATGGTTCGAGGATGGCCGACGCGCGGATCGCCTTCGAGAAGTCCCCGTCCCAGGCCAGAGCAACGCGACCAGCGAGGCGGTCACCGAGCACCCGTCGACGCTCAGCGCCTGACCCTTCCAAGACGCCGGGCGACCGCCACACACGACAACCGTGGACTGACCTGACGGGCAGGTGGGAGCGATGAGTACCGCTCAAGTGTCAGGATGCGGAGGTGACCGTCGCGAGGCTGTTGACCTTCACCGCGGCCTCGGCGCTGCTGGTGGTGGTGCCCGGGCCCAGCGTGCTGTTCATCGTCGGGCGGGCGGTGGCGATGGGGCGGGCGGTGGCAGCGCTGACCGCGGTGGGCACTGCCACCGGGGGGATGGTGCTGGCCGCCTTGGTCGCGCTCGGGCTGGGACCGCTACTGGCGCGCTCGGAAGAGCTGCTGCTGACCGTCAAGCTTGTCGGCGCCGCGTACCTCGTCGTGCTCGGCGTCCGCACCCTGCTTTCGGCCGGCCGTCACGGCGGTCTGGCGTCGAAGACGGTCAGGGGTGAAGCGCCACCGTGGCACCGGGTTCTGCGCGAGGGATTGGTCGTCGGGGTCCTCAACCCCAAGGCGCTGGTGTTCTTTAGCGCCGCTCTACCCCAGTTCGTCGACCCCGCCGCCGGGTCGGTGCCAGCCCAGCTCGCCGTCCTAGGGGCGGTGTTCGTAGTCACCGCCCTGTTGCTCGACACCGCCTGGGCCCTATTCGCCGGTTCCGCGCGCGCGTGGTTCGTCACCGATCCTCGCCGGATGGTGCGGACCACCCGCGCAGGTGGTCTGGTCATGGCCGGGCTCGGAGCCGGGCTGGCGGTGGAGACCGTGCGTCGCTGAACGCCACGGGCGCGCCGCGGCCGGAAGAACTGAGCGACGTTGACCGCGCCGACCTCGTCGAGTTCGCGGCGGCTGCGCGTCGGTCGCGTGACTGGGCGCCATTGGCGGACCGGTTGGTGTGATTGCGGGCGCGGGGGTGCCGTTGGTGGCGCTGAGCGCGGTTGGTCGGGGTGGGGGAGACCCGGTAGCGGGTGTTATCAGAACCACGGCCCGGACCCCGCCGGGGTGGGATGAGTGGACACCGCGACTGCAGCGAGAGCGGTGATCGGGTGGGGGAGACCCGGTTGCTCGAGCACACCGGGCCGGCGGAGGCAGACGGGGTCGCGATAGTGGTTCGGTGGGCGCGCGGGTGGCACGGGCCGTCACTGCCCCCGGGTGGTGGGCAGCGCAGCGGGTCGAGTTCCGACCGGCTGCGGCCGCATCCGGCGCGTGGATTGGGTCTGCGTACTGGTCGCCGAAGGGTGACCGTCGCGGGCGCGGCCGCCGAGGTCGGATTGAAATCGTCGAGCACCTACCGAAATGTCGACACCTGGCGCAGACCGACCTGCGGGACGTGACCCGGTGATCGGGCAGCGGTCTGACCAAGACCACCCGAGCGAGCAGGGGACCGGCCCACCTGTGGTTGGCAAATCCACGATGGAGCTTGGGTCGTAAGGCTCGGGGTTCAGCTGTGGCTCTGGTGCACTCGGTTCTGGTGTCAGTTGGCGAGCACTTCGGTGATGGTCCGCAGCGCTGCCTGTTGTTCGGCCGTCAGTCGGCTCGTGACGTGCCGTTGTACGGCATCGGCCAGCGGGTTCCGGGTTGCGGCGAACACGTCGCGACCGGGGTCGAGCATGGTGATCTCGACACCGTGGCCGAGCCGCTTGCGGGTTAGGTATCCGCGTTCCTGCATGCGGGTCAGGAGGTGGGACAGGCGAGTGCGGTCCCACCCGGCGGCCGCCGCCAGCGCGTTCTGCCGGAGCGTGCCGCCTGCGTCGTCGAGGTGGAGCAGCACGGTCAGCTCGGGCTCGGTGAGCGGGCTGTGAGCGATCACGTCCGTGAGGATCCGTCCCCGGGTCACCTCACTGACGCGCTTCCACGCCATCCAAAGCGTCACATCATCAGCTGGCAGTGTTGACATCTCTACACGGCCCCCTACTGTTGACGTTACAACACTTCTACCGGGAGGACCCCTGATGACTGACTCCACCACCTCGGCGAACCCGATGTCCCATCCCGGTGGGACCGCGACGTTCGCCGGCCGGACGGTCTCCCGGATCGGCTACGGCGCCATGCAGCTGGCCCGGCTGGCCGAGGACCGGGACACCGCCCTTAGGGTGCTGCGCCGC
>JAABUX010002799.1_pt1 | contig 24039 bp, 44 predicted proteins | sample 5561851 | NCBI WGS metagenome assembly JAABUX01 (sample SAMN10711883, study PRJNA513361) | rock metagenome | isolation source: Antarctica rocks | place: Antarctica: Victoria Land, Richard Nunatak red sandstone | collected 2016-01-03 | reverse complement strand
CATCAAGGCTGCGCCGCGCCAGAGGTTGCTCCACATTGACCGCAGCAACACCGGAATGCCCGGACTGCTTTCAAAAAGAACGTTGTGACATCTGTTTGGGCGCTGCATGTACGAGAGTCCTGGCCGTGTTGCTACTCAACTGTGGCAGTTCCAACGCCGCAGCAGACACATGCCATGAGGGCTAAGCTCTTTGCCGCCAGCACAGCGACTGCGCACCGTCGATGGCAACATTCGCAGAGCTGTAGGTCAGTGGCAGCTTGCGCAGCACTGACGACGCGCAGGTCGCCCTTCACCAGCTGCGGGGCACGGAGCAAGCCCCGACTGCCTGCGCATGCACGAAGGCCTCATGGCTTCTTGCGGTCCAGCAAACGTCACAAGCATGCGAATGTCGCTGCAGTAGCCAATCCTCAGTGAAGACGACCTCATGACTCGACCGGCCGGCGCGGGTGAGGGGACAGCAGAGACAGAGCCATCGCTCACAGGGTTTTACTGCTCCTGACATGGCGATACACTGCGCACCATGTTGCTGTTGTGATGACTGCCCTGCGCCGCCGTGGGGCAGCAGGGGCAACTTCGTCAGACAGCTGCACCGAAGAACGGGCCAATTGCGCATAAGGGCCAAGTACGCAGACTTCAGCTTCACGAGGATGGTCCGGTGGCGATGGGCAAGGGTGCAGCCCGTCATGCTCTGAAATTGACAGAGGACTGTCAAGGTTCCCACGAATTGCGAGGGATGACGCAGGCGTAACAGACGACCGACCCACCCATGCACGAGAACCTCGGGCCGAACGCATGCTGCACGGTTCTGCCAAAGATGGCCCATGTCGATTTGGGTGGCTGCAAGCAACCTAGGCTTCGGGGTAGCTTACACCCTACAGCGATTGTTGGGGCTACGCGCGCGGCTCTTCACATTCCCACGAGACAGAGTGTGTCATAAGAGCAGCTGATCTGTTCTGACGTCCTCGTGATGTGTGGTATGCTGACAGCCATCATCTGCCTCGGCTCAACCGCGGTGCTCAGCCACATCCTGGCGTGGGGTCACAAGGCCTCGCGCTTGCAGGCGGCATGCCGATGGTCTGGGGCAGTGAGCCCAATTAGCGCATATGTTTGCAGTTCCACGCCATGAAGGGAGCGAAGGCCGCCGCAGGAACATCTGTCCGGTGAGATCACACCGTCTCACATGATACCACACCGCCTTTGCAAATAATCATGCATCTGACCCTGTGCTGGTCGCTGTGCAGGACTTGTAGGCTGGCACAGATCGAGCCGTGATCTGGAGCTTGGCCGCCGCTGGAACAGCTGCCAGGTGATATCAGACTACCTCACATGATATCATATTCCGCTTGCAAGTGACCACATAATTGACCCTATGCTGGTCGCTGTGCAAAACCCCAGGCTGGTTCGCATCCGGCCGTCCTCTGTTACTTGCTTGACTTATTGCTGAAGGACATTCCGCCACAGACAACAGTCGTCATGCTACAAGCTGACGGCCATGAGCACTTGTGCAGACGCCATGGCAGCGATGGGTGCTCTGGACATCCGTCGGCTTGACAACGGAGATGAGATCCTCACGCACAAGCCGCCATGCCCGCCGTTCGCCTCATCACTGATACGCGTTGTCCAGGCCAGCTTGAACCTCACCATCAGCGGCCGCGGGGTTTTGGTAAAGGATGGCGTGCAGCTGCAACCCATGGACCTCTGTGAGCCGGGAGTGTACCTCTTCGGGCCTGGTGAGGCTTAGCGACAACACTTCAGCGCAGCGGACTGCATGCTGTGTTCCCTCCATGGCTGGCAGCCTGCTGCGTGATTATCTGCAAACATCACAATAGCAGCGCTCCTCTGCTTTAAGCCCGTGTTGCAGTGTTGAATCAACTCTTCACTTTTTCCTCTGCACACTGAACCATTTTGGGCATGCCTGGCATCGACTACGTGCAGGTTTGGGTAAGCAAGCTGCTGTGTTGCCCCACGCTGATATCTGCTGATGCCAGTGGTGCAGAACCTGCAGCGTTGGAACAGACCATCCAGCCAACCGCTCTTTCTCGAAAGGAGGTGGTTCAGCTCCTATTGCAGCAGTATCAGCACAGGTTCAGCTTCCACCGGAACAGTGTGCGGACCGACCGCACAAGACAGCTGAGCGGCACCAACGCAGTTCGGCAGCTAGGCCATCACTTCAAGCTTGCGGGGTATGGCAGCGTCACCGCTCAGGTGCTGCAGGCGCTGGAGGACCTGCACGCCGGCTTCGACTCCCACGACGACTTCTTGAGAGGTCTACACTTGCTGCGACTTGTTGCGGCACCCGGCATGGGCAAGGTGACGCATTTGTGTCTGAATCAAAACCCACCAGGAGTTGACGCCTCGCAGTAACGATGGGCTGCCATCAACATGTGCCCAGCTTCGTAAGCTTGCAGCACGTATGCACCCGGCGTAGTTTGGTCTTGCTGACAGTCTCAGAGGCTCAAGGCCCGTTGCCTGAGTCGCCTGCTGTGCACCGCAAGACCCACATGTTCAGGCCTTTCGTGTGTCCGTATGCACGCAGAGCACAGCCCTCCGCGAAGTCTGGGCAAAGCTCTACGACGAGGTTAGCCAGATGTCAGCAAGGGGCACAGCTCCTGATTTCGATCCCATGCTGAGCGAGCGCATCGAGAACTCGCTGCATCCGGACCGCATGATGGTCTTCGTGCTCAACCTTCAGAATGTTGGTGCGTGCGCGTGTTTATGTGCTTTGGCGCCTGCCAAAGCCCCGCACGTGTTGTGATCCAGGCCAAGCCGCACTGCTCTCCCGCATTGTGATGTACTACACCTAGTAACGGAGGATCCAGCACAACACTGACATGTGTGTTTATGTCATTACATTCCCCGCGCCGTTGAGGTCAAATGATGTATTTGCAGAATGGCTTCTTTTCTGCCCTGCGCAGACTTGAAGGATCGGAAGGGAGTCGAATTGAAAATGCAACCCGATGACCCGCGAATTCTGGCCCTCCGCATGCTGTACAGCAGCGTTCGGTTCCGTTCTGAGTCTGAGAGCTCGGTGCGTCGCGCGCACGCCTTCTGGAAGCCATCATTTCATGCCACCCGGCGTGCGCCTGTTGCCAGTTACAACATGCCACATCGCAATGCTCTGCGCGATGCAGCTCAGTGCCTCCAGTGACGCAAAGGGTGCAATTGCGAGAGTGTCAACCCTTCACGATTGTGTGAGGTATGTGGGCCGGCTTTGTGCAGGTCATGCCGTACGATGAGTTTCTGCAGGGCATCCAGCCGCGGCTCCTTGCGGCCCATAGATGTGCTGCACTTCTGGCAGAAAGCTGGCAACGTGAAGGCTGGCGCGCCTTGGCTTGCGGTCTTCGGCATTGATGAGGCGTGTTGCTAATTGCACGTACACGTGCACTGCACAATGGCAGTGCCATGGAAGCATCTCTAGGCAATGATTGTCAGGTTATCAGCACATGCGGCTCCCCAAGAGTCGACCACCCCTTTTCGCGCACTCGGGTCATGTTGCACAAAAAAACCAAGTCGAACATTCGTTGCCCATGCAATGCCACAATGAGCTCGGGCATTGGCACTACATATCATTATGCATTGCGCATGCACATATGCATGAGTTGCGCTGCATCATGTGCTGCCTCCACACTGGGATTTGCAAAACACTCATAACGGTCTGCTGTGCCTGACAGGCCAATGTTGTGCAGCCTCCGGAGGCGGCGGCCAGTGTGGAGCAGCCTCCAGATGCGGCAACCACAAAGGCGACTTGGTTACAGCACCTGCTCTCCAACTTCGTTGGACTGCGCGAGGAGGCGGTCAATGCTGAAGCACAGCTGCATTGCATGCCGGTCGTCATCACTGCGAGCACCAGGGCGTCAGCAAGCACGATGCAGCATACAGCGAGCGGCAACAGCAAAACCAAGGACCTGCAGCTCTGGCCGCTCACCGAACAGGAGAGCACAAGCATTGTGTTGATCTGTTGCAGCGCTTTGGCCGCGGCGATCCGTCAGCCGGGCTGCCGAGAAAGGTGATGCTGCTCATTCGGCTCCTTGGCGGCAACCCGCGGCTGCTTGCGTGGGCCTTGGTGGCAATGACAAGGCGGAGCTTCGTCATGGTGGAGGAGATGTTCATGGCAGGCACGTCAAATTCCAAGGTCATAGACCTGAGGAACCTGCTCCCTGCGCGTTGGTTACCTCTATGTCACTCGCGTGTGCCAGCGAAGGACTCAGCGCAGAGCTGCGGTCAAACATCTTTGCTGGCTTGCACATGTAGTGATGCAGGGCATCCGGCAAGCTAAGAGAGCTCCAGTATAGATTCTAAAAATGCCGTGATGTTCGTCTGATGCGCCCGTGAGCGTTCCAGCACTATCTTCTACGTTCTTACATCAGGTCCTGCAGCTGATGATCGCCACTGCTGCCCATGCTGTGCAGGTGCAGACAAGTGGAACTGGCTAAACGGGGACTTCGACTTCGAGCAGGTCCTGGAGACCTTGCATCGCGAGATGATGGTGAGCTGGGGCCCGTGGCTGGATGGCCAGACCGCTAACAAGCAGGCGGCGTTCATGCATCTTGTGGCTCACGTCATGCTGCGGCGGCCTGTGACGCGAGCGGGTCAGGTCGACAAGACACCGTTTCAGTGGCAGGATCTGGAGGATGTTGGGATGGCGTACCTTTCTCAGCCAAGTGCGTCACTCGTTCGCTGCAGGACTTGTCTTGATGGGCAGGCCAAAGACATGACTGCACACGTCAATGTTCTCAACAGCAGTCCTGTGCTTTCATGAGCGACCTTCACGTCATTGGTACACTTAAAAGCTGATGCTGCACCTGCGCCAATGATATACTGTGTTGCCATACGTTTTGTGCCCAGCTCGAGCCGCATGACACTGGACGTGCAGGTATCGAAGCCTCCGGCCCCGTGTTAGCCACCCGTGGCGAAGCCACCATATCAGCCGCCGCATCGACATCAGCCGCTCCTGCTGCAGCAGCAGAAACAGAGCCTCTTCTGCATAGGCGGGCGAGCGGCGACACCATCACGGTCAGTGAGCAGCTGGACACAGTCGAGCAGCTCGTGGTAGACATGCCGCCGCTGTTGCTCTTGTTAGCAGCCCGGCTAATGGAGGTTGATAAGGAAGTCATACCCCAGACCCCAATGATGGCAGGATTTCGGGACTCGGGGGATGATCGGGAGCGAACTGACCTGACGACGCTGATGATACGGCTCTGGCTGCTGAGGACTGTTTTCAAGCAGCCAACCGTACAGCTGAGTGTGCTTCTCGGCGGCGGCATTGTGAATGAGGATGGCAGTCTTCCGGTCGGCGGCATAGATGTTGGGGATTTTGATGTGAACCTGCGCGTGCCTAAGACGGGGTACTCACCAACGCGCCTGGGGTATTATCCGACGGGGACGGAGTTTGCTGCGCGCGCCCGGGATAGCGACATCTGCTGGGCCTACATCGGACCGGGGAACCGTGGGGTCGACAGTTGGATGTTCCTGCGGACTGAGCCAGATGGCAATGTCTTCTGCATCCAGATTCAGAGCAAGAAGCGATCGGATCTGCGGACGCTGTCAGTATCAGCAGTCGTCAGCGAGGCGAAGAAGGTGTTCAAGACGAGAGGGGTGAAGCACATCCTGGTATTTGTGACGGACCACGTGCAGCCTCAGCGACCCAGCGCCCTGCGGCGCTTCTGGTCACGCCTCAAGCCTGCCGCTGACTCCGTGGTGGTGATTCCCAAAGGGCTGCATGACAAGTTCTACGGCGGCACCATGAACCTGCTTAAAACCGCGCTGGCAGCCGACAGCACTGTCAGCCGTTTGAAACGCACCCGATGATGAGCAGTGTTGGGTGCTTCGCTGCTGCCTAGACGCCTGCGTATACGCCGTGTATCAGTCTGTGCTACAGCTCCTGGTCCACGGTGCCGAAGACCCGCAGCTGCAGGGCGACACAGCATGCAACAGTGCTCTACAAAGTGTGTTGCGGCAGCTGAGGCGCATTATAATGCGCATATGGCAGTCAGTTGGCAGATACAAGATTTTGATAGTCTGCAAGTCGACACTTGGTCAGGCTCACGTCCATGATATCAATGCCGGTGTGTCAGAGCCTGGGTATAGCTGTAAACATGCATCTGCAATGGCGCTCGGTCACTAAAACGGCCATACAACCGCTGCGGCTCCAGCGGGGACCCAACGGCTGACAGGCTGACATTGAACCGCAGGTTGCGCTCTTTGGCGCCAGGACTCCAGATCTGAGGCCTGGCAGGTAGTGAGCCCATGGAGGGCCGCCGACTGGCGAGTCAGGGGTTGCGTGTGCTTAGGATGTCAACGCCCTACACTGTGCAAAGGACGCTGAGTACCCCACGCTGGAAACCAAGCCGCCTGACAGGGCTGCATACACGCAACACACGCTGGGCACGGGTTTGCGGCGCGTCTGGCTGCCTTCGGGGCGCCAGATCGTGGTGTCGGACACCGCCGGCTTCATCAGCGACCTGCCCACGCAGCTCCTTCATGCCTTCAAGGCAAGGCACATTTGCTGCGCTTCAGCTTGGAAAATGCTTTGCATTGGCTACTGCATGCAAAGCCTCATCAGCTCCAGTCAGGTACCCAACGGTCTTACCACCACGCACATCACAAACCTTGCTGAGTTATGCCCGAGGTCAACCTGCTTGGCATGACTCAACGCGCAGTCTTACCTGGCATGCTACCTGCTCCAAGCTGGCTCGAGATGGAGGTTTTACGACACACAGGGCACCTTGGAAGCGGCGATCACAGCGGATTTGCTGTTGCATGTCATCGACAGCGCCGCGCCGGCGTTGCGAACCAGCGCGAGACGGTGCACCACGTGCTTCGGGAGCTGGGCATGACGGGCGCCCAGCTGCGCAGCCGCGTGGTTGAGGTCTGGAACAAGGCGGACGTGCTAGAAAAGTCATCTGCGCCGCGGTTGGCAGCGTCGCTGCTGAGCGAGGCGCCCACGGATCAGACAGCTACGCCCAGCGGTGGTGAGAGCGGCGACAGTGGTGCTGACTGGGAGCCTTCACTGGAAGCCGAGGTTCAAAGCTACGCTGCCATGCCCAGCGCTGAGGGTCAGTCGTGCGCAGACGGCGCGATTGGCAAGCAGCCATTAAGGACGCAGAAGACGTGCAGCCTGTCTCGAATGCTCCAGCAGACACACCGCCAGATGCGAGTGGTCTGTCAGCTCCTGTGCGTGGTGCAGATCAGCACAGCCAGGGTGCTCACGGCACCGGAGCAAGCCCGGACGCCGAGGATGCGCTGTGCGCGGCAGCGGTGTCCACGTCCACGCTCAGCGGCGCGGGGCTGGACGAGCTGCTCGACCTGCTGCACCGCAAGCTCGCCGTCAAGCTGGGAACGCAGGAGTTGACTGACCACACGGCATTCCTAGGCTCGCGCTTGCTGTCGCGATCCTTGTTTGGACCAGGAAGGACGAGCAGACACCGTGCTGCTCAGTGAGCTGCCATTGCTGAGCAGCGGCTGCACCTGGGTTGCCGGCAAGCGTCCTTGCTGGGTCTGGTCCTAATGTGGGGAAAAGGAAAAGTCGTGAGCTTCCTGTACAAATGCATAAAACTCCGGCGGCTGATGAAACTGGATTCATTGGTGATCACTCGCCTGCATCTAGGGTACTGACCTGTGTGCTGACGCGGATTCGAGCAAGTAAACGTAGGACTGGAACTCGAACCGAGAGCTTGCGAGGGGCTCATGGACGTGCCGGCCACGAGGCGAGTCGCGGCCTTGCGGCGGCACCTCCAGGTCCCCGACGCTGCATGCACCAGCGGGGGCGTGAGTGCAGAGGGCACGTCGGCAAGCACACCAGATGTCACTTACAGCGTGGCCCTTCCGGAACACCTGACGCCGGGAGGCCCTTGGCTGGTGCATAGGTTCGGCTTTGACCGAGCCTCGGTGTGCTATGCATGCGCGCTAGAATGTGACGGCGATCAGTATCGAGGGGCTTCGTTGCCTGCGCAGGTCGGCCCTTTCACCGGAGCGATTGAGGGGCACCTTCGAGCCGCCCTATGATCAGATCAGGACGCTGCATGATAACTGGGAGGTCAGCGTGAAGGAGCACGCGCAGGCAAGCCTACCGACGAGCACTCAACACGCCGAGTCATACTAGCGCTGTGCAGATACATCCCTGCCGCCCTTCTGGTCTGCCATCTGATATTGCTTGCGTGGTGCCTCAAGGTGCCATTCCTGGGCCAGCGTCCGGAGGCGGGCAACGGCACGCCGGGGCCGTACGAATGGATGACCTACGCGGAGGTGAACGCCGTCCTCCTGCGCGCGCTGTTGCATGTCCTGTTGAGTGACGCATTGCGACAGCCCATGCCGAGCACTTGCAGGCTGGCGAGGCTCGGACGGCCATCGGCGCCGGGCTCCTGCACTTCGGCGTGGACCCGAGCTCCACAGTCGGCCTGTACTCCATCAACTGCAGAGGTGGGTGCACGGGCAGAGTTTCAGCGGCGCCCAGTGCGGCCGCAACCAGCAAAAGTGTGCCCGGCATACCACAAACGGATCAACCGTCAGGAACTGCGGCAAACCCGATTGGCGCTATGCTTCTCAGGATGTACGTTGCCCACGAGCAGTCAGCTCCGTCCGAGATCTGGCGCGTGCCCTGCAACAGCGTGCAGCCCTCACACTGGGCAGTGGCATTGGCAGCGCTCAGCTGATTCTCTTCCCGCCCTATCTTCGGTTCTGTGATATTGCACAGACTGGGTGCTGGTGGACGGCGCGTGCTACGCGTACTCCATGGTCACGGTGCCGCTGTACGACACGCTGGGCCCGGACGCGGTGCAGTACATCTGCAGCCACGCCGAGCTGGCCGCCGTCGCCGTTAGCGCGCCGCTGCTGCCGACGCTGCTGCCCTGCCTCGCCAGCGTGCCCACCGTCAAGCTGGTGGTGCGTGCGTGTGCGCCCGGCCCCGCGCTTGCTGCCTGCAGTAGGTCATCGTCGCAAAGGGTGCAATCAGGGATTGCCCGGGGCACAAGCAGGAGGGTGATTCTGGTTGAGCATTCAAATGCTGACGTCGAGGTATGCCATTACCATTGCATTTGATGCTCTCGGCAAGCCTGAGTGCATGGACGCAAAATGCCAGCCGAGCCCACCATTCACCGCTGCTCCGCAGATTGTATTCGGTCAGAAGAGCGGCCAACGGCTGCCGCCCGCCGGCCCGCACGGCATCCAGATCCGGACCCTGGACGAGGTCCGCGCCGCGGGCGAGCAGCACCCGACGCCGCACGTGCCGCCCGCGCCGGACGCGACGGCGACGCTGTGCTACACCAGCGGCACGACGGGCGTGCCCAAGGGCGCGGTGCTGCGCCACTCCGCTATGGTCGCCAATGCCGTGGGCACCATGTTCTGCTTCCCGCTCGAAACAGGTGCGCGCGCAGTTTATCGGGCTGCCTTCAGTTGTCGGCTTCACGCCTGCCCTACCTAGTAAGTCCCGCATGTTTGCTGTCCGAATCACCGACCTCATGTCCGTCGCGGAGAGGCGTTCGAGCACGACTGCCCTGTCATACGCGTCGTGTAGCCCCTGACTGTGAGGCACGGTGCATTCTCGCTGTCGGTGATCGGCCGCAGCCGCTCAGCGCATGCTCGCGATGCCTGGATGTTGTATATAAAACGATGCCATACATAATAGAAGCATCTCGAGGCACTCACGAGGAACCTATCGTCATTCGCCAGAAAGTTGTGATTGCGTGTGCGGCAGGCGACCGGCACATCTCGTACCTGCCGCTGGCGCACATCTACGAGCGCAACACGCTGACGACCGCCATCCGCGGAGGCGTCAGCGTCGGCTTCTACCGCGGCAACATCCTGGAGCTGCTCGACGACGTCGCCGAGCTCAAGCCCACCGTCTTCACCTCCGTGCCCCGCCTCTACAATCGCATCTACGATAAGGCGAGAGTTTGTTGACGGCCCTGATAATGTGTCATTCGACAACTGTCTCATTAGCCTCAATAAGGGCACATCTATGCAATCGCGTATTTAGGCAGGCTCGCTCGGTGAGTTGACCAACTGATGGCTGTGCGTCCTCACCGATGCATGGTAGCGTCAGACAGTGGGTCCCGCTGTTAGTTCAAGCAGCTGCAGGCGGAGCTATGGCGCGCCTTACACAGGCTCGTGAGCAGCAGGACGGTCGCGCGCAGGTGATGCAAGCGGTCCAGGAGGGCGGCTTCGTGTCGAGGCGGCTGTTCGAGGCCGCGTACGCCAGCAAGAAGGCGGCGCTGAAGGCCGGCGACCTGAGCGGCGGCCGCATGGGGCCCTTCTGGGACCGCCTCGTGTTCTCCAGGGTCAAGGCGCGGCTCGGAGGTGCGCGCAGCCTTCGCACCTGTGGCGTCATTAGGCTTCTTGTAAACATCAGGTAGGCGCGCCGCCTTTCATGCGGAGCTGAGTGCAGCTAGCTCGGCATAGAACAGAGAACCGAGTGAGCGGAGGGCCACACCGGATGGCAGACGGACCACCGCCGTTGCCTGTCAGGAATTCGCTGAGCACGAAATGACGGCGTGCATATCGAGCGCAGGGCATGTGCGGGTGATGACGACGGGCGCGTCGCCGATCAGCGAGGAGGTGTTCGACTTCCTGCGCATCTGCTTCGGCGCGACCGTGCTGGAGGGCTACGGCATGACCGAGACCTCCTGCGTCATCACGGAGACGCAGCCGGGCGACGCGGCGGCAGGTCCGGCCGGCTCGCACATCCCTTGTTGCCTGAAAGCCATGAGGATTCTGCAGGCTCTAACCCTCCTCAGCCGCAGCACGTTGTCACATTCTGGATCGTGTAGCGTGTCATGGCTGCTGCCACGGAGCACGCTGTTGAGATTTGAAACCTAACAGCCGTCCGGCATGCTCACATGTTGCGATGCATGTTTTCAGGGCACGTGGGCGGCCCTACCGTCGCGTGCGAGGTGAAGCTGGAGGACATTCCGGACATGAACTACACCAACGCGGACCAGCCGCACCCCAGGGGAGAGGTGCGCACGTTCCTGTGCATTTCTGCTCAGTGGTATGGACAGTTGCTGTTCCGGGCTTGACGGAAATGTCGCGGGGACTCCAGGCGTGGGTGTGTGATATGGCGCCTAGCCGGAGTCAGTGGTGCCATCACGGTGCTGCAGATCTGCGTGCGAGGGCCGATCCTGTTCAGCGGCTACTACAAAGCGGAGCAGCAGACGCGGGACGTCATGGACGAGGATGGCTGGTTCCACACCGGTGGGTTGCCAGAGTGTTTCGCTGCAAGCGCCAATCAAGCACGGCTGACGTCTGCTGCTGCTGGTTGCAAATGTGACTAAGACCTGAATGTATATCGCTCGTCAGCGGTGACAATTATACAGGTCAACAGCATCAGAAGCATTGGGGCATCCTGTGCCAAAAATGACGGCAGCAATGCAGCTTCGACATATCGCTATGCTGCTAGCTGCACAAACCCAAGCCTGGGTGGTGTGCCAAACCGAGTGCCTCCTGCGCAGCTGTAGTGGCACAGGATGCCCTGCGCCACGATATGCAGGGCGGCAGGCAGCCAGCGCAACATGGGTCATGCACGCGCATAGCTTTCCTCTCGGCATGGAAGCCAAGCATCCCCCGTGCTGCGCAGGCGATGTGGGCATGTGGCTCCCTGGCGGGCGCCTGAAGATCGTCGACCGCAAGAAGTCGCTGTTCAAGCTGGCGCAGGGCGAGTACATCGCGCCGGAGAAGATCGAAAACGTGTACAGCCGCTCGCCGCTCGTGGCACAGGTGAATAACATGTGTGCACACAGACCATGACAGGCTTCCTTCGGCGAGTCTTTGGGATCACCGTCGTGACGAGCTGCACGCTCCAATGCGCTGTATGCACAAAGGGTGACAGGTGCATATACGTCTGAACCCTCTCGCAACCTCCCGCGCGATGTGCCGCAGGTGTTTGTGTACGGCAACAGCCTGCGCGCGCAGCTGGTGGCGATCGTGGTGCCCGATCCGGACACGCTGCTGCCCTGGGCCGCATCTAGGTTTGTTGCCGTCCCCGTGGACTCGAGTTGTGTATGAGGTTGTCGAGAGTGCCCATTGCGCCGCGTCTCATCATGGGCAGTAGTCTCTGAGCCCAGCGCTGCGCCGTGCAGGGGTCTCCAGCAGGACTTGAAGGTGCTGTGCAAAAACGCGGCGGTCCGGGAGACGATCCTGCAGGGCTGCCTGGCGGAGGGGCGCGCCGCGAAGCTGCAGAGCTTCGAGCAGGTGGCCGCGGTTCACCTGGTGCCGGACCTCTTCACCGTCGAGAACGGTGCGGCGCCCTGGCTGAACGCCTGTTGATCAAGCTTGCCCTGCCAACTGACATAAATTCGACCAAACTGTGTGACCAGGCATTCGGTGCGCCTTGTCAATGACCCGCTGGTGTGCCGTCCGCAGGCTTGCTCACGCCCACATTCAAGCTGAAGCGACCTCAGGTGGGTTTGGTTGCTCCTGCATTCATGCTGTCAGTTCGTGCCCAAAACGATGTGCAGGTGACTTGCATGATCACGCAGACCTGATGCCGTCGTGCACCGCCCGCAGGCTCAGAGCGCGTTCCAGGACGCGATTGCTGCGATGTACGCTAGTCTCCGCGAGTAACCTAGTTAGCAGTGTTCTAGGAGTAGGGTTGTCGCATCAGCATGGAAGCCAGCCTGGCGGTAATTGAAGAAGGGGAAAGATCGCAATCAGTGTGAACGCAATACCGCGCGCACCTGCAGACTGATGTGCTTTGATTCGCTTGCCACGTATCTGGCGCTCGCGACCATTTAGCATTGTTGGCACCGCCGAGTATAGGTACGCTGCTGCGGACCACGGAGCGATCTTACCGCGGATGCCTGTCATATCCGCACGAAGACAGAGTAGTCGTGGTCCGCCGGCTGGGGCGTCATGGGCATGCATGGCATGCTTCGCAGACGTTCAATGCGCGCTGATCCATGTTGCAGCATCTGCACATTCTGTACCCAACGCCCCGTCATGCGGCCCCACTCCACCAAGCTTCGGCTATGGCTGCACCGCAGGTCAGGAGGAGGACGCCATGCTCGCTCGCGTCTGCAAGCTGGCGATATCAGCACTGGCGCTGCTAGCCATGCTTCCGGTGCCGAGTCAGGCCGAGCTTGCGCACCGGGCAGCTGCCATGAACGGCACGTCAAGCACCGCGTCCGTGCTCGCCGACCTCTGGCAGATGGCAGCGCGACGACAGCACACGCAGGCACAGCGGGCCGGCTGCAGCAGGCGCGCGGCGGTCAGGCAGCAGCTCGGACGCGCGCAGGCCGCCTGCAGGCGGTGGTGGAGCGCAGCGGCAGCAGCAGCATACGGCGCCGGACGCCCCAGGGTCACAGCCAGATTCCTGGCGGAAGCGCAGCAGAACGCTTCCGTTGAAGCGTCCTCGCTGGAGCAGCAGTACGCCGCAGTGACGGCGCAGCTGCAGGCGAAGGCGGCGCTCCTTCAGTCGTACGCCAGCCAGGCGGCGGCGGTGACGCAGGCGCGGTACGGCAGCTTTGCCCGCATTGCGCAGGTGCAGCTGCAGGACGCCGCGCCGCCCGGTAAGAGTCTCTGGCTTTGTCGTTCCAAGCATGGCTGCGGTCGGAGTCACACGTCCCTGGGCCTAGCAGTGCATCACACTGAGCAGTGTCGGTGTAAGTGCGCGTGCGCTGACGCTGCCGGGCTGCAAGGTGATGGGGAACGCGAGACTGCACGTGCCCAGGCTACGCACCGGAAACCATTTATGCCTCCTCGCTGCTGCCGCAGCATCGCCAAAGCCCCGCTCGCCGCCGGTGGTCAAGCGCCCGCCGCCGCCACCTCCAAGGCCGCCGCCCCCGCCGCCGACGACGCTGGCCAAGTGCGGCAACGGCCGCTGCGACGCCGGCGAGTCGTGCAGCAACTGCCCGCAGGACTGCAGCCACGCCGGCGGGGCGCCGTGCGAGCGCGTCGGCGTCATGTACTCTGTCTGGTGTGGTCTAAACTCTGACAATTCATAATCTTAGATTTCTTTTGAGAATGAACACAGCTTTTTGACCTGTCAGATTGAGAGTTGTGGTGTAGTGGCTTCGTGTGTGCGCTAGATCGATGCCATAGCATCACACCGCGCCCTGGCGGTCTTTCCCTGAACATGATACTCGGTTGTGGTCCATTCCTGTGCAATGGCAGACAATAGGCTGCGGGTGCTCGCTACAGGCACTGGCCAGCGTGGAACGCGATGCGGCTCACGCGGAAGCAGGGGCGGACGTCGTACAGCGTCGAGGACGTGATCCGCTCGCAGTCGGCGCAGAAGGGCCGCGGAGGCGTCGAGCTGGGGACGACGTACACGCCGGGAGTCGTGCAGACCGGGCTGTCGTTCTACTGGCAGCACAGGCCGTCATGTGAGTCACGCACGCCAACATGAGACACAAGCTCGCACTTGTGAAGCCTCGGTAGCTCCTGTTTCACACCAAACCACAGCCTTGCGATGCACAGGAAGGTCTTCAAACTCTGATAGTCTGAAAGATCCTGTGTATTGACCGCAGCAAACTTCTACTGCATCTACAACCGGCGGAAGCCGGGGGAGCTGCTGTACAATGTCGCCCACGAGGGCATCTACGTGAACCACTTCGACGTGCCGGACTGCACGGGCTGGTCGGCCCTCCTGCACCGCCACGCGCAGCAGCTTGTCGCCGCTGGGGTGGACTACGTCGCCGCCGACATGACCAACCTGGTGGGCTGTCGCTATCAAGTGCGGCATACAACTTCCATGAGGAGTAAAATGTTCTATGACCTCTGACGCTCTGTTGTGTCTGCTCTGCAGTCGGGCTACGACAGCGTCACAGACGGTGAGGCTTCCGGTCCCCCGATCTGGCTTTTGGTCGTGCACCTACCATGTGCCAGTTGGATGTTGACACAGCAATCTCTTGCATGCGTGTCCACCCTTGCGCAGGTATCCAGCTCAGGCCTTTTCAAGTGCTGCTCGAGAGGTGGAGCAGGTGCGTACAGTTTTCCAGCAATTGAATTCTCAGCACGGAGTCGTACAGCTTTGATGAAGACCCTTATATTTCTCGGATGCCATGGGCACGCAGCCTGCGGCTCACCGGTCAGGCTACCCCGGACGTCGCAGCGTGGCAGCGGCTGCCCGGCTACCCAAACACCCTGGCGACCATCAGCATCGCGGAGCAGTCGTTCTACTACGTGATGCAGCTCTACAACTACGGTCCCTTTGAGCGCATGTGCGCGCCACACACTGTGTGTTCCTGAGCCCTGCGTCAGACTGACTTGACAGCCCCACCAGGCGTGGAGAGATTGCGCATGCGTCAGGGTGTCACGATGGTATCTGTCCCACTACATGTCGGTGCGCGCAGGTTCCCGCGAGACCCTACCACTGGGAGGAAGATTTTCTTTTACCCGTCCGTCGAGGGCGTGGATCCTGCCATCATCGCGTGCGCCGCGACGCAAACTCTCTACTAACAAGCTGCATTTCAAGCACTAGACTCACTGTATCGCAGGCTGTCCCTGCACATATCGCTTGGGTCTGATGCGCTGTGCCGAGCGACGTGGGCACTGTGCAGGTACATTGCATCCAATGGCGGCAGGAACGACATCATTGTCGTGCCAATGTGGGTCGGTCAGCAGAGCGTGGGAGGCTGGTCGTTTATGTCATATTGCAGGAACCCGATCTTCTTCGGCACCGCAGCCTGCAATCAGGTGCCAGATGCAGCTGCAGCTGCAGCCATACACAGTGCTAGCGATGTCATGCGAACCTTCGTCGAGCTGACTGAGCTGACATTGCCGGTCTTGTCTGCGCTCAGCCGTACACAACAAAGACGGCGGGTCTGCACTCCTCGCAGCTCGCCATCACGCCCCAGTACCAGCTCACATATGCTAGTGCGCCACCATCATATCCTCTTAATCACCACGCATGATGCGTGATGCATACTTTGAGTGTGAAGCCGTTATCAAGTTGGATACGCCGAAGCAGTTCTGCTTGGCAACAACGGCTGCTGAGTGTTCCTTATGACACTGCCGGGGACAGGTGTCGCATACCAGTCGCCGGGAGACCTCAGCGGCCTGACGCTCCGGACCCAGTGGCAGACGGCATTCGTCAAGAAGCCGCAGTGGGTCTTCGTCACCGGCTGGAACGAGCACATCGCGCAGGTGATTGCTTTCGCATCGCTGGCACGCACATTCGCAGGGCTTGAAGGACGCCCGCGCAGTGCCACCGCATCCTGATGTCAGTTGGCGCAGTGCGCAAGGACACAGCTCAGGGACATACCACCGTTGCGTACCACAAATATCTTGTGCTTTGGAGCTGCTATGCTGACCGGACGCCGCTGCGTGGGCTGCAGCCGCAGGGCAGTGGTGGCCTCCCCGGTGGCGTTGGCGCTGCGAGCATGGGGTTGGAGCTGGATACCTCCTTCGCGGCCAATGCATTCGTGAGCAGCCTTCAGATCGGAAAACACACCCTGACCCTGAGTATGATCCTGACGTAACTCTAAACCCTGAACCTAACTCTACCTTTCACCCTCAGCCCTCGCCCCTTACACTCGTTGTAAACATCATCCCATCTCATGAAAGTCAACATGTTGACTCGTCGGCGACCTTTGCGTGCATCCGTTCTTTCACTATCTGAAACATGCCTGCTGCAGGTTGACCAGTTCGGTGCCGGCTTTGGACGCGACATCGAGCCCACGCAGGTGCCTCATGCACGAATCTTCACACAACTTTCGCGGCAGCGGTCGGCTTCTTTGCGCGCAATCCGATCACCGCTGTGAGCCTGAGCTGGACGCTGTGACAACGTGCAGGAGGGCGGCACCCTGCTGTACGACACGCTGGCGAGCTGCATCCGTGTTTGGCGGCGCGGCATAGCGAACGGCAACTCACACTGCCCGTCAACCGAGGCGTGCTGCCAGGGTGCGCTGAGACCATACAGTGTCCTCCCACCGCTCACCGTGGGGTGCCAGCGTTCGAGAGGCAGCCATTTGCGTGCATCACCTGTCACGCAATCATCTCTCATGCTTGCCGGCGACGAATTGATCTGTGTGGGGATCGCATAGCCAGCAAGTGACAACGCCCAAGCCCGAGTCATGTGTCCATTGTGTCAGGCGGGAGCTACGCCAGCATCTATAAGAACTTCCTTGGGCCGTACGGCACGTTCGGCATGTGGGCCGCCGGGTTGAGCCGGGCAACCAACGTGGGGCCGTATCCGACGGCGCCGATGCGCGGCGACCCGCCGGCGCGGCCCTGGGTGGACAACCGGCGTCCTCTGTTCCTGTGCACCAGCAAGTGAGTATGGTCCCTGCATGGAGTTTCTGTCACTGCGCGCGTGCTCCAGCTGTCTTCCGACTAGCTGCAGCGCGTCTTGTGCCCGGGACGCTCAGCTGTTTCGCAGCATTTCCCGTGCAGCAACAGTTGACATCAGGCTGTCGGTCTGCTGCGCCCAGGAAGCGGACGAGCCTGTACCCGCGGCCGTTTTTGAGCACCAGCGCCACGTGCGAGAACCGGATACCCGCCAGCAGCCGTACGGTCCAGCGCCTCGGCTACATCGCCGTGCACAAAGTGCGTGCTGGCGTGCTCAGATCCTGTTATTGAGAGCCGAAGTCTGGCCCTCTTTAAGAGCACAACGTGGACAAACTTTCTCGTGTCGTTGACCGTGCTCGTGCTCCGGCGCAGGGGAACAACTGGCTCCGGGCGCTGCGGCGGTGCAGGAACAGCCTGCATCAGATCCACCAGTACAGCCTGGGCTATGCCTGCGCCAACCGCAAGGGCCTGGTGCAGGACGCCCTGCTCGGCTACGTGCGCTGAGCCCTTTTGTCTGGCTCCAGCCGTTGAGCCGATATTTAAAATGCCTGCCAGAGCAGCCAAGTTTTGGCACAGCTCATAGCGACCGTGCGGCTGAAGTTTTGCAGATGCGTCGCACGTGCGCCTGGAACCCACGCCCAGAACGTGCCCCTGAACTCGATGAAACCGTATGCTGTATTGTCGCACGGACAATTTGGTCTAATGTGCAGTATGCTGAGCATTGTGATCTTGACGCTAGCCCATTACACCATACAAACGCCTCTTCTGGAACACTTCTTGGGCACGGCGATCATAGTGTCCTCGTGAGATCACTCGTACTGTGTCTCGTGCATGCTATAATATCTCGACATGGTCCCCTGACTGTGTGAACGACATTTGTTTGACTGATCGGCATTGCACACTTTGCTGCCTCGCATCAGTATTCTGCGTTGCATGTTCAAACGCGTGAGACTGAGCTCGTGCGAGATGTGTGAAAAGTTGCGTACATTCGTGTGCCGATACCGATAAACCCTGGTATATCTCTTATCGCCAGGACCCGCCCTCGGGCATGCGTAGGGTCGTCAGCCGCTTGCAGAGCAGACATGAGTCGGGCACCGTGATCGCGTCGTTTGTGCACAGCCTACTCCCCGCCAGGTGAGGGCATGACGCCCTGCTTTCATGTGTCAACGAGTTAGAACCCCGTGGGAACCTTGCTCCGCCCAAAGCGTCGCCACTAGCAGACATTCGATGCAGTGTGCCGCCTCAGCAATGTGCCTCCTCAGCGCCAGTCGGTGGTTTTTGTCACAGCCCCTACAGTGGCACTCATCACGAGAGTGTTCCGTCCCCTTGATGGTCCATAGTCGTTAGGGGCAGCAGCCTGCTCGGCGGCCAAGACTACCGCCATAATGATCCGTTGCAGTGCGGCATCACAGCGACAGGACGGCTACATGCATGTGATCACAGAGCCGACCGCTCACACTGGTCCTCGCTGTGCACAGCGGCAGCGAGCGGACGCATCGTATGTCGCTGACTTCGTTTACACTTAGTGGGGTGGCGTTCCTGCTGCTCACAACCGCAGTGAATGCGGCCAGCGACTCGTCTCGGGTGCCAAACGTGGGAGGGTCACCGAACGGACTGCCGCTTGTGGAACCAGTCGCGCTGCGCACTGCCAGAAGGGGCCAAGATGTGACGACGAACAACACGGCGAGCCGAGGCGACGCAATGCGGGCCCAGTGCGGCCCATCGAGTTTTTAATCGCCACAAAAAGGAAAAGTCATGCGCCAGCCATCGCTGGCGCCACATGAATAACAGGTGTCCTTGCGATGCTGCAGATACGACGCTCTGTCGGCGGTCCTCACAGCGCAGAAGCTGGCACTCAGAGACTACGCAGCGCAGCATGCCGCCAAGCCTCACTATCAAGTGGAGGTTGGTTCCGCTCCCCACAGGCGGGCTCTTGCTGCGCAGCAACACAGCATCCCACAACCTGCAGCGGAGCGTGCAGCAGATCCAAACCCAGCGTCAGCTGGGCGGGAGCGGCAAGGTTCCTCTTCTGGCCGGTCGTTATCGTCGACGCTGTTGTGCGGAAATGGTGTCTGCGAATCTGGCGAGAGCTGCAGGTGTGCGCCACCACTTGTATACAAATAGGACATCCCAATTGAGGCGATGAGGTTGATATCCGCTGACGCGATCAGTACACAGCTGCGCGAACAGCCCAGCCTGTGGCAGCACCTGTCCATGACAGCAACACCATGCTGTGCACTGACGGAAGCCTTGCAGTATTTGCGCAGCAACTGTGCCCAAGACTGTCGTCAGGCCAGCGGTCAGCCCTGCAACCGCATCGGCATCCTGTACTCGGGTACGCATACATCCTCGCACAGGCCTTTGTGTCAGTGGGTCTTCTGTATCTGAATAATATACACTGCCACATTGTGCGACAGCGAAATTTGCCGTGTACATGCTTGTCATTACAGCGCCGCTATTGGCCTAATGCCGCGCAACTGCATCTGTGAGAGGGCTGTGGCGCGACAGGCTGGCACTGGCCCGCATGGAACGCGCAGCGCGCGATCGCGGCCAATGGCGGCTCGCTGCGTACCGTGACTGACGTCCTGAGGTGCTCAAGGGACTGTGCCGGATGCACCCACCGTGCATCGTGCGGACCCTCGTGGTTGACACAGTGTGAAACACACATGCTGTGGCCGCAGGTCGCAGACCGAAAACACATCCAGCACGGCCAGCACGGCTGGCATCCGTATGAGCGACATATATGGTCAGCCAGGTGGCAACGCAGGGCTCGCAATGCAGGTGACATGCTGCAACTGCTGAGCTTCCCTGCATTGAGCACAGAGCCAATGCCGCTCACACAATGGGGCTTCGTCTGCAAAATGCGCTGTGCCTGCTGCAGTTCTACTGGCAGCAGTTGCCGGCGACCGGCTTTCAGTGCATCTATCACGCTCGAACCAGCCGCGATGATTACTTCAACTACACGGCGCCATATGGCGGCGAAGGCAGCTACCTCACGTATGTTGCCATGCCCGCATGTTGGCTGCAACCTTGCGTGAGTCTTTGACCATCAAATTGTGGATTGTACGTCAAATTGTTGAAGACAGGCCAGGCATGCCTTCCGTGGTTGGTCGCGTCACGATAGGCGCTGCATTGCCTCCACGATGTGGCAGGTACACGCAGCAGCCCGATTGCCCACATTACCAGGCGACTGCGCAGCGCCACGCCACCCAGATTGCAGCGCTCGGTATTGACCACATCATTCTCGACATGACGGTGCGCTACCATCTCCGCACAAGTCGCGTAGCCGCAGACAATTTTGGACCCTGGCTTTGGTTATCGTGCAGCGCCCATTTGCAGTGTATACGGTGTTTCATCACGGTCATTTGAGGGACTTCCAGGTACTGCCGCGGTAGACGACTGCAGGCTCCAGAGCTCATGGCACATGGCATGCGCAGAACCTCGGCGCTGACACCGCGGACAACACGCGAGATGCTCTCCAATTTCGACCTCTGCAGGTCCTCCTACAGGTGCCTCTTCGCTTCTCCTGCAGTGACAGCAAAAACCAATGCCTTTCAGCGGTCGTCTGTCTCATCGCACGATCAGCCTGTTGCGTACGGCTGCAGGTCTGGTCGGTCATGCGAGCCGGCGGCGCCTCTGTTCCCGACATTGCGCCATGGCAGGTGCGCACAGGCTCCACACCTGACGCGGCATGCTAAGCTCTCAGCAACGCTGCCTACTTCTGCTCTCTGCTGCAGTTTCCATTGGCTGTGTCGCAGGTACTGCCGACAGCACCCTTCAGTGGCATGGTGGTCCAGAACCATGCCTTCTACTACGTCATGCAGATCATGAACAACGGGCACTACACCGGCCACCGCTGTCTCCTTCAGGATCCCGCCACCGGCAAGATGGTGTGCTCATGCTGACACACCCTTACTGAGTTATGGCGCATTGCCATCTATATAATGAGCAGGCGTTCAGGCATGACGATGGGCAAGTGGCAGCACTGGAATGACATCGTCGAGCACGGAGCCACTTTCCGAGCCTGGGACACAGCGATGGCACCACGGACTTGCAAAGAAGCAAAACTGCACATCGTCTGTCTGTGCAGATCTTCTTTTACCCGCTGGTCGGCGGTGCGGCGCCGGACCCCGCGTTGCTGGCGTACATCCAGAGCAACGGCGGCCGAAACAACATCATCACGGTAGCAATGCACCGGCGTTGCGGCTGCCGCGCGCACTGTGGCCACGCCCCCGCTGCACTCTTGTCACAAAATTATGCACTGTGAGACGCTGCCAGTGCCAGACGGTGTCGTGAGGCTGGCAGGTGCCGATGTGGGTCGGTCAGCAGAGCAGCGGGGTGTGGTCCTTCATGTCCTTCTGCAACATCGCAAATTTTGACTTCATCACCGACGGCCCTTGCAATCAGGTCCGAGTGTCTGGGCTCGCCACTCCTGTTGGAGCAACCCTGACAGGATTGCGCTCATCATGCCCTTGCATGCCACTGCTGGAGCAGACTCTTCACGCTTGATTTGCTGTGCTGTTGCGCACAGACTGGAACGCCAAACAGCGTAGTGGGGTCTCAGCTGGCCGTGGTGCCCAGCTATCAGGCGCGCTGGCGCAGCACCGTCGACGCTACGTTTCTGTGCCTCCGCTGCATGCTGTGGCTCATGTGCACAAGTCTTTTGTGTGCTTGGCTGATGGCTCGTTGCCTGGGTGTCATACAGACAACCTGGGGCTCGATACCGTGGCAGTCGGCAGGTCATTGGGATGGCTTGACGCTCCGCAGGCAGTTTGCCACGGCATACCAGGTACGCAGCATGCCAGCCCACGTACATGTGCAGAGCAACCACCACGTATGCAACCATAATGAGCTTGCCCAGTCGGCACACGAAGGCCATCGAACTCATCGTTGCGCTCTTGATCATGCAGGCGAAGAGTAAACACAAATGGATCACGATCAGCAGCTTCAACGAATGGATAGCACAAGTGCGTCAGGTCCTGCGGTGGCACGCTGTGCAGAGTGCCATTCGGTCGATGTCATGTACCGGCTGACTGTGCCGTGCTGGCGTCACAGCCTCAGAGCAGCGACCTGGCGCCGTCGATGGGCTTGGAGACGGACACATCCTTCACTGGCGGCGCCTTCGTTGGTGCGCCGCCCTGATATGATGCCCACCAGCAAAAAAGCAAGTTGGTGCGTGATGCATTGGTCTCTAAGCTTGCCTGTAACAGTACTGCATTCATCGCTCTGTCCGCCAGATACGTACGCCGAGTCCTTTGGGCGCGACATTTCGCCGTCTCTGCTCAACACGACTGACCTGTACGGCCTGACCGCCTCCTGCATCCGCGTCCTGCGCTACATGGAGGCCGCCAACCTCAGCGCCGGGTGCCAGCCGTCCAGCGAGGCGTGCTGCAAAGGTCAGACAGCACGCGACACCGCACCGCACCTGCGCAGCACCGCACCACACAGGAGGCCACGCCAAATGTGGTTCTCCTGACGCGCTTCACAACTGCCTGCAATACGGTGACATTAAGGTTTTCATCTGTTCCTGTGCAGGCGTGTTCACCAAGAACTATCAGTACTACCAGGTGGGCCACCGCAGGATCCAGCCATATGCATACGAGTTCATCGTGCAATGCTACAATTGTGCAGATGCCCACCACCTTTCACCGCTCTCTCCGAACCGGCTCTGCTGACTTCAGCTGGGGGAGCACTCGTCTTGGCATCAAGCAAAGTGGCTGTCGGGTGCCCCTGCGACACGCTGAGACATTGACCTGCTCCCTCAGGGACCCAACGGCACCTTCGGATACTATGTCAACGCCACAAGCGGGCTCGCTGCCACCGCCAACCGCACGACGCTGTACAGCTGCAAGGGCACGGCCAGCCCGAAGCCGGCACTGCTGACGACGAGCACAACCTGCGAGGGCATCTACGGCTCCGCGTTCACCGTCGCTGCCATCGGCGCAGTCGCCACCACAAAGGCATGCAGCATCGCACTGTCCGTCACCCCGGTTGGTTGTGTGACACGTCGGCGCTTCTGTCTGATGCTCCTCAATAAGCTCCTCCTGAACGTGAGGCAGCTGACACCACTGCCAGGCTGGGGCGTGGCATCGTTGCTCCGCGTGAATGCAGGGTGGAGGCTTTCTGCGCTCGCTGAAGCGCTGCAAGGACCTCAGTACCCATTATCGCAACCAGTACAGTCTGACGGGTTACTGCAACGCCAGCACAACATTGACTGTCGATGCAGTCCTGGGCTACGTCAGGTGACACGGGTGCCCACCGTCGCCTCCAGCACCGCAGCTGACTGCCGTGAGTCTCATTCTGCCATCAGAATTGGTAATCATCTTCTTCGCATTCTGTGGTCAAGCTGCAGCAACACTGACAGATGCTGCGCATCATAGTGATGTCCGACCGCCTCGCAAGCCACGAGCAACCGGGGTCGCAATCGTTCAGTCTGATTCTGATGAGTTGTGTGGTTTGTATGTCTTTGTGCTGACCTGCTTGTGAACCGTTTTGTTTCCTTGACGAGGCGTGCTCGAGGCTACCGTGTGCCAGACATTACAGCTGGACGCCAACATAACAGTTTGTTACCGTCACCGTCACCGTTGAGATGAGTCGTGTCGGGTTGAGTTGAGGGAGAACGACAAAATGCTGCTCGGACACCTTTGAGCTTCTCTGAACTGCGTTTGGGTTGCCACGTGGCAAGGACAACATTACATGCTAGAACACAGGTTATGCTTGTTGAGTGAAAACGTTACAGTGTACAGGAACTAGGGGCAGGGATTGCATCATGACATACGCTTTCCTCGTGTAAAGCTGATAGCTTTCCCTAGCCTGTCG
>JAABUX010002797.1_pt1 | contig 24070 bp, 23 predicted proteins | sample 5561851 | NCBI WGS metagenome assembly JAABUX01 (sample SAMN10711883, study PRJNA513361) | rock metagenome | isolation source: Antarctica rocks | place: Antarctica: Victoria Land, Richard Nunatak red sandstone | collected 2016-01-03 | reverse complement strand
TACCTGGTCTTTCCAGACTGGGCCACCCTCATGCAAACCCTGATCGACTCAAGACCACCGCCCAACATCGCAGCCCAGATCACCAAGTGACACCCGCGCCAGAGGCCCACTTAGAATTGCTGCCGTCAACCTCGATGGCGAGCTTTGCGCCGACAGCCGCGTAGTCCAGGATATATGGCCCGCACGGATACTGCCTGCGAAACTTCGCGCCCTCTAGAGCCTGGTTCCGCAGCGCCGGCCAGAGCTTCCGCTCCGCAGGCGTGGCGTTGCGGCGGAGTGCGCGGGCGTGCTTCGTCTCGGTTCGGTGCTTGCCGCCTCCCTCACCCCGGCCCTCTCCCGGAGGGAGAGGGAGCAGCAGCAGCATTCCGGCAGTGCGGCCTGGTTCTGAGCGCGTTGCCATCATGTGCCGCTCCGAGCGCCGAACAGGCTGACCAGCCCCGCCGGCCGGGCCAGCGACACCGCCACGATCAGGCCGCCGTAGATCATCAGGTCTACCCCCTGGCCACCGCCACCCAAGTAGCTGCGCGACAGCTCGCTCACCGGGATCAGCACCGCCGCCCCGACGATTGGTCCCCATAGCGTTCCCACCCCGCCCAGCACCGCCGGCAGCGCAATCAAGATGCTCAGATGCCCGGCCAGCACGCTGTCGGGGTCGATGTAGCCGACGTACTGGGCGTATATCGCCCCGCCCATCCCCGTCAGCCCGCCGCTGATCGCAGCCGCCGCCATCTTGGACGGGAACACCCGGACCGCCAGCGACCGCGCCGCCGTCACGTCGTCCCGCACCGCCCGCCAGGCGAAGCCCCACCGGCTGCCCTCGATCACATAGGCCGCCGCCCAGGCCAGCGCCGCGAACGCCAGCGCCACGAAGTGGAACGGCAGCTTGCTGGTGCGGAACTGCAGGTTGATCAGGCTCTCGCCCTTGAACGGCACGTAAACGCCCGTCGCCGCCCCTACCCAGTCCCAGTTCAGGAACAGCAGGTAGCCGATCTCCCCCACGACGACGGTGGCGATGGCGTAATAGTGCCCGTTCAGCCGGAAGCACGGCCATCCCACCAGCAGCGCACATGCCCCGGCGACGACGCCGCCGGCGAACAGGCCCAGCGTCGGCGGCACGCCCAGGTTCACGAACAGCAGGGTCGAGACGTAGGCGCCAATGCCGAAGTACAGCGCATGCCCCAGGCTGATCTGCCCGCAGTAGCCGCCCAGGATGTTCCACGCCTGGCTCAGCCCGGCGAACAGGATGGTGATGATCATCAGGTTCTGCACGTAAACGTCCCGCACCAGGAACGGCAGCGCCGCCAAGGGGAGCAGCAGCACGCCGCCGGTCACCAGCTCGCGCCGCCGCCGCCGCAGGATGGAATTGTCGGCCGAAACGGCGGGCAGGGTGGTGCTGTCCATCACAGCCGCCCGAACAGGCCGCGCGGGCGGACCATCAGCACCGCCAGGTACACCACGAACATGCCCACCTGCTTCAACGACGGCTCCAGTACGAAGGCGCTCAGGGCCTCGACCTCGCCGATGATGACCCCCGCCACCAGCGCGCCGATGATGGACCCGAAGCCGCCCAGCGCCACCGTCACGTAGGCGATCACCGCGAAGTTGGCGCCGACGTTGGGCGATACGTAGTAAAAGCCGATCAGCATCACCCCGGCCACCCCCACCGTCGCCGCCCCCAGCCCCCAACCCAGCGCGAAGATGCGGTCCCGGTCGATGCCGATCAGCGCAACGGCGTCCCGGTCCTCGCGGGTGGCTTCCAGGGCGCGGCCGAACTCGGTGCGGCCGATCAGCAGCAGGCCCGCGAACGCCAGCAGGCACACCGCGCTGGCCGCCAACTGCGGCAGGGGCACATAGACGCCGAGCAGGCTGACGGTGCGGTTGCCCAGCCAGGTTCCGGACACCGAGCGGAAATCGCCGCCGAAGACGAACTGCGCCGCGCCCCGGATGAAGATCGCCAGGCCGAATGTCGCGAAAATCTGCACCATGCCGCGGTTGAACCGGACGCCCAGCGCGCGGGCGATCACCCCGCGGTAGATGCCCACGCCCAGCCCGAACATCAGCAGGCACACCAGCGGCAACTGCACCAGGGGATCCAGGCCCGTCGCGCCGAAGATGACGACGGCGGCGTACATCGCCAGCATCATCAGCTCGCCATGGGCGAAGTTGACCACGTCCATCAGCCCGAAGATCAGCGACAGCCCGGCTGCCACCAGCGCGTAGATCAGGCCCATCAGCAACCCGCTGACCAAGGATTGCGCCAGCAGGTCGATGCTCATGCGCTGTGGGATTCCGGCGAGCCGTAGCCGCCGCCGCCGGGCGTCTCGATCACGAAGACATCGCCGGGCTGCAAGTCGGCGCTGCTGGTGCCGGACAGATGCTCCCGCGATCCGTCCGCCCGTTCCACCCATTGCAGGCCCACCAGGCCGGGATCGCCGCCCTTCAAGCCGAAGGGCGCCACCTCCCGCCGGGACGCGACGACCGAGAGCCGCATGGGAGCTAGAAAACGAATGCGCCGGATCGCGCCGTCCCCGCCCCGCTGTGCGCCGGGGCCGCCGGAGCCGCGGCGGATGGCGAAGGTCTCCAGCCGCACAGGGTAGCGCAGCTCAAGCACCTCGGGGTCGGTCATGCGGGTGTTGGTCATGTGCGTCTGCACCGCGCTGGCGCCGGGGTGGCTGGAACCGGCGCCCATGCCGCCGCAGATGGTCTCGTAGTACTGCCGGGCGGCATCGCCGAACAGCACGTTGTTCATGGTCGCCTGACTGCACGCCAGGGCGCCCAATGCGCCGAGCAGGGCGTTGCAGGCGGCCTGGCTGACCTCGGTATTGCCCGCCACCACGGCAGCGCCGGGCCGCGGCGACAGGAAGGTGCCCGGCGGCAGCACGATGCGGATTGGCACCAGGCAGCCGTCGTTCAGCGGGATGTCCTGGCCGACCAGGCAGCGGAACACATAAAGCACCACGGCGCGCAGCACGGCGGGCGGTGCGTTGAAGTTGCCGGGCCGTTGCGGGCCGGTGCCGGTGAAATCGACTGTCGCCGTGCGCGCCGCCTGGTCCACGGTCACCGCCACCTGCAACGGCGTGCCGTCATCCATCGTGTAGCTGAACGCGCCGTCGCCGATGCGGGACAGCACGCGGCGCACCGCCTCCTCGGCGTTGTCCATCACGTGGCGCATGTACTCCCGCACGGTGTCCCAACCGTAGGCGTCCACCACGCGCGACAGCTCCTGCACGCCGCGCTGGTTGGCGGCGACCTGCGCCTTGATGTCGGCCACGTTCACGTCGGGGCTGCGGGCGGGGTAGCGGGCGCCCGTCAGCAAGGCGCGGAACCCGGCCTCCTGGAACACGCCGCCCTGCACGAGCAGGAAGTCGTCAATTACCACGCCCTCCTCCTCCAGCGTGCGCGAGTCCGGCGGCGTGCTGCCCGGCGCGGTGCCGCCGACGTCTGCATGATGGCCGCGGCTGCCGACGAAGAAGCGGATCACCTGGCCCATGGCGTCGAATACGGGGGTGATAACAGTAATATCAGGAAGATGCGTGCCGCCATTAAACGGGTTGTTGAGGGCAACCACGTCGCCCGGCCGCAAGGTGCCGGCGCGCGACCGCAGCACCGTTCGCACGCTCTCGCCCATCGCGCCCAGGTGGACCGGGATGTGCGGGGCGTTGGCGACCAGGCGCCCGGCGGCGTCGAACACCGCGCAACTGAAGTCCAGGCGCTCCTTGATGTTCACGCTCATGGAAGTGTTCTGCAGCACGGCGCCGGTCTGCTCGGCCACAGCCATGAACAGGTTGTTGAACAGCTCCAGCAGCACGGGGTCCGCACGGCCAGTGCCAGCGGCGGTGCGGTCCGGCCGGGGCTGGGTGCGGCGCAGGATCATGTGGTCCTGCGCCGTCACCTCGGCGGTCCAGCCGGGTTCGACCACGGTGGTGGCGTTGGCCTCGCGGACCAGTGCCGGGCCGGGCAGGCGGTCCCCGGCGCGCAGGTCGGCACGTTCATAGACCGGCGTGGGATGCTCGGCGCCCCCGGTCCACATGGTGACGGTGTCCACGGGCGCGGGTCCAGGCCCGTCGCGATCTGGCAGCCGCGGCTCAGTCACGGCTTCCCCTGCGGCGACTGCCTCCATCGCAAGCGCCTCGGCCACCACGGCGCGGTCCGGCGTGGCAAAACCGAATCGGCTGCGATGCGCGTCGTGGAAGGCGGCCAGCGTGCCCGCGGCGTCGGTCAGCGGCACCGGCAAGGCGGCCTCGGTCCCTTCGTAGCGGAGATGGACGGTGCGGCGGACAGTGACGGCGCCGGGGTCCGCGCCTTGGTCCTGCAGCCCCGTGGACGCAGCGCCGGCAAGCTCGGTGGCCAGGTCGTCCATCATGGCCATCGCCTCAGCCTCGAACCGCCGCTCCACCGCCTGCTCCCGCAGCACGGCCTGGTCCGCCAGGCCCATGCCGTAGGCGGACAGCACGCCCGCGAAGGGGTGGATGAACACCGTTTCCATCCCCAGCTCGTCCGCCACCAGGCAGGCATGCTGGCCGCCCGCGCCGCCGAAGCAGGCTAGGGCGAAGCGGGCGGCATCATGCCCCTTCTGCACGCTGACCTGCTTCACGGCGTTGGCCATGTTGGCGACGGCCACGCGCAGGAAGCCCTCGGCCACCGCGCGGGGGTCCTGCCGGACGCCGGTCGCCGCAGCCATGTCGTCGGCCAGGCGGGCGAACCCGGCCTGGACTGTTGCGGCATCCAGCCGCTCGTCGCCGCCCGGCCCGAAGATCGGCGGGAAGTGCGCGGGCTGTATCTTGCCGACGCAGACGTTGGCGTCGGTGACGGTCAAGGGGCCGCCGCGGCGATAGCTGGCCGGGCCGGGATCGGCGCCCGCGCTGTCGGGGCCGACGCGGATGCGCGCCCCGTCAAAGTGCAGGATGCTGCCGCCCCCGGCCGCGACGGTGTTGATCGCCATCATCGGCGCCCGCATCCGCACACCGGCGACCTCGGTCTCGAACGCGCGCTCGAAGGCGCCGTCATACAGCGCGACGTCGGTGCTGGTGCCGCCCATGTCGAAGCCGATGATGCGGCGCAGCCCGCCCATTTCCGCCGTGCGCGCCGCGCCGACGATGCCGCCGGCGGGTCCGGACAGGATGGCGTCCTTGCCGCCGAACCGGTCTGCCGCAGCCAGGCCGCCGTTGCTCTGCATGAAGTATAGCGCCACGCCGGGCAGCTCGGCCGCCACCTGGGCCACGTAGCGGCGCAGGATGGGCGACAAGTAGGCATCCACCACCGTCGTGTCGCCGCGCGGCACCAGGCGCAGCAGGGGGCTGACCGCGTGACTGGCCGAGACCTGGGTGAACCCGGCCGCCCGCGCCAGGTCCGCCAGGCGCTGCTCCATCGCCGGATGGCGCCAAGCATGGATCAGGGCGATGGCGCAGGCGCGGATGCCGTCCGCATAGGCCGCCTGGAACGCCGCGGCGGCCGCGGCCTCGTCCAGCGGCTCGACCTCGTCGCCGTCCACGCCGACGCGCCCGGGCACCTCCGCCACGCGCTCGTGCAGCAGCGACGGCAATCTAACGTCCAAGTCGAACAGGCGGGGACGGGCCTGGTTGCCGATCCGCAGCAGGTCGGCGAAGCCCCGGTTCACCACCAGCAGCGTGCGCTCGCCCTTGCGTTCCAGCAACGCGTTGGTGGCGACGGTGGTGCCCATGCGGACCTGGCCCACCAGGCCCACAGGCACCGGCTGGTCCGGCGCCACGCCCAGCACCCGCTTGATACCGGCGATCGCAGCGTCCCGGTAACGGCCGGGGTTCTCGCTCAGCAGCTTGTGGGTGCTCAGCGTCCCGTCGGGTGCGCGGGCGACCAGGTCGGTGAAGGTGCCGCCGCGGTCGATCCAGAACTGCCAGGGCACAGGTGCGCTGCCCATGCCGTCAGCCTGCCGGGTGGCGCAGGTCGGTGACCAGCATGCAGCCCGGCGCGTGGGCCAGGAACCAGGGTAGGCCCGCCGCCTCCGCCGCTGCCTGGCTGGTGACGCCGCAGGCCCAGAATACCGGGACCTCGCCGGGTAGCACCTTCACTGGGTCGCCGTAGTCGGGGCGGGACAGGTCGGCGATGCCCAGGGCGGCCGGGTCGCCGGCATGGACGGGGCGGCCGTGCATGTCGGGGAAGCCACCGGTGATGTCGGCCGCCCGGGCGGCATCCGCCTGCGCGACCGGACGCATGGAGACCACGAGCGGGCCGCCGAATGGGCCGGCGGGCGCCGTCGGGATGCTCGTGCGGTACATCGCCACGTTCCGGCCCTCCGCGACGTGCCGCAACGTGATGCCGGCCGCGATCAGCGCACGCTCGAAGGTGAAGGAGCAGCCGATGACGAAGGTCACGAGGTCGTCGCGCCAGACCTCGGCGATGCTGGTCCGTTCCTGCACGGGACGGCCCTGCCGGTATTCGCGGTAGCGCGGCAGGTCCGTGCGGATGTCCAAGTCGGCGGCCAGGGCCGGCAAGTGAGGATCGCCCGGCTGCGACACCGCCAGCAAGGGGCACGCCTGCGGGTTGCGGCGGCAGTACAGCTCGAAGTCGGCGGCGTGCGCGGCGGGCAGGATGACCACGTTGCCCTGCACATAGCCGTCAGCCCGGGCCGAGGTATGGCCGTCGATCTGCCCAGCCCGGATCAGCCGGCGAAGCTCGAGGGCGCCACCGCCCGTCGCCTTCGCGCCATGGATGTTGTGTTCGACCGGTGGCAGGCTTGCGGACAAGGGCGGCTCCACTCGCGGTAACGACGATATATCCGCATGGCTTGCCCACTGTCCGCAAATTGTCATCCTCGATGATCTCTGATCAGGAATGGCGATCACTGGCGGCCTGGGTCAATAAGCGTCGGCCACCTCCTTCGCCAGCCGGGCCACGGCGGCAGCGAGGCCGTCGCCTGGCGTCTCGGTCCAGCAGGCTGAGAACGCCAATGGCTGCAAGGCCGGCTCGGCTTGCAGCACTTGCAGGTCGCCGGCCACCAGCTCGCGTGCAATGGCAGCCGGAGCGATCACGCCGATGCCTATCCCGTCGAGCGCCATGCGCACGATGGACGCGAGGGAGCTGTTGGCGAATAGCCGCGGCCGCGGCAGCCCTGGCTGGCTGAACAGCCCGGCGAGTTCCGCGTAGGGCGCCGTACCGCGGGCGTAGGTGATGATGGGCCACCTTGCCAGATCCTGCAGGCTCAGGGGACGGCCGGCGCCCAGCATGCCGGGCCGGGCGACCCAGGCCAGCGGGTACTCGCACAACGCCAGGCTGCGGACCCGCGGCGCCGCCACTGCCTCCAACAGGAAGGCGGCGTCGATCTCGCCTGCCAGCAGAGAATTCCGTAGGCTGGCGGAGATGTCCACCTGGATGTCCACCGTCAGGTTCGGATAGACGTCGTGCAGCCGGCGGATCAGGTGGGACAGCCAGGTGTGGACGATGGTTTCCGACACCCCCAGCCGCACCGTCCCTTGCAGCCCGGCCGGGGCAGCCATGGCGGCAGCCAGTTCGCCATGCAGGGCCAGCAGCCGTTCGGCGTAGGCCAGGACCTCGGCGCCGCGCGGCGTCAGGAGGGGGGTGCGGCGCCGGCCGCGGTCCAGGAGCGGGCCGCCCAGCGCCAACTCCAATGCGGCGATGCGGGACGACACCGCTGGCTGGGTGGTGTTCAGTTTCGCCGCCGCACGCCGGAAGCCGCCTAGCCGCACGACCCAGTAGAACAACTCCAATGAGCGCAGGTCGATCATTTGGCGCCAGCCCGCCGCGCCGATGCGTCTGTCGGGTTCCCCAGTGCGCCCATGCCCGGCCGCGGTGCGTGCGCGACGCCCAGCAGCACGATCAGCGACGCATCGGGGTCAGCGACGCATCAAGGCATGGTCGAGACGGTGCCCTCCGCCCAGTCCGGGATCGTGCTGGTCGGATAGCGCGGGGTCGCCTCCAACTCCTGCCGGGACAGGCCGACGACGTAGCCGCCAAGGCTGGTATCATACGTCAGGGTGCGCCAGGGCAGGGGATGGTAGCTCTCGCCGAGGCCCAGGAAGCCGCCGAAGCTAAGCACGGCATAGGCGACCTGGCCGGACCGTTTGTCCACCATGAAGTTGTGCACCGTGCCCAGGCGGGCGCCGTCGCGGTCGTACACCGCGGTGCCCTCCACCTTGTCCGATGCGATCAGGTCCCGGGTTTCGTTCGTCTCCGTAGCGTCCGACATCGCTGTTCTCCTTTCCTGGCCAGGCATGGAACGAATGGACGGGCGCGGGGTTTTTACGCGGCGAGGTGAGAGGCACAGTGCTGTGCCGCCTGTGACTGCCATGCTTGCAGCGGCGGGACTTTTGTCGTTCGATGCGTAGGCGATCTGGCTCCGCGCCGCAGAGGCCTTCTGCGGCCGAACCGTCAACCGGCCGGCATGCGGCTCATCCGTCCTTACGTGGACGGGCGGCTGGGGTGCTTGGCTCAGAAAAGGATAGTAGCCATGAAGTCCGTTCTTGCACTTGCCGCCGCCCTCGCCCTTGCCGCTCCCGCCCTGGTGCAGGCCCAGCCGCGCGACACCGGCAGTATGGCCTATCCGGCGCCGGTGCCGCAGGGCAATGACCGTACTACCACGGTGGTCGGACCGCAGCCGCGCGACACGGGCAGCATGGCTTATCCGGCACCGGTGCCGCAGGGCAACCTGAACACCACGACGGCCCGGTAAGCCGCCGTCCCGCCAGCTTTGAGCCACCAGCCGGGGCTGGCGATTTCCCAACACCTTGGCGCCGGGGGGCACCGGGCGGGTCTCAGGGTTTCGCCCGGCCCTTGCCGGAGGCTTCGGGTGTTCATCCCGACAGGTCCTTGCCATCGGTGGCGGCCCCTGCGAAGCAGCGCCATGCATCGTCTTGGGAAACGAGGTCTTGGGAAACGGCTTGGCCGCCTCAGCCGCCTGTTGGCCGGCCGGACCCGCCCCGTTCCGCGAACCCTGCCCGTCCATGGCCGCCATCGTCCCCAGGCCCCAGTGGAGTCCGGGCGGCCGCTGGCCCGGCTGGTGGTCGAGCAACTGTTCAGCCGGGTCGCAGGCACCGCGCCCGTGCAGGGCAACGCCGTCCGCCTGCTGCGGGACGGAGGGGAGAACTACGATGCCTGGCTGGCGGCCATCGGCGCGGCACGGCGGTTCGTCCACTTCGAGAACTACATCTTTCGCGCCGACCCGGTCGGCCGCCGGTTCGCCGACGCCCTGATGGCGAAGGCCGCACAAGGCGTCCCCGTTCGCCTGCTGTACGACTGGATGGGCTGCCTTGGCCAGGTGCCGTTGGGCTTCTGGGCCAAGCTGCGCGCGGCCGGCATCGAGGTCCGCTGCTTCAACCGGCCGCGGCTGGACAGCCCGTTCGGCTGGTTCAGCCGCAACCACCGCAAGACGGTCGGCGTGGACGGCATGGTGGGCTACGTCGCCGGGCTGTGCGTCGGGCAGGTCTGGGTCGGCGACCCCGCCCACGGCGTGCCGCCCTGGCGCGACACCGGCATCGAGTTGCGCGGCCCGGCGGTGGCCGACCTTGACGCCGCATTTGCACAAAGCTGGGCGGCGGCCGGCGGCATCCCGGCGCCCGTGCCGCCGGTCGAGCATGCGCCGGGGCCGGCCGGGTCAGTGTCCCTGCGCGTCATCGGCAGCCGTCCGAACACGATGGGCCTCTACCGGTTCGACCAGTTGATCGCCGGTGTTGCCCGCAAGTCACTGTGGCTGACCGACGCCTATTTCGTCGGCACGACCTCCTATGTGCAGACGCTGTGCGACGCCGCGCGGGACGGGGTGGACGTGCGCCTGCTGGTGCCGGGCGCGTCCGACATCCTGGTGGCCAAGGCGCTGTCCCGCGCCGGATACCGTGCGCTGCTGGAGGCGGGCATCCGGGTGTTCGAGTGGAACGGCCCGATGCTGCACGCCAAGACCGCTGTTGCCGACGGCCGCTGGGCGCGCATCGGGTCGAGCAACCTCAACCTGGCGAGCTGGATGGGGAATTGGGAGCTGGATGTCGCGATCGAGGACGAGGGCTTTGCTGCGGAGATGGAGCGGATGTTCGAGGACGACCTGGAGGGTGCGACGGAAATCGTGCTGGACCTGGGCCGGGTCCATTCCACCCGGCGGCGCGGCCACCCGGCGCGGCGCGGCAGCCCCGGTCGGCTGGCCGCGGGCGCGGTCGGCCTTGGCAGCGCTGTCGGCGCAGCCATCACCAATCACCGGGCGCTCGGGCCGGCCGAGTCGAAGGTGCTGGCGTTGGGCGGCGGCCTGCTGCTGGCGGTCGCGGCCGTTGCGCTCGCAATGCCAAGATTGCTCACCATACCTATAGCGGTGCTCACGGCCTGGACGGCGGTGACGCTGTTGGTGCGGGCCTGGCGGCTGCGCCGTTCGCGTCCGCCAGAGGCCACCTAGGGGCATTGCATGTTGTTCAAACGTGTCCACGCCCGCCCCATACGCTCCAGGCCTGCTCGTCCGTACCGGGACGGCATGGTCAAGATTGTCAGTTGGAACCTGCTGCGCCTGATCGGCGCCAGCCTGGACGATGTGGCGGCCCTGGTCCGGCGCGAGCAGCCGGATCTGCTGCTGATGCAGGAGGCTACCCAGCGGATTGACGAATTGCCGGCCCGCATCGGTGGCACGTACGCCCGGGTGCTGCTGCCGGGCCGCATCCATGGGCTGGCGATGTGGAGCCCGCTGAAGCTGCCGCCGCCGATGGTGATCGAGCTGCCAGCCGGGGCGATTTTCGAGCGGGTGTGCCAGGTGATCGACCTCGGCGCCTTCTCGGTGGCCAACGTGCACCTGTCGCACGGGCAGTTGCTGAACCGGCGGCAGTTGCGCTGCATCGCCGACAGCCTGCCGCCGCGCGCCGCGGTACTGGGAGACTACAACCTGGTGGGGCCGGCGATGCTGCGCGGCTTCAGGGATGTGGGGCCGCGGGAGCCGACGCATAACTCGCTGGAAATGCTGCCGTTGCGGCTGGATCGCTGCCTGGTGCGCGGGCTGATCTGCGCGGATGCGGCGGCGCTGGTGCGGGAGGCTTCGGACCACCGGCCCATCACGGTGCGGCTGGGCACGGCGGAGCAGCGGCTGGCGCGGGCGGCGTAGCAGTTCCGGCGGGGCGGCTACAGCAGCGGCGGCACCTCGGGGCTGACGGGCGCGATGATCACCGTCGGCCCTTGGCGCCCAAGGGCGTCGCGCATGGCATCCTGCGCCTCGGCGGGCGTTGCCGCTACCTGGGCCGTGCACCCGTAGCCGCGGGCGATCGAGGCGATATCCAGGCCGGGCAGGTCCAGGCCGGGCACGCCGGGCGTATCCTCCATCTCCGCAAAGCTTTTCAGGATGGCGTACTCCGAGTTGCTCGGCACCACGAACACGACCGGCAGCCGGAACTGCGCTGCCGTCCAGAGTCCCTGGACGGAGTACTGGAACGAGCCGTCGCCGATGACGGCCACGACGGGCCGGTGGCGGCCGAGCTGGCGCTCCGCCAGGGCAATGCCGACCGCGGCGGGCAGCGCATACCCCAGCACGCCGCTGGCGAAGGTGTAGTAGGAGTCCGGCTGCGTCGCGGGCCAGCGACGCTGCAGGTCCTTCGTGTTCGAAGGGGTTTCATGCACCATCACCGCCCCGTCTGGACGCACTGCGGCAATGGCATGGAACAGCAGGTCCGCGGTCATCGGGGTTGCGGGAGCCGGCGCGCCGGGTTGCGGCCGCGGTGCGGGTGCAGCGCCCTTCGCCTGTCCGACCATCGTGGTCAGCAGGCGGATGGCTGCGGCGGGATCCGCAAGCACGCTGTCGCCCACAGGGGCCCGTGCGGCCTCCATCGGATCGTCCGTGACGTGGAACAGCCGGCTTCCCTCCGGCAGATAACTGCCAGGAACGTGGGGATAGTAGCGGAACACCGGGGCGCCTAGGACCAGGACCACATCGTGCCCTTGCAGACGCTCGGACAATGGACCGATGGCGGGTGGCAGCATGCCTTGGAACAGGGGGTGGTCCTCCGGAAAGCTGGCTGCCTCCGTCCAGGGCGCGGCGTACACGGCGCAGCGCAGCCGCTCGGCCAGCGCCACGGCGTCCGCCCAGCCCTCGCTGCGGGCGACACCCGCCCCCAAGACGAGCGCCACGCTGCGGGCGCCCGCAAGCGCCTCTGCAACGGAACGCAGCGCCTCCTCGGACGCCGGCAGCCGACGGCTGACGGTCCGGGGCTGGACCGTGGCGCCGGCCGGCTTGGTCCAGTCATCCATCGGCCAGGACAGGAACACCGGTCCGGCCGGCGGCTGCATGGCCAGCGCGTGGGCGCGCATCAGGGAGGCCGGCGCGTCCTCCGCCCGCGCGGTTTCCAGCGACAGCTTGACGTAGGGGCGGGGCAGGGCGGTGCTGTCTAGGTTGGTCAGCAGCGGCTCGATCAGCAGCATCTCGCGCGTCTGCTGCCCGGCGGTCAGGATCAGCGGCGTCTTGTTGTGCCAGGCGGTGATCAAGCTGCCCATGCCGTTGCCCACGCCGGCAGAGGTATGCAGGTTCACCAGCACCGGCCGCCGCATGACCCGCGACCAGCCATCCGCCATGGCCACCACGGACGCCTCATGCAATCCGACGACGTAGGTGAGGTCGGACGGCCAGTTCTCGAGGAACGCTTCCTCGGTCGAGCCAGGGTTGCCGAACACCGTGGTCAGGCCGAGGCCGCGCATCAGGTCACGTGTGGCGTCGAGAACGGTTTGCGGGCGGTTGGATGCCATCGGGCCGGTGCTCCATCCTGGTGCGCGCCGCGTTGCGCGACGAGCCAAGCTGTCGCACGGCCAACGCCGGCCTCAACGGACCGGTTCCTGCGCCCGTCCAGCGGGACCAGGCCGGTGGAGTGATGGAGGGCTGGCCACTGTCAGCCCGACCCTGGCTCCTGTTCCGGCCTAACGCAGCACGCGGGTTGGAAATTGTCATGTTTCTGTAGCCGGTGGACCGAGGCTGACCCGAGTAGGATTGTTGCCAAAAGCAAGGATCAGCGCCGATGTCCGAAGCCACCCTGTTGCAACCGTCCGGCCTGGCGCCACGCCAAGGCCCCAACCTCGACGCCAAGCCGCATGCCTCGGTCGGCATCGTTTTCCTGTGCCTGCTGGTGTTCGGGCTGGGCTACACCGTGAACGGCCTGATGCACGACATCAACGACGCAGGGGGGCCGACGCTGGCCATCGGCGCCTTCGTGCTGCTGGGCGTGGCGCTGCTGATCGCGCTGGGGTTCGAGTTCGTCAACGGCTTCCACGACACGGCCAACGCGGTGGCGACGGTGATCTACACCCACAGCCTGCCGGCGCAGGTGGCGGTGATCTGGTCGGGGTTCTTCAACTTCTTGGGCGTGCTGACCAGCTCGGGCGCGGTGGCGTTCACCATCGTAAGCCTGCTGCCGGTGGAGCTTATCCTCCAGGTGGGCAGCGGCGCCGGGTATGCGATGATCTTCGCGCTGCTGATCGCGGCGATCATCTGGAACCTCGGGACATGGGCGCTGGGGCTGCCGGCCAGCTCGTCGCACACCCTGATCGGCTCGATCATCGGGGTCGGGCTGGCGAACGAGCTGCTGAACCGCGGGTCCGGGGTTTCGGGCGTCGATTGGACGCAGGTGTGGGGGGTGTTCAAGGCGCTGCTGGTCAGCCCCATCGTCGGCTTCGTCGGCGCGGGCGCGCTGCTGCTGGCGATGAAGGCGGCCATCAAGTCGAAGGCGCTGTACTCGGCGCCGGATGCCAACCGCCCGCCGCCGTTGTGGATCCGTGGGCTGCTGATCCTGACATGCACCGGCGTGTCGTTCGCGCACGGGTCCAATGACGGGCAGAAGGGCATGGGGCTGATCATGCTGATCCTGATCGGCGTCGCGCCCACCGCCTATGCGCTGAACCGGGCGCTGCCGGACAGCGGCGCCCCGGCGTTCATCGAGAACACCCAGAAGGCGGAGGCGGTGTTCAGCAGCCATGCCAACGGCATCACCGTGCCGGCCGACCAGGCCCGCGGGATCGTCACGGCCGCCATACGGGACAAGAGCTTCGACAAGCCCGAGGTGTTCGGCGCCCTGACCAGCCTGGCGCACGACATGGGCCGCCAGGTGCAGGAGCACGGCTCCATCGCCCACGTGCCGGCCGAGGCGGTGCAGAACGTCCGCAACGACATGTACTTGGCGTCGGAGTCGCTGCGGATGATGGCGAAGCAGGGCATCAAGTTCGGCGACGCCGAGGGCCCGGCGCTGGCCAACTGGAAGGGCGGGCTGGACAGCGGCACCAAGTTCATCCCGCTGTGGGTGAAGGTCGCGGTGGCGGTGGCGCTCGGCCTGGGCACGATGATCGGCTGGAAGCGCATCGTGGTGACGGTGGGCGAGCGCATCGGCAAGACGCACCTCACGTATGGGCAGGGCGCGGCGGCGGAGGTGGTGGCGATGCTGACCATCGGCGCGGCGGATGTGTATGGGCTGCCGGTGTCCACGACGCACGTGCTGTCCAGCGGCGTGGCGGGGACGATGGCGGCGAACGGGTCCGGCCTGCAGTGGAGCACGGTCCGCAGCATCGCCATGGCTTGGGTGCTGACCCTGCCGGCGGCGGCGCTGCTGGCGGGAGTGCTATATACCGTGTTCCGCCAGGTGTTCTGACGGGCTGCGGCAGGGCACTTCGGCGTCCTGCCGTGATTGAATGAAGATTGCTGGTCCTGGTGGACAAGCGCCCATTTTATGTGTAGAAACTGGACAGTTGATACACAAGGCGCGCCATGCGAACGAATATCGACATTGATGACGGCCTCCTTGTGGAGGCAATGGCCGCCACGGGGCTGACGACGAAGAAGGCGACCGTTGAGGAGGCTCTTCGCCGCCTTGTCCGCCAGCATCAGCAGAAAGCCGCCATTGCAGACATGGCCGGCCTTGGCTGGAAGGGCGACCTGGCTGCAATGCGAGAGGGGCGTGATACTGACGGCCAGCCGTGATCGTTGTTGATAGCTCGGTATGGATCGCTAACCTGCGGAACTTGGACACGGCGGCGGTCCAAAGCCTCCGTGCAGTCATCGACGACGGCAAGGAACAGGTCCTCGTCGGAGACCTAATCCTGCTTGAAGTCCTGCAAGGGGCGCACAACGAAGGCCACGCTGCCCGGATTGAGGGTAATCTCCGGCGATTCCGGGTTGTGCCGATTCTTGACGACAAGCTGGCCGTCCAGGCGGCACGCAACTACCGGATGTTGCGCGGCATCGGTGTAACCATACGCAAGACGATCGATGTCGTCATTGGCACGTTCTGCATCGTGGGCGGACATTCATTGCTGCATGACGACCGTGACTTTGATCCGATGGCGAAGCACCTTGGTTTGCAGGTCGCTTAGGCGGGTGCCCATGCCGTAACGACCTCCCTTCTTCCTCATTCTTTGGGAGAGGGCCGGAGTGAGGGGGGGCCGCAAGCCCCAAACCCGGCGCGCTTAGGAGTGGATATCGTCCGCGAACCGGCAAATCAGGCCTTGGCCGCGTCCGCTACGCTAGGCCTTTCCCGGAGAGGGAGGGAACAGCGAGCGGGCGGGATGCCTCACTCCGCCGGCTGCACCTCCATCTCCCCGATCATCGCCCGCCCGTCGTCGTCCATGACAAGCTGCCCCTCCCACTTCGCCACCACCGCCGTCGCCAGCGAGTTGCCGATCACGTTCGTCGCCGACCGGCCCATGTCCAGGAAGGTGTCAATGCCAAGAATCAGCAGCAACCCCTCCTCCAGCAGGCTGAACTGCCCCAGCGTCGCCGCGATCACCACCAGCGACGCCCGCGGCACCCCGGCCACGCCCTTGCTGGTCAGCATCAGCGTCAGCAGCATCGCCACCTGCGTGCCGAGGCTCAACGGGATGTCGTACGCCTGTGCGATGAACACGCTGGCGAACGTGCAGTACATCATCGTCCCGTCCAGGTTGAACGAGTAGCCCAGCGGCAGCACGAAGCTGCTGATCCGCCGGCTGATCGGAAACTTCGCCAACTGCTCCAGCATCTTCGGATACGCCGCCTCCGACGAGGCCGTCGAGAACGCCAGCAGGAACGGCTCCCGCACCAGCATGATCAGCCGCTTCACGCTGGGTCCGAGGAACACGAACCCGGCCAGGATCAGCAGCCCCCACAGGCACACCAGCCCGAAGTAGAACTCGCCCATGAACTTCGCGTAGTTGACCAGGATGCCCACGCCGTTGGTGGCGATGGTCGCGGCCATCGCGCAGAACACCGCCAAGGGCGCCAGCTTCATCACGTAGCCGGTGACGCGCAGGATGATGTGCGACAGGCCCTCGATCCCCTCCAGCACCAGCCGCGCCCGCTCGCCCATGGCGGCGCAGGCGACGCCGAAGAACATCGAGAACACGACGATCTGCAGGATCTCGTTGTCCACCATCGGCCGCAGCGCCGAGTCCGGGAAGACGTGCTTGACAAAGCCGTCCAGGCTCATCGCGTGCGCGTCGATGCCCGTCACCGCGCCGCTGATAGCCTTGTGGACGCCAGCGCCGGGCTGGAACAGGTTCACCAGGATCAGGCCCAGGGTGAGCGACACCAGGGACGCGCAGACGAACCAGAGCAGCGACTTGCCGCCGACCCGGCCAACCGCGCCGGCGTCCGACATATGGCCGATGCCGACAACCAGGGTGGAGAACACCAGCGGTGCGATGATCATCTTGATCAGGCGCAAGAAGATCGTGCTGCCGAACGAGATGTAACCAGCAAGGTCGTGCTGGGTGACAGGGTCGGAGAACCCGGAGTGGATCAGCCCGCCAGCCACAATCCCGAGGACCATGGCAGCAAGGATGTAGGTGGTCATCCGGCTAGACTTCATATGCACCTGCTCCCCAATGCAGCCCAAGGCGTCAGGATGCTTCAGAACGTCGCCGCGCTGCAATAATGGTTTCGCCGGGACCATCCCGGCCGGCCCCGCGCATCCTGCGGGCATAGCGGTCATGCCCCCCAGCCTGGTAGGATGCGCCGCAATGGCTGCGGGAGCTTGCCCCATGACCGATCACGCCGCACCGACGCTGGACGAGCTGGAGGCGATCTGCCGCGCCCGTGGCGGCCGGCTGACCCGGCAGCGCCGGGCGGTGCTGGCCAAGCTGCTGGCGGCGACGCGCCCCATGACGGCCTATGAGCTGCTCGATGTGCTGCGCCCCGAGGACCCTGCTGCGACGCCGGCCAGCGTCTATCGCAGCCTGGATTTCCTGTTGCAGCACGGCGTGGCGCATCGGTTGGAAACCACCAAGTCCTTCGTCGCCTGCGAGCATCCGGACCACGCCCACGCCGTGCAGTTCCTGATCTGCCGCCAGTGCGGCACGGTGGTCGAGGCCGAGGACAAGCAGGTGGAGTCCGCCACGGCGCGGCTGGGGGAACGGCTGGGCTTCGCGCTCGACCAGCGCACGGTGGAGCTGACCGGCACCTGCGCCAGTTGCCAGGATGGCGCCGTGCGGTGATGGCATGACCGTCCTAGCCGGAGGCGTCCGGCACTTCGCCTGGAGTTGGCAGGGGCGCACGGTCGATGTCGTCTATGAGATCATCGGCGCAGGCGCCCCGGTGCTGCTGCTGCCGGCGTTCAGCACCGTGTGCAGCCGCGAGGAGATGCGGCCGCTGGCGGACCGGTTGGCTGCGGCGGGCTTCGGCTGCCTGGTGCTGGACTGGCCGGGCTTCGGGTCATCGGACCGCAGGCGGCTGGCGTATGGCCCGGCGCTGTTTGCCGCTTTCCTCGCGGACTTCGCCGAGGCTGTGCTGGCGCCGGGTACGGCGGTCGTCGCGGCCGGGCATGCTGCGGGCTATGCGTTGCAGCTTGGCCACGTGCGGCCGGGGTTGTGGCGACGGGTGGCGCTGCTGGCGCCGACGTGGCGCGGGCCGCTGCCGACGGCCATGGGTCCGCGCCCCCGCACCTATGCCGCAGCGCGGGCGCTGGTCCGGGCGCCGTTGATCGGGCAGGCGGTCTATCGGCTCAACACCCATCGCCGGGTGATCGGCATGATGTACCGCCGCCATGTGTATGCGGAGGCCGGACGGGTCACGGCCGGGTTCGTCGGCGCGAAGCAGAGGCTGTCCCGGCAGCCCGGGGCCCGGTTCGCGTCGGTCGCGTTCGTCACCGGCGCGCTCGACCCGGTGGCGGACCGGGCGGCCTTTGCGGCACTGCTGACGCCGCCGCCGGCGCCGACGTTGGCGCTGTGCGGCGAGGCGACGCCGCCGAAGTCCAGGGCCGAGATGCAGGCCATCCCCTCCGGCCCCGGCGTCGAAGTGCGCTGGGTGCCGGGCTCCCTGGGCCTGCACGAGGAGATGGCGGACGCCGTCGCTTCACCAGTCGCAGCGTTCCTGCTGGGCTGATCGCACCCGGTCAGGCGGCCTGGCCGAGCGTGTGCGCCCGGCAATGCTCTAAATAGGCCGCCTCGTGCGCTGCCACGAGCTGGACGACGCTGGACCAGAGCCACGGCGGCGCGTCGAGCCCGCCCCCGCTGCGACCGAGTTCCCGGCGCCAGGCGGCACTGGTTGCGGGGTCCATCTGGCGCGCGTGCGCCCGGCCGACGACCGCGGCCAAGTAGCGGGCCGCCTGCACCGCCTCCGCACGCGACAACTGGTCGATCTCCAGCTTGAGATCCTGCGGCAGCACCTCGCGCATCACCACCGGCCGGTCCAGCAGGTGCGTGGCCAGCATGCGCTCACCGAGGAATGGGGCGAGGTTGCGGGCGCCCTCCACGACGCGCCGGGCATGGTCGTCCGGCATCGCGATGTCGGGCGCGTGCGGGGCGGCCGCCGCGACTGCCTCCTTGATGTCCATCAGGCAGTAGCGCTCGTCGTCGCCCTTGCCGATCCCTAGCAGGACCGCGAAGCGCAGCAGGCCCAGCGAGCTGCACCCCTTCACCCAGTAGGCGACATCATGCACGGTCAGGCGACCGCCGTGGCCGGGATGCAGGGTCGCCATGAAGCTGCTCGCGTGCTCGCCCTCAAACAGGCGGACGATCTCGGTCCGCTCTTGCTCCGAGGGCGACCAGAACTGCTCGCCCAACGGAATGGTAGGCTTCACGTCCTTGATCCGCTCGCGGGCCAGGTGCCGCCATTTCCGCCCCAGCGCCTGATGGACGACGGCCTGCACCACGTCCGGCATCGGCTCGCTGGAGCCGGCGCCCTCATCGGCCAGGGCATGTTCGTAGCCCTTGGTCATCTCCTCGATCATGTGCGCCGTGGTGGCGCCGGGCAGGTCGGAGCCGCGGGCGGCGCTGGCGAGCGACAGTCCAAGGCGGATCAGGTCATGCGCCGGGTTGCCGATGACGGTCTGGTCGAGGTCCCTGATCTGGACCTCGACCTGTCCATGCGCGTCGGCCAAGGGACCGAGGTTGCCCAGGTGGCAGTCGCCGCAAATCCACACCGGCGGCCCGGCAGGAAGGTCGCCGCTGCTCTCGGCAAGCCATTCGTAGAACCGCCGGGTGCTGCCGCGAACGTAGGCGTGCGCCGAACGCGCCATCTTGAGGTTCCGGCGCTCGGTGAGCAGCGGGATGCGCTCGGCCGGGTCCGGGGAGCGGCGCGTGTTGTGCGACATATGGGAAAGCTGCTCGCTCAAGGAGGGTTGGGTCGCCGTGACGAAGAACGCCAGCGCGAAGGGAGGTGATCCTGTGCTGCAGCTCGGGGATCGCCGGCGGCCTGTCATCAAGGCGACAAGAAACGGTAACATAAGGCTTGAGTTGCAGGCGCAAGCCTCCTGATACGGCTTGACGCACACCGGCAACAGGCTTGTTGGCCGCCGCGCCTGATCCGGCGACCATCGTCTGACAGGGAATGATCCGGCCTGCCGCCCTGCTGGAGCGGCGATGTCATGGCGGCGCTGGTCCCGTTGCTGCCGCTGGAGGGCGTGGCCGGGCGCTGGGCGTCCGGCGCGCTGGTGGCTGCGGCCTGCCTCGGCTTGAGCGGGCCACCGCACCGCCGGACACGAGGCGGGAGATCGCGGGCCAGGTGGGCCGCACCGCCCGGGTGGCGCAGAACCTGCTGGACTACGCCAAGCCCTGGCAGGTTGTCCCCGCGGAGTTCGACCTCGCCGCGCAGGTCCGCGCCACCGCGGAACACAATCCCGGGCTGGTAGTTGGGCCGGGGCTGCGCGCCGCCGTGCCGGTGCGCGCCGATGCCCGGCGGATGGAGTAGGCCTCGGTGAACCTGTTCGACAACGTCGCAGCCAGCGCCCGCATGGCGATGGAAGCGGAAGCATGTGCTCATGAGATCATGCTATACGTCTGCGATGCCGGACCGGGCGTGTCGGGGAAGCCGCGCGACCGCCTGCTCCAGCCGTTCGTATTGCGCAGCCCCGGCGGCACTGAACTGGGCCTGGCCATCGTCGCCCGCGTCATGCAGGCGCATGGCGGTATCGCGCGCCTGACCGAGCGGCCCGGCGGCTGGGGGTGTTGCGGGTGGGGCTGATCAAGAAGCTGACCCGGCTGGGGGTGCATAGGGCTGGGTCCCCCTCTCGGAAGAAAAGAGAGCAGATGCGGTCCTCACGTCACGGGCGAGCGCCTTGTCCTTGCCCGGTGGCTTGTTCCGCCCGCGGCGTTGCGGTCAACATGGCCCGGCCGCCGCGCCCAGGCTGCACCTTCCCGTGCCCTGACACATGGAATACCTGCCGATGCCCGAACTGGACGCCACCGCGCAGGCCGAGCTGGTCGCCAAGGGCGAGGTCACGGCGGCTGAACTCCTGGAGGCAGCCATCGCGCGCACCGATGCTTCAGCGGCGACGCTGAATGCCGTGCCGGTCCGGTTCGACGATGTGGCGCGCGCGCAGGTCGCCGTTGCTGGCGTCCGGCCGGCCGGACGCTTCGGCGGCGTGCCGTTCCTGCTGAAGGACCTCGGCCAGGACTTCGCCGGCCAGCCGTCCACCCGGGGTGCCCTCGCCCTCGCCAACTTCCGTCCCGACCGCCACAGCAGCTTCACCCGGCGGTGCCTGGCGGCCGGCCTGGTCATCTTCGGCCGCACCGCCACGCCGGAACTCGGCCTGAAGGCGGTGACGGAGTCGAAGCTGCACGGACCCAGCCGCAACCCATGGGACACCAGCCGCACGCCGGGCGGATCGTCCGGCGGGTCGGCGGCGGCGGTGGCCGGCGGGCTGGTGGCGATGGCGGGCGCCAACGACGGCGGCGGCTCCATCCGCATCCCGGCCAGCTTCTGCGGTCTGTTCGGCTTGAAGCCCGGCACAGGCCGCGTCTCCTGGGGTCCGGCAGCCGGGCTGGTGTGGGAGGGCGCTTCGTCCAACGGCGTGCTGACCCGGAGCGTGCGCGACACGGCGGCGATGCTGGACGTGCTGTGCGGCCCGGAGCCTGGCGACCTGTTCGTGCCCACGCCGCCCGAGCGGCCTTACGCCGATGAGGTCGGCCGCCCGCCGGGCCGCCTACGGATTGGGTTCTCGACTGCCTCCCCCCTCGGCACGCCGGTGGACCCGGCCTGTGTCGAGGCCGTGCAGGCGGCCGCCCGGCTGCTGGAAGGGCTGGGCCACGATGTGCAGGAGGCCGCCCCGGCCATCGACGGCGCGGCGGTCGCGGCGTGCTACATAACGCTGTATCTCGGCCAGGTGGCCGCCGAGGTCGCCGCGTCCGGCGCCCCTGACAGCGCGTTCGAGGCGGAGACGGCGATGCTCGCCCTGCTCGGCCGCGCATTGTCGGCCGGCGCCTATGTCGGGGCGCACCAGGCCTGGAACGGCTTTGCCCGGGCGATGGGCCAGTTCCACGCGGCGCATGACCTTTGGCTGCTGCCGACGGTCGCGGCCCCGCCGGCGCGCATCGGGGAGCTGGACACCCCGCCGGGCCAGTTGCGGCTGATCTCCACGTTCCGCACCTTGCGGGCCGGCGGGCTGATGCTGAAGCTGGGTTTACTGGACCGCATGGCGCGCGAAAGCCTGGCGCGCACCCCGTTCACCCAGGTCTCGAACCTGACCTTCACGCCCAGCATGTCCGTGCCGCTGCACCGGGCGCCGGCCGAACCCGGCGGGCCGCCGTTGCCGGTGGGGGTGCAGTTCGTGGGTCCGCCGAACTCGGAGGCGATGCTGATCCGCCTGGCGGCGCAGCTTGAGCAGGCCAGCCCGTGGCCGCTGACTGCGGGCCACGCTCCGTAGCGGCTGCACGCACTGCCGACGGTCCGAGCCTCAGGCGGCGGCTTGGACACCCTGCGCCTGACCCGGATGGGCGACTCAGATACGGATGCCGACGCCCGGCCTGACCTCCGCCTCGGCCACCCGAGGTCTGGATTGCGCCTACGCCACTGCCCTGATGCCTGCCGCCACCCGGTCCAACGTCCGTTCCGTAAGCGCCGCCATGCACAGCCGCCCGTCGCTCACGCCGTAGATGGCAAACTCGTCTTTCAGCCGCGCCATCTGCCCCCCATCCAGCCCGGAGTAGGAGAACAGCCCGCGCTGCTCCATGGAGTGCCCGAAATCCCGCGCGTTGTTGCCGGCCAGCCGCGCCACCAGCCCGGCCCGCATCCGCCGGATCCGCTGGCGCATCCCGTCCAGCTCCGCCACCCACTGCGCCCGCAGCGCCGGGTCGTTCAGGATGGTCGAGACCAGCAGCGCCCCATGCGTCGGCGGCGTCGAGTAGTTGGTGCGGATGGCAATCTTGACCTGCTCGCCGACCAGCACCGCCTGCCGGTCATCGGCGGCCACCACCGACAGCGCCCCGATCCGCTCCCCATACAGCCCGAACGACTTCGAGAACGACGTTGCCACGAACAGCGGCACTCCCAGCCCGGCCAGCAGCCGCGCCGGCTGGCTATCCGCCTCCAGCCCCTCGGCGAACCCGGCATAGGCCATGTCCAGGAACGGCACCAACCCGCGCTCCTGGATCAGCCCGGCCAGCTCCTGCCAGTCCTCCTGGCGCAGGTCGGCGCCGGTCGGGTTGTGGCAGCAGGCGTGCAGCAGCAGCACGGTCCCGGGCGCCATCGCCGCCACGGCCGCGCGCATCGCCGGCCAGTTCACCCCGCCGGTCGCCGCGTCGAAGTAGGGATATTCCGCCACTCTAAGCCCGGCGCCGGCGAAGATGCTGGGATGGTTGCCCCAGGTCGGCCGGCTGAGCATCACCGTGCTGTCCGGGGCCAGGCGGTGGATCACGTCCGCGCCCAGCTTCAACGCCCCGGTGCCGCCCAGGCTCTGCACGGTGACGATCCGCTTGCCCATGCTGTCTGCCAGGGCGTCGCCGAACACCAGCCGCTTGGCGGCCTCCCGCAGCGCCGGCAGGCCGTCCGGCTGCAAGTAGCCCCAGGTGCCGACGGTGCCCGCCAGCCGCGCCTCCGCCGCCTGCACCACGTCCAGAATCGGGATGCGCCCGGCCTCGTCATAGTACAAGCCGACGCCCAGGTTGATCTTGTCCGGCCGCGCATCCGCCCCGAACTCGGCGAACCCCTGCATGATTGGGTCCAGCGGCTGCGGCGTCAGGCCATCGAACAGGGACATCGGGCGGCTCCTTGCAACCCAATCAGGATGGGGCGGCGGGGCAGGGAGGGCAACCGCGTTCAGGCCACTCCCGCGTTCAGGCCACTCCCGCGTTCAGGCCACTCCCGCGTTCAGGCCACCCCGGGGTTGAGGTAGGCGTGTACCGCCTGCACTACCACCGACCCCTCGCCGACGCCGGACGCCACGCGCTTTACCGACCCCGATCGCACGTCGCCCACGGCGTAGATGCCGGGCCGGGTGGTGGCAAAGGCGGAGGCCAGCGCCTGCCCGTCCGGCGCCGTCCCGGTCAGCACGAAGCCCTTCTTGTCCAGCTCCAGGCAGCCGTCCAGCCACTCGCTGTTGGGGTCGGCGCCGATCATGACGAACACGTTGCCGACGCGCCGGGTCTCGCTGATGCCGGTGGCGCGGTCGGTCCACGTCACCTCCTGCAGCAGGTCGCCGCCGGCCAGGGCGGTGATCTCGGTGCGGGTGTGCAGGGTGATGCGCGGCGAGGTCAGGATGCGCTGCACCAGGTAGTCGCTCATGGTCGCCGCCAAACCTGCGGCCCGCACCATGATGTGGACGTGGGCGACACAGCGCGTTTCATAATGCATCCCCTGGGTCAGAGTCCGGGTAGCCGGATCATCCTATCATATTGATAATCATCGTAGAACTTTGGGCGACGTTCGACCACACGCTGCACCTCTACCCGCACGGCC
>JAABUX010002796.1_pt1 | contig 24072 bp, 21 predicted proteins | sample 5561851 | NCBI WGS metagenome assembly JAABUX01 (sample SAMN10711883, study PRJNA513361) | rock metagenome | isolation source: Antarctica rocks | place: Antarctica: Victoria Land, Richard Nunatak red sandstone | collected 2016-01-03 | reverse complement strand
AGCCTCGGCTTCGTGCTGCTGATCCGGGCCGCGAGCGTGGTGAACTTCGCGCAAGGCGAGTTCTCCATGCTCGGCGCATACCTCATGGTGATCCTCGCCAACGATTTGGGTGTGCCGTATTTCCTCGCCATCCCGATCGCGATCGCGCTGATGGCCGCGTTCGGCGTGGCGTTCGCCGGGGTGGTGTACTGGCCGCTGCGGCACCGGGGGCAGTTGCCGGTCATCATCAGCACGATCGGCGCCTCGATCCTGCTGGCTAACCTGGTGCTCGCGACCTATGGCCCCAGCCCGCAGGTGCTGCCCGGCCTGTTCGACAACCCGGGCTTCGAGGTGGGCGGCGTGTTCATGGACAGCCAGTACCTCGCCATCCTGGTCGTGACGGCGCTGCTGGTGCTGCTGCAGTACGTGGTGTTCGAGCGGACGCTGCTCGGCAAGAAGCTGCAGGCCACCAGCCAGGACAAGGAGATGGCCAGCCTGCTGGGCATCCCCGTCGCATTCATGGTGCTGTTCACCTTCGCCTACAGCGCGGCCCTGGGCGGCGTGGCCGGCGTGCTGGTGGCGCCGGTGCTGTTCGTGTCGGTCGGCATGGGCTCGGTGATCGCGCTGAAGGCGTTCGCGGCCAACATCATCGGCGGCTTCGGCAGTATCCCCGGCGCCATCCTCGGCGGCCTGGCGCTCGGCGTGGTGGAGACGCTGGGCGCGGGCTACCTGTCCGTTCCATACAAAGACGCGTTCGCGTTCGCGACGTTGCTGGCATTCCTGATGGTGCGGCCGCAGGGGCTGTTCGGCGAGCGCATCGCGGAGAAGGCGTAGTGGCCGCCCCCGCCATCGCCGTCGCGCGTCCCTGGCGCGGCGTCGTGCCGGCCCTGGTCGCCGGCGTGCTGCTGGTCGGCGTGGTGCAACTGCTCCCCGGTCAGGGCTACGCGCTCAACCTGCTGATGCAGGCGGTCACCTACGCCATCGCGGTCGCGGGAATCGTGGTGGTGCTCGGCTACTGCGGCCAGATTTCCCTCGCGCAGGCGGCGTTCTTTGGCCTGGGCGCGTATGGCGCGGCGCTCGGCACGGCCGACTACCACCTGCCGTTCTTCGTCGCCCTCGCCGCCGGCACCGCCTTGGCGGGGGCGTTCGGGCTGGTCCTCGGCGTCGCCAGCCTGCGCCTGGGTGGCCACTACCTCGCGATGGTCACCATCAGCTTCCAGCAAATCCTGACCTTGGTGCTGACCAATTGGATCAGCCTGACGCACGGTCCCGACGGCGTGGCCAACATCGCGCGGCCGGCGGGCCTGGCCGGCGGCGACTCCTATCTCGGCCTGTGCCTGGGCGCGATGGTGCTGGCCACCTTGTACGCCTGGCGTCTCAAGACCAGCCGCCTCGGCCGCGCCATGCAGGCGGTGCGCGACAACGAAATCGCGGCCTCGACCTGCGGCATCGACGTGTTCCGCACCAAGGTGCTGGCGTTCGGCATCAGCGCCGTGCTCGGCGGGATCGGCGGTGGGCTGTTCGCCGGGGCGTTCAGCTACATCAGCCCCGACCAGTTCAGCTTCGCGGAGTCGATCGTGCTGCTGACGATGGCGCTGCTCGGCGGCGTGCAGTCCCCGTTCGGCGCGCTGCTCGGCACGGGGCTGCTGGTGATGCTGCCGGAGTGGCTGCGCTTCCTGCGCCAGGTCTACCTGGCGGTGTACGGCGGCGCCGTCATCCTGATCATGGTATTTTTGCCGGACGGGCTCTGGGGTTTCGCCGCCAACCGCCTGCGCCGCCCCGGCCGGAGCATCGGTGGCGACGTCGCGCCGCTGCCGCTGCTGGGGCAGACCGCGGCGGCCTCGACCGAGACCCTGCTGCGGATCGAGGGATTGGCCAAGCATTTCGGCGGCCTGCGCGCCCTGGACGGCATCGACATCGCCGTGCGCCGCGGGTCGGTGCACGCGCTGATCGGGCCGAACGGCTCGGGCAAGAGCACCTTCATCAACGTGCTGACCGGGCTGTACCGCCCCACCGCCGGCCGCATCCAGTTTGCCGGCGCCGACATCACCGGGTTGCCACCGCATCTGCGCACCCGCGCCGGGCTGGCGCGCACGTTCCAGAACATCCGGGTGTTCCGCAGCATGACGGTGCTGGAGAACGTCATGATCGGCGCCGAGCGGCCCGGCAACGACGTCGCCCGCCAGCCCGGCCCGGTGGTGGAGCGGGCGCTCGCAGCGCTGGAGTTCGTGGGCCTGCGCGGCGACGCCCTGCGCCCGGTCGGCACCCTTTCGTACGGCCACCAGCGCTACGTCGAGATCGCCCGCGCGCTCGCCGGCAACCCGCAGATGGTGCTGCTGGACGAACCCGCCGCCGGGCTGAACATGACGGAGAAGCACGCCCTCGGCGAGCTGCTGCGCCGCCTCAAGGGCCACGGCCTGACCATCCTGATCGTCGACCACGACATGAACCTGGTCGAGCAGGTGGCCGACCACATCACCGTGCTGAACTTCGGCCGCCGCATCGCCGACGGCGAACCGCGCGCCGTGCTGCGCCATCCCGACGTGATTGCCGCCTACCTAGGCGAGCCGCGGCAGGAGGGGAGCCACGATGAAGCTGCTTGAACTGCGCGGCGTGCAGGCCGCGTACGGCGCGGGCCCCGTGCTCAAGGGCCTCGACCTCGACGTGGACGAGGGCGAGATCGTGGCGCTGCTGGGCAGCAACGGCGCCGGCAAAAGCACGACCTTGCGCGCCATCTCCGGCCTGGTGCCGAGCGTGTCGGGCAGCATCACCCTGGGCGGCCAGAAGCTGCTCGGCATGAAGCCCGAGGCGATCGTGCGGCTGGGATGCGCCCACGTGCCGGAGGGCCGCCGGGTGTTCCCGGGCCTAACGGTGCGGGAGAACATCATACTGGGGGCGTCGAACCGCCGGGGCGTGCCGCGCCGGACGCTGGACGGCGAGGTGGACGAGATGATCGCCTATTTCGCCGACCTCGGCCGCCTGCAGCACGCGCTGGGCTGGACCTTGTCGGGCGGGCAACTGCAGATGGTCGCGGTCGCCCGCGGGCTGATGGCCAAGCCGCGCCTGCTGCTGCTGGACGAGCCGTCGCTGGGCCTGGCGCCGCTGATCGTGCAGCAGGTGTTCCGCATCGTCGCCGACATCCGCAAGCGCGGCACGACGGTGCTGCTGGTCGAGCAGAACGCGCATATGGCGCTGTCGGTCGCCGACCGCGGCTACGTGCTGGAGACGGGACGGCTGCTGGTGTCCGGCAAGCCTGAGGAGCTGTGGGACAACGACGACGTCCGCGCGGCCTACCTAGGTGGCAAAGTGGCTGTGTGATAGGGTGCGACCATGAACGTCATGACCCGGCAGACGCTGACGCTGGATGAGTTCCTCGCCTGGGAACGGCAGCAGGAGCTTGCCCATGAGTTCGACGGCGTCCAGGTCATCCCGATGAACGGAGGAACCCTGGGCCACTACGAAATTGCGGCCAATTTGATGGTCCTGCTGCGGACCTTGATCAACCGCAGCACTCACCGCGTCGTCCCGGCCGGAGTGAAGGTGCTGGTCGACGGCCGAATCCGCTACCCTGACTTGGTTGTGGCGACCAGGACCGATGACACTTCGGTCGACATCGTTCCGGAGCCGGTCGTCGTCGTCGAGGTCGTCTCTCCGACCAGCGTCGCACGTGATACCGTCATCAAAAACCGAGAGTACCGCGCGACTCCGACCATCAACCAGTATGTCGTCGTCGAGCAGGACACGATCGCCGCCACCAGTTGGCTGCGCACTGGCGACGACTGGGTCGGCACGCTCCTGACCGGCGACACTTCGCTCCATTTCCCGGCACTCGGCGTCACTGTCGCCTTGAATGCCCTGTATGAAGGCGTGACTCTGCCGAAGGTAGACGACCCCGCCGCGAGCTGATTGCGAAGCGGATCAGCCCAGCCCCTCCGCCGCCTTCATCACCTCCGCCGCATGCCCGCGCACCTTTACCTTACGCCACACCCTCGCAATCCGGCCGTCGCGGCCGACCAGGAACGTGCTGCGATCGATGCCCAGGTAGGTCTTGCCGTACATCGACTTCTCGACCCACGCGCCGTACGCCTCCGTCACGCCGCTCTCGTCGGACGCCAGCGGGAACGTCAGCGCGAACTTCTCGGCGAATTTCTCCAGCGGCTTCATCTTGTCCTTGGACACGCCGATCACCTCGATGCCGATGTGGCCGAGTTGCGGCAACGCCTCCTGGAACGCGCACGCCTGGGTGGTGCAGCCCGGCGTGTCGGCTTTGGGATAGAAATACAGCACGAACGGACGGCCCGCCATTGCCGCGAGGCTGACGGTCCGGCCGCCGGTCGCCGCCATCTCGAACGCGGGCGCCGCCGCACCCTCCGCAATGCTCATGTCGCCACCTTCCCTACATGCCGTTCAAACGCGGCTCGAACCGCCGCCGCCGTGCGCGCCACTGTGGCATGGAGCGCCGCCTCGTCACAGCCGAGAACCGCCAGCAGCGTCTCCAGCGCCGGGGCGGGAAGCTCGCGCGGCACCCGCCGGCCCAGCGTGATCCGCAGCAATCCCTGCACGGTCCGCCACAGCCGGTCGGCGTCCGTCAACAGCGCCGCGTCCGCCGCGTCCAGCACGCCCGCATCGTGCAGCCGGGCCAGGGCGACGCGCGTGGTGGGACTGAACAGCGCCGGGTCGGCCTGGAGCAGTTGCAGGGTCTGGGCGATGAACTCGACCTCGATCTGCCCCCCCGGTCGCAATTTCACGTCCCACGGCCCCGCGCCGGGCAGGTCGCGCAGCATCCGGGTGCGCATGTCGGCGGCGTCGGCCCGCACGGACGCCGGCTCGGCCGTCAGGACCAGCGCGGCAACGATCGCCGCCGCAGTCGCGTCCTGCAGGGCCGCTGACCCGGCGACCACGCGGGCGCGGGTCAAGGCCATCCGCTCCCACGTCCACGCGTCGGCCATGTGGTAGCGGCGGAAGGCGGCGAGCGACACCGCGACCGGGCCTTTGCTGCCGGACGGCCGCAGCCGCATGTCCACGTCGTATAGTGGGCCGCCTGCACCCGGCGCGTTCAAGGCGGCGACGACCGCGTGGGCAGCCCTGGCGTAGTACTGGCTGGGCGCCAACGGCCGTGGGCCGTCGCTTTCGGTCACGTGGTCCGGATGGTCGTACACCAGCATCAAGTCCAAATCCGACCCGGCCATCATCTCCCGTCCGCCCGCCTTGCCAAGCGCCACCAGCACCATGGCGCCGCCCGGCACGCGGCCGAACCGCCCGGCGTAGTCGTCGAGCACGCGCGGCAGCAGCGCCGCCATGGCCATGTCCGCCACCGCCGTGCGCGCGACGCTCGCGGAGTTGGCGTCGATCTGTCCTTCCATTTCCCCCACGGCGAGCCGGAACTCCTCCGCCCGGACGGTGCGCCGCACCAGCGCCACCGCGTCCTCCAAGGTGCGCGCGTCGCCAAGTTGTGCCGCCAGGAGGCGTCCCGGCTGCGGGTCGGCCTCCGGACTCAGCAGGCCTTCCAGGGCCGCGGGAACCTGGGCGAGGTGATCGGCCAGCGCGGGGGCTGCCCCGAGCACGGCCGCGATCCGGTCCAAAAGGGCCGGGTTGCGCTGGAGCAGCGATAGCGTGGGCACGCCGGCCGGCAGCAGCGACAGCCAGGTGTCGAAGCGGTTGAACGCCGCGTCCGGCTCGCGCTGGGCCGCCAGCGCGGTCAGCAACCGGGGCAGCACCGCGTCGAGCAAGCGCCGCGCCCGTTCCGACCGCAACGCGCGGGGCCGGCCGGCACGCCAGGCCTGCACCGCCGCCACGACCCGTTCGGGGCTGGCGAAACCGCGGGCGGCCAGGCGCTCGGGCGTATCGGATGCGCCCGACTCCGGCTCCTGCGTCCGGAATAGCTGGCGGTCGATGGCGCGCACCGCTTCGAGATGGTCCAGCAACGCCGCCGCGAACGAACCCGCGTCCGCATACCCCATGAACACGGCGAAGTGCGCCAACTCACCCAAGGTTGCCGGCAGGCGATGGGTTTGGCGGTCCGCGACCATCTGCAGCCGGTGTTCGACCCGGCGCAGCACATCGTACGCCCCGCACAGCCGGCCGGCGGCACCCGCCTCCAGGTGCCCGGCCTCCACCAGCCGCGCGAGCGCGTCCTTCGTCGCCGGCGCGCGCAGGCGCGGGTCGCGGCCGCCCCACACCAACTGCAGCGTCTGCGCCGTGAACTCCACCCCGCGGATGCCGCCCTCGCCGAGCTTCACGTCGTGTCCGGCGATGCGCCGCACCGGGTCGGGGCCGTCCGGCAGCGCGGTCGCGTGATGGTCGTCCATCCGGCGCTTCATGGCGCGGATGTCGGCGATGGCGGGAAAATCCAGGTTCCGCCGCCAGACGAACGGGCGTATCTCGGCCAGGAACCGCTCGCCGAGCGCGAGGTCGCCCGCGACGGGGCGCGCCTTGATCATGGCGGCGCGTTCCCAGTTCTCGCCCATGCTCTCGTAGTAGGTCAGCGCGGCCGGAAGGGCGATCGCGGGCGGGGTCGCCGCCGGGTCGGGACGCAGCCGCAAATCGCAGCGGAACACGTAGCCATCGGCGTCCCGTGTCTCCATGAGCGCAACCATGTCGCGCGCCAAACGTGTGAACACGCTGCCTAGGCCATCGCCGTGGTAGGCATGGCGCCCTGGATCGTAGATCAGCACGAGGTCGACATCGCTGGAATAGTTCAGCTCGCGCGCGCCGAGCTTGCCCATGCCGAGCACGGTGAAGCCGCTGTCCTGCGTCGGCGCGCGCGGGTGCGGCAGGCGCAATTGGCGCTGGGTGTGGGCGGTCCGCAGCAAATGCGCGACGCTGGCCTGCAGCGCCGCCTCGGCCAGCGCCGACAGGGCCGCAGTGACCTGCCCCAACTGCCAAATGCCGCCGATATCGGCCAGCGCGGTCACGAGCGCCACCCGACGCTTCGCCCGGCGCAGCGTCGCCGCCAGCGCCGGCCGGTCGCCACCCACCGGGATGCGCCGCAACGCCGCCATCTGGGTCTGGACCACCGCATCCGGCCCCAGCCGCGCCAGGCGGCGCACGGCCGCCGATTCCCGCACCGCCAAATCGGCCAAGTACGGGCTGTTGCCGCCGATTGCCGCCAGCATCGCCGCCACGTCCGCCCGGGCCGCCAGGCGCGCTTCGGGCGTGCCCTGCTCGCTGAACCGCTCGATCAGGCGGGCGGCGGCATCGGGGTCGGCAGGCTCGGGCCAGTGCGCTGGAAGCTGGAACATGCAGCAGGGTCGGACGGCGCTGCGGACCCGGTCAAGCCATGCTGAGGCGGGCTGGACGGGGCGCGGCTGGGCTCGTCCATGCCTTGGTCGGCCTGGCGCTCGCGGCGGCGCTGATCGGGGTCGCCGCGGCCGGAGCGTTCGCGTGGCGGCTTGGCGAGCGGCCGCTCGATGTGACGTGGCTCGCGGAACGGCTCGAGCGGCATGTCGTGCCGCGGGGCACCAAGGTTCGGATCGGCCGCGCCACGATCGCCTGGGCCGGCTTTCACGCGGGGCTCAATGCGCCGTTCCAGGTGGCGCTGTCTGACGTGCAGGTGCAGGCGCCGGGTCAGGAGGCGGCGGTTCACTCGGCGGAGTTCGCAGCCGACCTCTCGATGGGCCGGCTGCTGATCGGGCGGATCGTGCCGCGGACCGTCGCGCTGTCGGACGTGCAGGTCCATCTGCGGCGGGGCGCCGACGGCAAATTGGGAGTCGATTTCGACGACTCGTCCGCCGAACCGGCCCCCGCCCTGACCGACGTGACCCGGCGGCCGCAATCGGACACCGGGACCAGCGCCTCGCCGCTCGCGCAACTGCGGAAGGTCAGCGTGCACGGCCTGGAAGTGGACGTCGCCGACCAGCGTCTCGGCGTCGCGTGGCAGGCGCGCGACGTGTCGATCGACCTGGACCGGGAAGCTGGCGGGGGCGCGACCGGAGCCGCCGCGCTGACCTGGTCGGCCGGGGCGTTCGCGACCCGGATCGACGCCACGGCCAGCCTGGCCGAGGACGCCGGCTTCACTCGCATCCAGGCTACGGCCACCCCCATTGCGGCGGCCGCCCTCGCCCATGCCCTCAAGCAGCCGGTCGTCCTCGACGCGTCGGTCAAACCGACGCTCTCGGCGGAATTCGGGCCGGGACTCGCCCTCATCCACGCGGCCCTGCATCTGGAGGCCGGTCCTGGGACCGTCATGCTGCCGACCGATAGTGGCGGCGTCAGCCCGGCCTCGTTCGCGTCGGCGATCCTCGACGCCGACGGCAATCTCGGCGGCGGTTCCTTGCGAGGCCTGACGGTGGTGCTCGCCTCCCCGTCCGGCGGCGATCCGACCACGCTCCATGCGGCGGGCACGCTCGTTCGGGCCAAGCGTCGCCTCCACGCGCCGATCACGCTCACGCTCGACCACGCCGCCTTCGCCGACCTGCCCAAGCTGTGGCCCTCCGGCATCGGCGGCGGCGCCCGGCCGTGGCTGGCGGAGAACGTGACGGCCGGCGTCGCGCATGACGGCCGTTTCACCCTGACCTTGGACGCGGCGGAGGACCTGTCCGATCTCGACCTGACCGACGCTCGCGGCAGCCTCGTGGGCGACGACCTGACGGTATACTGGCTACGCCCGGTGCCCCCGCTGGAGCATGGCCACGCCGTCCTGACCTTGCAAAACCGCGATGCGCTGGAGATCGCCGCGACCGCGCGACAGGGCGGCATCCGGCTGCGGGGCGGCACGATCCGCATCACCGGCCTTGCGGCGCGCGACCAGGTCGGCCTGATCAACGCCGACCTGGCCAGCCCGCTCGCCGACATGCTGACACTGCTGAAACATCCGAAGCTCGGCCTGCTCTCGGCGCACCCCATCCCGCTCAACCAGCCCACCGGCAGCGTCGCGGGCCACCTGATGGTGCAACTGCCGCTGGACGACCAGGTCGACCTCGACTCGGTGGCGATCCACGCGACCACCAAGATCACCGACGCGCATCTGGGCGGGATCCTCGCCGGGCGGAACCTGGACCGTGGCGCGCTCAGCTTGGACGCGACGAACAACGGCATGAAGCTGACGGGCGCCGCCGACTTGGCGGGATTGCCGTCCAGCTTGGCCGTCGACATGGATTTCCGCGACGGCCCGCCCTCGCAGGTGCTGCAGCACGCGGCGGTTTCGGTTCGCGGCACGGACCGCCAACTCGCCGCGGCGGGGCTGGATGCGGCGGGCGTCCTGGCTGGGACGGTGGCTGCCCAGATCGACTACATCGCGCGTCGTAACGGCCAGGCAGACGTCAAGCTGGACGCGACCTCGGACGACGCCGCCGTCACGACGCCGTTCGGCTGGTCCAAGCCGGCCGGCGCGGCGGGCGCGGCGCACGCCCACGCGCTGCTCGACCACGACCGCCTGGTCGGGATCGAGGAGTTGCAAGCGGACGCGCCAGGGCTGAGCTTGCGCGGCCGGGCGGAGATCGTGAACGGACGTCCCGCCATCCTGCGCCTGCAGACCATCGTGGTTGGGCGCACGCGCGCCGCCGGCGACATCCGCTTTCCCCAGCATGACGGCGACAAGCTGAGCGCGACGCTGACCGGACCGCAGCTCGACCTATCTGGCCGGCTGGAAGGCAAGCCCGCCTCCTTTGATCCAGGCCCGGCCCAAGCCTCCGGCGCGTCCAAGACGCCGTACGCCGTCGACCTGCGGTTCGATCGGGTGCTGCTGGCCGCGGGCGTGTCGATCGGTCCGGTCGCGCTCCAGGCCGAGAATGACGGGCGCAAGTTCGTGGCGGTGCAATTGACCTCCACCGGACCGGAGCAGTTTCGCGCCAGCGTCACGCCAGCCGGCGCCGGACGCCGCGTGACAGCCGATGTGGGCGATGTCGGCACGCTGTTGCGGGGTCTCGCCGTCACCAAGGACGTCAACGGCGGCACGCTGAATTTTTCCGGCGCATTCGACGACAGCAAGGCCGGCAGCCCGCTCGTCGGCGAGGTGGCGATGACGAGTTTCAGGGTCGGCGGCGCTGCGGTGTTCGGCAAGGTACTGCAGGGCCTCACCCTATACGGCCTCGTCGACGCGCTGCGCGGCCCCGGGCTGGTGTTCGACCGCGTCACGATACCGATCCAGCTGGACGGCAGCGTCCTCACCGTCAGCAACGCGCGCGCGTTCAGCTCGTCGCTCGGCGTGACCGCGGAGGGGTCGGTGGACTTGGGCCACGACACCGCCGACCTGCACGGGACCATCGTCCCGGCCTATGCCATCAACACGCTGCCGGGGCGCCTTCCCCTGATCGGCCGGCTGTTCAGCCCGGAGGCGGGCGGCGGCGTGTTCGCAACCACCTATCGCTTGCACGGGAAGCTGAAGGACCTCTCGGTGGGGATCAACCCGCTCGCCACGCTGACGCCGGGGGTCCTGCGCGGGCTGTTCGGCATCTTCGACTGAGAGTTGCGATTTATTGGTTGATTTTTACCATCTGCCCGCACGGCAGCGGCCCACGATGCGTCCCTGGCAACAGCCGATGACAGGGAAGCATGCGTTTGGGTTCACCGCGGTCCACCGACCAAATCCTCTCGATCCAGTATTTGCGCGCAATCGCCGCCCTGGGGGTGGTGGCGTTCCACGCCGCCCAGCGGGCCGGGGTCGACCTGCGGGTCGGGGCGGCCGGCGTGGACGTGTTCTTCGTCATCAGCGGGGTCATCATCTGGGTGGTGACGCAAGCGCGCGCGCCGACGCCGGCAGCGTTCCTGCTCAACCGCGTCTTCCGCGTGGCGCCCGCCTACGTGCTGCTGACGCTCGGGGTCGCATCGCTGGCCGTCCTCTCCCCGAGCCTGTTCCCGAACATGCGCGTGACCTTCGGCCATGTCCTGCAATCGGTCCTGTTCATCCCCCACCTCGACCCCGATGGCCAGCCATGGCCGGTCATCGCTCCCGGCTGGACGCTGACGTACGAGATGTTCTTCTACGTGGTGTTCGCCTGCGCCCTGATCGTTCCGCTGCGCGCCCGGGCGTGGTGGTGCACCATCCTCCTCGGCGGATTCGCGGCGGTGGGCGCAGCCGTGCCATTCGGCAACGTGATCGGCCAGGCCTACACCAACAGCATCATGCTCGAGTTCGTGGCCGGCATCTGGCTCGGCGTCGCGTGGACCCGCGGATGCCTACCCGGCCGGTCGGCCGGCTGGGCCGCGCTGGCGGCCGGCGTCGCGGGTTTCGCGGCGGTCCCGAGCCTGCAGGCACTTTGGCCGGGGATGCCGGAAATCCTGTTCTGGGGGGTGCCCGCGGCGCTCCTCGTCGGCGGAGTGATGGCGATCGAAGCCCATGGCGGCGTGCCAAGCTGGCGGGCCGGCTTGGCCCTCGGCGACGCGTCGTACTCGATGTACCTGGTCAACGGCCTCGTCGTCTCGGCCACGTGGCGCGTGGTCGGAAGCCATTTTGTGCCCGTTTTCTTCGTGCCCGCCTTCGTCATCGCCAGTATCGCCGGCACCATCGCCACCGGCATCGTCTTCTCCCGCACCGTCGAACGGCCCGCAACGCGGCTGCTGCGGCGCATCCGCTGGCGAGCGCAGCCGGCCCACGCGGTAGGCAGGCGTGAACTCACCCATTAGGATGCACTTACCCTGATCGCGGTGAGCCATGCAGTCTATCCGAGCCGTCCTGTTCGATACCTTCGGCACCATCGTCGATTGGCGGTCGAGCCTGGTCGCCGAGTTGTCCGCCTTCGGCGCCCAGCGCGGGGTCGCCGCCGACTGGACCGCCCTGGTCGACGCCTGGCGCGGCGCCTACGCTCCCGCCATGGACCGGGTGCGGCGCGGCGAGCTGCCGTGGACCAAGCTCGACGACCTCCACCGCGCCTCGCTGGAGACGCTGGTGCAGCGGTTCGGCATCGCCGGCCTGACGCCGGGAGACCTCGACCATTTGACGCTTGGATGGCATCGCCTGGCAGCCTGGCCGGATTCGGTGCCGGGCCTGACCCGGCTGAAGCGCCGCTTCATCATCGGCCCCCTGTCCAACGGCAACGTCGCCCTGCTCGTCAACCTGGCGCGCTACGCCGGGCTGCCGTGGGACATGGTGTTCGCGGCCGAGGTGTTCGGCCACTACAAGCCCGACCCGGAAACCTACCTCGGCGCGTGCCGGCTGCTCTCGCTGGACCCGGCGCAGGTGATGCTCTGCGCCGCCCACAACTACGACCTGCATGCGGCCCGCGCGCTGGGGCTGCGGACGGCGTTCATCGCCCGGCCGACCGAGTATGGCCCGGCGCAGACGAAGGACTTGGCGCCCGATGGCGACTGGGACGTGGTCGCGTCCGACGTGACCGACCTGGCTCAGAAGCTCGGGGCGTAATCAGGCCAGGCCGAGCGCCGCGTAGGCGCGCTGGCTCGGCGGCCAGGCCTGCATGATGGGGCCGCGATAGGCGACCGCCGCCGCCGCCGCCGCGCCGACCAGCGCGAGGCTGATGATCCAGGCCATGATCGCAACCCTGGCGCTTGGCGCAGGGCGGAAAGCGGGCAGCGGCTCGCGGGGGAGGCTGGCGCCGGTGCGGGGCTGGATCGGGGGTAGATCATCCAGAATGGGCTTTACGGCCGGGGTAGCGGCCGGCGGCGATGGGGGGGTCGGCGGGGCCGCGCGGGCCGGTACCGGGGTCCAGCGCGCGCTGCACCGCGCGCACTGCACCACGCGCCCGGCTGCCAGCGGACCCGGAACGTCGTAAGCAGCATCGCAGGAAGGGCAGGTGATCCGCACCCCACGACTCTGCGCAACCGTGCGATACTTGGCAACCAGCGAGGCCGAAATGGAACGGGACGCTCCCATGGTGCGGCTAGACAAGGTGGGCCTCAGCTACGGCAGCGCCGACGTCGCGATCCTGCGGGACATCAGCTTCACCGTCGCGACCGGGGGCTTCCGCTGGCTGCTCGGGCGATCCGGGGCCGGCAAGTCCAGCCTGCTGCGGCTGCTATACCTGGCAAACCGGCCGACCAGCGGGACCCTCGCCGTGCTCGGCCATGACATCGGCGGGCTGCCGCGCCGCGCCCTGCCGCCGCTGCGCCGCCAGATCGGCGTCGTGTTCCAGGATCTGCGCCTGATGCCGCATCTGTCCACGTTCGACAACGTCGCCCTGCCGCTGCGCCTGGCCGGGCGGCCGGAAGGCCAGATCGGCGCCGATGTCGCGGAAATGCTGCGCTGGGTCGGCCTCGCCCGGAAGCTGCACCAGCGCCCGGCGGAGCTGTCCGGCGGCGAGCAGCAGCGCGTCGCCATCGCCCGCGCGGTCGTCGGCCGTCCGGCGCTGCTGCTGGCCGACGAGCCGACCGGCAACCTCGACGACGAGCAGGCCGAGCGGCTGATGCTCCTGCTGCGGGAGATGAACCGGCTCGGCGCCACCGTCATCGTCGCGACCCACAACGACGCGCTGGTGCGGCGACACCCTGGCCGGTCGCTGCGGCTCGATCGCGGACGCCTGGTGGCGAGTGTCTAGCCGCTCCCGCCTGCGCCCGGCGCGATTCGACGACCTCGGGCTGAAACGCGCGCTGTCGGACCGGCTGCTGCCGCTGCTGGTGGCGGCGATGACGTTCCTGGCGGCGCTGACCCTGGGCGCCGCCATCGCCGCCTCCGCCCTGGCACTGCACTGGCAGCAGGGCGCGGCGTCGGTCGTGACCGTCCAGGTGCCCCGCCCGCGCGCCCTCGCCGCCGGGACCAGCCGTATCGACCGCGTCGTCGGCGTGCTGCGCGACACGCCTGACATCGGCCCGGTCCGCGTGCTGACCGACGACGAACTGGCCGACCTGCTGCGTCCATGGCTCGGCAGCACCGCCGAAGCGGTGTCGCTGCCGCTGCCGGCCGTGATCGAGGTGCGGCTGGCGCCGGGCGCTGCGGACCTGCCGTCCAGCTTGGCGCGCAAGCTGGACGGCGCGGCGCCGGGCACCTTCGTCGAGAGCCACGGCGTCTGGCTCGAACGCCTCTCGCTGCTCGCCCGCAGCCTGCAAGCCTGCGCGGCCCTCGCGCTGCTGGTGGTCGCGGGCGTCAGCGCCGCGGTGGTTGCGGTGGCGACCCGCGCCGGCCTGGCGGGCCGCCGCGACGCGATCGAGATCGTGCATGGGCTGGGCGCCACGGATGGCTACATCGCGGCCCGGTTCGCCAATCGGGCGACCTTGCTGGCGGCGATCGGCGCCGTCGCGGGCGTCGTCTGCGCGCTGCCGGTGCTGCTCGGGCTCGCGGGCATGGCGGCCCCGTTCACGGGCGCGCCGTTGGACGCCGGAGCCCCCGGCCACATCCCCGCCCTGCCGGCCCCCCTCTGGCTTGCGTTGCCGGCGCTTCCCGTGGCGGCAGCCTCCATCGGGTGGGCAACGGCCCAAGCCACCGTCCGGCGCTGGCTGCGGCGGCTGCCATGATCCGGATGCGGAGAGTGCTGGCGGGGCTGGCCGTCGCGGGCGTCCTGGCCTGGGGCGCCGGGTTCGTCTGGTTCGCGCACGCCGCGCGCCAGGCAGGCCAGCCGCCGCCCGCCGCGGACGGCGTCGTGGCGCTCACCGGAGGCGCCGACCGGATCGAGGCGGCGCTGCGGTTGCTGGCGGACGACCGCGCGCGCATCCTGCTGATTTCCGGGGTGGGCCACGCGGCGGAGTTGGCCGACCTCGTGCGCCGGGCGGGGTTCGATCCCGCGATATTGGAGAGCCGGATCACCCTGGGACGCGCCGCGACGACCACTGTGGGCAACGCTGCGGAAACCGCCGCCTGGGCGCGCCGGCACGATGTGCGCTCGCTGATCGTGGTGACCGCCGGCTACCACATGCCCCGCGCGATGACGGAGCTGGGGCGGGCGCTTCCGGATGTCACGCTGTATCCCGATCCCGTGGTGCCACCGGCCCTGCGCGGCGGCGGCGAGCCTGGGGCGATGCGGCTGCTGGTGGAAGAGTACACCAAATTTCTGGTCGCCGCGGTGGGGCTTGCGCCGCTATTCCCCAGGTCTCCAGCCCCGTAGATCCTGTGCATAACTCTGTGGGCCGAACTCGGTTCGAGCTTGCGTGTTGCACAAGGCACACGCGCCAACAGGTTCTAAAACCATGGTTACGCAGATTGTCTCGCCTGATTGTGGACAAGTCGTCATTCCGGTATCGATGTGCATCAGAACAGTAACTCCCTAGTCTTGCTTACGAATGAGGTGCAAAACGCCCGCCGTTCGATCCGCCCGCCGTTCACTCCAGAATGCCGTATCCACAGGACGGACCTACAACCGTTCGCCTGTGGACGGTCCCGCTTCGCGTGGGATGTGCAGATGGCTATAACCCGGCCATGCACCCGGCTTCGTCGCCTTGCGCCGCTCGCTTGCGGTAACTCTCCTGGCTGCCGCGGCGTTCGCCGTGACGGCCGATAGCCTTGCCTGGGTCTGGGCCACTAACCGGATCGAGACCGGCGTTGCCGCCTGGCTGGCCGATCGCCGCGTTGCAGGCTGGACGGCGACCGCCGGACCGGCGCAGCGGGGCGGATGGCCGTTCAGCGCCGAGGTGGCCTATCCGGACATGGTCCTTTCCGGCGGGATATCCTGGCAGGCAGACCGCGTGCGGCTCCATTTCGACCCCTTGCAGCGCGAGGTGCTGACCGTGGCGCTCGAGGGCATCCAGCGTATCCGGCTGGGCACGTTGCCCGCAGCAACCGTTGTCGCGACGAGCCTGACGGCCCTGGCGCCGCTGGACGACAGCGCCGGCCCCATCATCGTGCACGCGACCGGTCTTCGGGCCGAGGCCGGAGGGCAGTCCGTGTCGGCGGCGCGTGCCACCCTGCGCATTCGACCCGGCGTCGCCGAGGCCGGAGCCGAGGGCGTCGACTTGCCCGCCGGACCGCAGTGGCCGTTCGGCCGCGACATCGCCTCGGTTGCCGCCACAGCCCGGCTGGAAGGATCTTTGCCGGCCATGGCGGACGACCTGCCCCGCCAAGCGGCAGCCTGGCGCGACGCCGGCGGCAAGCTGGTTATCACCCAGTCCGCCCTCCATTGGGGAGCGTTGGACGCCCAGGGCAGCGGCGACGTCACGCTCGACCCGGCGCTGCAGCCCCGGGCCAGCTTCGTCGTGCAGCTTGCCGGCTACCCCGACACGATCGCCGCCCTGGTGCAATCCCGCGCGATCCGGCCGAACGACGCCCGGGTCGCGACCACGCTCCTGGGATTGCTCGCGCAAACATCACCGGCCGGGAAGCCCGAGGTTACGGTGCCGCTCACCTTGCGCGAGGGCGTGCTGTCCGCAGGCGGCGTCCCCGTCATGCGCGTTCCGGGCCTGGCATGGGGGCGGCTGGCACCGGGCGGCTGAGGTTGGCCCTGGCGCGGAGCGGCGATTTTCCCATATACCGTGAGCTCGGAGGGCAATCATGTTCGGCATCGACGCATTGCATTTGGCGCGGGCGCAATTCGCCTTCACCGTTGGCTTTCACATCGTTTTTCCAGCGTTTTCCATCGGGCTCGCCAGCTATTTGATGGTGCTTGAAGGCTTGTGGCTGAAAACCGGCCGGCAGGTCTATCTCGATCTGTTCAAGTACTGGCTCAAGATCTTCTCGCTCGGGTTCGCCATGGGCGTCGTGTCCGGCCTGGTGATGTCGTACGAGTTCGGCACCAATTGGTCGGCGTTCTCCGACCGGGCGGGCCCCGTCGTCGGCCCGGTCATGGGCTACGAGGTGCTCACCGCGTTCTTCCTCGAAGCGGGCTTCCTCGGCATCATGCTGTTCGGGATGGAACGGGTCGGCCGCCGACTGCACTTTTTGGCCACCTGCATGGTCGCGTTCGGCAGCCTCATGTCGGCCTTCTGGATTCTATCCGTCAACTCTTGGATGCAAACGCCGGCGGGCTACAGCGTCGCGCCGGATGGCCGGTTCATGCCGGAGGATTACTGGCAGATCATCTTCAACCCGTCGTTCATCGTGCGCTTCCCGCACATGGTTCTGGCGTCCTATCTCAGCGTGGCGTTCATCGTCGGCGCGGTCGGCGCCTACCACCTGTTGCGGGACAACCAGAACCGCGGCGCGCGCACCATGTTTGGAATGGCGATGTGGATGGCCGCGATCGTGGCGCCGATGCAGATCATGATGGGCGACCTGCACGGCCTGAACACGCTGGAGCACCAGCCCGCCAAGATCGCCGCCATGGAGGGCGACTTCGAGCCGAGCGGCCCCGATGGCGCGCCACTGATCCTGTTCGGCATGCCCAACATGACGACGCAGCGCACCGACTACGCGATCGAAATCCCGCACATGTCCTCGCTGATCCTGACCCACACCTGGAACGGCCGCGTGCCGGGCCTGAAGCAGTGGCCGCTCGCGGACCAACCCTACGCACCGGTGGTGTTCTGGTCGTTCCGCCTGATGGTGGGCCTCGGCTTCGCGATGTTCGGCCTGGGTGCGTTCAGCCTGTGGCTGCGGTGGCGGGGCCAACTGTATGAGAACCGCTGGCTGCACCGCTTCGCCGTCGCGATGGCGCCGGCGGGCTTCATCGCCCTGCTGGCCGGCTGGGTTACGACGGAGGTCGGGCGGCAGCCCTACACGGTGTACGGCCTGATGCGCACCGCCGACAGCGTCTCGCCGATCGGCCTGCCCGGGATCGCCACCTCGTTCGCGGCCTTCGTGCTGGTGTACTTCGCGGTATTCGGGGCCGGGATCATGTTCATCCTGCGCCTGATGGCCAAGCCGCCGGAGCTGCACGAGCCCGGGCTGCCGACCAACAAGCCGATCCGCACCGCGGGCATCCACCCCGGCCTGGCCGGCGCCGTCCCCCTCAACGCGGGCGCTGCCAGCCCGCTTCCCGCGGAGTAGGCGCATGTCCGGACTCGATGTCACCGCGATCTGGGCCGGGCTGATCGCCTTCGCCGTGCTCGCCTACGTCGTGCTGGACGGGTTCGACCTCGGGGTCGGCATCCTGTTCGCGGTCGAGCGCGGGGCCGAGGACCGCGACGTCATGGTGAACTCCGTCGCGCCCGTCTGGGACGGCAACGAGACCTGGCTGGTGCTCGGCGGCGGCGGGTTGTTCGCGGTGTTCCCGCTCGCCTACGCCACCATCATGCCGGCGCTGTATCCGACCATCATCGGCATGCTGCTCGCGCTGATCTTCCGGGGCGTGGCGTTCGAGTTCCGGTTCCGGGCGGCGACGCCGGGCGGGCGGCGGCTGTGGGATTTCTCGTTCTTCGCCGGGTCGCTGCTGGCGGCATTGTGCCAGGGGCTGTCGCTGGGCGGGCTGCTACAGGGCATCAAGGTCGTCAACCGCACCTACGCCGGCGGCTGGTGGGACTGGCTGACGCCGTTCACCGTGCTGTGCGGCGTCGCGGTCGTGGTCGGCTACGCCCTGCTCGGCGCGTGCTGGCTGGTATGGCGCACCGAGGGCGAGTTGCAGCGCCGCTGCCGCCGGCAGGCGCAGTGGTTCGGCATCGCGACCCTGGCGCTGATCGGGGTCGTCAGTATTTGGACGCCGTTCCTGAACGACACCTTCATGCAGCGCTGGTTCGGCTGGCCCGGCATCCTGTTCACCAGCCCGGTGCCGCTGCTGGTCGCGGTGCTCGCCGTCACCTTTTGGCGCGGCCTGCAGCGCGAGCACCATCTGACCCCGTTCCTGTGCGCGCTGGGCATATTCGCGCTGTGCTTCGGCGGCCTGGGCATCAGTATGTACCCGCTGATCGTCCCGCCCTCCATCACCATTTGGGACGCGGCCGGGGCACGGGCCGGGCAAATCTTCCTGCTGATCGGCGCATCCGTGCTGATCCCGACGATCCTGGCGTATACCGCGGTGTCGTACTGGGTGTTCCGCGGCAAGGTGCAGGCGGGGGCGACCTATCATTGATCCGGCGGCTGGCATGGTTCGTCGGGATTTGGGCCCTGAGCGTCGCCAGCCTGGCGGTGGTCGCCTACGGGCTGCGCTGGATCATCCGTGGCTGAGCCGGTAGGGCGCGTGGACGCGCCGTTCTGGAAGACCAAGCGCCTGGCCGAGATGACGGACGCGGAGTGGGAATCGCTGTGCGACGGCTGCGGCCGCTGCTGCCTGCACAAGCTGCGCGACGCCGACACCGACATGCTGGCGAACACCAACGTGTCGTGCCGGTTGCTGGACACGCACACCTGCCGCTGCGGCGACTATGCCGGGCGCAAGGCAATCGTGCCGGATTGCGTGTCGCTGACACCCGAAATCCTGGACGAGATCGATTGGCTGCCCCCCACGTGCGCGTACCGCCGCCTGTCGGAAGGGCGCGACCTGGCGTGGTGGCATCCGCTTGTGTCCGGCGACCCGGCGACGGTTCACCTTGCCGGCGTCTCGGTGCAGGACCGGGTCATCAGCGAGGACGACGCCGGGCCGCTGGAGCATCACCTGGTGCATTGGCCCGGCCGCACGCCGCGCGCGCCGCGTCGCAAGCCGGTACGGCGATAACATTCCTGTAATTGCGGTTGAATTGTGGCAACCGAGCTGGTCCGCTCGCGCTGCAACAGTTCACGCCTCGAAGGAACAAGGGATGAGTGCTCAATTCTGGCTTTGGCTCGACACAGTTCTAATGCTGACAGGTGGTCTTGCAATTCTTGGTATAGGTAAGCAAAGAACTGCTCAGGAGCAATCGCATACGATTTATCACGGTATTGTGCCGATCATCGCAGCCTGCTCGTATTTTGCTATGGCGGTCGGCGAAGGCGGCGTATTCCTGCCACTCGGAACCACAGAATCGACCGGACGGCTATTCTACTTTGCCCGCTACGGCGACTGGACCTTCACCACGCCGATCCTCCTGCTCTCGCTGGCGTCGACCGGCATGCATTCGGGGCTGCGGCGCGGGGGCATGGTCGCCGGCCTGCTGCTCGCCGACATCCTGATGATCGTCACCGCTCTGTTCTTCGGATTGGCGAGCGTTGTTTGGGTCAAGTGGACCTGGTTCCTGGTGTCGTCCGTCGCCTTTCTGGGCGTCTACTACGTCATCTGGGTTCCGCTGCTCCATGAGAACCAGTCGGAAGAGCCGCAAGTGCAGTCGGACTTCCGTCGCAACGCCATCATCCTCTCGGTCTTGTGGATGATCTACCCGCTGATCCTCGCCATCAGCACGGATGGTCTGGGACTCATCAGCAGTGCCCTCGGCGTGGCGCTGATCGCGATCATCGATCTCGTGTCCAAGGTGGCCTATGGCCTGATGACGGTCATGAGCATGACCAAATTGGTCAGTGACCAGCAGAGCAGGGCAACCACCCGCTCGCCGCGGCGCGCGGCGGCCTGAACCGTGTCCCACGCCCAAGCCTCCTCCCTCTCCCGCTGGCGGGAGGCGGCTCGGGCGACCGTGGGCCTTGCTGGCCTGTCCCCGCTTGCGGGGACGCTGCCGCTGCTTCCCGTCGCCGCCCTGCTGGTCGCGACGGGTTGGCTGCCCTCGCCGGCACAGTCGATCGCAGTCCTCGCCATCGTCGTGCTGCTCGGCGTCCCGCACGGCGCGTTGGATGGCGAGATCGCGCGTCCGTTGCTCCGGCCGCGTTTCGGGTGGGCCTGGTTCCCGGTGTTCGCCCTGCCCTACCTCGGCCTGGTCGCGGGCGTGCTGATCGCGTGGCGCTTCGCCCCGATGGCAACCTTGGCCGCGTTCCTCGTCGCCTCGGTCTGGCATTTCGGCAGTGAGGATGCCGGACCGGACCTACTGGAGGCGATCGCGCTCGGCGGTGTGCCGATCGCACTTCCCGTGCTGTTCCAGCCGGACGCCACCGCCCACGTGCTCGGAACGGTCGCGATGCTGCCGCTGCTCGAACCGCCCACATGGCTACTGCTGGGCGTGGCCTGCTGGTGCGTCGCCGCCGCATCGTGGATGTTTCGAGTCCTCCGGCACGGCCGCCCTGCGGCCCTCATCGAGCCCGGCCTGCTCGCCGTGTCGTTCGCCGCCTTGCCGCCCCTGACAGCCTTCGCCATCTACTTCGTCTGCCTCCACGCGCCCCGCCACATGGCGGCGCTCGCGCCGGACCCACGCGCGCCCCGGGTCGGCAGCATGCGCGACGCCGTGGTCCGCTCGATCCCGATCACCGCCCTGACGCTGCTGATCGGCGCCGGGCTGTGGCGCTGGTTTCCCGGCGCGCCTGTTGACCGATTGCTGACGCTGACCATCGAGGGTCTCGCCGCCCTGACCTTGCCGCACATGCTGCTGGACCATCTGTCGCGAGTGACGCCCCCCTAGCATCGCCACCCCTCGCGCGATACCACCTTGCCGATGCTCGCCCAGCAACTCGTCAACGGCGTCCTCCTCGGCGCCACCTACGCCCTGTTCGCCCTTGGCTTCACGCTCATGTTCGGCGTGCTGCGCGTCATCAATCTCACCTACGGCTTCTACTTCTCCGCGGGGGCGCTGATGGCGCTGGCGCTCACGCGGTCCACGGGCGTGCCGATCTGGCTGGCGCTGCCGGCCGCGGCCATGGGCAGCGGCGTGCTGGCCGTCGTATTCGACTGGCTGCTGCTCAGCCGCCTCCGCCGCGCCCGTGCGCCGGAGCTGTCGTCGCTCATGGTCACGCTCGGCGGCGTGCTGGCGCTCTACTCGGCGCTGACGGCGTGGCTCGGCTCCGACATCCGCCGGTTTCCGCCCGGCGTCGTCAGCGGCGAGGCGTTCCACATCGGCGAGGTCCGGATCACGGCCGCGCAAATCCTGATCCTCGGCGCGGTCGTATTGATGGTGGGGACGCTGGTGCTGCTGCTGTGGGGCACGCGGCTGGGCCTGGCCATCCGCGCCATGGCCGACAAGCCCGACGCGGCCGAACTGATGGGCATCGACACCGGCCGCACCGCCGCACTGGTGTCGTTCCTGTCCGGCTGCCTCGCCGGCGCCGGCGGGGTGCTGATCGGGCTCAACTTCAACGCCATCCAGCCCTACATGGGCGAGCAGATGATGCTGCGCGGCTTCGTGGTCATCATCGTCGGCGGCCTCGGCGACATCGGCGGCGCGCTGGTCGCCGGGCTGCTGCTGGGCGTGCTGGAGGTGATGACCGCCGGCTACGTCGCGTCCGGCCTGAAGGAAGCGGTGCCGTTCCTGGTGCTGGTCGCCGTGCTCTGGACGCGCCCCGCCGGGCTGTTCGGCCGTGCCGTGACCCGGCGCGCCTGATGCCCGGCTGGCTCGACGATGCCCTGTGGACCTACCAGAACCTGGTGCACGCGCTCGGCATCAACGGGCTGCTGGCGCTGTCGATGTACGTCGTCCTGGCGGTCGGGCAGCTCTCGCTCGGGCAGGCGGCGTTCATGGGGTTGGGCGCCTACTCCTCCGCGCTGATGACGCTGCGGCTCGGCCTGCCGTTTTCCGTGGTGCTGCCGCTGTCCTGCGTGGCCCCCGTGCTGTTCGCGCTGGCCATCGGCGTGCCGACCCTGCGGCTGTCCGGCGTGTACCTCGCCATCGCGACCATCGGCCTCGGCGAGGTGCTCCGCGCCGTCTACCTCAACGTCGACCTGTTCGGCGGCGCGCTCGGCCTATCGGGCATTCCGGAGCGCGGCGAAACCTGGATGATCTACGGGCTGCTGGCGTCGGCGGTCGCCATCCTGTGGCTGATCGGCCGCAGCGGCGTCGGCCGGGCGATGGAGGCGATGCGCGAGGACGAGACGGCGGCGCAGGTGATGGGCGTCAATCTCCGGCGCTACAAGATGAGCGCGCTGCTGGCGTCGGCCGTGCTCGCGGGGCTCGCCGGCTGCCTGAACGCGCACGTGTCCAGCTTCATCGGCCCCGGCGAATACGGGTTCGAGCCCGCGGTGACCATCCTGTCGTTCGCGCTGCTCGGCGGCATCGGCACGCCGCTGGCCCCCGTTGCCGGCGCCGCCATCCTGACCCTGCTGCCCGAGCTGCTGCGCGGCTTCAGCGACCTGCGCCTGGTGTTCAACGGCGTCATCATCGTGCTCGCCGTGCTGTTCCTGCCCGGCGGCCTGCTGCCGTGGAAGCTCCGGCGTACGGCATGACGGCGCTGCTCGAGCTGTCCGGCCTGACGCGGCGCTACGCCGGGCTGGTCGCCGTCGACCGGGTCGACATGGTGGTGCGCGAGGGCGGCATCCACGCCGTCATCGGGCCGAACGGCGCCGGCAAAACGACGCTGTTCAACCTGGTGTCCGGGATCGTGCCGCCCAGCGAAGGCCGCATCCGCTTTGCCGGACAGGACATGACCGCCCTGCCGGCCCATCGCCGCGCCGGGCTGGGCCTGGCGCGCACGTTCCAGAACATCCGCGTGTTCAGCGCCATGACGGTGCTGGAAAACGTGCTGACCGGGCTGCACACGCGCCTGCACGCGACCTTGCCGGAAGTCGTCGGCCGCCTCGCCCGGTTCCAGCGGGAGGAGCGCGCCGCCGTCGACGCCGCCCACGCGGCGCTGGCGCTGGTCGGCCTGGACGACCGGGCCGGCCTGCGCGCGTCCGCCCTGTCGTACGGCGACCAGCGGCGGCTGGAGATCGCCCGCGCCGTCGCCGCCCAGCCCCGCCTGCTGCTGCTGGACGAACCGGCCGCCGGCATGAACCCGGCCGAGACGCAGGCGCTGTCCGTCCTGGTGCGCGTCATCCGCGCGGCCGGCGCGACCATCCTGCTGGTGGAGCACGACATGGGCTTCGTCATGGACATCTCCGACGACGTCACGGTGCTCAGCTTCGGCCGCCGCATCTTCGGCGGCCCGCCCGCCGCCGTCCGGCAGGATCCGGCGGTGATCGAGGCCTATCTCGGCCCCAAGGTCGCCGCACGGCTCGCGGCGGGCGCACGGGCCGGGGTGCGCGGCGCGTGAGCGGCTTGCGGATCGAGGGGCTGACGGTCGGGTTCAAGAACGTGGTCGCGGTGAAGGGCATCGACGTGGCGGTGGCGCCGGGCCAGGTGGTGTGCCTGATCGGGGCCAACGGCGCCGGCAAGACCACCACGATGCGGGCGGTCTCCGGCCTGGTGCGGCCCCGCGCGGGCCGGGTGCTGTTCGACGGGCAGGACATCACCGGCCGCTCCGCCCACGCGATCGCCGCCGCCGGGCTGCGGCAGGTGCCCGAGGGCCGCCAGGTGTTCACCGATTTGACGGTAGCGGACAACCTGGCGCTCGGCGGGTACCTCTCGCCCAGCCGCGCCGAGAGCGCCCGGCGGCGGGATGCCGTACTCGCCCGGTTTCCGCGGCTGCGGGAACGATTGGCGCAACTCGCCGGGTCGATGTCGGGCGGCGAGCAGCAGATGCTG
>JAABUX010002795.1_pt1 | contig 24094 bp, 22 predicted proteins | sample 5561851 | NCBI WGS metagenome assembly JAABUX01 (sample SAMN10711883, study PRJNA513361) | rock metagenome | isolation source: Antarctica rocks | place: Antarctica: Victoria Land, Richard Nunatak red sandstone | collected 2016-01-03 | reverse complement strand
CCTGGATCCGCCGGTGGGGTGAGCGGGTGGTGAGAGACGAATGCCCCCGTGACCAGCGAGGATGGGACTTGCGACGGTACCAATCCACGCAGGAACAGGGGCACCCGGTAGATGCGAGTCTGGCACAGGCTTTCGGCTGAGTTTGATGACCCGAACCTGCTCGGCGTGGCCGGGTTGGTTCCGGTGGTGGCGTTGGCCGAGCGGGCCGGGCTACCCCAGCTGATCGGTGGGCAGGTGAGTGTGTCCGGGTCGGCGGGGTCCAACGCGGCGGTGAAGGTCACGGCGCTGGTGGCCGGGATGGTGGCCGGCGCGGACAGCATCGCGGACCTGGACCTGCTGCGGCACGGCGCGATGGGCCGGGTGTTCACTGGGCTGCGCGCGCCGACGACGCTGGGCACCCATCTGCGGGCCTACCGGTTCGGACATGTCCGGCAGCTGGACGCGGTCGCCGCCCGGCTGCTGGGGAACCTGGCCGACCTGGTTCCGGGGCTGTTGGCCGGCGGTGATCAGGTGGCCTACCTCGATGTTGACGACACGATCCGCCAGACCCACGGCTATGCCAAGCAGGGCGCGGCCTACGGCTACTCCCGGGTCAAGGGACTGAACGCGCAGCTGGCGGTCCTGTCGACCCCACTGGCGGCGCCGGTGATCGCCGGGACCCGGCTGCGGCGGGGCAACGTGGCCTCCGCCCACGGCGCCGCACGGCTTATCGGTGACGGACTGCGGACAGCACGCGGAGCAGGGATCACCGGGACGGTCACCGTCCGGGCGGACAGCGCCTACTACGGCTACGACGTGATCGCCGCCGCCCGCCGCTCCACGGCCCGGTTCTCTGTCACCGCTCGGATGAACCCGGCGGTGGTCAGGGCGATCACGAGCATCGACCCCCAGGCTTGGACCCCGATCCACTACCCCAACGCGGTCTGGGACGAAGCCGAGCAGCGCCTGATATCCGACGCCGAGGTTGCCGAGATCGGGTTCACCGCGTTCACCTCCCGGCCCCGGACCGAGCATGTCAGCGCCCGGCTGATCGTGCGACGCGTCCGCCGGCTCAACCCCCACCATGCCGGTCAGGGCGAGCTGTTCCCCGACTACCGCCACCACGCCGTGTTCACCGACTCCGGACTCGGGATGGGCGATGCCGAGGCCGCCCACCGCGACCACGCGATCGTCGAACAGGTCATCGCCGACCTCAAGAGCAGCGCTCTGGCGCACTTGCCGTCCGGGCGGTTCACCGCCAACGCCGCCTGGACCGTCCTTGCAGCGATCGCGTTCAACCTCACCCGCGCCGCCGGCGTCCTCGCCTCGACCCGTCACGCCAGAGCCACCACCGCCACCATCCGCCGGCAGCTGATCACCCTGCCCGTCCGGATCGCCTCCTCCGCTCGCCGGCTCCACCTGCACCTGCCCAGCAGCTGGCCCTGGCGCGATGCCTGGACAAGGCTCTTCACCTCCGCCTGCGGACCACCCCCACCAGCCACCACCTGACCACCCGGCCGCCCCGCGGCCCGACCCGAGGACGAACAGTGGAGAAGCCGGGCACACCGGCAGACCACCCACGCCCCCGACCGGACCACCAGAACCCGCCACCCCCAAAGATCCGGAGAATGCTCCTCGGCGGATCGAGGCTGAACGCAACCCGAGTGGGCTGGAGTTTCCAGCGGGGCAGAGTGCGGATCGGTCGTTCGGGACCCAATCTCGAGCTCGCGGGTTGGTCGAGGGTTGGTGCTTGGGTCAGCGGGTCTTTGTAGTTGGCACGGGGGCGCCGGGGTGGCGGTCCTTGCCCCGCGCGAGGCGGGCGGTGGCACCGTCGGTGGTCTCGCGGGTGGACCGGGCCCGGGCGTTGGCGATCAGGACCGTCGCGGCACTGGGTTTCCGGTTTGCCGCCGCCGCCTCGGCGACCCGCCGCTGGGCGACCTCGACGAGGACCGGGGACACGCTGACCTGCGTCTTCGCCATTCCAGCCTCCTCACCCGCGGACATCCGTCCGCGCTGCCTATCGTCCCTCATCGTCCTGGACGACGTCGACCCCAGCGCCCTCCCGCAGTGCCTCGATCCGGGCTTCCGCCTCGTCGTACTGAGCCTCGATGACCTGGCGGGCCAGCTCCTGGTAGACCCCGTTTCGCTTGCCCCGCGCGAGGTCCCGGAGGTCGATGAGGGCGAGCCGGCGGGCGTAGTTGCCGCCGCTCACCAGAGCCAGCTGCGCGGCGGCGTACCGGGCTGCGGCCCGGTCCAGGGCGCTGTCGCGGTGGGCGAGCACCGACCCGAGGAAGCCTCCGAGCCCTCCGACCACCCCGGCGGCGACCGCGGTGACCAGCGCCCACCATCCCGGCCCCACTTGGGGACGGTACCGACCGGGGTACCGCCGCCCGGCCGCCGGAGCGCAACGGTTCCGTCGGCCAACCGGACCGCCACCGGGTGGCTGCCCCCGCCCGGCGGGCCGATGAGCCCCGGCAGAGGTCAGATCGGTAGGAGACCCTCGCCGGCGGACGGCGCGGCACCACGGCGTCCGGTCGCCTGCCGGGCAGGGTTGCGCGCCGGGTCGACGGTCACCGGAGGGCGTCGCGGATGGCGGCGAGCAGGTTCGCGGCGATCTCGGCGGCCACGTCGCCCGGGTACCGGGCGATCGACTCCGCGGTCACCCGCGAGGTCCGAGGTCATCACCGCGACCTGCCCCTGCCGCATCCGGATCGGGCCGCCGTGCCGACCGGTGACCAGGGCGGGGTCACCCTCGAATAGCCGGTCCAGGGGTCCCACGCCGGCCGCGATGGCGACCGGTCCGACGTCGTCGCTCAGGTGCCGGGCGGCCGCGAGGAGGAGCTCGACGGCTCGGCGCTGGAGGTCGGCGCGGTCGACCAGGGCGCCGGCGAAGTCGGTCGGCAGCGCACGGAACGCGCTGACCTGACCGCTGGCGATCGCGATGAGTCCTCGGTAGGTGGGTTCGTGGCGTTCGGTGAGACCAATCCCCGGGGAGCGCTGCTCGCCCACCCATGTCCAAGCGGCGTCCCTGGCGGTTCCGGAGACGAGGGCGTCGTCCTCCTCGATGAAGCCGGTCTCCCGGCCGGTGCGGGCGAGAACCCTCGGCAGCTGCTGAAGCCGCGACCGGAGGATCGGTGACCCCCCGAGCGGCACCAGGTGGACGTCGAAGACGGGACCGGACAGGCCGCGGTCGGTCACCTCGGGGACGTCCCACCGCCACCGGATGGCCGGTGCCTCGGCGAGGTGCTGCCAGGTCAGGGGGGCCGCGTTGACCCGGAGGGCGCCGAGAGCGGCGAGGACTGCGACGTTAAGCGTCAGCGGATCGCGGAATGATCCCCGGAAGCGGCCGGCGATGTAGTCCTCGACCCTCCGCTTGAAGTCCGACTGGCGGACGTCGTCCGCCTCGTCGGTCTCCTTGACGAAGACGAGGACCGGCTTGCCGGTGCGGGTGGCGGCCGTGTACTCCTCCTCCGTCGGCGACATCGCGGAGTCGGGGACCGGGTCTCCGTACCGCGGGCCGAGGAGCAGGACGAACACGTCGCACCGGTCGACGCCGGCGAGGCACGCCTCCCGCGAGGAGCGGTCCTGGGAGACGAAGTCCTCGAATTGGATCGGCTCGTAGGGCGGCGAGACCTTAAGGATCGCGGCCAGCGCTGCACGTTCAGCCTTCAGGGCGTACGTCACCGAGGAGAGGAAGACGCGCACACCGCCTGACCGTAGCGGCGGGTGGCGTACCCACGCTCCCCACAAATTCTCCGTCCGGCGGGGACTGCGAACAGCCGCCGTCGGGACACCCGGTCCGGTCAACGACGCGTCTACCGCGTCGAGACCCGACCCGTCGGGGCGGGTTCAGCTGCGTTCAACCTCGGCGGTGCGGGCGAGGTCGAACACCGGTGCCGCCGCCCGGGCCTTCTCTCCGCCGGGGGCCCGAGTGACGGCGGTGGTGGACTCGGTGGCGGGGACAGCCTGGAAGAGGGCGGCCCGGAAGCGGGCGTCGACGGCTTCGGCGGTCTCGGTACGGCTCAGGCCCGGCAGGGGCCCCGGGTGGTCGGTCAGCCACGCCTGCACCCGGGTGTCGACGTCGGGTGCGGCGAGCAGGAGGGCGGCGTCGGCGTGGGCCGCCCGCCGGGACGGGGATTCCATATCTTCGCCCGGGCTGAGGTCCGCAGCCCGGCCAGCGGTCCGGTCGAGGCTGTCGGGGATGGCGTCGGCGCCGTAGCGGGCGCGGACCTGGTCGAGGATCCGCTGCGCGTCCCGCGCGGCGGCGGGGTCGGTGCCGGCCCACTGGCGGGCGGTGGCGTAGGCGTCGGCGATCTCCCGCGGTTGCGCGGTGGCGATCCAGCGGGGGTCCCGGGTGGGGGCCAGCTGGGCGCCGGCGGCCGGGCGTTCGACGGCCACCCGGCCGGCGAGATCGCGGGCCTCGCGTTCGCTGCGCTGCGCGGCCTCCCGCTGGGATTGGGTGCGGGCCTGCGCGAGCCGTTCGGCGAGCTGCGCCGCCGCGGTCAGCGCCACGCGCAGGACCTGCTCGGCGGCTTCGTCGAGTCCGTCAGCGTCGGCCATGTCGGTGTCTCCACATCTCCGGTTCGGGCCGGACCCGCAGGTCCGGGAACAGCACGGTCGGGGCCGGGTCGTGCGGCAGCGGGGGGATCGGCCCGCGGTCGTGGTGGCGGTTGGCCCGGCACGCGGTGAACGGCCCACCCGGGTTCAGCAGGGCGGCCATGGTCGGGTCGGCGTAGTCCTTCCACCAGATCCCCATCCCCAGCGCCGGGTCGAGGCGCAGGTGTTCCCACGCCCGCCACAGCGCCTCCAGGCGGGAGATGACCTCGGCGTGGGCCCACCACGTCGGGCACCAGCCGAGGCCGGCGCGGTGGACGTCGCGCCGGTAGGTGGGGAACAGGACCTGCTCGGCCCACTGCGCAGTCGACCCGAACAGCAGCGGCGGCGGCACCGGCTTGCGGTGGGGCCGCAGCTGCACCGGCCGGTAGGGGCCGCCGGTGCGGCGGCGGCCGGCGAAGCGGCGTCGGCGCAGCGCCCGCGACCGGCCACCGTCGGCGTCGTCGCTGGGACCGCCTCTGTCCGGGGTGGGCTGCTGGTCGGGGTGCGACCCGCCCCAATGCTCCACCGCGGTCACCGGGCGTCCTCCGGTCGGGCCGCCACGACCCACGGGCTTCCCCACCCGGACCCCGGGTCTACCGCGGGCACCGCCGAGCCCGCCGCGACGGCGGCGGCGGCGCGGGCGGTGCTGTCCGGGTCGGCGATCGCGGCGGGGTCGGCGTTGAGGGCGGCGGCGTGGGGGCCGGTCCACCACGGCACGGACCGGATGAGGGTGGCGGGGACGCCGCTGGAGAGGAGCACGGCGCGGCCGCGGCGGAGGTCGGCGAGCTCGGCGACGGACAGGATCGGTTCCTTCCGGGTGGTGCGGGTGGTAGTGGTCCCACCCGGGCCGCGGCCGGTGCTGGCGGTGGGGGCGTCGTAGGTGCCGATGAGCTGGGACAGCCCGTTCAGCCACTGGTGGTCGGCGACCCCGCCGGCGTAGATGCGGTGGTTCGCCGCGGACCACAGCAGCCCGGCGCCGGTGGTCCCCCACACGTCCTCGGCCTGGTCGGGGGCCTGGAGGAACGTCCAGAGGCCGATCCCGCGGGACCCGTAGTGGGAGTACAGGTTCGGCAGCTGCCGCCACCGGCACACGTTCGCGGCCTCGTCCAGCACCGCCGTGAGGGGGGTCGCGAGCCGGCCGTGCGGGGACCGCACCGCGAGGGACTCCGCGGCCTCACACACGGCGACGGTGAGCGCGGTGACCAGGGCCCCGGCGGAGCCCTCCCCCTCCCGGCTCAACGAGTAGAGGACGTCGGTGCCGGTGAGGAACGCGCCCGGGTCGAAGTGGCTGCGCCGGTCACCGGCCCGGGGACGGGTGATCCACCCCGCGACCCGGGTGTTCGTCAGGCAGGACGCCATCCGCGCGGCGGTCCCGTAGATCCCGCCGCGCTGCTTGTCCGGCAGGCGCAGCAGCCCGTCCAGGCGGCGGCTCAGCTGCGGGTAGGGGTCCTCGAGGAGGGCCACCGCGGTGGGGTCGCGGGAGTCCGCGAGCCAGTCGGTCACCGCGGTCACCGGGCGGCCGTCAACGGCGGCCGCGAGGAGCAGCCACCCGAGGAGGTTGCGGCCCTCCGGGTCGAAGTAGGCGTCCGCGTTGGCCGAGGGGTTGCGGGCGTCGTCGGCGAAATGCCCCGCCAGCCGCGCGGCGGAGGTTTCGTCGACCACGGTGGACAGCGGGTCCCACCAGAACCCCGGGGCCTGCCCGGTGAGCCCCTGCGGGTCGAACACCAGCCCCGGCTTCACCCGGCGCATCAACGCGACGTCGCCGGTCTTGTTGGAGGTATAGACGACGGGGCCGGGGGCGTCGAGGACGGTGGGGATCGCCCACGCCGAGGACTTCCCCGTCCGGGGGCCGGCCATCACCACCACCGTGTCCTCCGGTCCGACGTAGAGGGGCTGCCCTCCGGCGGCGGTCCGCCCGAGCAGCGGACCGGGCAGCCGCCCCGTGGTCGACCCCAGGCGCTGGGCGGTCGCGGTGACCGCCTTCGCGGTGAGCGGCGTGAGGTCCCGGCCGCGGCCCAGGTGGCGGGCCTTCGCGTCCACCGCGACCCGGCCCCGGCGGACGCGGGCCACCACGAGGCCGATCCCGGTCGTCAGCAATGCAAGAGGGATGAGGATCAGCGCCGCGGCGATCACCCACCCGGCCGTGGACGGGCGGGCCGCGGGGTTGTGGACCATCACCTTCACCAGCCGGATCAGGTTCCCGGGTAGCGGCCGGTGGACGCGGACGTCGTCGACCGCGGACGCCAGCCACGCCACGCCAGCGGCTGCTGCGGTGAGGACCGCGGCCCCGGGGATCGCCCATGCGAGCAGCGCCTCGGAATCCCCACCCCCACCCCCGGCCCGGTTCGCGGCAGCCATCAGCCCGCCCCGGCTTCGGGCCGACCGCCCGGGACTGCGGATAGGCGGGTGCGGCATGTCCAACGAACGGGGGACACGGCGAGTTCCTCTCCGGTGACGGTGGGCATCAGCCGATCCAGCGTTGGTTGGTGTCGTGGAGGTCGATCTCGGTTTGGGTGAGTTGCAGCTGCACGGGGATCCCGGCTTTGCCCTCCCCGACCTTGAGGAGGAACTTCCCCAGCCCCGGGGGGGCGGCGGGCCGTTCCCGGCCGCGGGCGTCGCGGACCCGCCGCGGGGTCCACGAGCGGGGGGTGGACCAGGACGCGACGAGGTCGATCTCCCGGGTCGAGAGGGGGAGGATCGCCGACACCAGCTTCAGGTCGGTCCGCGGGAGCCCGGCGGTGATGATCATCCCGGCCCGTTCGGCGAAGCCTCTTGCTTTGAGCTGGTCCTCCCGGTTGGCCATCGACTCGAGGTCGCGGAGGCTGTGGGTGAGGAACACCTGCCCCGCCCCGTCGTTGCGGTTGAGGCGGGTGAGGGAGTCCATCCGGGCGGGCAGCCCGGCCCCGATCCGCAGGGGCCGCCACAGTTCGTCCAGGACGATGAAGAACCGGCGGTGCGGGGCCAGGCCGGCTTCGGCCAATGCGTTGGCGGCTTCGATGGCGCCGAACCCATCCGACCAGCAGGCGAGCATGACCGCGGCGGTGAGGCGTTCGTCGTGTTCGGCGATCCCGGAGATGTCGACACACACCCCGGGGGCGTCCGCGGAGATCCTGGCCGTGGTCGGGCCGGCGAACGTCGCGCCCAGCGGCCCGTCCAGTACCGCGTGCAGGGACCGTTGGAGGGGTTCGGCGAGGTCCTGGTAGCGGTCGCGGTCCCCGCGGGACAGGGCGACCGCGTGCACCTCCTCGGGTCCGTCGGCGATCACCCGGAGCAGATCCGGGAGGGTCGCCGCTGTCCCGGACGGCCGGTCGGCGGTGAGCAGGCGCAGCGCGGCGGTGAGCATCGCATCCTCGTAGTCCGCGAGCGGCGTGCGGCGGACCAGCTGCACGAGGGTGGACACCATCGTCGCCGCCCGATCCCGGGCCTCCCGGGCCAGGCCGTCCCCGGCAGCCCCGCCGATCCGCCGCGCGGCGTCACCCATCGCGCCGGGGTCGAGGGGGTTGATAGTCCCCGCCCCGCGGGCCACGCGCAGGACCTGCCCGCCGAGAGCCTGCACGAGGTCGGCGTAGTCCGGTTTGAGGTCACCGAGGACGAACGGACGCACCCCCCGGTCGGCGAGGCCGAGGACCATCCGCGACACCAGCGAGGACTTCCCCAGCCCGGGCCGGCCCAGGACCAGGGCGGAGGGGTTGGCGATGTGGCCGGCGGAGAACCAGGACAGCGGGTCACAGCACACCGTCGTCCGGGTCACCAGGTCCGTCCCCAACGGCACCCCCTCGACGGGGCGGGCGGAGCCGGCGGTGAACGGCCACAGCCCGCACGCCTGCACCGTCGTGGCCCGGAACTCCGGTGGGACCGGCAGCTGCCCCCAGCGGCCGCCCCCGGGACCGCCGAATCCCCGCCGGCCCGGGCGGCGCAGCCGCACCCGACGGGGCGGACCGAGGACGGAGTCCGGGTCGGCGGCGCCGGCTGTCTCCCCCGCCGTCTTGGCGACCCTCGCAGCGCTGTCGACACCAGAATCACCCGTGACACCAGCGACACCGGCAAGCTCGTCGGTGTCGGGCTCCCCGTCGATGTCCCGGTCGGCGAGGGCGGTCACAGGAGGTCCCGGACGGTGTCGGGGACCGCGGTGTGCACCCATGGGAGGAACCCGAGGGGGAGGGTGGCGGCGAAGGCGGCGGCCTGGGTGCCGTCGGCGCGGCGCAGCCGCAGCCGCGCGTTGGCGGCCAGATTCTCCAGTGCGGTGGTCGCCTGGTCGAGGTCCGCGTCGGGGCCGATGGTGACGGTCACCGCGAGGGCGAACCGGGTCATCCCCGCCCCGGCGGCGACCTCCTCCTCCGCCCGCTCCGTCGCGCGGACCCGGGTGCGGGAGACGGCGGTCGTCCGCCCTTTCACCCCGGCCGCGCCGAACGCGGCGGTGGCGACGTCCGATTCGGCGATCGATGACGCCCGGGCCGGGGAGTGCGGCCGGTAGAGCAGCGCGACTCGTTTGCGGGCGAATCCCGGGTGCGGCTCGAGGAGGCCCCGCAGGACGTCGGAGTGGACCACCCCGTGCGGGGGGCGGGTCATCACCCACGACACCGACCGGCCGGAGTCGTGGCGGTAGCCGCCCCAGGTCTCCTGCGCGGCCTGCGGCCCGCACTCCCCCAGCGTCAGACCGGTCCCGTCGGCGGCGGTGGCGTCGATGCGGGCCCGGGCCAGGGTCAGGGCGCACGCCGGGTCGTAGGCCACCCGGACCGCCTCGGCGAGCTCCACCTCCGTCAGCGGTTCCACGGTCCCGCCGCCGGCGGCGGTCAGGGCGTCGGTGAGGCCGGGGACCCGGCGGCCGACCTCGACGACCACGTCGGTCGGCTTGCGGGCTTTTCTGGCGATGCCGTCGGCGGTCCAGGTGACCGCGACGTAGGCGGTGTTCTCCGACGACGACGCCGGGAACGCCCCCACCACCTCCGTCATCACCGCCCGCGCCACCGGGGGTGAGTCGGCCACCGCCCGGCCGTGGACCTCCGCCGCCAGGCGGGTGCCGGGGTCCGGGGCGGTGTCCACCACCACCGACACCCCGGCCAGGCCCGGTTCGTGGCCGAACCCCGCCAGGGCCGCCCCCCACCCGGCGACCAGCGACTCGACGGTGTCCACGTCGGCGAGGGAGTCCCCGTCCGCGCGGCACCCGAACACCACCGTGTAGAGCCGGGACGGGCGGTGGAACAGCACCACGAACTCGGTGCCGTACCCGTCGGCGCCGGGAAGGGCGACCGTGTCGGCGAGCACCCCCGGCAGCGGGTGGCCCCCGTCGCCGGTCCCGCCGGCGGTGAGGGCACCGGCCCGGTACTGGTGCTCCCGGCGGCTCCGGGACCGCCACCACCCCACCCGGGCGGCGATCACCGCCCCGACCGGGCGGTCCCCCGACGGGGCCACCGTCAACCCCGCTCCGGCCGCGGCGACCGCGAGCACCACCAGCCCGGGCAGCAGCCCCGCGAGCATGAACGTCAACAGCCCCACGATCAGCCCCGCGAACACCGCCAGGGTGGGCAGCAGCCCCAACGGACCCAGGCCGGGTGAGCGGGGACGCACCCACCCCCCGAACGTCGGCCGCCCCACCGCGCCTGGACCTGTGGTCATCGCCCACCCCTGTTGTCGCTGATGTTCAGGCCCGGCTCGGGCTCCCCCGCCTGCGCCGCGGCGCGGGCGTTGTCCGCGACCTGCCGCGCGGACAGCACCCACGGGTTCATCGGCGCCCGGCCCCCGCCCCAGCTCCCCGACCGCGCGCCCGGGGACGCACCTCCCCCGGTGCCGCCGCCCGCCGTGGGCGCCGGTCCGCTCGGCGAGCCCGGCGCACTCGACGAACCCGCCGCCGGGGCCGACCCCGGCGGGGAGCCACCGCCGCCTGTCCCCGCCGCGGCCGCGCCACCACCGGTGCCGCCCGATGTGGACGCGGATCCGGCACCAATACCGGCTCCGGATCCGGTGGACCCGCTGCCGGCGCCTGCGCCGCCGCCGGCCTCAGTCCCCGTCCCACCGCTGCCGCCGCCTGCGCCGCCGCCGGCGTCAGTCCCCGTCCCACCGCTGCCGCTGCCGCTGCCGCCGCCGCCGGAGCCGGACGGGGAGATCCCGCCCCCGCCGCCGCCTCCACTGCCCGTGGACCCGGTGGCGGTACCCCCGGTCGAACCACCTGACCCGGTGGCTCTCGCTGCGACCCCGGTCCCCCCGCCGGCTCGGGCCGCGCCCGCCGCGCCGGCCCCGCCGGTCAGGGCGATCGCCCCCGTCGCCGCCGCCCCTGCCGCCGCGAGGGTCATGGCACCGCCGCCGGAGTTCCCGATGGCGCCCGCCGCGGGCACCAGCATCTTGATCAGCACGGGCAGGGCGATCACCGCCAGGCCCAGGACGAAGATCCCCGACAGTTCCGCCTGCGCGGAGGTCTGGGCTTCCAGCTGCAACCCACCGGCGTAGATCAGCGCCGCCGCGGGCTTGATCAGCAGGAACGACCCGAGCCAGCCGCACAGTTTCGCGAACGACGCCTTCCCCACCGCGGTGTTCGTCGTCGCCGCGGTAACCGGGAGCAGTCCCACCAGGATCGCGACGACGGCGCCGCGCATCACCATGATCGCCATCTGGAAGAGGCTGGTGAGGATGATCACCAGGTCCCCGATCAGGACCGTCCCCGGCGCCAAAGCCGCCAACTTCAACGTCGCGAGGCTGTTCACGTCCGCGTTCTTGAGGATCCAGTGGGCGAAGGTGTCACCACCGGCGGCCAGCAGCGACACCACCGGCACCGCGACCACGGCGGTCACCATCGTCCGGACCAGCATCCGGGCCACGTCGTAGCCGTGCTCCGCCCGACGGGACAGGGCGAGACGCCCCGCCCCGACCAGCACCGAGAACACCGCCGCCGCGGACACCAGCCACGACAGGTGCGAGTTGACCCAGAACGTCACCCCCGACGGGGACGCCAGGTCTGGCAGGTTCACCCGCACCCAAAAGCTCATCAACGTCCTCAGCATCTCCCCCGCCGAGCTGGTCATCGCGTCCACCACCGACTGAAAAGCCGACGCCGCCGCGGCGTGGGTGGCCTTGCAGATGAGGTTGAACGGAGAGCACCCGGCCAGCGGGGTAGTCAGGGTCACTCGTCAGGCCCCCCAGGGGATGTAGGTACCGGTGGCCGCCGTCGGGCAGCTGTCCTCGGTGAGGGTCCCGTCCGGGCGGGGCGCCAGCTGCCAATCGCTGGCCGACCACTGCACCGCCAGCGGGCAGGCGTCGACTCCGCCGTTGGCACCTTTGATGACGAGGTCAACGGTTGCGGCCGTGGGGGTGTACTCGGCGATGTTGAAGCCGACCACCGTGTCGGTCCCAGCCGAACCATCCGGCGGCTGCGACTCCAGCCCCGCTTGGAGTGCGGTGTAGCCGGGGTTGCGGGCGATCTGCGTGGCCAGCACGGTCCTCCACTGGGTGCTGAACAGCCAGGTGTTGATCGACATCGCCGCGATCACCGCCCCGACCGGGGAGTGGGAGAAACACCGGGGCAGCCCCGACGTGGTCGTCCGGTACGGCCCCCAGGTCTTCGACACCGGAACCGGCGCCACCGACGTGGCCCGCCACACCACGTCCGCCGGTGCTGACGCCGGCAGCACATCACTCACCAGCCCCACCGGACACGCATCCGCCGGGGTGGCCGTCGCCGTGGACGTGGAGGTCGCCATCCTCGACGTCGCCGCGCCCACCGACGGCGAAGCGGGTATGACCGCGGGGAGTGTCGACGCTGCCGAGGACACCGCTGCGACGGTGCTGGGGTGACTGTCCCGACCGAGGAGCACCCCACCGGTGATGAGGAGCGCCGCGACCACGATCGCGACGGCGGTGATGACGGCAGGTCGCCGCCACCACCGCTGCTTGTCGCCGCTGTCGTCGCCAGATACCCTGTGTGTGTTCACGGTTGAAGCCTTGCAGGCCCCTTGGTCAGAGAAAAGAACCGACGAGGGCCGAAGCGCCCCCGATGAGCACGCAGGCTCCGAGGACCGATCCGAGGCCGCCCATGTGCTCCCCGAGCTGGCCCCGCTGGTGCAGCACCGCCATCCGAATCGCCACGAAGAGGCAGCCGCACACGCACGCCGCTACCGCCAGCCAGGCCACCCACCCGACCAGGGTGTCGATCTTCACTCCAACCCCGGGCGGTGGGGTTCCCCCACCGGGGTTCGGCGGGGCGGCCAGGATGCCCCCCACCGTGCCCAGCCGGGCCCACGCGGTACTCAGAACATCCACGGTCATCTCCTGTCAGTCGAGCGGATGGTCGAACGGAAAGACGGCTGGTCGGGAGCGGACCCGGAAGCCGGGGCCGGAGGAACGTCGTCGAGGCCACCCGCGGGTCGGCGGTGCTGTGCGACCCAGCCGGCGACCAGCCCCACGAGGAGCACAGGCACGAAGGCGACCGCGACCCACGACACGTCGCTGAGCAGGCGCACCAGGGTCATCTCCCGGCCGCCGCTCGGGCCACGGCGACCACCCGCTCCAACACCCGGGCCACCCCCTCGGGAACAGGGCCGGCCGGGTCTGAAGCCCCGGGCGGTACACCGACTCGGGACGAAGCCGCTGTGTGCATCCCACCTCCCACCACGACTAATTGGACTCGTGTAGACGACTAGACCGATCGGACCGACTCCTGGAAGGGTACAGCTCGTGGCGGCGAGTGAGCAATCCCGCGGGTTGCTGCTGGTCGCAGTCCTCCCGCGGGCACATCCGGTGCCGGGACGCACCGGATGCTGGGTCATCACCGCGGCCGTGCGTGGAACACTCCCCCTACACATCGGCTACTGGTGCACGTCGAGTGGAGGGGCCATGACGGAGTCCGGCCCGGAGCCGGACCGCGGCCTATTCGCCTACCGGCTAGAGCAGCTGTTCGCCACGGTGACCAACCCGACGACGGGCAAGCGCTACACCGACGACGACGTCGCCGCGGCGATCAGAGCCAGCGGCGGAGAGGTCAGCTCCTCCTACCTGTGGAAACTGCGCCGGGGAACGGCCCGCAATCCCACTCTTCAGCACCTCAACGCACTAGCAGGATTCTTCCATATCCCGGCGGCGTACTTTGTCGAAGACGAACTGGCGCATACCATCCTGGCCGAACTGAAACTGCTGACGGCGATGCGGAAGACCGGGGTCCGGGACGTCGCGCTGCGGGCAGGGGAACTGTCGCCGGAGGGACTGGACGCGATCCGAACGGTGATCGAGCAGATCGCCCGACTGGACAGACACGCCGACCCGGGAGCCGACTCCGACACCGACGGCGCGCAGACCTGAGGGCACGGCACGGCACCTCGCGTCAGGAGACGGGGGGGGGGGCGTCGACGGGCGCTCGTCCTCCGGTCGCAACGCCCAATGTCCGTCCCCCATGATGGGTCATTCGGTGGACGGTCAGGAGGGCACGCGCCGATGAACCCGAGCTGGTCGTTTCGTGCTCGCCGGCTGTCCATGGCCGACGACCTCCGTCTTCAGCGGCGGTGTCAGGCGTTGTTCGACTCTCTAGTCCTCCCCACGGCTATCACCGTGAGTGACCTTATTAAGACGATCAGTGAGCAACGGGGCTGCTCGGTCCGGTTGGTGGCACTGCCCGGGTTCAAAGTCCCCGGGTCAGCGTGCGGCGTCGCGATCATTACGGACGACGGCATCGTCGTCGCGGTCGAGCGGGCGACCGATCCGACCCATCAAAAGCACATCAGCTTCCACGAGCTGGCCCACCTCCTGTTCGGCCACCGCCACCAAACCGTCGGCCTCAGCGACGACCGGTTGAACCAGCTTGCGCCAACGGTCGGCGTCGACCGCAGCCGGTGGCATCTGGTCCAGGCCCGAGGCAACTACGACCAGGTCGAGGAACGCGAAGCTGAGGCCCTGGGCACCCTCTTGCTGGCGCGGTCCTTCGAGCCGGCTGCAACGGTCACTATTGACTCGCCTGTCCTGCGGGGATTGTCGACGGTGCTCGGAGGCCGCGGGTGAGCCGTCGATGACCGCGGACACCGCCTGGACGGTTATTGCGGTGGGTCTGTGGACCACGGCCGTGGTCCGCTGGCGGGCCGTCATCGGCCCCGGCCCGGACCGGTCGCTATGGTCGGCGCTGGTCGCCCTGGCAGTAATGGCCACGGTGAGCATCACCGACGTGCGGCGGGCCATCACCGGCGTCACCGGAACCCCGACAACCGCTGCGACGGTGAAGCACCTGGCGTTCTACGTCACCGCTTGCGCGGTGGTGATGCTCGTGGAGTCGTTTTACCCCCGCGCTGGGCTGCGCCGGTGGCTGCCCCATCGGACGTCAATAACCCTCGCTGCGGCTGGAGCACTGCTGGTCGCCCTACCAGCGTTTGTACCTCCGACCGGAGGCACCGTGCTCAGCGGGGTCGACGTCTACGATCCGGCGTGGTGGTCGGTCCTGGCGTGGGGCGCGTACGCCGTCGAACTGATAGTCGGCCTGACCGCGGCCGCTCGGACGGCGTGGGCCAACAGCCGGCCGCCAGCCGAAGGGCCGTTGCGCACGGGGCTCGTGCTGATCGGGGTCGGTGCGCTCGCGGGATTCTCCTACGTCGGCTTGAAGCTGGTGTTGCTCGCCGCCGTCTTGGCTCACCGGAACGCAACCCGCCTAGACCAGCCGTTGGAGCTGGTGACGATCGCCTGCGCGGTCATCCCGATCGGCATCGGATCGTCATTCGTCCTGCTCGCCGCCGCCGCCACCCGGGTCCGGGGAACCCTCACCGACGCCCGTGACCTCCACCGTCTGCGGCCCCTATGGCGAGCGATCCGCCGCGGTGTCCCCGGGGTCACCGTCCGAACGTTCCCGGTCTGGCAGAGCGTGCAGAAATCTCACCTGCTGCTCCTACGCACCGTCGTGGAGATCTACGACGGGCTGCTCGAACTCCGGCCGTTCGCAGCACCCTCTGTCGTGGACCACCACCGGGTCGACCTTGGCCCGACCGTCGACGGGGACGACGCCACCAGGGAAGCGCGGTGGATCCAGGTCGCTCTGGTCGAGAAGGGCCGTGGCGCTGCGCCGGGAGTGCCCCGACCGCAGGAGTATCCGGGACACGGCGACCTTCGTGGGGACCTGCGCTGGCTGTGCGCCGTCTCCCGCGCCTTCCAACACCTCCCCGCGTCGCGGGCGGGAGACCAACCGACAGGGGCTTCATGAAGATGTTCACTGTCCACCCCGACCGCTACGCCGTCGCCCGGACCAACGAAAGCCTCGACCCGGGTGAGGAGTTCGAGCTGATCTACCGCAACCTCGTGTTGCTCGACTTCGAGACCGAGACCGATCTTGGATTTAAAAGCGCGTTCTTCCGGACCTTCGCCGCACCCCGAATCGCCGCGCTGCTCGCCGCGACCGGGGAGATGCACGCTGAACCCATGAAGCGAGGCATTGACACCGGCCTGTTCATGTATGAGCTGATCACCGCCGGTCTGGACTCCCCCCGCTCGCGGGAGGTCATCCGCCGGCTCAACGGGATGCACCACCAGTACGCCATCGACAACGCCGACTACGTCTACGTCCTGGCCACCTTCGCAGTCCTCCCCTTGCGGATGATCGAACGGTTCGGGTGGCGGCCTCTGTCCGCTCACGAGGTCGAGGCCAGCTACCGGTTCTACCGAGATCTCGGCCGCCGCATGGCAATCCGCGACATCCCCCCCGACTACGCCGGACTCGTCGCCTACCTCGAGGACTACGAACAGCGGGAGTTCGCTCAAACCCCGGCCGGGATTTCGCTCATGCAGTCCACCGCGGGCCTGGTATCCGAGCGGGTTCCCCGCCCCATGGCCCCTCTCGCCCGGGCCATGGTCGCCAGCGTCCTACTCGACGCCCGAACCCGACATGCTCTCGATGTCGCGTCGCCCGCCCCGGTGGCCACCGCCGCGCTAACCGTGATCCTCAAGGCACAGGTAGCGCGGCGACGGCGGCAGGCACCCGCCGCCTGGTTCACCCCCGGTGAGGTCAGCGACCTCTACCCCGACGGGTACACCCTCGCCGACCTGGGACCCGCGTCCTCAGGTCGCAAGGTCGGACGGACCACCGCCCAGTCCGGGAAGGCCTCAGTCGACACCAGCGCGACCCAGTTGGACTAGGAGATATTGCTGGACGGAGTCGGTAGACTCGTGGAAGAGTGGCCGATGTGTCACAGCCTGCTCCCGCGACCAGTCGCCCGGACCGTCGTCCGCCCCTTGTCGGCGGCCGGTCATGGATCGGACTGCTTGGGTTAGACGCTCGAACTGATCAATCACTCGCCTCCGTCGAGCGGTCACGCTGTAGCAGGACTCCGGTATGAGTGCCGCGCCAGCGGCTGCGGTCACGACGCTCGGCGGTGGGGTGCTGTCCCTGGTCCTGTTGACGGCGGCCCTCGGAAGTCCAGACGCCCCGGCCTCTGGGATCGGCGGCGGTCTGAGGGCGGGAAGGGTGCCCGCCGGGTATGTGGCGCTGGTGAGCGCGGCGGGGGCGGTGTGCCCAGCGTTCCCGGCGGCGGTGATCGCCGCGCAGATCCAGGCGGAGTCCGGGTGGAACCCGGCGGCGGTGTCCCCGGCGGGCGCGGAGGGGATCAGCCAGTTTGAGCCCGTCACGTGGGCGACCTGGGGAGCTGACAGCGACCGCAACGGGACGAGTTCCCCGTTCGATCCCGGCGACGCGATCCCCGCCCAGGCCCGCTTCGACTGCGCCCTCGCCGGGCAGATGACCGCCGCGATCGGCGCCGGGCAGGTCAGCGGGGTGTCGGTCACCGACGCGGCGTTGGCCGCGTACAACGCCGGCCCCGGCGCGGTGCTCGCCGCCCGGGGGATCCCCGACAACGGGCAGACCCCCGGCTACGTCGCCAAGATCACCGCCCTCGCCGCCGGGTACGCCGCCCCCACCACCGGCGCCGGTGGCACCGGCAACACGGCGGGGTCGGCGTTCGGGGCGGCGATGGTCGCCGCCGCCGAACCGGAACTCGGGCTGCCCTACGTGTGGGGCGGCGGGAACACCACCGGCCCCACCGGTGGGGGGTTCGACTGCTCCGGGCTGGTCCTCTACGCCGCCTACGCCGCCAGCGGCGGAACGCTGCTACTGCCCCACGACTCCGATGTGCAGGGCCGGGTCGGCATCCAGGTCGCCCTCGGCCTCGGGTCCACGATCAACCTCGGCCTGCTGCAACCAGGCGATGTGGTCGCGTTCAACCTCGACGGGGGCAGCCACTACAGCCACATCGGGATCTACGTCGGCGGCGGGATGCTGCTGCACGCCTCCCACCCCAGCCCCGGAGGCGGGGTGAAGCTCGAATCGCTCACCGAGGGCTACTGGCAGCCCTACACGTGGTCCGTGCGGCGGTACCAGTGACCCGACCCCCCGCCACTCGGGTCCGCGGACTGGCGGTCACCGCGGCCGGAGTAGTCCTGCTCAGCGGCTGCGCCCACTCCGCCTCCGGTCCCGGACCCGCTGGGTCCAGCCCTTCCCCGTGGTCGGCGTCCTCGACGCCCACCCCCACCGGCCCGAGCGGCACCCCGTCCACGGCCGCCACACCGGCCGCCGCACCCGACCAGACCGGGACGCCGGCCCCGGTGACCACTCCGAATCCGCGGAGGTCATTGGATCCGGCCGCGGCGGCGTCGACCCAGCCGTACCCGCGGGGCCGGCCGGGTGTCCCGTTCGGGGGCCTCCCGGCGGCGTCGACCCGGACCAGCCCTGATCCTCTGGTTGTCGCGGCGGCGGCGCTGCGGGTCCTGTACGGGTCAGACACCACCCTCGACCCGCAGCCGATGGACGCCGAGAAACGCGCCCTGCCTGGCTGGGCGGACCGTTCGCCGCTGCTGTCCGGTCAGCGGCGATCGCCGCCGCATCCGGTGCGGTGTGGAACGGGTGGGCGGCGCACCGGGCGCATCTGGTCGTGACTGTGGCCCGTGGCTTCGATGACGGTGCGCCCCCGGACACCGCGACCGCCGTGCACCGGCAGTGGACGGTCACCCAGACCCCGATCGGCACCGGTCTCGGGACGACGAGGTGGACCGGGACCCCGGTTCGCACCGTCATCTACACGATCACCACCCGCGCCGACGGCCGCTGGGCCGTCACCACCGTCCAGGAGGCCCCATGACCACCACTAACTCCGCTCCCACCACCCCGGCCGCCGACGGCCCGCCCCCCGGGTTCGGGTTCCGGGTGCGGACCACTCCCGACGGGCGAGTCACCATCGACGGGCATCCCATCGACACCACCGGCTACCCCACCCCGCAGGCCGCCGCCGTGGAGTGGGTCGCCCGCCGGGCCCGCGCGGACGGGCACCCCCAGCAGGTCACCGCCACCGACCCGGCCGGCCGGGACGTGCGGCTGCTGGTCCACCCCGACGGCCACAGCGAACTCGACCACCCCTTCAGCCCAGATCCCGCCCGCACGAGGCGCCCAGAACGGGCCGGTCTGCTCGAGGCGGACCCCGCACGCACCCGTCCCGACCCCGACGCGGATCCTGACCCGACGATCCCCGCCAGCATCCCGATCCGCCGGCCCACCTCCCCCGGCCCGGCCCAGCCGACCCGGACGCCGACGCCGGTCACGCCACGTCCGGCACCCGCGCCGCCACGCGCGACCGCCGTGTCAGCTGCGGTGTTGGCGCCGGCGGGACTGCTGCCCCGGCTGCGCCCGACCACCGCCCGCCCGACCCGCGGCTGGCAGGCCCGGGTCCACACCTGGACCGGCGGCCGGGTCACCCCGGCCCCGTCGACGGCGGAAACTCGCCACCACGACCTGGTCGCCGCCGTCCAGAGCCGCCTCGCCGGCCCCGCCCTGATCGGGGTCGTCAACCCGAAAGGTGGAGCGGGCAAGACCCCCGCCACCCTGTGCACGGCCGCCACCTACGGCGCCCACCGCGGGTCGGTCATTGCCTGGGACGACAACGAGACCCGCGGCACCCTCGGCATGCGCGCCCTGGCCGGCCCGGCTGATCCCACCGTCCGCGGGCTGCTCGCCGACCTGGACCGCTTCGACCGGGCCTCGGCACGGGTCGGGGACCTCGCCACCTACCTGCGACCGCAGGCCGGGGCCCGGTTCGACGTCCTCGCATCCGACGACGACCCCGCGCGGATGGCCCAGTTCGGAGCGGTCGAGTTCGCGCGGGTCCGCGACGTCCTCGCCCGTTTCTACGCGGTCACCGTCGTCGACACCGGCAACAACGTCCGGGCGGGGAACTGGCAGGCCGCCGTCGACGCCGCCGACCAGCTCCTGCTCGTGTCCACCTACCAGCGCGACGCCGCCGTCACGGCCAGTTGGACCCTGGACCACCTGCACGCCACCGGCCGCGGACACCTCGCCGACACCGCGGTCACCGTCCTCAGTGCCGCGACCCCGGCGACGGACCGGCGGGCCCGGCTCGAGCTCCGCGAGCACTTCACCGCCCGCACCCGGGCCGTGGTCGAGATCCCCTACGACCCGGTTATCGCCGATGGGGAACACCTCGACCTCCACGCCCTCCGGCCGGCCACCCGGGAAGCCTGGCTCGCCGCCACCGCCGCCCTCACCGCAGGACTCAGCAGATGACCTGCTCCGACCCTTCGTTCGATCCTCGACGGCTCGGCGCGTCGGGTGTTAGGTCCCGCATTACTGCAAATCGCCGTGGCACGGTCTACCTGTGGAACGGCGAAACCCAGGAGCAGGCCGGCCGAGCAAGGGAGACCGTTGGCCGGTCTACACGCGACTGCCGAGACACATCGCTGACCGGTTCCAGGCAGAGGCTGTACGCCTCAACGTCACCTACAACGACCTGCTTGTTAGCTGCGCGGCGGAGCACTACGGGCTGCCCCTACAACTGCCATCAGACCAAGAGGACGAAGGTCAGCTGCCGCTGACTGCTTGATCCACCACCGGGCCGGTCGACCGACCGTGCCCGTGACATGACGAAGCCCCACACCCCGAACGACTTTTGCCGGGTCAGAGGGGTGTAGGGCTTCGCGGAGTAGAACGGAACCAACGTTACCCGACCTCTCCGGGTTGAGCCTGGACGTCCCCACACCGCGAGATCGGTGTGCCGCGACTCCGGAGCCCCACCCCCTCATCTGACGCGTGGCTGGCGCCTGCTGCGCTGGTGAGTGTGGCGGCGGCCGGTGGCCGCCCGCCAGCTACCTGGACGTCCCGTTCTGGGGATCGTCCGGTGGAGTCCCGCCGGTCGGCGTCGTGGGCGCTGGTCGCCGATGCCCGCGCCCGGGCGCGGGCTGACCGCCGCGCGCGGGCGTCACTGGTGTCGGGCAACGGTCCCCGCCCAGGTCAACGGCCTCGGACGGCGTTGTGGGCGGCCGTGCCGGCCGGGTATCGGCCGGCGGTGAACCTGGCCCACTGGGTGGGGGCGGTCACCGACGCCGCCCAGGAGGGCTTCCGCGCCGACGCCGCGCAGCGGCGCATCGAACTCGCCTGGCTGCTCGCGAAGCACACCGACTGGTCGACGTGCACCACCCGGTGTGGGTGGGAGCTGCTCGCCGACCGTGGGTGCGTGTCCCGCCGCACGGTGGCCCGGTTCCTGGCGTGGCTGCGCGCCGAGCACCTGCTCGCGGTGGTGTCCACGGGCCGGACCGGGACTCTCACCCGCCCGATGGCCCTCACCACCCCCCCACCCCCCGCCCCGACCACCACGGCCGGTGTTGGCGGCCCGCACGGGCCCGGTGGCGCGGCGGAGGGCAGCGGCAACGAGGCCGCGGTGTACGTGCTGCTCGAACCGGTCCCCCCGCCCCGGCCCCGTGAGGAACCCGACCCCGGCCTCGTGGCCCTGGACCCCCGCTACACCGCCGGGGAGCTCACCGTCGACACCGCCGGGCGCGCCATCCCCACCCGCAGCCCCGGACCCCCCACCGCCGACAACCCCCTCCATGACCCTGTGGACGAAACTGGCACCCCTAAAGGGTCACCTCTGGTGACTAGCCAAAACAAGCGCCCGCCCGCGCGTACCCGCGCGTGCAGCACCTGCCGGCGCTCGGTCAAGACCCCGCTGCGCGTGGATTCGGGCCCTCCGGGCCTGCCACCAACGAACAAAGGCCGGCCGAACCGGCACCCGGTCACCGGGAGTGAAGTCCCAGGTCAGGGCGCCGGAAGGGTTCCTGAGCCGGTCTGTGCCCGCTGTCACGCCACCCGCTGGAACCGGCACTCCCCCGCCCGCACCGGCGCTGAGCGGCTCGCCCTGGCCGACCGGCTCCGCCACGACGCACCCCCCCTGGCGTGGGTTGGTGGCTCCCGGCGGCTGCGGTGGCTGCTGCGGGACTTCCTCGACCACGCTTGGACCGCGGCGGACGTGTTGCACGCCCTGGACACCCACCCCGTCGACGGCCCCTACGCCTACGCCACCAGCGCCCCGGGGACTCCCGGCGGCCTGCGGAACCCCGCCGGGTGGGTCCTGCACCGGTTGAAGCCCTGGCGCGCGCCCGACGGGACCCCCGTCGCGCCGTTCAGCCAGACCCACACCGCGGCGCTGGCTGCCCAGCGGGCCGCCCACCTCGCCGAAGCGGCAGCTGCCCGCCGCTCGGCGGCGGCGGCGGTCGGGCCGACGGCGGGCTACCGCGCCGCCCGGGCCGCACTCCCCCGCTCCGGTGCGCCTGCCGGGTCGCGACGCCGGTGACCGCCGGCGTGGTTCCTACGATCAGACCCCGCCTGGCGCGCGACCGCCGCCGACCCTGTTCCCCTCGTGACCGGAAGAGCCCGACGATGAGCCGTCCACCGTTGCCCGAGCGGTCCCTCGCCGTGGTGGACCCGCTGGTGGCCGCGCAGCTGCATCCGACCCGCAACGGAGCGACCACAGCCGAGGCCGTGTCCGCCGGTTCCCAGGTGCGGCTGTGGTGGGAGTGCCCCGCCGGGCACGACTGGCAGGCCCCGGTGAAGGACCGCATCCGGGGCGCCGGCTGCCCCTACTGCGCCGGGCGGCTCCCCACCCTCGAGACCTGCCTCGCCGCCCGCAATCCCGTCCTGGCCGCGCAGTGGCACCCCAGGCGTAACGCCCCGCTCACCCCGGCCGACGTGCTCCCCACGGTCCGGACCCGGGTGTGGTGGGAGTGCTCCTGGGGGCATGCCTGGGCGGCCCCGGTCAGCTCCCGCGCCAGAGGCGCCGGCTGCCCGGACTGCCCCCGCATCCCCGCGGGGACCACCCTGCTCGCCGGGTACCCCGACCTCGCCGCGCAGTGGGACACCACCGCCAACGGCGACCTCACCAACGCCGTGACCAGCGGCTCCAACCGCCGGGTGGGGTGGCGGTACACCCAGGGGCACCGCTGGACCGCCGTCATCTACTCCCGGACCAGCGGAACGGGCTGCCCCTACTGCGCCGGGCAGCTGGCCACCCCTGAGACGAACCTGGCCGTCCTCCGTCCGGACCTGCTGGGCGACTGGGCTCACGACCTCAACGGGGACCTCGACCCCGCCACCGTGCTGCCCCACTCCTCCCGGCGGGTGTGGTGGCGCTGCCCCACCGATCCCGACCACGTGTGGCAGGTCCGGATTCAAGACCGCGCCCGCGGCGCCCGGGCCACCGGCTGCCCCTACTGCACCGGCACCCGGGTGACCCCCGAGAGCTCCCTGGCCGCGGCCCACCCCGAGGTGGCCGCCGACTGGGATCCCAACCGCAACGAGAACCGCACCCCGGACACCGTCGCCGCCGGCTCCACCGCCCTGGCGTGGTGGCGGTGCCCCGCCGGGCACAGCTGGAAAGCCCAGATCGCCAGCCGCACCACCGGCGGCTGCGGCTGCCCCTACTGCGCCGGCCGGCGCGCCACCCCGGCCACGTCCCTCGCCGCGACCCACCCCGCGCTGGCCAAGCAGTGGGACCGCACCCGCAACGGGGACCTCACCCCGGCCGCGGTCCGCCCGGGCAGCAACATCGCCGTGTGGTGGCGGTGCCCGGCCGGGCACTCCTGGCAGGCCCCGATCGTGAGACGGTCCCGGGTCAACAGCGGCTGCCCCACCTGCGCCCCCCGCGGCAACCACGGCCACCAGCTCGCCAACACTCGCCCCGACATCGCCGCCCAGTGGTCGGATCCGCTCAACGGCGGCGGCCCCGGCACCATCACCACCGGGTCGCACCTGAAGGCGTGGTGGGTCTGCCCCGCCGATCCCACCCATCTGTGGCGGGCCGCGGTCGGCAACCGGGTCCGCGGGCAGACCGGCTGCCCCTACTGCGCCCACAAACGGCCCACCCCCACCACGTGCCTGGCCGCGGCCGCCCCGCACCTGATTCCCGACTGGCACCCCGAGCGCAACGGCGCCCTGTCCCCCACCGACGTCCTCCCCTACTCCGGGACCCCCGTCTGGTGGCAGTGCAGCGAGCACCACGAATGGGCCGCCAGCCCCGCCGCCCGCCTCACCGGCACCGGCCACGGCTGCCCCGACTGCGCCGCCGCGGCTCGACCCCCCGTCACCGACCGGCGCACCGGATCCACCCCTTAACCCGGATCCACCGCGGTTTGTGGTGTTGAGGGCTGATCGCGGGGTCTGAGGGCGCGGCTGGGGTGTTTCTGTTTCGTCCCGTGCGTGTCCGGCCGGTCTGCCGGCTTCTCCGGGTCCTGG
>JAABUX010002792.1_pt1 | contig 24119 bp, 21 predicted proteins | sample 5561851 | NCBI WGS metagenome assembly JAABUX01 (sample SAMN10711883, study PRJNA513361) | rock metagenome | isolation source: Antarctica rocks | place: Antarctica: Victoria Land, Richard Nunatak red sandstone | collected 2016-01-03 | reverse complement strand
CTTGGACTGGAACTCGGGGTGGAACTGGACGGCGAGGAACCAGGGGTGGTCGGGGGCCTCGACGATCTCGACCAATGACCCGTCGGGGCTGAGGCCGGTGGGGACCAAGCCCGACTCGGCGAACCGGCGGGTCCGCCCGCCCCGGAGGGTTGCTCGCGCGAGCCGGGTCGGTGTAGATTGACCGTGGGAGGTGAGTGATGAGTCAAATGATCGTTTCCGATCCGGCCGTGATGATGGGCAAGCCCGTGGTTTCGGGCACACGTATTACCGTGGAGTTGATCCTGGAGAAACTCGCGGCCGGTGAAGGGATCGAGCAACTGCTGGAGGCCCACCCCCGGCTCACGAGGCTGGGAATCTCGGCGGCGCTTGAGTTCGCGGCCCGGGCCTTGCGCGCGGATGTGCTCTATCCTCTGGGAAACCGATCCGCATGAACCTGCTCGCCGATGAAGGTATCGATTGGGCTGTCGTGGATCGGCTCCGACGTGAAGGTCACGATGTCGTCTACATCGCGGAATTGTCCCCAAGCATCACGGATGAGGAAGTGCTCCGGGAGGCGAATGATCGGGCCGCATTGTTGCTGACGGCGGATAAAGATTTCGGAGAACTGGTGTACCGCCTGGGCCGTTTACATAACGGGGTGGTGCTCCTGCGACTCGCCGGTCTGGCCGTATCCTCGAAATCTGACATCATCGTCGAGGCGTTGCGAGACCACGACGCCGAGTTGCCTAGAGCGTTCACCGTGATCGCACCAGGATTGGTGCGCATTCGACCATCGCCGAATCCGTGACGCGCCGGGCAAGCTTTGGCCAAGTTGACCCGGTTTCGACCGATCGACCTGACCAACGATCTGGCCTCGATCCGGTCAACTTTCCAGCCTCGAGGCGTCGCGGCGCCTGAGGGCGGCGGCGATGAAGTCGCGGAAGAGGGGGTGGGCCTGGGTGGGCTTGGACTGGAACTCGGGGTGGAACTGGACGGCGAGGAACCAGGGGTGGTCGGGGGCCTCGACGATCTCGACCAATGACCCGTCGGGGCTGAGGCCGGTGGGGACCAAGCCCGACTCGGCGAACCGGGCGCGGAAGCGGTTGTTGAACTCGTAGCGGTGGCGGTGCCGCTCGCGGATCATCGGCGAGCCGTAGGCGAGGTGGGCGCGGGAACCGGGGGTCAGGGCGCATTCCCAGGCCCCGAGGCGCATCGTCCCGCCCCGCTCCCGGACGGTGGCTTGCTCTTCCATCAGGGCAATGACCGGGTTCTGGGTCGACTGGCTGAACTCGGTGCTGTTGGCGTCTTCGAGGCCCAGGACGCTCCGGGCGAACTCGATCGCGGCGCACTGCATCCCCAGGCAGATCCCGAAGAACGGGATCTTCTTGGTCCGGGCGTGGCGGATCGCCTCGATCTTGCCCTCGATCCCCCTCATCCCGAACCCGCCCGGGACGAGCAGGCCGTCGACCCCGGCCAAGGCCCCGGCGGCGCCGTCGCGGCCGATCTCCTCGGCCTCGATCCGGCGGACGACGACCCGGGCGCGGTTGGCGATCCCGGCGTGGTCGAGCGACTCGTACACCGACTTGTAGGCGTCTCGGTGCTTCATGTACTTGCCGACCACGGCGATCGTCACCTCGGTGCTCGGGTGGATCACTCGGTCGACCATCTCTCGCCAGTCTCGGATGTCGAGCGGGCCGGCCTTGAGGTTCAAGCGGCGGACGATCAGGTCGTCCAGTCCGTTCTGGTTCAGGCTCAGGGGGACTTCGTAGATGCTGAACTCGCGGTCGCGCTCCTCGATGACGGCCTTGCGCTCGATGTTGCAGAACAGGGCGATCTTGTCGCGGTCGTCCTGGCTGATCGGGTGCTCGGTCCGGCAGATGAGGATGTCGGGCTGAATCCCGATCTGGCGGAGCATCCCCACGGAGTGCTGCGTCGGCTTGGTCTTGAGTTCGGCGGCGGCCTTGAGGTAGGGGACCAATGTCAGGTGAATGTACAGGCAGTTTTCCCTCCCCGCGTCGAGGGCGAACTGGCGGATCGCTTCCAAGAAGGGCAGGCTCTCGATGTCGCCGACGGTCCCGCCGATCTCGGTGATGACGACGTCGACGTCGTCGGAGGCCAGCCGCATGATCCCGGCCTTGATCTCGTCGGTGACGTGGGGGATGACCTGGACGGTCTTCCCCTCGTAGTGCGTCCCCTCGCGCTCTTTCTTGATGACCGACAAATAAATCTTGCCGGTGGTGTAGTTGCAGTCCCGGGTGAGCGGGGCGGAGGTGAACCGCTCGTAGTGGCCGAGGTCGAGGTCGGTTTCGCCGCCGTCGTCGAGGACGTAGACCTCGCCGTGCTGGTAGGGGCTCATCGTCCCGGGGTCGACGTTGATGTACGGGTCGAACTTCTGGAGCCGGACCCGAAGCCCCCGGTGCTCCAAGAGCATCCCGATCGAGGCGCAGGTCAGCCCTTTGCCCAGCGAGCTGACCACGCCCCCGGTGACGAAAATATGCTTGCTCATGGACAAGATTCTCTCGACCCGCCCAACCGGCGACCCCGGCGGCCTTCGCTCGCCTCGATCGGGAAAAGTGACTATAACACGAACCGAGAGTCGGCCCCAAGTCCGATCGAGCCGTGGCGGGCGGTTGTCGCGCCTTGGCCTTCGGGGTAGACTGGGTCGTATCGTCCGGCCTCTCGAACGGGCGGGACGGGACCTCGGCGAGTTCGGCTTTGACCTTCGACAGCAAGTTGGGCCACCTCATGCCCCCGATCCAGATCAACCGCAGGCGATTCCTGGGTGCCTCCGCCGCCGCCGGCTGGGCGCTCTCGCAGGCGGTGTCCGAGGGTTCGGAACCGAGTAAACCCGTCCGGGTCGGCGTGGTCGGTCTGGGGACTCGGGGCACGGCGCTGCTCAGGGCGCTCCTGGAACTCGACGGCGTCCGGGTGGTCGCGTTGGCGGACTTGGAGCCGAGGCACCGCGACCGAGGCTGCGGGATCGTCGAGAAGGCCACCGGCCAGCGCCCCGACTCGACCGACCGGATCTCGAGCCTCGTCGATCGGGCCGATGTCGACGCCGTGGCCGTCGCCCTGCCTTGCGACCTGCACGCCTCGGCCTACCGCGACGTGATCCGGTCGGGCAAGCACCTTTACGGCGAAAAACCGCTCGCGGCGACCTTGATCGAGTGCGATCAGGTCATCCTCGAAGCGGCCCGGCACCCGAGCCTGGCGGTCCACGTCGGCTACCAGAGGCGGTCGAACCCCCGGTTCCGCGACCTGATCGCCCTGGTCGGGCGCGACGAACTCGGCACGCTCGTTTCCGGCTCGGCGACCTGGAACAGCAGCAATGGCCCGATGAACGGGCATGGCGGCTGGCTGGGCAGTCGGGCCAGGTCGGGCGACTGGATGGTCGAGCAGGCCGTCCACGTCTGGGACGTCTTCGCCTGGCTCAAAGGCGGCGTCCCGCCGACCCGGGCGTTCGGCCACGGCCGCCGCGACCTGTTCGCCGCCACCCAGCCGAACCGCGACGTCACCGACGACTACGCCGTGCAGATCGAGTGGCTCGACGGCTTCCGCGTCTCCTTCGCCCAGACCTGGGTCGCCCCCGCCGACGACGCCCACACGGGGACCACCCACCGGGTCCTCGGCGAGAAGGGGGCGCTCGACTTCGCCAACGGCTCGGTGACGTTTCGGGACAAGGGCAAACCCCGAGTCACCCTCCACCCCGGCCCCCAGCCCGACACCCGCCTAGCCTTGGAAAACTTCGTCAACGCCATCCGGGCCGACCGCCCGACCGCCCCGCCGGTCGGCCTGATCGAAGCCCGGACCGCCACCGGCGTCGGCCTGCTCGCCCGCAAGGCGGTCGACGAGCGCCGGGTCGTGACCTGGGACGAGATCGAGTCGGAAGCCTGATGCGGTTTGAGCAAATTTAGCCACGGATGGAACACGGGTGGTGGCTCAAGTTTGTCGCACGGCGATTCGGCACCGGGTTTTCGGCGCCGAAGAAGCAAATCGTTCCCAGATCGCGACTTGGGCGTGCCAACGGTTCGGCGCCGAACCGTCGGCACCTGGAATCGGCCCGAGATTCACCGCCGTCCGGGATGGAGCCACGCTCGCCGAACTCCTTCGAATGACCCTTGTGGATCGAGGCTTCCCAACAGTTTCAAGGAGCGGCTATTGCTTGCCGTGCAACAGACTTGAGCCACCACCGTTCAGCGGGGATTTTGAGATAGTTACTTAATACATCTCGATCATCCACCGACCACCGTGGGCCGGGTTGCCGATCAACCGTTGGCCGACCGGGTCGACCACGAGGTCGACCAGAGCCAGCACGATCGGGCCGAACACAACCTGGGAGTCTTCGAGGCGTTCGATCACTTCGATGGTACAGTCGCGGTCGCCGATCGTCAGTCGGACCGGATCGAAGCCCGGGACTCGCTTCGATCCGGTGGCGGTTCGAACGAACTTCGAGCCACCTTGTCGAAGGCCGAGGTGATCGATCAGGGGTCGGGGGAGCGACAGGGCATAAGCCTTGTCGTCGAACCGGGCCTGATCGACCTCGATCCTCCGGACTTGCTCCGGCGCGATTCGATCTTGGCTCGCGGAGTAGACGTCTTCAAGGCTTTCGATCCTGGCGAGGACGGTCGACGGATTCATGATGCGGACCCCCTGGACGCCTTCGAGATCATCCCACGCTGATCGGGTCGAGCATCGCCGCGCCGGGCCTGGGTAGACTCGGAGCGTCGGCGGCGGGCGGGAGCATGGCCGAGAGGTTGCCGGTGATGGTCTGGCAGATCCGTTCGAGCGGGAGGTCGTTCTCGTCGCCTTCGAACGGGTTTTCGATCTCGACGCCGATCTCCTCGATCCCGAAGAAGATGTAGGCGACCAGGAACGTCCCGACGATCGCGCCCGAGCCGAAGTCGTTGACCAGGGCGAACGGCAAGGTGGCGCAGTAGAGGATCAAGGCCCTCCGGATGTGGACCATGTAGGCGAAGGGCAGGGGGGTCTTCTTGATCCGCTCGCACCCCCCGAGGTAGTCGATCAAAGCTTGGATATTGTTGTCGAGGTGGTTGAACACGACGTCGGAGATCATCCCCCTGTCCCGGGCCTCCACCAGCTTGGCGGTCATCATCCCGGCGACGTGGAGCGCGACGTGGTCCGAGGCCATCGCTGCCTCCACCTCGGCTTGGGGGAGGTCGTCGGCCTCCGGCCCGAGCCCGACCCGCCCCCGAAGCCCGTGCATCAGGGCGTGGGGCCAGGCCATCGTCCAGAGGAGCGTCGACCGGACCAATTCGGGGTCGTCCTTGAGCAAGACCGTCACCGACCGGGCCAGGTTGCGCGACTCGTTGACGACCCCGCCCCAGAGCTTCCGCCCTTCCCAGAACCTGTCATAAGAGGTGTTGGTCCGGAACACCAAGAGCGTCCCGAGCGCGAAGCCGACCAAGGTGTGCATCGTGATCGGGATCGTCAGCGGATCTCCGTCGTACTTCGACACGATCAGGTAGTGGAAGATCAAGACCAGGACCGACCAGCCGACGCAAACCAAGATCCGACCGAAGATCGCGTGCGACATCGAGTTTCGGATGTCGAACAGGTGCGACATCCAATGCCTGGAGTTGTATTCGACCATCGAGGGCAACCGCTCCATTGAAGGAATTCGACGGACAAGCCGGGATTGCGCCGCAACATCCGCGCCGGGTCGATTCGGTGAATTTTCGGAGAACCGGGTTAGCCGACCGCCGTTTTGGAGATAATGTCTGGGGGGGAATTGTAATCGATCCGGGCGGAGCGTGCCCGAAATGGGAAAAGGTGGGCGTTGATGGCGGTCCGATCGGCTCCGAGCTTGACTTCCCCTCCGACATCGACGGCGATCCGGCTCCGGGGGGTCCGGGTCCACAACCTCCGCGACATCGACGTCGACATCCCCCGCGACCGCCTGGTCGTCCTGACCGGGGTCTCGGGGTCGGGCAAGTCGACCTTGGCGTTCGACACGCTCCACGCCGAGGGGCGGAGGCGGTACATCGAGGGGTTGTCGAGCTACGCCCGCCAATTCTTGGACCAGATGGAGCGGCCCGACGTCGACGGGATCGAGGGGTTGCCGCCGACCGTGGCGATCGACCAGAAGTCCGGCTCGGCCAACCCGCGATCGACCGTCGCCACCGTCACCGAAGCCTACGACTTCCTCCGCCTCCTCTACGCCCGGACCGGGACGCCCCATTGTCCCAAATGCGGGAAACCAATCCAGAGGCAAGCCCCCGAGCAGATCGTCGACACCCTCTTGAGGCTCGGCGAGGGGAAGAAAGTCCTCGTCCTGGCGCCTTTGATCCGGGGGAGGAAGGGGCAACACCTCGAAATCTTCCGGACGATCCGCGAGGCGAAGTTGCTCCGCGCCCGGGTCGACGGGGTGATCTTGGACCTCATCGAAGACGCCGAAGCCCCCAAGCTCGCCAAGACCAAGGTCCACAACATCGAGGCCGTGGTCGACCGCCTGGTCGTCCGCGAAGGGATTCGACCCCGGGCCGCCGAGAGCGTCGACCGCGCCCTCGAACTCGGCGACGGCTCGATCATCCTGTCGGTCCAAATCGGCGAGACCTGGGAAGACCGGGTGGCGAGCATCCACTACGCCTGCCCGAGTTGCGGGACGGGCCTCGACGAGATCGAGCCTCGGACGTTCTCGTTCAACAGCCCGCAAGGGGCCTGTCCCCAGTGCTCGGGTTTGGGTTCGTTTCGGAGTTTCGACCCCGAGCTGGTCTTGACCGACCCTTCCAGGTCGATCGCCGGCGGGGCCATCGTCGCCTGGGAGGCTTTGACCGGAGGGGCGCGGCTCGAAGCCGAGTCCGACCCCGAGTTGGCTTCGTTCCTGAAGCGCCACGAAATCGACGAAACGAAGCCAATCGCCGATTGGCCCGCCAAGACCTTGAAAGCCTTCTTCGAAGGCGAAAAGAAGCGGGAAGGGGGCAGCCCGTACCCCGGCTTGCTCAAGGGCCTCGACGCGGCGATCGAAGACTCGAAGTCCGACGCCCGCCGCGAGGCCCTCGAAATCTACCGGAGCGAAACCACCTGCCCGGCCTGCGAAGGGGCCAGGCTCCGCCCCGAGGCCCGGGGCGTCACCGTCGGCGGGCTGGCGATCCACCATTTGACCGGCCTGACGATCGACGCCGCCCGGAGCTTCTTGGGTTCGATCCGCTTCGAAGCCCACCACGAACTGATCGGCCCTCCGCTGGTCAAGGAGGTCGACGCCCGGCTCGCCTTCCTCGAACGGGTGGGCCTGGGCTACCTGACCCTCGCCCGAGGCGCCAACACGCTCTCGGGCGGCGAGTTGCAGCGGGTCCGGTTGGCGACGCAGATCGGCTCGGGTTTGGTCGGGGTCTGCTACGTCCTCGACGAGCCGACCGCCGGGCTGCACCCCCGTGACACGGGTCGACTCCTGGCCAGCCTGGGCGACCTCCGCGACCGGGGGAACAGCGTGGTCGTCGTCGAGCACGACGAGGCGACCATCCGCGCCGCCGACTGGATCATCGACCTCGGACCCGGCGCGGGGGTCGAAGGGGGCCTGGTCGTCGCGCAGGGGACGCCCGCCGACCTGATCGCCCGGGGGGAATCGGCCACCGCCCGCCACCTCCGGGGGGACTTCGCGGCCCCGGTCGGCTCGGGCGACCGGCTGGCCCGCAGCCCCGGCTCGATCGTGATCCGGGGGGCGGCCGAGCACAACCTCAAGGGCGACTCCGCGACGATCCCGCTCGGGACCTTGACTTGCGTCACCGGGGTCTCGGGGTCGGGCAAGAGCACCTTGGTCCACGACATTTTGGGGCGGGCCGCCCGCCGCAAGCTCGAACTCAAGGGCGCCAGGCCCGGGAAGCACGACCGGGTTGATGGGCTGGAGGCGATCGACAAGCTGATCGACATCGACCAGTCGCCGATCGGTCGCGGCCCGAGGTCGACCCCGGCGACCTTCACCGGGGTCTTCGACGAGATCCGCCAGGTCTTCGCCCGGACCAAGGAAGCCAAGGTCCGGGGGTACGGCCCGGGGCGGTTCTCGTTCAACTCGAAGGGGGGTCGGTGCGAAGGGTGCCAGGGCCAAGGCGTCCGCAAGATCGAGATGAACTTCCTGCCCGATCTTTACGTCCCGTGCGAGACGTGCGAGGGGTCGAGGTACAACCCCCAGACGCTCGAAGCCCGCTTCAAGGGGAAGTCGATCGGCGACGTGTTGCAGATGAGGGTCGACGACGCCCGGACCTTGTTCGAGGCGGTTCCCAAGGTCTTCCGGTCGCTCCACTCGCTCCACGAGGCGGGCCTGGGCTACGTCGCCTTGGGCCAGGCCGGCACGACGCTCTCCGGCGGCGAAGCCCAGCGCGTCAAGCTCGCCACCGAACTCGGCCGGGTCGCCACGGGCAAGACCTTATACATCCTCGACGAGCCGACCACCGGCCTGCACTTCTCCGACGTCGCCAGCCTGATGGTCGTCCTCCACCGCCTGGCCGACCTCGGCAACACCCTGGTCGTGATCGAGCACAACCTCGACGTGATCCGCGCCGCCGACTGGATCATCGACCTCGGCCCCGAAGGCGGCAACGGAGGCGGCCAGATCGTCGCCCAAGGTCCGCCCGCCGCCATCTCGGCGAATCCGGCCAGCGAAACTGGCCGATGGCTGGCCCAATCAAGAAGAAAAACTGAGCCACGGATGGAACACGGATGAAACACGGATAAGAAAGATCAAAATAAATTAGTTTTGTCTGATCCGTGTTTCATCCGTGTTCCATCCGTGGCTCAATTCCCCTCCGGTTTAAATGTCGCTAAAGGCGAAGTACATCTTGAATGCGGGGGGGTTGGTGGTCCGGTCGTACATCAGGCCGAGGTAGAGGCCGGGGGCGACCTGGCGGATCTCGTCGCGGTAGTTGCCGTAGATCTTCGAGGTGTTCTGGTAGTCGAGGATCATGGATGCGCCGCCGTCGAGCCAGGATTGCCCGGAGTAGACGTTGCCCTTGATCGCCCGGAGGCCGAAGAAGCGGTTGGTGGCCGTTCCGGTCTGGGGGTCGAAGACCTTGCCTTGCCAGGCCACCCGGGCCGCCTTCGCCTTGGCCCGGGGGAATCGGGATTCCGGGTACAAGGCCAGGCCCCGGACCTTGCCGGTCGGGACCGGGCCGGGGCCGCCCTGGCGGTAGAGGGCTTCGAGTTGGCCCGCCGACAAGCCGGCGAGGTCGTCGAGGGTCCGGATCGGGGCGGGGCCGCTCGGGGCTTGCATCGGGAAGGTCTCCACCGGAGCCGAAGTCGGGGAGGATGGGGTTGGCCCCTGGTCGGCATAAGCCCGGGACGCGACCGGGCCGGATCTGGCGAGCAAGATCAACGCCCCCAAGATAACAACATCAGTAGGGCCACGTCGGGTCCGGCTCGACCGAAGAACAGGGGGCATGACGGCGACTCCTTCCGGCTCGATCCTTGGAATTTTCGCATAGACGGCAAGTCAAGACATCGACAATCGGCCGCGAACGCGATCAGCCCCGAATCCGAAGGGGAACCACCGGACCGGAAGGGGCGACGGTCGGGCGAAGTTGGCGGGTCGTTCGGGTCGCTCGGATTGACGAAGGGGTGGCGGTCAAGCTGGATTGCAGGCGCCTGTTGTAAGGGGCGTAAGTTGTGGGTAAACCTTGCGTTCTGGCGAGATTGGAGCCTTGGGTATTTTGGAGAAAGAGCTTGAAGAAACGCTCGGGCGGTGGACGAAGAAGGACTTGAGTTTGGCGGGCTCGACGGAGGAGCGGAGCTGCTCCCCGGGTTCGCGGCGATCACTGACGTCGGTCGGATTGTTGTCGTGGAGCGTTCGACGATGCGGAAACTACCTTTGGTCTTGATAGCGACCCTGATCTCGGGGTTGTTGGCCGCCGACCACTCGGTCGAAGCGGCCAGTTACGCCGGCGCGGCCTCCAACGCCTGTTGCCCGGCCCCTGCGGATTGCGCGGGGTCCACCCAATATGTCCTCCAGCGCCAGACGGTGCTGCGACAGGTCTGCGAGACGATCTACGAAGCCAAGCCGGTCACGGTCGAGCGTGACGTCTGCGAGACGGTCATGCAACCCAGGACCGTCACCTCGATGAAGACCGTCGCCGAACGGCACATCCGCGAAGTCCCTTACACGGTCCAGCGCCCGAGCTATCGGACGGTGGTCCGCCAGGAACAGTACACGGTGCAGCGGCCGGTGAACCGGACGGTGTACCAGAACGTCCCTTACACCGTGAGCCGCCCGATCCGCGAAACCCACATGGAAACGCGGTCGTACAACGTGAACCGGACGGTCCGCGAGACGTCGATGGTGTCGAAGGTCTATACGGTCAGCCGACCGGTCCGGGAGACCTGCTACAAGAACGTCGCCTACACGGTCTGCCGCCCGGTCCAGGAGACGATCCTCAAGACCGTCCCCTACACCGTCAGCCGCCCGGTGTACGAGACGGCGTACAAGAATGTCTGCTACACGGTGAGCCGCCCGGTCCAGAAGACCGCCTACCGCTCGGTCCCGTACTCGGTCAGCGTCCCGGTCCAGTACACGGTGATGCAGCCCCAGCAGTACACCCGGATGGTCCCGGTCAAGCAGACCGCCTACAAGCAGGTGGCGTACACGGTCTGCCGCCCGGTCCGCGAGACCACGATCCGGGAAACCCGATACACCGTTCAGACCCCGGTCCGACGGACGGTCATGAAGACCGTGTCCTACAACGTCTGCCGCCCGGTGAGCGAAACCGTCCTCAAGGACGTCCGGTACACCACCTGCCGCCCCGTCCAGGAGACGTCCTACCGGGACGTGACCGAGACCACCTACCAGACCGTGACCGAGGCCGCGATCAAAGAGGTTTGCGAGTCGGTTTGCGTGCCCAAGACCGTGAACCGGACGGTCTGCCGCCCGGTGGTCGAGCAGGTGACCCGCCAGGTCTACGTCCCCGGCAAGACGATCTGCAAGGACGGATGCGTCTACCAGTGCCCTGGCTCTTATGTCACCGAAACCGTCAATTGCACCCGCTCCGTCGCGGAGAATGTCACCGAGACCGTGTATGAGCGTCAATCCGTCCGCAAGTCGGTCCCGGTGACGATCTGCAAGCAGGTCCCGGTCTGTGTGACGAAGCAGGTTCCCGTGACCACCTGCCGGATGGTCCAGGAAGAGCACGTCCGCCAGGTCCCCGTGACCACCTGCCGGATGGTCTCCGAGACGATGACCAAGGAAGTCCCCCGGACGATCTGCGAGATGGTGACCAGCGAGCAGGTCAAGCAGGTCCCCGTGACCACTTGCCGGATGGTCTCGGAAACCCGGACCAAGTCGGTCCCGTACACCGTCTGCGTCCAGGAGCCGAGGGTTTGCACCCGACAGGTCCCGGTCTGCATGACCAAGATGGTCCAGCGGACCCAGTGCCGCCAGGAATCGTACACGGTGACCCACATGGTCAAGGAGACCGCAAGTAAGCAGGTCCCCTACCAGGTCTGCCGGATGGTCAAGGAGACCGCAAGTAAGCAGGTCCCCGTCACCGTCAGCCGTTTGATTCGGGAAACCCAGACCAAGGTCGTCCCGTACACGGTCTGCCGGACGGTCAGCGAGCAGCGGGTCAAGCAGATCCCGGTGACGACCTGCCGGGTCGTCTCGGAACAGCGGTTCAGCCAGGTCCCCGTCAGCACCTGCCGGATGGTCCAGGAAACCGCCTACAAGAAGGTCTGCCGGACCATCTGCGAGACGGTCTCCGAGACCCGGACCCGGTGCGTCCCCGAGACCGTCTGCGAGATGCAGACCATCCAGTGCGTCAAGAAGGTTTGCGAGACGGTTTGCCGCCAGATCCCCGTCACCACCACCGTCTGCGAGCCGGTGACCGTGACCCGGAAAATCACCGAGTGCAAGATGGTGTGCGAGCCTCGGACGGTGACCCGCCAGGTCCCGGTTGAAGTTTGCGTCCGGGTTCCCGTCGCCGTCCAGCCCTCGCCGCAGAGCGTCCTGGCGACCGGCCAATCGCCCAGCCCCCAAATGATCCCGATGGCGATCGAGTCGTCCGACCGCCGCCACCCGACGCTCGGCCGCCTGTTCCGCTGATCGACGAGCCCACGATCCGACCGACGACCCAAGGAGAGGTCGGGAACTCGCCCTGCCAAACTTGAAATGCGGGCGCCACCCAGGAACGGGGGGCGTCCGCATTTTTCGCGTCAATACCTTGAGGACTGCACTTTTCGAAACTTAATTCATTCGTGGTGCAAGCGCTCCGTCTTGGTCGCCACGCTCAAGGATGTGTTGGAGGCGAGGGCTTGCGGCACACCCCGTGCTCTCGCAAGTGCACGATTCGGTCACACTCGCCCAAACCCATCGAGTCCATTACCGCTTAGATCAGGTCGAACTGCTCTGGACTAATCTCGATCTCGGACTCGCCAAGTCCGTCGATCAGCTTTTCCATCCCGAGACCCCACTCATCGAAGCGGTTGATGTAATCATCCGCCTCGCGAAAGAGGTCATCCGGGATGGTGGGGCGTATGGCTTCCAGGGCCCTATTGCAGAGATCGATGCGGTGCTGATGCGGATGCACGGTAGAGCCGCCTGTCAAGCGATGAGTAGACGAGGGCCGACCCGACCGGGACGATGGCGGTTACCACACCAGACCACCACCCCGAGCGGAGCCGGCCCCCGATGGCATCTTCTCAACCGCTGCCAGTCCCTTGCCGGTGGTCCTCCTGGCTCGCCGCGACGCTCGATCGCCGGTCCGCCCCGAGGCTCGCCATGCTGTTCCTCGGCGCCGTCCTGGCCCGGGGCCGACGCACCGTCACGAGCTGGATCAGGGCGGCCAAGCTCAACGATCAGTTTCTGTCCTGCTACATCGCCGTGGCGGTCGCCGGCAAGCGGGCCGACAGCATCGCCCGACGCCTCCTGACCGAGGTGGTCCGGCCGCTGCTGACGGGGTCCACGCGGCTGACCCTCGCCCTGGACGACACCCCGACGCAGCGTTATGGTCCGCACGTCCAAAGGGCCGGCGTGCATCACAACCCGACGCCCGGCCCGGCGGGATCACCCTACGTCTACGGCCACGTCTTCGTCGTCCTGGCCCTGCTCGTCACCCACAAGGCCTGGGGCACGATCGCCCTGCCGCTGCTGGCCCGGCTCTATGTCCGCAAGAAGGACCTTCCGGCGATCGACCCGAAGCACCGGCCCGCGTTCCGCACCAAGCTGGAACTGGCCGTTGAGCTGCTCCGATGGGCCAAGCCCTGGCTGGACCTGCTGAAGCTGCCGAATCAAAGGGGACGGAGAAAATTGATCAAATAAATTCCCTCCGTCCCCTTTGATTCTGCCCCGTCCCCTTTGATTGTCCTCTTTCTCCTCATCTCAAGATACGGACACCCGATGCCACGCCCGTCGGGACCGCTGGCGAGGATGGGGCGTCGATGGTCCGGGAGGGGGTGGCCACCGCGAGCTGATCGACGACCGACTCCACTCCCCTTGTGTCACGGGCCAGCGTCACCGCTTTTTCCTTGTGCGAATCGTCGGGCACCTGCCCCGTCAATACCACCTTCCCGCCTTCCTCGACCTCGACCACGATCGCCTCGGCGGCCAGCCGCTTGTCCTGCCAGAGGCGGTTCTCGACCTGTCGCCCAAGGCCGAGATTGCGGACCGAGGAGCGATCGTTCGACACGCATTCCCTGACCGTGGCCACCGTGTAGCGGTAGCTGCGAGCGAACGTCCCGCGGGCTCCCCGCAATCCCCCGAGGAGGCTATTGTCCTCCCCGTAGCGATCGGTCCCCCCACCTACCCAGACCCCCGCGAGCATCCCCAGCATCATCCCGCCGATCGCCCATCGGGTCCTCGACAGGAAGCCCTTCGCGGCCTCCGCCTTCGGCCTGACAACTTCGCCTTGTCGATTGCTATCGCTCATCTGATCTCCCGTCTGTCCTCGGGTGGTCGCGGGGTGCGCGTCCACCCCGTAGGGGTTAAAACGCCGGAATATCCGGCGCCTTGATAATGCTTCGGCTCGCCCCCTCAGGGCGGATGTCGAGACAATCCCGCCATCATTCCTCGGCCCGGATCGTGTCGAGCGGGGCTCGTCGTGGGAAATCCTCGATTCACCTCACTCCGGCTCGGGTGGGTCGGAAGAAACCGGCAGCCATGGGTAGCGGGAGGCCTGGCTGTACTTCTCGACCATGGAAAGATGGTGATCGGCGATCCTGGCGGCGCGATCGCAAATCCCCGTGGAAATCCCCTGGTCCTTCATCCTGTCTGCCCTGTCATAAAGGGAAACGCAGTCGCGCAGGTGAAGGCCGGCGATCTTGTGAAATCTCGCCGACCGACGGCGGGTGCAATCGTAGGTCGCCAGCATCAACGTCAGGGACGTGGCGATGATCATCAGCCGGCCGGTCTTGTTCCCGTACCGGCGGGTTGGACTTCCCAAGCGGGCGTCGCGGGATGCGGGCATGGGCGTGGGCTCCAGGCAGTCGGCGTAATTGTCAGTCCCTATCTCGACTCGCTGGTGTTGCCAGCCCGCCGACAGCCCCTCGACGCGCCGTCGGCATCAGGAAAACAGGAGAACCATGGCGCAAGTGTTCAGCCTTTTGGCATGTGCTCTTTGATCATGCTATTCATCTGTTCAAGGCTCACTTCTTCGAAGGTGGCCGTCCCATTCACGTCACCGGGCCTGGGGTCCGGCCTCGGATCGCCGACGGCAGCCGCGCACCAGAAGACCTTCGCGCGGCCGTCGATCTTCTGCTTGAAGACGACCTTACCCCCTCTCGGGATGATGATGAGGACCAGGGCGTGGCCGTCGATCTTGCCGTTGAATGTCAGGTCCTGGGCCTCCAGCAGTACTTTCGCGTCGCCATCGATCTTGGAACCGTCGTGGAACGCCCAGGTGGGAGACGTGTAGAAATCGACCTTCGCGGCGTTCCGGATCATCACCCTCGCGTCGCCCTCCACGCTCTCCAGGAAGTTGTAGGACCCTCTGGGAGCGGATCTCTTGGTCTCGGAATGCCCTTTGAGGGCCTTGAAGTCTTCCGCATGGAGGGAGCCGACATTCACCCAGGCCATGGCCATGAGGGCGATGAAGGCGGAGCCGAAAAGGCCGTTGATGGAGCGGTTCCTGACCATTGCTGGTACCTCTACGAACAGAATTCATCGAACAGTCTCTCGGACGCGGCGGAGCCTACGCAATTGCCGGATTCCTGGCCACCCTGAAATTGGAACCGGCGACGAGAAGTCTCGGCATTCGCCGCCGCTCTCCGATGGCAGGTCGCGCGGGCGGATGATGCGCGCCCGCCTCCTTCCTCGGGCCGGCCAGCGACGGGGTTGGTCCACCGAGACGTTCATCCTGTACGGGGTCTCCACGGTCAAGAAGTACAAGACGTTCCTGGCGACCTGGAGGCCGGCCGGTGGCGCGATCCGGGTGGTTCTGGTCGATGAGCCAACCGGCTGGAGGGCGTACTTCTGCACCGACACCTCGGCGAGCGTGGCCGACATACTGGGGATAGTGGCCGATCGGTTCAGCCTGGAGATCACCTTCCGCGAGTGCAAGCAGGTCGTCGGTGCGGGCCAACAACAGGTGAGATTCATCTGGGCGAACATCGGGGCGTTTCACATCTGCCTGTGGACGTTCACGATGACCGAGGCATGGGCCTGGGGCCGGAAAGCAGAGGATCTTGTGGACCGCTCGGCCTCGCCATGGGACATGGCGTCACGCCGTCCGAGCCACGCGGACAAGCGGCGGGCGTGGCGTCGTGCGCTGCTGGGCGAGGAGATTCGAGCGGCTCTACACCCGGGAATGACCGAGTCAGAAATTCAGGCCGTGGCCGACAGGCTGCTCAGCCTGGCCGCATGACATATATGATCTCCCGGAAAGTACAGCTTGAGGAGTAACGCACTTGATTTTTAGCCACGGATGGAACACGGATAAAACACGGATCAGACAATTTTTCTATCTTCTTATCCGTGTTCCATCCGTGGCCCAATTCAAATGGCAGGTCCGGGCATCTCGCCGGAGGCGATGAGCTGGATCAGCTTGGGGCGGAGTTGCTCGAAGGCCCTGGCCCGGTGGCTGAGGTGGCGCTTGACGATCGGGCTCAGCTCGCCGAAGGTCTTGTGGTATTCGAGGATCAGGAATAGCGGGTCGTAGCCGAAGCCTTGGTCCCCCTTGCGCTCGCGGGTGATCCAGCCCCGGCACATCCCTTTGGCTTCGACCCGGATGGCGCCGGTGGGGTCGGCGAGGGCGAGGTGGCAGCGGAACGCGGCGGTCCGTCGGGCGTCGGGGACGTCGGCCATCGCTTCGAGGAGCTTGCGGTTGTTGGCCTCGTCGTCGTGCGGCTCCCCGGCGTAGCGCGCCGAGTAGACCCCGGGGGCTCCTTTGAGGGCGTCGACGGCCAATCCGGAGTCGTCGGCCAGGACCCAGAGGCCGAGGTTTTGGGCGGTCTCGGTCGCCTTCTTCCGGGCATTCCCCGCGAAGGTGTCGGCATCCTCGACGACTTCGGGCAAGGCCGGGTGCTGGTCGAGGGTCTGGATCGCCAGCCGGGCGAGGTGGCGGTCGACCTCCCAGGTCGGGACGATCATCTCGGCCATCTCCTGGCCTTTTTTCGGGTTCCTCGTCCCGAGGACGAGCGGGATCGACGGTTCTGAGTCGGGCATGGTCGGCGATTCTTCTCTTCCGATATCGACCTTGGAAATCCATCGCACATGCCAAATCGCAGATTGCACGGCATAACTCGATTCGAGCCTCCCTTTGCAATCTGCGATCCGAAGTCCGCAATTCGTTCCCGGCAACCGTATCAGTTGGCCCGGACCTGCTGCAAGGGCGGTGTGGCTTGGAGCTGCGGCTTGATTTGAGCCAAGTCGGTCAAGTTTGGCGCGGGGACGATGACGGTGTTGTCGGTCACCTTCCGCCGGTTCAGGTCGACCGTCAGTTCGAGCAGGCGGTCGTGGAGCTTGCGGGCGGCGGGGTCGTTCGGGGTGTCGAACGAGCCGATCATGACCCGGCTCGAAAAGCGGTCGTGGTAGACGTAGGGCTGATAGCCGGTCTGCTGGATCTCCTTGTCGGCCGCCAGGGACTTGGCCAGGCGTTCGGCGTCGTCGACCGCCGTGACGAGCGGGCTTTGGCTGAACGACTTGATCCCCTTGAACCGCTGGTCGTTGTCGACGTCGAGGGTCTTCCGGCCCGCGAAGTTGGCGATCTCCAGGGTATACCGCCCGGGGCAGTTGGCGATGCTGTGCGGCCCGGTGTTGATCCTGCTGATCAGGACGTCGCGCTGGGCGGGGAACAGCGACTCGGCCGGGACGAACGGGTTGGTCGTCATGATCGCCCGGGTCAAGCCTTGGCCCTTGCGCCAGTGCCAGATTTGCGGCATCCCGTCGATGCAGACCGGGTGGATGCCTTTGACCTTCCTGAGCAGGACGTTCGAATCCTTGACCGACTTCTCGTCGCCGACCAGGACGGCGGCGTCGTCGAGGGTCCGGTAGATTTCCGGGACGGTGAGGTCGTCTCGGGTGGCGAACGTGGCCGACTGGGGCGGAATCCCCCGGATGTTGCTCCGGTTGGGGAACTTCTTGGGCAGGAGGATGTAGGCGGGGAGCTTGTACTTGTTCCGCAGCTCCAGGACCAGCGCCAGGGCTTGGCGGGGGGCCTCGGGGCCTCGGAACTCGTAGGCCAGGACCATGAACGGGCCGTTGTCCTTGGTCAGCATATACGGTTCGATCGGCCCGGTGGGGAGCGGGATCGTCGGGCCTGGCTGCTCTTTTTCCGCCTCGGTCGTCGGCCCGGGGACCTCGTCGCCGTCCTTGAGGACGTCGCGGTTGATCGCCGAGAGCGGGGCCGACGAGGTCGAGCCGGAGTTGGGCGACATCGGGTCCTGGGCCGAGTTCGAGGTGCTCAGGCCGGCCCGGGTGGCCGCCGGGTCGCTGGGCGCGTTGGAGTTGGCGGTCGGCTTCCTGCCGAACAGACCCCCCAGCCCCTGCGACCAGGCTTGAGGCAGAAACGAGGTGGCGGCGAGGGCGACGGCAGCCGCTGCGATCGGCGTCTTCATGGCTGATCCCCCATCCTTAGGGTTCACGGGTCCGGGAGTCGAATCGGTCACGTAAGGGCCTGGTCGCTCGATCGGGATTGGGGTGGATTCAACGAGGTGGGGCTTCGTCGGCGACTCACGCCTCGGACCTTAGCAAATCTCCCAGAAACTGCCCAGGCCGATTCCGCCAGAGAATCGACCTCAACGATCCTCGAAGCGATGCGTGAACGTGGCGTATCGCTTCGCCTCGATCCCCGCGTCTTCCCAACCGTAGGCATGCCGCCCGTAGTGCCAGAGGCGGATCGAGGTGTCGGCCATCGGGGTCACGCCGATCTGGGCCAGGCGGTGGCTGAACGCCCAATCTTCCCCCAAATATTGCCGCCCCCCATCCCCTCGGGGGACGACCGAGGGTTGGAAAAAAGGCCAGACGCCCCGCCCCCAGTGGGTGTTGCAGAGGGGCAAGTCCAACGCCTCGATCATCCGCCGGAGGACGCTCGCCTTGATCCGCAAGAAGCCGGTGGCGGCGTACTTGAGCGGATAAAGCCCGAAGGCGTGCGCCCCGAAGACGACCGCATCGATGCCGTCGGCGAAGGTGCTGGCGAACGCCCGCCGCCCCTTCACGGCGTAGACGCCCGAGACCACCGGCTCGGGCCGGGCCAGGAGCCGGAGGGCGTCGATCGGGTCGAAGCCGATGTCGGAGTCGACGAAGAAGATCGACTCGAACCCGTCGTGCAAGGCGTCCGAGGCCAACTGGTTCCGGGCCGCGTCGATCGCCGAGTTCCCCCCCGACCGGACCACCCGGACCCCGCTCGCCTCCAGCTTGCGGAGCGAGTCTTCGCATTCCGGGTCGATCCCCTTCAGGTGCGGCACCAACACCACCGAACTGGCCCGTCCCGGCGGGATGGCCGGCTGGCGCTTCGTCCTCGGCTTGAGGTTTTCGAAGAACTCGACGTACTGCGGCTCCAAGACCGCCGGGTCCCACCGCTTCGCCTCCGCCAGGGCCTTCCGGCGATGCTCCTCATAGAACGCCGGGTCGTCCCAGAGCCGAATGACGGCCTCGACCCAAGGCGCGACCTCCTCGGCGGTCGGGAGCATCCGGGTGGCCTGGGTGATCCGGTCGGGCAAGGGGAGGACGATCCCGGCGTCGCCCAAGGTCTCGGGGATGCCTCCCCGGTCCGACCCGATGACGGGGATGCCGTTGATCATCGCCTCGACGGCCACCAGCGGCTGGTTTTCCCACCAGACCGACGGGAGCAGGCAGACCTTGGTGACGCCCCAGAAGTCCCGCGGGTCGGCGGTGTGCGCCATGAAGTGGACCGTGCCATGATCCCGCAACTCCAAGCCGCAAGCGGCCACCGTCGCCTCGGTCCCCCGGCTCTCGACGACCAGGATCGGGATGTCGGGCCGACGCCTGCCCAACTCGTCGGCGATCCGGGCGAAGGGGTAGACGCCCTTTTCCACGGATGGGTTAATAAACGTGAGGTACTGGCGAGTGGGATTCGTGGCCTTGCAGCGAGGAAAGTCCACGAATAAGGGGGATTGGACAGATTTGAGGCCAAAAGCCGCGCCGTAATAACTTTGGCAGAACATCGAGGGGACGAGAACGTAGTCGAAGTGATCGAAAGTCGTCGGCTGTTTATAATTGAAGTTATGGAGACAGAAGACGGTGGCTACCCGTCGGGCGCGGGCGACCTCGGCCATGCGGAGTGTAAGGTCGTCGCCGCCGTAGGTGACGAAAACTTCGGGCTTGAAGCGGTCGAGGATACGATCCGGGAATTCGCTCAGCAGGGCGTCGAGGTCGGAGCGATCCGCAAGCATCGGGTCGACAAAGAAACTCAATCCTTTGATGGAACCAACTCGGTTTTCCGATGGCCAGGCGATCTTTTCCAACTGACCTGCCGCTAACTTCACGAACGATGAACCGATTGACTCGGTGTCGAAGCCTGGCCGATCACCACCATTGATCGCCTCGAAATTGGCCCCACAGAGCACGTCCAAGTCGAAACCATTGGCCACCAACACTGAACCGAGGTTACGCTGGGCGATGGCGGCTCCGCTGGTGCTGTCGAAGTAGAATTCTCGGTTGAAAAGGAGGATTCTTCTGGACATGGTGAGCGTCAATCGAGTGATGCTGTGAAAGCGCGACCAGATCAAGGCTGGGCCAATGCCCGCTTGACTTGAAAGGTTTCGATCACCAGCGGTTCGATGGTCTGGCCCGCGTAATGATAAGCACCCGACACCAGCGTCAACTCGTCATCGACGAGAGAGGCCGCGCGGGCATCTCGCTTGGGACCTTTGGCGGTGAAGACGACGCGTCCGGTCTCGACATTCCAAACTCGGACCAGCCCATCACTCCCGGCCGTGACAATCTCGTTGTGGTCCGAGCCAAAAGCGATGAAGTCCAAGTCGCCGACTTCGCCCATGTCGCGCTTGATCGCCTTTTGGACGTTTCCCGATTCGAAGTCCCGCACGGTGATCGATCCGTTAGGCCCACAGGTAGCCAATTTACGGCCATCCGGTGTTATCGCGATGGCCCAGGGGGCTGGCGACCCCTCCTCACGCGTTGGGAAAGTCGTATGCTTTGTTTCGGCATCAAAACAAAATAATTTGATCCGGCCATCAAGTTCATCACTCAAACCCGCAAACTTCAAATTCCCATTGTCGAAGACGAGATTTTGGTTAGGGTAAATGTTTGTATGAATTTTATGATTATTTTGCTGGGTCTTCACGGTTTGTAATTCTTCATTCAAAACAACGACGTTAAACTCGTTATCAATGACTGTTAATCGCGTTTCGTGGAAAATCAAGGCGACGATCGGGTTCGGGAAATCCGCACGCGTTTGAATGTTAGCGTTTTTGTGGGGGTGATAAATTGTTATCACACCTCCATGAGGAATTGTCGGAGCTTGATTTAGCACAGGCTCACGAAGCGGGCCATAGTGCCAAAATTTTTTGATTGCTTCAGACGACTTGATGAAACTGACATCCACCTTATTTGCTTCACCAGACGTAGCCTTGGAGCCCGAGAGATTCGTTCCATGTGGGGCGGAAGGAATTCTCTCCCGAACTCCACCCGTCGCCACTAACGCTCCATCGCGGCTGATCGCGAATGTGGTGGACGGTAGACCCGTCGCCACATATGGCCCCTCACGACTAATCGCGATTAAAGCAGATCGCCGATCGTCGCCTTTCAATTTGACGATGAATTTACCGCTTTTACGGTCGAGAATCACCACGTTGCCACTGGCCAGGAGACATGCGATCTGGCTGCCGATCATCTTCACGTCGCGGACGTATTCTGGCATGTCCGCGACGAACCGGGCCTCGACAACCGGAAACTTGACCTGTCCCAAGGCTGAAGCACACGACGCGGCGAGAAGGATCGCAGATAAATGAAACATTTTCATATATTGACCCTTGAAAATTGGAGGATAGCTTAAATCCACCGCATCAGCGACTCGATTTGGCTAACGAAGCCAAGGGTGCAATATGCTCTAAGACGGCGGATTCCAGGCCGTTCCGAAGCTTTCGCCGGTCCATGTGGGAAATGCGGCATCATCAGAGGGCGTGGAGCCAGTTGGACTCGGCTGAACGGGTGGGTTCACAACCCAGTTGTAATTGGGGAAATTGTTCGCCCCGTACAAGGTATTGGTCGCGGAGACCTGAAAATTCCAAGTAAACTCTTGGAGCGCGATCCAGACGCCGCCAGGTGGGGCGTACATGAGATAGGTTTCAAAATTTGCATTGTACGAAATAGATTTGTCGTACAAAGGCGCATTATTGCCTTGAGGCGATACATCCAGTAGCGAAGGACCATCAGTGAAAGTTCCTCGTGTGATTTGGGTGCTATTCAACGGCCAAATCTTGCCTCCTTCAGTAATGGGTTGTCCCAATGGGGCTCGGGTTCCATCATAGCCATCATCGATCACTAAACCAGCGGTTTGCCTCGTATGAGTAACCGCATTAGGGGCATTGGTAATTGTCGCTGTGGCGTTAATTTTTTGGAACCACGCGAATTGCCCGTTGAGATACGAACTACCACTTGGTCCGGTCTGGGCCCGAATTAGTGTAGCGGTGCCACTGTTCAACTCGCCGACCACATAAGCGGTCGGCACCTGTTGGCCTTGGACATTGGTTACGTAGTTTGTGTATGTACCGTTAACAGTGCCCGTTTGCACGACGTTGTAAGTGACGGGCGGCTTTATCGTGGTGAAGGTGAGAGTCGACGTGCCAGACCCACCCCCCTGATATTGAACGGTCACGCTGACCGTGTAGTTTCTGGGCGTCGCGTCCAGAATGAACGTGTATGAAAAAGAGTTGTTGCTCACGACATTCTTTGTCAAGGTTACTGGAGATGTCGCGGCGGCGTTGGGGTCCCCTGGGTTGTAGCCGGAATAGCTCGTCCCGCCTGACCATTGTGCGGACTGGACACCGGTGGCATAGCGGAGATCGACGTAGAAAATCATTCCCACCGGGAGGGGATTTGGAGCCATCTTGTAAGCGCCGGGCTGATTGGGATTGACGAGTACCGGCCCGTCACCACCGCCGGATGAGAAGAGGGGAGGAGGGGTCATGTTCGCGCCGCCACCACTGCCGCTCATGCTCGGTTGTGCTGTCAGGGATGCGCCGGATGGCGACGAGCCTTGGGCGACTTCAACTCCGTTCCCGCTCATGGCGGAGGGAGAAGTGGCTTGCTGCGACGCAGCCAGAGTCATCGGGCGGATTTTGGACAACAAGTCGGCGGGTGATACCGGGGCGACCGGGATTGATGATGAACTCGCGGTGGCTGCCGCCGATATCGCCACGGTACCGTCCGTCGGTGGACTGGTCGCTGAGCTCGCTTGGATGACACCGCCGCTTCCGCCGGTGTCTTGAGCCTGCGCCGGCATGGAAGACGGACGGGCCGACGCCGTGTTGGCACCGGCGATCGTGATCGTATTCTCGTAGCGGCCGACATCGACGCTGGTCTCTGAGCCTGTCCCCTGATTCACGGACAATGTCACAGCGGTGGGTATCGCGACCGTCAGTTTGGCGGTTGAGACCGCAGCACCCGGAGTCGTGACCACTTGCGTGGGAGTAATCCGGGTTGGGTCGTTCGACTTGACTGCCCATTCGACATGCGGAGGTTGTTCGGGACGGGTTGGTCGTGTCCCCACTTCGGTGGCATTGGCGGACGTCGTGAGCGGTAATGCCGTCGCAAAGCTCGACACGGGGCAGATCGACTCGAGGCTCAAGGCCGACGGGCGGAACGGACGCAGCTTCCGGGGGGTGCGCATGGTGCTCGATCCATCTCGAAGAGGTGTTCATCCATTAGATCGGGCTGAGCGATCCATCGGTGGTCATCTTTGAGGCTCGATCCGCGTCTTCTGGGAGTTGAGTTTTTACTTTGATCGTGTCGTCTCCGGAATGCAAACCAAAAATTCGGGAATTCATCGCGAGGCGGTCAGGTCCTGGCTGCGGTCGGGCGTTCCGACTCGCGGAGGATGCGGAGGTCCTGGAAGAAGGCGATTTCGCGGTGGTTGCTTTCCAGGGCGGCTCGGGCCTCGCGGACGAGGTTGATGCTGGCCAGGAGCATCAGGCCGACCCCCGCGACGGAGAGCGCGGTGGCGACCGACGCCGTGGCCTGGCGGTTGCCGATCAGGGTGTCGATCGCCAGCGTCAGGCTGGCGGCGACGAAGGTGGCCAGCGCGATGTAGAGCATCGAGAGGGTGTAGCGGACCCGGTCGGTCCGCCAGAGGAGCCGACGGATCTGGTCGTCGACGTGCTGGAGCCGCTCGGCGGGGTAGTCGAGCTTCGAGTCCCCCCGGTGGATCGAGTCGCCCAGGTCGTTCAAGACCCGGATGCGGTCGACGACCCGCGACATCCGGTTCGACGTGGAGATAATCAGCGATCCCGTCGCGGTCAGGAAGATCGCCGGCGTGATCATCGCCGACAGGGCGGCGTAGTTGGTCGGGGAGATCGCCGTCAAGGAATTCAAGTCAAAACCAAGTATTAATTATAGATCGCAGATTGCAGATTGCAAAGGGAAATCCAATCAGGTCGATGCTTTGGGTGTGACTTTTGATTTTGGCGGATCGGGTCGGTTTTCGTTAAGGTGGCGGAACCCAACTTTTGCGAGGACTGCTCATGCCGACGCTCCAAGTGACCTACTCCACCGAAGCCGAACGCCTGGCCTA
>JAABUX010002791.1_pt1 | contig 24124 bp, 23 predicted proteins | sample 5561851 | NCBI WGS metagenome assembly JAABUX01 (sample SAMN10711883, study PRJNA513361) | rock metagenome | isolation source: Antarctica rocks | place: Antarctica: Victoria Land, Richard Nunatak red sandstone | collected 2016-01-03 | reverse complement strand
CGCTGCGCCTCGACATGCAGGCCGCGCTGCGCCGCATGGCCGGCCGGCCGCTCGTGTTCGAGGATGCGGATGCCGTTGGGGAAGCCAGGTGGCAGCCCTGTCGTCCGGAGGACTTCGGCGACGTCGTGCTCGCCAGGCGGGACGCGCCGGCGAGCTACCACCTGTGCGTGACGCACGACGACTGGGCGCAGGGCGTCAGCCTGGTGGTGCGCGGCGACGACCTGCGCGATGCCACCGGGTTGCACCGGCTGCTGCAATCGCTGTTGGGCTGGACGGCGCCGGCCTATTCACATCATCATCTGCTGCGCGACGCGGACGGGCGCCGGCTGGCCAAGCGAGACCGGGCGCAGACGCTCCGGGCCATGCGCGAGAGCGGAACGCCGGCATCCGAGGTCAGGGCAGCGATCGGCCTGGGTTGAGCCTAGGACCGGATCGAGGCTGGATCGAGCATGGCCCGAGCATAGGGAGGTCGACCTTGTCCGCTTCGAGCCCGGCCGCCGCGGGGCGTTCGCCTGACGTGCGCGGCTCGCCTGCCCATCCGCTCCTCTACGAGATCAACACGCGGGTGCTGCTCGGCGGCATCTCGCGCCGCTTCGGCCGTCCCGCCAGCTTCGACGACATCCCCAACGAGGCCCTGCATGCGGTCGCGGAACTCGGCTTCGACTGGATCTGGTTCCTCGGCGTGTGGCAGACCGGGGAGACGGCGCGCGCGATCTCGCGCACGCACGCTTCCTGGCAGGACGATTTCCATCAGGCGCTGCCGGACCTGACCCCCGCCGACATCTGCGGCTCGCCGTTCGCCATCGCCGGCTTCGAGGTCGACGCGGCCTATGGCGGCAACGCCGCACTCGCCCGGCTGCGTGAGCGGGTCCATGCGGCCGGCCTGCGCCTGATGCTCGACTTCGTGCCGAACCACGTCGCACCCGACCACCCATGGGTGCGCGACCGGCCCTTTCTGTTCGTGCAAGGCAGCGAGGCGGAACTGGCGGCGGAGCCGCAGAACTGGCTCCGCGTCCCGGCCGCGGAGGGTCCGCTGGTGCTGGCGCACGGCCGCGATCCCTATTTCTCCGGCTGGCCCGACACGGTGCAGCTCGACTACGCCAACCCCGACACCCAGGCGGCGATGGGCGACGTGCTGCTCGACATCGGCGGACGCTGCGACGGCGTGCGCTGCGACATGGCGATGCTGCTGCTGCCGGAGGTGTTCGAGCGCTGCTGGGGCGGCCAGCTGCACGGGCGCCAGGTCGCCGAGTTCTGGCCCGACGCCATCCGGCGGCTGCGCGCGAGTCATCCGGACTTCCGGCTTATGGCCGAGGTCTACTGGGGCCTGGAGGCGACCCTGATCGGCCAGGGTTTCGACTTCGCCTACGACAAGGGACTCTACGACGCGCTGCAGGCGTCCGACGCCGTACGGGTGCGCGAGCTGCTCTCGATCGAGCCGGCCTACCAGTCCCATCTAGCCCGTTTCCTGGAGAACCATGACGAGCCGCGCGCGGCGGCGACCTTCGGGACGCAGAAGCACAAGGCCGCCGCCATCCTGACATTCTGCGCCCCCGGCCTGCGCTTCATCCACCAGGGCCAGCTCGAAGGCGCCCGTACGCAGATCCCGGTCCATCTCGGCCGCGGCCCGGCCGAGGACATCGATACCGGCATACACGGGTTCTATCTCGGCTTGCTGTCGGTGCTGCGCGACCCGGTGCTCCGGCGCGGATCGTTCGAGGTCCTGGCGGTGGACGAGGCCTGGGAGGGCAATCCGAGCCACGCCGCCTTCGCCGCCTCGGTCTGGTCCATCCCGGCCGAATCCGACGGCGGCGGGCCGCGGTTGCTGTGTCTGGTGAACTACCGTGCCGACCGCGGGCAGTGCCGGGTGCGGCTGAGCCATCCGAGCCTGTCGGGCCGGCCTGTCTCGCTGTCCGACCGCCTCGGCCCGGAGCGCTACGTGCGCGACGGCGACGCGCTCATGGGGGAGGGACTTTATCTCGACCTGCCGGGATGGGGCTACAACGTGTTCGCGATCGGCTGAAGCCGGCGGTTTCCCGCCGAGCCGTTGTGATCTAGCGTGCGGCCGTCATCGAGAGACCCGGTCGAGTGTCATGAACCTTATCGCCAGCCGCCTGAACAAGATCAGCCCGAGCCAGACCATCGCCATCTCGACCAAGGCGCGCGCGCTGAAGGCGGCGGGGCGGGACATCATCGGCCTCTCGGCGGGCGAGCCGGACTTCGACACCCCGGAGAACGTCAAGCAGGCGGTGATCCGCGCTATCGCGGCCGGCCAGACCAAATACACCGACGTCTCCGGCACGCCCGCCCTGAGGAAGGCGATCGCCGAGCGGTTCCGGCTGGACTCCGGCCTCGACTACGTTGCCGAGGAGATCATCGTCTCCACCGGCGGCAAGCAGGTCATCTACAACGCCATGGTCGCCACCCTGGACGCCGGCGACGAGGTCATCATCCCGTCGCCGTGCTGGGTGTCGTATCCGGACATCGTCGCACTCGCCGACGGCAAGCCGGTGATCATCCCGTGCGGGCCGAACCGGGGCTTCAAGCTGAGCGCCGAGGAGCTCGAGGCCGCGATCACGCCGCGCACCAAGTGGTTCCTGCTCAACAGCCCGAACAACCCCACCGGCGCCGCCTATTCCGCCGAGGAGCTGCGCCCGATCTGCGACGTGCTGCTGCGTCATCCTGACGTCTGGGTCTTCACCGACGACATCTATGACAAGCTCGTCTATGACGGCTTCCGCGCGGCCACCGTCGTGCAGGTCGAGCCGCGCCTGCGCGACCGCACGGTGACGATGAACGGCTGCTCCAAGGCCTACGCGATGACCGGCTGGCGGATCGGCTTCGCCGGCGCTCCGGTGGCCCTGATCCGGGCGATGGACAAGCTGCAGAGCCAGTCCACCTCCAACGCCAGCTCGATCAGCCAGGCAGCCGCGCTGGAGGCGCTCACCGGTCCGCAGGACTTCATCCGGGAGATGGTCGCGACCTACCAGGCGCGTCGCGACCTCGTGGTCGAGATGCTCAACCAGGCGCCGGGCATCACCTGCCACAAGCCGGAGGGCGCGTTCTACGTCTATCCCTCGATGCAGGGCTGCATCGGCAAGACCAGCGCCGGCGACGTCGCGATCGTCGACGACGAGAGCTTCGTGACCGCGCTGCTCGAGGAGGAGGGCGTGGCGACCGTGCACGGCACCGCGTTCGTCTTCCCCGGTCATTTCCGGGTCAGCTACGCGACGGACACCGAGAGCTTGAAGGAGGCCTGCTCGCGCATCCAGCGCTTCTGCGCCGCCCTCGCCTGAGCATGGACGCCGCGACCGGAGCCGCGCCCGCAACACCTCCCGGGCCGGCGCTGGCATCGCGCCTGTCGGCGCTGCCGGTTCCGGCGACCATCGGCATGGCCGTGCGCGCGCGCGCGCTGCGCGCCGGCGGCCATCGCGTGATATCGCTGGCACTCGGCGAACCGGACTTCGCGACCCCGCCCGAAGCCGTCGAGGCCGCCCATCAGGCGGCCCTCGCAGGCGACACCAGGTACCCGCCGGTCGACGGCACCGCCGCGCTGAAGCGGGCGGTGCAGGCCAAGTTCGCGCGCGAGAACGGCCTGGACTTCGCCCTCGACGAGATCATGGTCGCCAACGGCGGCAAGCAGATCCTGTTCAACGCGCTGATGGCGACGCTGGAAGCCGGCGACGAGGTGGTGATCCCGTCGCCGTACTGGGCGAGCTATCCGCTGACCGTGCAGCTGCTGGGCGCGCGCGCGGTGCATCCCCCATGTCCGGAAGAGCTCGGCTTCCGGCTCACGCCCGAGGCGCTGGAGGCGGCGATGACGCCGCGCACGAAATGGGTGATCCTGAACTTCCCCAACAATCCGACCGGGGCCACCTGCGGCGAGGCGGAGATGCTTGGGCTGGCGGCGGTGCTGCGGCGGCATCCGCGGACCTGGATCCTGTGCGACGAGATCTACGAGCACCTGATCCACGAGGGGCCGCCGCACGCCTCGCTGGCGCAGGTGGCGCCCGACCTGCGCGACCGGGTGCTCACCCTGAACGGGGTTTCCAAGACCTACGCGATGACCGGCTGGCGGATCGGCTATTGCGGCGGGCCGGCCGAGCTGGTCCGCGCGATGGCCGTGATCCAGGGCAACGCGACTTCCGGCGCGAGCACCATCGGCCAGGCCGCCGCGGTGGCCGCGCTGCAGGGCGACGCGAGCCTGGTGGAGCAGATGCGCGACACCTATCGCCAGCGCCGCGACCTCGTCGTCGCCGCGTTGCGGACGGCGCGCGGGGTCACCTGCGCCATGCCGCACGGGGCCTTCTACGCCTATCCGGGGATCGCGGGCTGCATCGGCCGCACCAGCGCCGGCGGCGCGCGCCTGCAGACCGACGAGGATTTCGCCCTCGCCCTGCTCGACGAGCAGCATGTCGCAGTGGTGCAGGGGGCCGCGTTCGGCATGAGCCCCTACCTGCGCCTGAGCGTCGCCTCCGACGATGACAGCCTGCGCGAGGCCTGCGCGCGGATCGGCCGCTTCTGCGAGGGACTGCGCTGAGATGGCTGCAGCCGCCTCCACCGAAGCGGATGGCAGCACTCAGGCCGGCGGTGCGTCGGCATCTGTGGCGACCTCGGCCCAGGCGTCGAAGTCGCGGCGCAGCGTCTCCAGCTTGGCCCGCGCGCCCTCAAGAGCAGCGTCAGTCTGACTGGAATCGCTTCGCGATCCCAGGCAGCTGATAAAGCTGCTCTTTCCTCAGTCAAGCAGAGCATGATCGAAGTGATCATGCTCTAGCGCCATGCGCCCGAGCAGCAGGCGCAGCGGCGGATCCTTCGCCTCGACCGCCGCGATGATGGCGGCCGCGGCGCGCACCGGATCGCCGGCCTGGTTGCCGCTGGAGGCGCGGATCATGCGCGCGCGGGCGCCCGAACTCTCGTCGTAGTCGGGGATCGGGTCCGGCGTCTCGTTGGCAGAACGCCCCGACCGGCGCTCGCGCATCCCGGGCAGCACCGCCCGGGTCATGGCGGAGAGGCCCCAGAAGTTGATCTCGAACATGCGACGGACCTCCGCCTCGTCGCTCTCCTCGACGGCGCCGAAGTAGCCGATGCCGGCATTGTTCACGAGCACGTCGATGCGGCCGAAACGGGCCTGCGCTGCCTGCAACGCGGCGGCCACCTGATCCGGGCTGGTGACATCCAGCCGCAGCGCCAGGGCCCGGTCGGCGTGCGCGCGGGCGAGATCCGCCACCTGGTCCGGGTCGCGCGCGGTGACGACCACGCGCCGGCCCCGTTCGAGCAGCAGGCGGGCGAGCTCGCGGCCGAAGCCGGTCGAGCATCCGGTGATGAACCAGACGGAAGCTTCGTGATCCTGAATGGCGTTTCGTCTCCTTGGCCGCGCGGCGGCCGTCATGGCTGCGGCTGGAACAGCAGCGAGTGCGAGGCCGCATCCTGCTCGGCGGCGCAGGCGGCGCCATCCGGCGGCTTCGGCGCATGTCCGCGCGCGGTCGCGAGCTCGCCCCGGGCCTGTTCCAGGTCGGCCCGGAACGACGGGCTCGAATGCAGCGCCGCGACCAGGGCGGCCGCGTTCAGGTAGCCGGCCTGCACGTCGCTCAGCCAATGCACGCCGCAGACGATCCGACTCTCGCCGAACGCGCGGGCGCGCGCCTGCAATGCTCCGGACCGGTCGGGTGCCAGCTCGGTCAGGATCAGGCCCAGGCTCATGCCCAGCGTGGCGTGTCCCGAGGGATAGGAAGGCGTGCGGTTCAGGCTGGTGAAGCGGGCGACGCAGATCGGCTGGTGGTTCCGCAGGTAAGGCCGCTGCCGGGCGAAGAAGGCCTTGGCGGCATCCGTCTGCGGTCGCGTGTCCGGTGCGGCACGATCGAGCAGCCGGTACAGGCTGGGCGTGGTGCGGCGGTCCGGCAGCAGGCCGAGCGCGCAGGCGAACGCCGCCAGCAGATGGTCGTCGTCGAGCCGCGCGTCGCTCGTGGCCAGCGCCCACCGCTTCGGGTCGCGCTGCTTCACCAGGCGGCTGCGCAGGTACACCTGCTGGTCCAGCAGCAGGGCGGGGGAACCGAACGGCGGCGGCGGCGGCAGGATCACCGCACCCTCCGGAAGCAGCGCGGGATCGAGATAGGGCACCGCCGGCGCCACGGGCGGCGGCGGGGCGGGTGCTGCAAGCGGGGCGGGTGCTGCCAGGACCGGTCGCGTCAGGACCGGTCGCGTCAGGATGGCGACGGCCAGGATCGCGCAGGCCGCGCGCCGCCATCGCCGACACGTCACGCCGCGCGGTTCTGACTGGGCTGCGGCGGCAGCCGGTTGCCGACGAAGAAGTCACGGAACGCGGCGGCGATCATGTCCGGCCTCTCCTCGGCCAGGAAGTGGCCGGCCGGGACCGCACCGCCGCTGACCTCGTTGTCGACGCACTCGCGCCAGAGCTGCAGCGGGTCGTACCAGCCGCCGATCCGGCCGCGGCTGCCCCAGATCGCCAGCACCGGGCAGTTCAGGCGCAGCCGGTGCCCGGCCTCCACCGGCCGTGGCGAGGCGGCGCGGCTGTCGCTCGGCAGGCCGTCCTCCGGCCGGTCGTTGAGGCGTGCCGCGGCACGCAGGTAGTCCGCGACGGCCTCCGGATGGAAGAAGCCGGCCTCGCCGCCACCGGCGTCCGCACCGAACCATTGCGCCGGCGCCTTCGTGGCCAGCGCCTCCGGCAGCGGATGCAGCTGGCCGAACCAGCAGTTCGGGTAGCCGGCCAGCGAGTACGCCATGTCGGCACGGTTCATGTGCTCGGGCACCGGCACGATCTCGAGCGTTGCCAGGCGGACGACGCGCGAGGCCGCGTCCAGCGCCATCCGGCAGGCGACGTGGCCGCCGAGATCGTGGCCGGCGACGCCGAAGCTCTCATGCCCGAGCCGGCTCATCAGCGAGAGCATGTCCGACGAGAGCGCCGCCTCCAGCCGATGCGGCGAGACATCGGGGCAGATCAGGGTGAAGCGGTCGGCGAGCCGGCCTGCGACGGCGTTCCACATCGCGTGCGTCTGCGGGTAGCCGTGCAGCAGCAGCAGCGGCGGGCCGCTGCCGCCGCTGCGCATCCGGATCGGACCGCTCTCGTCGAGGGTGAAGCCGTCGAAGAACATCATCACCACATATCGCGCACCTTCACGCCGGGTCGAGCCTCGCCACGTGCATCGCTCCTGAAATCGTGGCAGAGCACGATGCCGCCCGCACTGGGCCGCCCGCGCTGGGCCGCCCGCGCCGGGTCGGCGCCGCAAGTGGAGTGCTTTGCATGTCCGGCCTGGACCCCGAGGACTGGAGCGAGCTGCGGGCGCTCGGGCACGTCATACTCGACGACATGTTCGACCGACTGGAGGGCCTGCGCGACACGCCGGTCTGGCAGCGCATGCCCGACCCGCTGCGCATGGAGCTGCACGCCGGGCTGCCTCGGGACGGGATGCCCCCCGGCCGCGTCTATGACGAGTTCCGCCGGCTGATCGCGCCCTACAGCGTCGGCAACACGCATCCGCGCTTCATGGGGTGGGTGCATGGCGGCGGCACCGGCATCGGCATGCTGGCCGAGCTGCTCGCCGGCGGACTGAACGCCAACCTGGGCGGACGCGACCATGCCCCGATCGAGGTCGAGCGCCAGGTGGTGCGCTGGGCGGCGGAGATGGTCGGGATGCCGGCGGACAGCGCGGGCCTGCTGGTCACCGGATCGTCGATCGCCAACATGATCGCCTTGCTGGTGGCGCGACGCCATGCAGCCGGGCCGGAGGTGCGCACGCGGGGCGTCGGCGGCCACGGGCTGGTCGGCTATGCGGGCCATACCGCGCATGGCTGCGTGCCGCGTGCCTTCGACATGGCCGGGCTCGGCAGCGAGGCGTTGCGCCAGGTCGCGTGCGATGCCGGACACCGGATCAGCCTCCCGGCGCTGGAACAGGCGGTCGCGGCCGACCGTGCCGCCGGGCTGCAGCCGTTCCTGGTGGTCGGGACGGCGGGCGCGGTCGACACCGGGGCGGTGGATGATCTCGCAGCCCTCGCGGCGTTCTGCCGGGAGCAGGGGCTCTGGTTCCATGTCGACGGCGCGTTCGGCGCCCTTGCCGCGTTGTCGCCACGGCTGCGCGGGCAGCTCGCCGGTATCGGCGAGGCGGACAGCCTGGCGTTCGACTTCCACAAGTGGGCGCAAGCGCCGTACGACGCCGGCTGCGTCCTGATACGCGACCCCGCGTTGCAGACCGACACCTTCAGGCAGAGCCTCGCCTACCTGGCCGGCGCGGACCGGGGCGTGGCGGCGAACGCGCCATGGCCGGCGGATCTCGGTCCCGACCTCTCGCGCGGTTTCCGCGCCCTCAAGGTCTGGATGACGCTGAAGACCTATGGGGCCGACCGGATGGCTCGCATGGTCGAGGATTGCTGCGACGTCGCACTTCACCTCGCCGCGCGCATCGAGCGCGAGCCGACGCTGGAACTGCTGGCGCCGGTCAACCTCAACATCGTCTGCTTCCGCCTGCTCCGCGACGGCGCCGACCTCGATTTCCTGAACGGCGAGCTGGTCAAGGACCTGCACGAGGCGGGGATCGCGGTGCCTTCGATCACCACCATCGACGGCAGGCGCGCGATCCGCGCCGCCATCGTCAACCACCGCACCATCGACGCCGACGTGGACGCGATGATCGACGGGCTGCTGATGTTGGCGCGGCGACGCCCGTGACGCCGCGCCCGGACGGGTGCGGACGCCTCAGGCCACCAGGGCGCCGACCCGCTCCTGCTGGCGACGCCAGCTGTTCCGGGCATCCTCGTCGAACAGCTCGGAGAGCTTCTGCATCATGGTGCCGCCCAGTTCCTCGGCGTCGGTGATGGTGACGGCACGGCGATAGTAGCGCGTCACGTCGTGGCCGATGCCGATAGCGATCAGCTCGACCGCGTCGCGGCCCTCGATCTCGTGGATCACCTCGCGCAAATGCCGCTCCAGGTAGGAGCCCGCGTTCACCGACAGCGTGCTGTCGTCGACCGGGGCGCCGTCGCTGATCACCATCAGGATGCGCCGGCTCTCGCGCCGCGTGAGCAGGCGCCTGTAGGCCCACAGCAGCGCCTCGCCGTCGATGTTCTCCTTGAGCAGGCCCTCGCGCAGCATCAGCCCCAGGTTGCGGCGGGCCCGGCGCCACGGCGTGTCCGCGGCCTTGTAGATGATGTGGCGCAGGTCGTTCAGCCGGCCCGGCTCGCGCGGCTTGCCCTCGGCGACCCAGCGCTCGCGGCTCTGGCCGCCCTTCCAGGCGCGCGTGGTGAAGCCGAGCACCTCGACCTTGACCGCGCAGCGCTCCAGGGTGCGGGCCAGGATGTCGCCGCACATCGCCGCCACCGTGATCGGACGCCCGCGCATCGAGCCCGAGTTGTCGATCAGCAGCGTCACCACGGTGTCGCGGAAGTCGGTGTCGCGCTCGGTCTTGTAGGACAGCGACAGGGTCGGGTTGACCACCACGCGCGCCAGCCGGCCGGCATCGAGGATGCCCTCCTCGAGGTCGAACTCCCAGGCACGGGTCTGCTGTGCCATCAGGCGGCGCTGCAGCCGGTTGGCGAGCTTGCTGACGACGCCGTGCATGTTCAGGAGCTGCTGGTCGAGCTGCTGGCGCAGGCGGGCGAGCTCGTCGGAGTCGCACAGTTCCTCCGCCGCGATCTCCTCGTCGAACTGCTTGATGTAGGCGCGGTACAGCGGCGCCGCCGGCGGCTGCGCGCTCTCGCGGGACGGCCGCGGGCCGCCCGGCCGGTCCTCGCCCTCGGCGGCGCCCTCCTTCTCGTCGGACGGCTCTTCCTCTGCCTCGGCGGCGGACTGCGCGAACTCCGGCATCTCGCTCGGCTGCTGGTCGAGGCCCTCGTCGCCGCGGCCCTCCTCGGGCGAAGGCGGCTGATCGCCGGCCTGCTCCTGGTCGCTCTCGTCAGACTCCGCGGACTCGTCCTCCTCCTCCTCGGTCTCCAGCTCCGCCTCGGCGAGGTCGTATGCCGCCAGCAGGCGTCGCGCGGCGCGGGTGAAGGCGCGCTGGTCGTCCTGCGAGCTGGCGAGGTCGTCGAGGGCCGCCTGCGCGGTGCCGTCCACGGTCTCGCGCCACTGCGACAGCACACGAAGTGCGGCCTGCGGCGCCGGCTTGCCGGACATGCGCTCGCGTGCCAGCAGGCCGAGCGCCACCGCGACCGGAAGCTGGTCCTTGCGGGTCATGCGGTCGTAGCCCGCCTGCTCGCACTCCTGCACCAGCCGGTCGGCCAGGTTGGCCGCGACGCCGGTCATGTAGCGCGAGCCGACCACCTCGATGCGTGCCTGCTCCAGCGCGTCGTAGACGTCGCGGGCGTCGCGCGTGCCCGGCACCCGCGCGGCGTGGACCGCGGTGTCGTGATGGCGCAGGCGCAGGCCGGCCGCGTCGGCCGCGCCGCGCAGCCGGTTGATGTCGGCATTGGACAGGCTGCGCGCCGGCTGCGGCAGGCGCACTCGGTTGCCGAGCACGCTGCCGGGACCGGCCTGGTAGGTCACCTGCACGTCGGACTTGCCGCCGATGGCCCGCAGCACGCCGGCGGTCGCGCGCTTGAACGCCTCCGCGCGGCCGGCCGGATCGTTCTTGCCGCTCATTCAGCGCCTGGTTCCGGAGGTGCCCGGATGGACACCGGGCTGGCCCGCCGGGGCGAGGCCCGCGGTCAGCTCCTCGTTGAAGCAGCGCTGGTAGTATTCGGCGACGGTACCCCGCTCGGCCTCGTCGCACTTGTTCAGGAAGGTCAGCCGGAACGCGAAGCCGAGATCGGCGAAGATCTGCGTGTTCTCGGCCCAGGTCAGCACCGTGCGCGGCGACATCACCGTCGAGATGTCACCGTTGATGAAGCCGGCGCGGGTCAGGTCGGCCAGTGCCACCATGCTCTCCACGCGCCGCCTGGTCGCGCTGTCGCGTCCGTCCCAGCCCATCTTGGCCAGGATGATTGCGGTTTCCTCCGCGTGCGGCAGGTAGTTCAGGGTGGTGACGATGTTCCAGCGGTCCATCTGGCCCTGATTGATCTGCTGGGTGCCGTGATAGAGGCCGGTGGTGTCGCCGAGCCCGACCGTGTTGGCGGTGGCGAACAGCCGGAACGCCGGATGCGGACGGATCACCCGGTTCTGGTCGAGCAGGGTCAGCCGCCCCTCGACCTCCAGCACGCGCTGGATCACGAACATCACGTCCGGCCGGCCGGCGTCGTACTCGTCGAAGGTCAGCGCGCAGGCATGCTGCAGCGCCCAGGGCAGCAGTCCCTCGCGGAACTCGGTGATCTGCTTGCCGTCCTTCAGCACGATCGCATCCTTGCCGACCAGGTCGATGCGGCTGATGTGGCTATCCAGGTTGATCCGGATGCAGGGCCAGTTCAGCCGTGCCGCCACCTGTTCGATGTGGCTCGACTTGCCGGTGCCGTGGTAGCCCTGGATCATCACCCGGCGGTTGAAGGCGAAGCCGGCCAGGATCGCCATCGTCGTCTCGCGGTCGAAGCGATACGCGCTGTCGATCTCGGGCACGTGCTCGGTGCGCACGGAGTAGGCCGGCACCTGCATGTCGCTGTCGATCCGGAACGTCTCGCGCGCCGACACGCGCAGGTCGGGGAGGCCGAGTTGCGAGGTCGCAGGCATCGCCGGATCGCCGGCGGCGCCCGGACGCGCGTTGTTGCCAGTTGCTGCCAGAGTGGCGATCTCGTCCATGAAGTCTTCCCGTCAGTTCCTGCCGGCGAACCCAGCTCGCGCCTTGAAATCAGTCCGGTCCGCGCCCGGGATCGGACGCGGCCGACTTGCCCGCGTCGGTTCAACCCGTATCGGCGAGGCCAGTTTGCCGGGCGCCGAGAAGATGCGCCCGCAACGTGGTGTAGGCCACGTTGATCGTCTTGAACCTTTCCTCCGACGCACGGTCGCCGCCGTTGGCATCCGGGTGATGGCGCCGGGCCAGCACCTTGTAGCGGCCCTTGAGCTCGTCCATCGATATCGGCCACGACAGCCCCAGCGCCTCCAGCGGCTGCCGCAACGCCTCCGGGCGCGGATCGGTCGCCTTCTGCCGGTTCCTGCGTCCGCGCGCGGCGGCATTCAGCAGGCCCAACGGATCGAGGATGCGTTCCTCGGCGAACGCATGCGCCGCCTGTCCGCCGCCAAGATGGCCCAGTCGCCAGGATGGCCGGTTCCAGGACACGTCGGCGCGCAGGTGCGTCTCGATCTGCCCGGCGGTCATGCCCTTGTAGAAATCCCAGTGCGCGTTGTACTCGCGCACGTGCTCGAGGCAGAACCACCAGTATTCCTGGAGGTTGTCGCGCGAGCGCGGGGCGCGGTAGCCGGCCTGCTCGTCGCAGTTCGGCATGTCGCAGAGCCGGCCCGGTGCGTCCGGGTCGGGGTCGAAAGCCCGGTGTCGCGTGGTCCTGCGGTTCATCAAGGCGTTTATGTGCGAGTGGCGCCGTGGCATGCAAGAGCCAGCGGAGGCGCCCGGCAGGACGGAAAGGGGATGTCATGGCAGGACGGATGGACAGGCTGCGCGCGACGATGGAGCGGGGCTTCACGCCCGAGCGGCTGGAGATCGAGGACGAGAGCGCCAGGCATGCCGGTCATGCCGGGGTGCGCGAGGCGGGTGTGAGATCGGCGGGCGGCGAGACCCACTACGCGATGCTGGTGGTCAGCCCGGTGTTCGGCGGCCTGAGCCGGGTGCAGCGCTCGCGCCTGGTGCACGAGGCGCTGGCCGCGGAGTTCAGGGAGGGGCTCCATGCGCTGTCGCTCACCTTGCGCACGCCGGAGGAGGCCGCGCGGGCGTGACCCCCAGGCTGTCAGGATTCCCGGGGCGATCAGGGGGCGATCAGGGGGCGGGCGGAACGGCGGGCGCGCCCTGGCTGATCACGCGCGCCAGGCTCTCGGCCATCGAGGTCAGTATCAGGATGGTGGCGCCGCGGTCCCTGTTCATCTCGTAGATCCGGTTGATCTGCAGGATCTGCAGCGCGGTCGGACTGCGGTCGCAGGTGCGTGCGGCCTCCTCCAGCTCAATCGCCACCTGGCGCTCCGCCGAGGCCAGAGTCACCCGCGCCGCCTTCTCGCGCTCGGCCTGGGCCTGCCGGCTCATCGCGTCCTGCAGGTTGGGCGGCAGCGTCACGTCGCGGATCTCGACCGACTGCACGGTGATGCCCCAGCTCGCGGTCTTGCCGGCGATGGCGTCGCGCAGCCAGGTGTCGATGCGCCGGCGGTCTTCCAGCAGCACGCCGAGGTTGTTGGCGCCGATGACCTCGCGCAGGCTGGTCTGCGCCACCAGCGAGATCGCCGCGTTGTAGTCGACCAGCTCGGTGATGGCGCGGCGCGGGTCGTTCACCTGCCAGAACACGATGGCGTCGACATCGACCGGGCTGGTGTCGCGGGTGAGGGTCTTCTCGGTGGCGATCGGCGTGGTCTGGATGCGCAGGTCGACCGTGCCTGCGACGCTGTCGACGATCGGGATGATCCAGAAGAGGCCGGGGCCGCGCACGCCCTGGAGCTTGCCGGCCCGCAGCACGATGGCACGTTCCCACTCGCGCGCGATGCGCAGCGCCGAGGGCAGCAGCACGCCCGGCAGCAGCAGGGCGACGGCCAGGACCGGCTGCCGCAGCAGGACGAAGCACGACACCGCCGCTGCCACCAACAGGGCGGCCAGGATGGTCGCGATCGGGTTCGGCAGACTGGTCATGCGAGACTGGTCATGCGCGGCTGGTCATAAGTGATTGCTCACGCGCGGCGGCCGTTCGCGTCGCACCGCCCCGGCCCGACACGGGGGCGCGACCGGCCGCGGACCTGGCCGTTCAGCTGCCGTTGAAGCCGAGGAAGCCGATCTCGGGTTTCGCGACGCCACCGTCGTCGTGGCGTTGCCGCGTGTAGGAAGCCTCCTCAAGCGGGTGGCCGCCGCGTGCGCTGCGGGCGTCGATCGCCACGTGCCCGGGCTTGTCGTTGCGGCTGCTGGTGGTGTCGCTGGCAACCTGCGTGCCGCTCCCGGAGCCCTCGTTGTTGCGCATCGACAGCAGCAGGAAGGTGATGTCGTTACGGTTCAGGTCGATCGAGCTCTCAATCGGCTTCTCGCCGAGCACGTTGGTACCGGCGAGGTCGGCGCCGCGGGACAGAGCATCCTTGGCAGCCGTGAGGTCACCGCGATTGATCGCATCGAACAGCGCCGCGGTCGGGTTCATGTCCAGCGACGCGTGGCCGGTCGGTGCGGCCGGATCGTTCGAGACCGCGCCGGGCAGCGCAGGGGGGGGAGCGCTCGCCGCCGCCGCCGTCTTGGCCTCGTCATCGGCGGCACCGCCGCCGCCGCCGCCACGGCCGCCACCTCCTCCGAGGCTCATCTGGGCGTGCGCCGCGTGCATCGGCAGGAGACACGGCAGGGATGCGAGGGACAGGAGCAGGAGCGGCAGGCGAAGCGAAATCATCAGTCGGTTCCGGCCATTCGTCGGTTTCGTGGATCAGCTGCCGCTTCCGGGCGACGTGCAGCACTCATAAGACAGCGATACCCGCATTACGACCAAAATCGATTGCCCGGCGACCTCTTCCTGCCGGCGATCCCGTGGGTGATACTGCGACACCGTCCATCGTGGCGGAGCCCGGCCGGAGCCGGGCGCACGCCGGATCTCGGATCATGAAGCAGTTGCCCTTCCCTCCCGGCCTGGGACGCCGTCGTCGGCGAGCGGCGGTGCAGGCGCGGGCGAACCCTTGACGTCGACAAGGCCGGCCGCCGGCCTGCCGGACGTGCGGTTCGGTGCGGCGTGGCTGCGCGCCCGGCTGTCGGGCCTGCCGCCCGCGAACGGGCCCGACGCCGGCGCAGCGAGCGCGCAACGGGACGCGGCGGTGCTGGTGGCGATCGTGGCGGCATCCGCGGCGACCGGCACGACGTCCTGCATCGCGCCGATGGTGCTGCTGACGCGGCGCTCCGCCCTGCTGCGCACGCATTCCGGCCAGGTCAGCTTTCCCGGCGGCCGTCCGGACCCTTCCGACCGCGACCTTGCCGCCACCGCGTTGCGCGAGGCGCAGGAAGAGATCGGGCTCGATCCGTCGCAGGTCACCCTGCTCGGCCGCCTGCCGCGGCAGGACACCCGCACCAGCAACTTCCTGATCACGCCGTTCGTGGGACTGCTGGCACCCGAGGCGCGCTGGGCGGCGGCACCCGATGAGGTCGATGCCATCTTCGGCCTGGACCTGGAGGTGCTGATGGACCCGGAGGCGCCGCGCCTGATCGAGGACGGCCTGCGTCGCGGCGCCTGGTCATGGCCGCATCCGGATCATGATATATGGGGCGCGACCGCGGCCATCCTGGTCAGGCTGGCACATCTGCTGCGCGGCGGTTGAGGCCGTGCCGGCGCGCAGCCAGGGCCATCGTGGGGGGCCGGGGTCATCAACGGGAAGGACGGCCATGCAGGGTGACGCGATACGCGCGGGTTTTTCGGAGGCGATGTCCGCGATGTATCGCAGCGAGGTGCCGCAGTACGGCACGCTGCTGGAACTGGTCGCCGCGATCAACCGGCGCGCGCTGCGCCAGGACCCTTCGCTGCTGGCCGCCGGCGGCGGTGCCGGCCTCGGTGAGCGCGGCCGGCTCAATGCCGAGCGGCACGGGGCGATCCGCGTCGGCACCGCGGGGGAGCTGCGCCTGCTGCGCCGGCTGTTCGCCGTGATGGGCATGGTTCCGGTCGGCTATTACGACCTGTCGGCGGTCGGCGTTCCGGTCCATTCCACGGCGTTCCGCGCCATCGCGCCGGGGTCGATGCGGCGCAGTCCGTTCCGGCTGTTCACGTCCCTGCTGCGACTCGACCTGATCGAGGACGCGGCGCTGCGCGCGCAGGCTTCGGCGATCCTGCAGCGCCGGCAGATCGTCGGTGCGCGCGCGCTCGCCCTGATCGAGACCTTCGAGGCCGAGGGCGAGCTCGACGCCGCCCAGGCGCAGGCGTTCATCCACGAGGCGCTGCACACCTTCCGCTGGCATGATGAGGCCACCGTGGATGCGTCCACGTATGCGTCGCTGCGCGCGGCGCATCCGCTCCTGGCCGATGTCGTGTGCTTCAAGGGCCCGCACATCAACCACCTGACGCCACGGGTGCTGGACATCGACGCGGCGCAGGCGGCGATGCAGGCGCACGGGCTGGAGGCGAAGGCGAGGATCGAGGGACCGCCGCGCCGGCGCTGCCCGATCCTGCTGCGCCAGACCAGCTTCAAGGCGTTGTCCGAGCCGGTCCGCTTCGAGGGCGAGCCGGGCGTGCATGCCGCCCGCTTTGGCGAGATCGAGCAGCGCGGCGCGGCACTGACCGAGGCCGGCCGCGCGCTCTACGACCGGCTGCTGGCGCAGGAACTCGCGGACCACGATGCCGGCGCGTTCGCGGCGTTCCCCGACGACCACGAGACGCTGCGCCGCGACGGCCTCGCCTTCTACCGATACGTGCCGGTCGCGGACGTGCCGCTTGGGGCGCAGAGCCTGGAGGAGGCGATACGCGCCGGCTCGGTGCGCGCCGAGCCGATCCTGTACGAGGACTTCCTGCCGGTCAGCGCCGCCGGGATCTTCCGCTCCAACCTCGCCGGCGGTCCCGGCGAGACGCGTCCGGCCTCGCCTCGGCGGGGCGTGCTCGAGGAGGCGCTCGGCTGCGACGTCCTCGACCCGTTCGCGCTGTACGAGGCCGAGAGCGTCTCGTCGGCAGCGGCGATCACGCTCTGACGTTCCGGCTCCGGCGGACGCGGACCGACGAGATCGCCGTTGCGGTGCATCCCGGACCTGCCGTGGGCGTAAGGACCGGCACGCAACCGGAGCTTCCAGCATGACCAGCGACCCGCGCACGGCCGAACCGCAGTCCTTTCCCGGCGACCAGCAGCAGCCCGCGCCGGGCCTGACCTCGAAGATGTCGCCGGCGCCGGACCACGGCGAGGAGAGCTATGTCGGCAAGGGGCTGCTGACCGGCCGCGTGGCCCTGATCACCGGCGGCGACTCCGGCATCGGCCGGGCGGTCGCCATCGCCTTCGCGCGCGAGGGCGCCGACGTGGCCATCTCCTACCTGCCGGAGGAGCAGTCGGACGCGGACGACACCGCCGGCTGGATCACCAGGGCCGGCCGCCGTGCCGTCCTGCTGCCCGGCGACATCCAGGACGAGGCGCATTGCCACGAGATGGTGGCCCGGACGGTGGCGCAGCTCGGCGGGCTCGACATCCTGGTCAACAACGCCGCGGCCCAGGTGGTGAACAAGGAGCTGGGCGACATCACCGCCGAGCAGCTCGACCGGTCGTTTCGCACCAACGTGTTCGCGATGTACTATCTGTGCCAGGCCGCGGTGCCGCACATGAAGCCGGGCGCCTCGATCGTGAACAGCACCAGCGTGCAGGCCAAGACCGCGAACAAGACGATGCTGGTCTATGCCGCGACCAAGGGCGCGATCGCCAGCTTCACGATCGGCCTGTCCAACCTGCTCGCGCCGCAGGGCATACGGGTGAACTGCGTGGCGCCCGGTCCGATCTGGACGCCGATCCAGCCGATCGCGAAGGAGCCGGAGCAGATCGAGAAGCTCGGTTCCGACATGCCGCTGGGCCGCGCCGGCCAGCCGGCGGAGCTGGCGGCGGTCTACGTGCTGCTGGCATCGGACCAGGGCAGCTACATGAGCGGCGCGCTGGTGCCGGTGACCGGCGGCGTGCCGATGCTGTGAGCCGCGGGCGGTCTGCGAGGATGTCCGACATCTCGACGCCACGACGCAACCTGCTGCTTCCCGCACTTGCCGGAACAGTGCACGCGGGCGAACTGGACCCCGCGCGGAGGATGGTCACGCCGCCCGACCGGATCGCCTGGGAAGCCCGTCCGAACAGCTTCATCCGCCGCGTGTCGCACACGCCGCACCATGGCGGCGTGGGAACATCCGGCCGCGAACCAGCCGTGATCGCGATCTGCGGCATCGGCCCGGCCGGCATGCGCACCATCGACCCGCACCGGCCTGGCCGGCGGAAGGTCTAGCGAGGATGGGCTAGAGCATGGTCACCTTGACCATGCTCTGCTTGACTGAGGAAAGAGCAGCTTTATCAGCTGACTGGGATCGCGAAGCGGTTCCAGTCAGACTGATGCTGCTCTAGATGTCGAACTTCACGCCCTGCGCCAGCGGCACCGAGAGGCCGTAGTTGATCGCGCTGGTGACCCGCCGCATGTAGGCCTTCCAGGCGTCCGAGCCGGACTCGCGGCCGCCGCCGGTCTCCTTCTCGCCACCGAACGCGCCGCCGATCTCGGCACCCGACGGACCCATGTTGACGTTGGCGATGCCGCAGTCCGAGCCGATCGCGGACAGGAACAGCTCGCTCTCGCGCAGGTCGCGGGTGAAGATCGAGGACGACAGCCCCTGCGGCACGCCGTTCTGCAGCGCCAGCGCCTCCTCGAAAGCCGCATACCTCATCACGTAGAGGATCGGCGCGAACGTCTCCTCGACCACCGGCCCCTGCTGCCGCGGCATCAGCACCAGCGCCGGCCGCACGTAGCAGCCCTCGCCGCCACCGTCCGGGGTCACCCGCTCGCCGCCGGACACGATGCCGCCGGCCTCGTGCGCCCGGACCAGGGCCGCCTGCATGCCGTCGAACGCGGCCTCGTCGATCAGCGGGCCGACCAGATGGTCGCCGAGCAGCGGGTTGCCGACCGAGACGGCGGTGAACACCGAGCGCAGCTTGGCGGTGAACGCCCCGTGGATGCTCTCGTGGACGATCAGCCGGCGCAGGCTCGTGCAGCGCTGCCCGGCGGTGCCCATCGCGGCGAAGGCGACGGCGCGCAGGGCCAATTCCTGGTCCGCCGACGGGCAGACGATCGAGGCGTTGTTGCCACCCAGTTCCAGGATCGCGCGGCCGAAGCGCTCGGCGACCTGGCGTCCGACGATGCGGCCCATCGCGGTCGAGCCGGTGGCGGAGACCACCGGGACCCGTCGGTCGCCGACCAGCGCCGCACCGGCCTCGCGTCCGCCGAGCAGCAGGCCGCAGAGCCCGGCGGGCGCATCGCCGAAGCGTCGTGCCGCGCGCTTGAACAGCGCGATGGTGGCCAGCGCCACCAGCGGGGTCTTCTCCGAGGGCTTCCAGACCACCGCGTCGCCGCAGACCAGGGCCAGCGCCGCGTTCCAGGCCCAGACCGCGATCGGGAAGTTGAAGGCGGAGATCACGCCGACCACGCCGACCGGGTGCCACTGCTCCATCATGCGGTGCTCGGGCCGCTCGCTGGTGATGGTCAGGCCATAGAGCTGGCGCGATAGGCCGACCGCGAAGTCGCAGATGTCGATCATCTCCTGCACCTCGCCGGCGCCCTCGGAGGGGACCTTGCCCGCCTCGATGCTGACCAGGCGGCCGAGTGCCGGTTTGGCGGCGCGCAGCTCCTCGCCGAACAGCCGCACCAGCTCGCCACGGCGCGGCGCCGGCACCTGCCTCCATTGACGGAAGGCGGCCTCCGCCATGCCGATGACGGCGGCGCAGTCCTCTGGACCGGCGTGATAGATGCGTCCGATGACCTCGGCGGTCAGCGGCGAACGCTGCGCGTGCGCGCCGATGGCGAAGCGCTCCTGGCCGACGTCCAGCGCGGCCAGGAGCGCGGCGGTCTCACGGGGGAGGTCGAGTTCGGCGTCCATGTCGTCTTCCTGGGTCATGCGGAGACGAATAGGCGCTGCGGCGGCGCGGAGGAAGCCGTCCCCGCATCGGAGGGCGCCCGGCGCCCGGCGGCGGGGGTCAGTCGATCGGCGGCAGCCCGCGGACCTCGCGCGCCAAGGTGGAGTGGCGCATCCCGTAGCCGACATAGGTGATGGCGCCGAGGACGGCGTAGCTCAGCAGCAGCAGGGCGGGGACCGGGTTGCCCTCGAACAGGGCGGAGGTCAGGTCGATCAGCAGCGGGGCGGCCATGATCACGCAGAACAGGATGCCGAACGCCGGCGTGATGCCGATCCAGAAGCCGCGGATGCGGATGCCGCCGAGTGGCACGCGGAACGGCGCGATCAGGTCCGGCCGCGCGTTGCGCTGCCAGATCACGGTGAAGCTGACGATGCCGAAGGCGATCGTGGTGCCGAGGCTGACCAGGTCGCTGATGATGTCGATCGGCAGGGTCGCCGCCGCGGTGGCGGTGCCGACGCCGACCAGGATGGTGCCGAGCCAGGGGGTGCGGAAGCGTGGGTGCAGCCGGTGGAACACCTTCGGCAGCAGCCCGTCGCGCGACATCGTGTAGAAGATGCGGGACTGGCCGTAGAGCAGCACCAGCATCACCGAGCACAGGCCGGTGACCGCGCCGATCTTGATCAGCAGGGCGAGCCAGGGCTCGTGCATGGCGTCGACGGCGATGGCCAGCGGGTCGGGCACGCCGAGCTTCTGGTACGGCACGATCCCGGTGAGCACGGCGGCGACCAGGATATAGGTGACCGTGCAGATCCCCAGCGAGGTCAGGATGCCGATCGGCACGTCGCGCTTCGGGTTGCGCGCTTCCGCCGCCGCGCAGGACACCGCCTCGAAGCCGACATAGGCGAAGAAGATCACCGAGGCGGCGCGAAAGATGCCCGGCACCCCGAAATGGAAGCCGCCGGTGTTGGCCGGGACGAACGGCGTCCAGTTCGACGGATGCACCGCGCCGATGCCGAAGGCGACGAACACCACCAGCACCGACACCTTGATCACCACGATGATGCTGTTGACGGTCGCGGACTCCGTCACGCCGAGCACCAGGATGCCGGTCACCAGCAGGCTCGCGAACGCCGCCACCAGGTCGAGCCCGCCGCTCCATATTAGGCTGGTGGCGCCAGCCACCGTCTGCCGGGTCTCGATCAGGGGCGTGTGCAGCAGGGCAGGGACGTGGATGCCGAAATCGGCGAGCAGGCTGGTGGCGTAGCCGGAGAAGCCGGCCGCCACCGCCGCGGTCGAGATGCCGTATTCCAGCAGCAGCAGCCAGCCGGTGATCCAGGCGAACACCTCGCCGACCGCGACGTAGGCGTAGGTGTAGGCGGAGCCGCTGACCGGCATCACCGAGGCGAGTTCCCCGTAGGAGAGCGCGGTGAAGGCGCAGGCCAGGCCCGCCAGCAGGAACGACAGCAGCACCGCCGGCCCGGCATAGTGCGCCGCGGCGCTCCCGGTCATCACGTAGATGCCGGCGCCGATCGTCGAGCCGACGCCGAGCATGGTCAGGTTGAGCGGGCCGAGCGTCTTCTTCAGCCCGTGCGAGGCAATCTCGGCCTCGATGTGCGCCACCGGCTTGCGCAGCATCAGCCGGCCGCGCCGCCCCGCGGCCGATCGTGCCGCCGGAGTCGCTTCGGTGCCGGATTGAAGCCTCTGCATGCGTCCCATGCGCCTACGGTATGGACATTGCCGACCTACGCGGCAAGTGGAAGCGAGTGCCGGCAGATCGCGGGATGGTCGCGGTCGGGCAAAGCTGCTCTGCTTGTCTCCCATGGACCCCACCGGGAGCATCTCATGAGCGGCCTGCCGCCCCGGCTCCCCGACCGGGCGCCGCTGGCCATCGTCACGATGGTCTACAACGAGGCGGTGTTCCTGCCGCTCTGGCTGCGGCACTACGTCGTACAGGCCGAGCCGCGGCACTGCTACGTCATCGATCACGGCTCGAATGACGGCAGCACCGAACGCGCCCGCCTGCCGGGCGGCCTGAACGTCGTGCGTATCCCGCGCTCGCCGCAGGACGACAGCCGGCGCTGCCAGTTCATCTCCCGGTTCGGCGCCGGACTGCTGGTCTGGTACGAGAGCGTGATCTACGTCGATGTCGACGAGATCCTGATCGCCGATCCCGCGCTGCACGCCTCGCTGGCGGACTATGCCGCGTGCCTCGATGCGGACGCGGTCATCTCCGCGATCGGGCTGGACGTGGTCCATTGTCCCGACGACGAGCCGGTGCTCGACTGGAGCCGCCCGATCGGCAGGCAGCGGCGGTGGCTGCGTTTCAGCTCGGCGATGTGTAAGCCGGTGCTGATCCGCCGTTCGGTATGCTGGGCGCCCGGGTTCCACAATATCGATGCGCCGCCGCGCTTCGACGAGCTGTTCCTGTTCCACCTGCGCTACGTCGATCTGCAGGCTGGCCTCGCGAGGCTGGCCCGCACACGGGCGCAGGCCTGGGGATCGCCGCAGGCCGGCTCGCATCAGCGCATGGCCGACACTGCCTGGCGCGACATGCTGCTCGGCATGGCGAGCCTGCCGCGGCTGACGCACGGCACGCTCGGGCTGGACGACGAGCTCCTGCATGGCTGGCTCGCGCGCGTGATGCAGAGCGCATCGTCGCGTCAGACGGAGCTCTACCGGATCGACCTGCACCTGAGCGGCGATACGCTATGGTGTCTGCCGGAACGCTTCGCCGGCTGCTTCTGAGGTCACGGTCCGGTGGCGGCAACTGCGTCCCGGCCGGTTCGTTGCCGGACAGTCATCCTTGGGAGGAGCCGGAAATGGGAGACAGGACGATGCTTGCCGGGCCGCGGCCGGGAACGAGGCTGTGCCGCCTGATCGGCGTCACGCCGCTGTTGGCACTCCTGTCGGCGGCGCCCGCGTTCGCGCAGCCGACGGCGCCGGGACCGGCCGCCGCCCAAGGGGATGCCCAGGGGGACGCCCAGGGGGGCGGGACGGGCGGCGTGGTGCGTCCACCCGCACAGGTCGATCCCGGCATGGTCCGGCCGACGCCGAGCCTGCCTGCCCAGAGTACGCCGGTGATCCATCCGCGCCGGCTTCACAAGAGCAGGCACGGGGTCCAGGTGGTACCGAAGTAGGACCGCGCCGGACCAGGACCGGGCCCTCGGACGCTAGAGCAGCGTCAGTCTGACTGGAATCGCTTCGCGATCCCAGGCAGCTGATAAAGCTGCTCTTTCCTCAGTCAAGCAGAGCATGATCGAAGTGATCATGCTCTAGGACTTGTGCTTCGGCGCCTTGCCCTTGGCCGGCGCGTTCGCCGCCTTCTCCTTCAGGCTCGGCTTGGCCGGCAGCGTCTCCGGGCGCTTGTCCGCGGTCTTCGCGGCGGCTTCAGCGGATGGCGGTTCCGGGGCCACCGTCCTGGAACGAGCCGTGCGCCCCGCCCTAGGCGTCGGGAGCACTTCGCCCTGATCGGACAGGCGATCGGGGAACTCGCCCAGGTTCTCCTGCAGGAAGGCTTCCTCGACGGGTTGCGACCGGGAAGGATCGTCGCCCGCGGTCTCCGGGTTCGGCAACTGCCCGAAGCCGGCGCTCTCCTCCATGCCGACCAGCTCGCGGGCGCGCTCCCAGAACTCGTCGTGACGGCCATGCGGCCGACCCTGGTCGTTCCACAGGTGATAGGCGCGGTCGCGGATGCGGTGCTCCCGCTTGGGATCGTCTTCGAGAGGATTGCTGCTCACCGACACATTCTCCAGTTCCTGTAGTCGAAGCGCCCGACAAGGCCGGGCGGTTGCACTCCCGTTCACGACATCGAGAAAGGCGTCAAGGCCTTTCAGGTCCGGCGATCGTCTCCATCTGAGACATCATCGGAGCGAGGAGGACGTTGTGGCGCAGGCAGTTCTGGGTGGCGGGTGCTTCTGGTGCCTTGAGGCGGTCTACAAGGATCTCAACGGGGTGACGGACGTGCTGTCCGGCTATGCCGGCGGCCATGTCGAGCGGCCCAGCTACGAGCGGGTCTGCATGGGCACCACCGGGCACGCCGAAGTGGTGCGGGTGACCTACGATCCGCTGGTGCTAGCGTACACCGACCTGCTTCGGGTCTTCTTCACCATCCACGACCCGACGACGCTGAACCGCCAGGGCGCGGACGCCGGGACGCAGTATCGTTCGGTGATCTTCGTGGCCGACGACGAGGAGCGGCGCGCGGCCGAGGCAGTCCAGGCCGAGATCGAGGCGGCCACGATCTGGGATGGCGAGATCGTCACCGAGATTACCGACCTGCCGACCTTCTACCCGGCCGAGGCCGAGCATCACGACTATTTCGCCGAGCATCCCGGCGCCGGCTACTGCCGCGCGATCATCGCACCCAAGGTGTCCAAGTTCCGCAAGCAGTTCGCCAGCAGGCTGAAGCAGGGCGCTGCCTAGGGGGGCCTCGTTCCGGCCGGAGCATCTCGCGCAAGCTGTCGCAGCGATTCTAACTGAGCCATGGCTGACGGCTCACATTGCGATTTGGTCTGCGATTTCGGGAGGCGGTTTTGAGGTGATGAGGGTCTGCATGAGGGTATTCCAGTTGGGGAAGAC
>JAABUX010002790.1_pt1 | contig 24131 bp, 22 predicted proteins | sample 5561851 | NCBI WGS metagenome assembly JAABUX01 (sample SAMN10711883, study PRJNA513361) | rock metagenome | isolation source: Antarctica rocks | place: Antarctica: Victoria Land, Richard Nunatak red sandstone | collected 2016-01-03 | reverse complement strand
CCGCTCCGTCCAGACCCTCAACACCCTTACCTATATCGTCATCAACGTCCGAGCGCTACAGCGCCTTGCTGAAGCTGCGGCGTCCGCGCCTCCCTTGTCCGCCGTGTTATGTTAAAGCCGACCCTCATGAGGCTTATCGAAAGCATAAATCGTCAGTTCATCATCGAGATCGTCGATGCCGTCCAGAATCCCAATAAGCATCCCATCCTCTATAATGCTGGTAGCTAACGACTAACGACTAACGACTAACGACTAACGACTAACGACTAACGACTAACGACTAACGACTAACGACTAACAGGCGCTATCACATCTTAGCGGAATCGGCATAGCGTAGTGCCTTTTTCTTCCCAGTGCTGGAACGGTGATGCTCGATGACAAGCAGTGACCGGCAGACGACGGCTAGCGATGGCCTTGAATCGGACGATAACCTGCGGCGCCTGACGGGGCTGACGCTGGAGCAAGCGCGCTTGCTTCCCGAGCGGTCCGCCGCGGAGGTCGCCGCTTTGATAGCGCGCCGCGTCGGCCTTGACCCCGCTCTCCAGCTGCTCGATACATTGCGCGCCGGGGGAGAGCGGCTGACGCTGGCCGCGGCGCAGGTCGAGCTATTGATAGACGCCGGGCGCTACGGCGAGGCCGTCGCGGTGGCGCGGACCTGTCTGGAGCGCCGCGAATCGCTCTCCGTGCGCGGGCATCTGGTGCGCGCCCTGCTTAACCAGGGAGCAATCGACGAGGCCGCGGACATCGTGGCGATGCTGCTCGACGCGGAGCCGGAGCGCGTCACCTCGTTGCAGTCCGCCGGCCTCGTCGCTCTCAAGCAGCGCGACCTCGCCGCCGCGACGGCGCGCTTCGAGCGGCTATTGGAACTGCACCCCGATAGCCCCACGGGCCTGCGCGGCCTGGCTCGCGTCGCGCAGGCTGAAGGCGACGCCGATAGAGCGCTGCGGCTGGCCTTGCAGGCGATGGACCATTACGGTGATCAGCGCGTCCCGGTCGATCTTGCGCGCGAGGTCGCGCGCTATGCCGGTCACATCGCCGACCCCACGCGCGCCGCGGCGGCGCAACAGCGCGCCGAACGGGTCCAGGTCATGCACGAGGCGGCGCTGGCCGAACGGGAGACCAGCTTGCCGGACAGGCTGGCCGAGTGGTTGGCGGCTAGCGCGCCGCGCCGCGCCTCCAGCGACGAGCACGAGCGGCCCGAACGGCCCGAGCGACGTGAGCGGCATGGGACCGCGCGGCGCGAGGCCGATGTGCTGCCGCCCATCGAGGAGGCGTCCGCGCTGCCCGCGGCTCCTCCGCCTGACCCCGCCGAGCACGAGCGGTTGGTCGCGGCGTTGCGCGAGGCCTTCGGCTACGACAGTTTCAGACCGGGGCAGGAGGAGACCGTCGCGGCGGTGCTGGCCGGGTACGACACACTGGCTGTGATGCCCACGGGCGCCGGCAAGTCGTTGTGCTATCAACTGCCCGCCTTCCTGCGCGAGGGCGTCACCCTGGTCATCTCGCCGCTGATCGCGCTGATGAAGGACCAGGTCGAGTCGCTGCCGCCGGCGCTGCTGGCCCAGACGACGCTGGTCAACAGCACCCTGGAGAGCAAAGAGCTGGGCCTGCGGTTGGGCGAGATCGCGGCGGGACGCTACCGCCTGGTCTATGCCGCGCCGGAGCGCCTGCGCCAGCGGCCTTTCGTGCACGCGCTGGCGCGGGCTGGCGTGCGGCAGGTAGTGATCGACGAGGCGCACTGTCTGAGCATGTGGGGCCACGATTTCCGGCCCGACTACCTGTTCGTGCGTCGGGTGCTGCGCGATCTGGGCGAGCCACGGGTGCTAGCCATGACCGCCACGGCGACGCCGGCGATGATGACCGAGATCGCGGCCAGCCTGGACCGCGCGCTGTGCGTGGTCAACACCGGCGTGCTGCGCGACAACCTGTTCCTGATCGCCCAGGCGGCGGACACCGAGGAGCACAAGCTGCGCCTGCTGCTGCCGTTCGTGCAGCGCCAGCAGCGCCACGGGTCGGGCATCGTCTATGTCAACAGCCGCGACCACGCCGAGAAATTGGAGACGACCTTGCGCCGGGCCGGGGTCGATGCGCGGGCCTACCACGCTGGCATGCCTCTCACTGCGCGCGACGCCCTACAGAACCACTTCATGAACGGTGAGGTGCGCGTGATGGTAGCCACGGTGGCCTTCGGCATGGGTGTGGACAAGGCCGACATCCGCTTCATCGCCCACTACAATCCGCCGCGCTCGCTCGAAGCCTACTCGCAGGAGTCCGGACGCGCCGGCCGCGACGGCAAGCCGGCCGTGTGCCTGCTGCTGCATACGCGCGGCGACCGCGCCAACCTCAAGAAGTGGAGCCGCGAGCAGGCGGTGGACAAGGACGGTCTGCGCGCGGTGTACCGCTCCTTGCGCGGCCTGCTCGGGCACGGCGGCAACGGCAGCGGTATCGACGGGACGGGTCTGGTCGACGCCGTGGAGTTGCGCGACCGGCTGAGCTACGAGGGGCAGTCCGAGGTCGATCTGCGCGTGGCCATCAGCATCCTGGAGAACGCCGGCCTGCTGCGCCGCGGGCCGGATGTGCCGCGCGGGGCGACCATCACTCTATTGGGCGACCCCACGCCCCGCCCAGGCCTCGGCCACGATCCCGACCTCGGTCCGCACCCTGATCCCGGCCCCGGCCCCGGCCCCGGCCCCGGCCCCGGCCCCGGCCCCGGCCCCGGCCCCGGCCCCGGCCCCGGTCCCGGTCCCGGCCCCGGCCCCGGATTTGGCCCCACCGGCGCTGGTCCCCTTGAGCCCGGCTCAACGGAGACGGCCGCTCCTGGCGACGGCGTGTTGTGGGACCGTTTCGTCCAACGCGCGCGCCTGGACCCCCATGCCGTGGCCGGCAGCGGTGGTGGTAGTGGTGGGGGGCCGGCGCGGCCCGGCGCCTCGGCGCCAATCGATCTGGTCGTGGTGGCCCGCGAGTTGGGCATGGACGCCGTCGCGCTGGAGGACCAGCTCCTCACATGGCAGGACGAGCGGCGGCTGGTCTACCGGCCCGTCGGCCGCGATATGCTGATCGAGCTGCTGCCGCCGCCAGCGGATACGGCTGGGCGCATGGATGCGATCCTCGACGGCATGGCCGAGCGCAACGAGCGGCGGCTGCGCGTGCTGTCCGCCTACCTGGACACGGGCCACTGCCGCCACGCCTTTATCGCGCGCCACTTCGGACACGACGAGCCGGAGGGCTGCGGCCGTTGCAACGTGTGCCGGCCCCTCACATTGGAGGAGTGGCGCCCGGCGGAGGGCGAGCACATCGACGACCCGGCCGAGGCGGTGCGCCGCCTGGTGGCGCGCTGCCCGCTCGACTACGGACGCAGCGGCGTCGTCGAGGTCCTCAAGGGCGCGGTGACGCGACGCATGCACGCCGACCGCGCGGGCAGCCTCTTCGGCTCGTTGGCTCACCTCTCCAAGGGCGCCATCACGCGGGTCGTCGACGATCTCCTGGCCAAGGGCGAGTTGGTCACCGAGATGCGCGACGACTTCGCGGTGCTGCGGAGTAGGTAGTTGCCAGTTGCCAGTCGCCAGTCGCCAGTTGCCAGTTGCCAGTTGCCAGTTTGCGGTAGGCGGTAGGCGGTAGGCCAGCAACGCGATACACTCCTAACTGATGACCGTTCGCTAATGGCTAACGGCTAACGGCTAATGGCTAATGGCTAACAACTGGGAACTATCGTGAACATCATCATCGTGGGCTGCGGGCGCGTCGGGGCGCTGCTGGCGCGCAACCTGGATGCGAAGGGGCACCACGTCACCGTGGTGGACCAGGAGCAAACGGCGCTCAACCGCTTGCCGCCGGACTTCCATGGACAGACGCTGCTCGGGCCGGGCGCCGACATCGACGTGCAGCGGCGCGCGGGCGTCGAGAGGGCAGACGTTTTCGTGGCCTGTACCCCCGGCGACAACCGCAATATCGCCGCCAGCCAGATCGCGCGCGAGATCTTCCATGTCCCCAAAGTAGTGGCCCGTATCAACGACCCTCTGCGCGTCGAAGTCTTCCGCGAACTGGGCCTTGAAACGGTCTGCCCCACTCTCCTCGGCGCCGAACTCGTCCGCGACGCCCTCCTGAAGAAGTGATGAATGGGTAGTGGGTAGTGACGAGTGAGGTGGGACAAGTGGCCAGTAGTCACCTGAGTTTTGTGCAAACGAGCGAACGGCCGCGCCAAGGCGCCGACTCATCAAGCGGGCGGCTCCGCGAGGGCGAGTAACTGTCGGTCGAGTGCGATCAGATAGTCGCGCCCGTAGGCGCGGTTCTCCAGCGTGACGGTCAGGTTCTCGGGCAGGTCCTGGGCGATCTCGCGGCTGCACGCGCCCGCGGCCAGCGCAATAGCGGCGACCGTGTCGACATCGCCAGTAAAGTCGACGCACATCTTGAGCAGTTGGCGCATGCCATCGCAGCGCATCAGCGCCGTCACGGCGGCACGCGCGCTCATCAGGCCCTTGGACCCGACCTTGCCATGCCAGGGCCGCGCCCACTCACCGGGGACGTGCTGGGCCAGAAATTCCCCCAACCGGGCCTTTGGACCCAGCCTGTAGAGCAGATAGTGTTGGGCTACTCCACGCTGTCTACTTGGTCCTCGACCTGCTGGTCAGCGACATCAGTTTGATGGAAAGCTCGTTCGGCCATCGCTTCCTGGAGCCGTAGCGTTGCCTCGATAAGCGGCAATACGCGTATATCTTTGTGTCGTGCTGAAGCCCGCTTGTTCTCTATGAGTCCCGTCAGGCTTAAGATCTTAATACGCATGTCATGGAAGTCAATTTCTGTCGCACGCTTCCTTACCTCATCGTAGCCACCAATCCCTGAGATGCGGGTAAGCAGATCAAGCGGGCCTATGTCTGCTGTGTAAATTGCGGAGTTTCATTCGTGGGGGCGTCCCGCAGGGACATGACAATCTGTCATCAGGGTTAGCGACTCAATGTTCCACGGAGAACGGACATCGAACTGGAAGGGAAGTGCTTGCGCCTCGGCGTCCGTCAGGTTCTCAACACGCATGCGAGGATTAAACGGCGCGATAGCTCGTATCAGACGTTCTATGTTGTCGCGGTCGCGTTTGTAGCACAAGTCGATGTCGTTCGTGTTGTACGAGATTCCGTGTGCGATCATCGCAACACCGCCGATGAGGATAACTTCGGCGCTTTCCTCGTTGAGAGCTTGAAAGAGGCGCCGTGGATTCACCGTGCCACACCATCACCGATCCCGTCATTCGAAGCGATGGTCACCGCTCCGATACCACGCTGATGATCATGTCGGCGTGTTCGCGCTCCGGCCACGGCACGCTGTAACTCCTCGGTAAAGGAGTGGAACGCGATCCAATCCTCCACGCGCTCCGTGGGCGATTTCCCTAGCAAAGCGCTCGACAGGCTCAAATCGACGCCCCAGTCCGCTAGCTCACGCAAGCGCACCCTACGTTGTTCCGGTGTGAGCGGCTCCGCCGAGCCCAGTATGCGTCGCCCATTCGTACCAGCTTGTGCGTCCATATCCTGACTCCTGACGTTCCTTACGATAAGTTGAGTTCTTTAGCCAAGTCAGATCAGGTCCAGAAGACTGTCTCGAAAGACTTGAAAGCTTTTGGACCGGTTGTGCCGGGGGTCCATGTGTTCAGAGATTGCGCGCGCGGCTTCTACTTTTGGCAGACCAGTACTATAGTATCCCGCTTTCTGGAGTACCCTCTCCAGAGCCTCCCATGTACCACCTTTAATTGCGTCAGGATCACGGTATCTTGTCTGGCTTGCCAAATGCGGCGAGACTCCCGGATAGGCCTTGACAATCGCTGCAACATCTCCGAGGAACCAGGCTTCGAGTTCCTCGATCAACAAGCGATTCATCACCTCATAATCGCTCGTTGCCCCAGAAACGGATCTTGTGAGCAGGTTGGCTTGTTGCGCTGCTACCTCCAGCTTCTTCTTGAGCGCTGTACAATCCTCACGATCCTCATCGATCATGACCACGATGCGCCAATCGCGTGACAACCAACTCCGGTATCCCTTTAGACGGTTAGGCAGTTGGGAGAGCAGATCGAGTTTGCCCTGGAACACACGAATATCGTACGACAGAGCACCACTTGTTATCTTGGGTACGAGACCGCGAAGCGCGGCCTCAGCCGAAGGCTCCTCCACGAGAAACTCGATATGCGCAACCTGGGGAGTAGTCATGACCGGAGGGAAAGAGCCTTTGGACGCCCTTCATCAATAAGTGGATCACCGGCTCCAAAGTAGCCTTCCATCCAGAGTTGGCCGAGTTGCGCGCCGTGCTCGACGAACTCGGCAATCCCCCTCATAGTCGCGACGCTTTGCGCCTGTGTGTAGCCGTGTTCGTCCCTGTACAGTACCCATACCTCCTTCGATCTGAGGCCGTTGACGAAGAATGGTGAGTGTGTTGTGATCATGAGCTGTGTCCTCGTGGCCGCCGAGCGGCACTCCTCGGCCAACCCCAGCAATAGTCGCGGGTGGAGTTGATTTTCGGGCTCCTCGATGCCGATCAACTGGGGCGGATTCGGATCATAAAGAACTGCTAGATACGCCAATAGCTTAAGCGTCCCATCGGAGGCGAATCTAGCTAGTATTGGCTGAACGAATGGCGCATCTTTAATCTGTAGAAGCAGGCGTCCATCTTGCATCATCTCAGCATCGACGCTCTGTAGTTGGGGTACGCGATGGGACAAGGTTGACAAGACGCGTTGCAAAGTCTCGGGATATTGCTCTTTCAAATATTGGATAACATTGGGCAAATTATCCCCAGTGATCGATAACCGCTCTTGCGGGCCTGCCTCGGGAACACCCCGCGTGTTATCGGCCGACAGGTATGAGAGATACCAACCGGTTATGAAGCGCCTCAAGGCGCTCACGCGTGGATTCCTGGCAAACTGGCCAAGCGTATTGACGGCGATAATTTCGGGAGAGTCCAGTTTTTCGTCGATACGCTCATCTTGGGCGTCAGGCATGTCGCCGGTGACGACCCGCCCTGCTCCCTCCCGAAAGTCAAGGAACTTGAACGGCCGTCCTTGCCCCGGCCCACGACTCCATTGCAGTCACTCTTCCGCGACGAAAGGCCCTTTAGGCCCCTCGTCGATGGCTAAGTGGTAGGTTATCAATCGCGACTCGGGCTGTTCGCGATATTTTAGCTCTATGACGATCGGCCCATCGGCTCCACGTGTACGTAGCTCCTTAAAGCGCCCTCTCTTGTCCCAGGCTTTCCGCAGGCCGCTGGAAAAGCACTCCGATAGAAAAGCAAAGACATCGAAAACGGTCGACTTCCCGCTCCCGTTAGGACCAAGAAAAACCGTTAGGGGTGTCACATTCTTCAATTCGAGATCGCGCAACGCACGGTAGTTCTTCACGCGCAGATACGTGATACGATGAACCAACGCTATCTCGGTACGATGATTACTGTTTATTGCGAACTCCCCGCGACTTCTGCCGTCTGATCGGTCGCTACCTTACTCTCGCATAGAACTGCTGTTTGTGAAAGGTACATTGCAACGTAGCGTCATGCTTGCCTTGAACCTGGTGTGCCGATAGTGTCGACCAATGAGTGATAGTGTAAACATGGCGAAGTAAAGAGCGAGGGGCAGCCAGGAACCTCCCTCCTGACCACCCCTCGTGTTATTGGCAACTGGCGACTGGCGACTGGCGACTGGCGACTGGCAACTGGCGACTGGCGACTGGCAACTGGCAACTGGCGACTGGCAACTGGCAACTGCCTACTCGCTCGGGCAGTAGCGCAGGTCGGGCTGGCGGGCGGCGCGGGTCTCGTCGATGCGGCCGACCAGGGTCTGGTGCGGCGCCGTTTTGACCACCTCGGGCGTCTCGTCGATCTCGCGCGCGATGGCGTGCAGCGCGTGCGAGAATTCCTCGATCGTCTCCTTGTCCTCGGTCTCGGTCGGCTCGACCATCAGGCACTCCTCCACGATTTGCGGGAAGTAGACCGTCGGCGGGTAGAAGCCGTAGTCGATGAGGCGCTTGGCGATGTCCAGCGTGCGCACGCCCTTGGTCCGCTTATAGGCGCGCGCGGAGGCCACGAACTCGTGCATGCACGGACCCTCGAAAGGCAGCTCCAGGATGTCCCCCACTAGCGCGCGCAGGTAGTTGGCGTTGAGCACGGCGTCGCGGCTGGCGCCCGTCAGACCGTCGGGACCCATCGTGCGCACGTAGGTGTAGGCGCGCACCAGCAGACCCACGTTGCCCCAGAACGAGCGCACCTTGCCGATGCTTTGCGGACGATCAAACTCCAGGTAGTAGCCCTCATCACCCTTCGCAACGAGGGGCACAGGCAGGAACGGCGCCAGGTGCGCCTTGACGCCCACCGGCCCCGTCCCCGGCCCGCCGCCGCCATGCGGCGTGGTCATGGTCTTGTGCAGGTTGAAATGCACCACGTCGAAGCCCATGTCTCCCGGCCGCGCGATGCCCATGATGGCGTTGAGGTTGGCGCCGTCGTAGTACAGTTGCGCGCCGGCCTCGTGCATGATGCCCGCCATCTCGGCGATGTCGCGCTCGAACAGTCCGCAGGTGTTGGGGTTGGTCAGCATCAGCGCCGCCGTCTGTGGCCCCACCAGCCGACGCAGTTCGCCCACGTCGACGCGGCCCTCTTTAGTGCTGCGTACCGTCACCACGCGGTAGCCGGCGGCGACGGCGCTGGCCGGATTGGTGCCGTGCGCGCTGTCGGGCACGATGACCTCACGGCGTTGCGCTCCCTCGCCATGGCTCTCGTGGTAGGCCTTGATCATGGCGATGCCGGTCCACTCGCCGTGCGCGCCGGCGGCGGGCTGCAGCGAGAAGGCGTCCATCCCGCCCACCTCGCACAGGTAGCCCTGCAACTCATAGAGCATCTGCAGCGTGCCCTGCGCCGTCGAGTCGGGCTGCCAGGGGTGGACCTGCGCCCAGCCCGGCTCGGCCGCCACCTTCTCGTGCAGCTTGGGGTTGTACTTCATGGTGCAGGAGCCCAGGGGGTACATCCCGCCGTCGATGCTGTAGTTGCGCTGCGAGAGGCGCGTGAAGTGGCGCACCACCTGCAGTTCGCTCAGTTCGGGCAACCGCGGCTCGCTCCGACGCAGCAGGCGCGCCGGGATCATGTCCTCCAGCGCCCGCTCGGGCACGTCACAGGGCGCGGCCGGCGCGGTGCGGCGCCCGGACACGCTCAACTCAAAGATCGTGGGCTCGACGGGTCCCGGAGATCCCGGTGGGGCCGCCTGCGGCGAGGGCGCGGCCTTGACGGTGGAGGGCAGGGTGTCCGGCGGCGTGCCGGTCAGCGTGGTATGCGGCGCGACGGGGTCCATGGTGGTGGTCATGATGCGGCGTCCTCTAGCGCGGCGACGAGCAGGTCGATATCCTCTTTGCTATTGATCTCGGTGACGCAGACCAGCAGGCAGTTCTCCAAATCGACGCCGCCCGTCTCCGTGTGCGCCAGGGGGCTGCCCTGGGGGTGGCCCTGACCCAGGGCGATCCCGCCCAGGATGCCGCAGCCGAGCAACGCGCGATTGATCTCGGCGGCGGGCTTCGGGCAGCGCACCACGAACTCGTGGAAAAAGGGGCCGTCGAAGCGCAACTCATAGCCTGGTAGCGCAGCAATGCGCTCGGCCGCGTAGTGCGCCTTGTGCACGCAGAGCGAGGCCGTGTCGCGCAGGCCGGCCTTGCCCTGGTGCGACAGGTAGATCGTGGCGATGGTGGCGCACAGGGCGTGGTTGGAGCAGATGTTGGAGGTGGCCTTGTCGCGCTTGATGTGCTGTTCGCGCGTCTGGAAGGTCAGGGTGTAGGCGCGGTGACCACGGCTGTCCAGGCTGGCCCCGGCGATGCGGCCGGGCATGCGGCGCAGCAGTCCTTCGCGCGCGGCCAGGAACCCGGCGTAGGGGCCGCCGTACTGCAGCGCGATGCCGAAGGGCTGCGCGTCGCCCGTGGCGATGTCCGCGCCGATCTCGCCTGGCGCGGCCAGCAGGGCCAGCGAGAGCGGGTTGACGCAAGAGACATAGAGGGCGCCACGGGCGTGCGCGGCCTCGGCCAGCGCCTCCTGGTCCTCGATCAGGCCAAAGAAGTTGGGCGACTGCGCCAGCACGGCGGCGGTATCGTCGTCCATCAGCGCGGCCAGGCCGGCCGCGGTGGTCACGCCGTCCTCCACCGGGACCTCGCGCAGGGTCAGACTCTGCGTAGCCATATAGGTGCGCAGCACGGCCAGGTAGTCGGGGTTGACGGTCCCCGCGACGAGTACCGTGCCGCGGCCCGTGGTGTTGACGGCCATGGCGGCGGCCTCGACGAGGCCGGTGGCGGCGTCGTAGAGCGAGGCGTTGGCGATGTCGAGCCCGGTCAACTCACAGATCAGCGACTGCCACTCGTAGATGACCTGCAGCGTACCCTGGCTGAACTCGGGCTGGTAGGGCGTGTAGGCGGTGACGAACTCGCCGCGCGAGGCCAGCGCGCCGACGGCAGCCGGGATGTGGTGGCGGTAGGCGCCGCCTCCCAGGAAGGAGCTATGGGTGTCCGTGGTGACGTTGCGACCGGCCAGGCCGGCCAGGTGGCGCAGCACGGCGGTCTCGGAGAGGGCGGGGGGCAGGTCGAGCGGTCCGGCGCGCAGGCCGGCGGGAATGGGGGCGAGCAGGTCTTCCATGTCGGCAACCCCGATGGTCGCCAGCATGGCGCTCCGCTCCGCGTCCGTTTGTGGTGTGTAGGTCATAGGAGTTTCCTTGCTATGTACGGTCGGCCGACCTGGCCTGCGACTGCGGTCGCATGGCAAACGTACGCCGACTGCGGTCGGGTGTGGTCCGTAGGGGCGTATTGTACACGCCCCTCGTGTGCGCGATCAGGGCATATACAATATGTCCCTACCCCCGTTCTTTCGTCCTGACACTGCAGTGTCCGTGGTTTGCCATGCGACCGCAGTCGCAGGCCGGCGGCTAATGTTGGCCGAGGTTCTCCTCGTATGCGGCGGCGTCGAGCAGGGCATCGAGGTCGGATGGATTGGAGAGGTGCAGGCGGATCAGCCAGCCCTCACCGTAGGGGTCGGTGTTGACCAGCTCGGGCTTGTCGGTGAGGGCGGCGTTAACCTTTGTGACCTCGCCTGCGGCGGGGGTGTAGATCTCCGAGACGGTCTTGACCGACTCGACCGAGCCGATGCTCTCGCCCGCCTGCAGGGTGCGTCCGACCTGGGGCAGGTCGACGTAGACGAGGTCGCCGAGCTCGTCTTGGGCAAAGTGGCTGATACCAAGGGTGGCCGGGTCGCCGGGGCGGACCCACTCGTGCGTCGTGGCGTAGCGCAAGTCGTCGGGGTACATCGCTCTTTCCTCCTATTCTCTATTGGGCCTGCGACTGCCCGGCTGGACCGGGACCGGCCGCAGCCGGTCGGGGGCCAGTCCGTAAAGCGCAGCTGGTCGGGGGCCAGTCCGCATGTGTCGCATGGCAAACCACGGGCCGACTGCGGTCGGGTGTGGTCCGTAGCCGTAGGGGCGTATACAATAGGCCCCTCGTGTTGCGTGATCAGGGCGTATCGCGTACACTCCTACCCCGTCCTTATCGTCCTGACACCGCAGTGTCCGTGGTTTGCCATGCGACCGCAGTCGCAGGCCGACCTCCTGACACCGCAGTGTCCATGGTGTGCCATGCGACCACAGTCGCAGGTCATCGGCGTCACACGCCACCTACATCGGTCTTGCTCCGCTGGTAGAACGGCGTCCTCGCCACCCGCGCCGGGTGGGGCTGGTCGCGCACCTGGACGCCCAGGCGCGTGCCCACGGGGGCATCGTCGGCCGCGACGTAGGCCAGCGCGATGCCCTTGCCCAGCGTTGGCGAGAACGTGCCGCTGGTGATCTGGCCGACCTCCCGGCCGTCCTTGAGCACGCTTTGGCGCGGGCGCGGGATGGCGCGGTCCTCCATCTCCAGGCCGACCAGGCGGCGCGTGACGCCCTCGTCGCGCTGGCGGCGCAGCGCGTCGCGACCGCGGAAGTCACGGTCGGGACCGTCGAGCCGCACCCAGCGATTGAGGCCGGCTTCCAGTGGCGATGTCGTGTCGTCGATGTCGTTGCCGTAGAGGGCCAGGCGCGCCTCCAGGCGCAGGGTATCGCGCGCGCCCAGGCCCACGGGCAGCAGCCCGTGCGGCCGGCCGCGCTCCACCAGCAGCCGCCAGACGCCCGCGCCATGCACTCTGTTGACATAAATCTCGACGCCGTCCTCGCCGGTGTAGCCGGTGCGCGCCACCATCACCTCGACACCCTGGCGTTCGTCGCCGTCGACGGTCGCGCCAGGCGCGTCGTCGGACACGCCCACGATCTCGCCGTTGAAGGAATGGAACGGCTTGAGGGCGGCGGGGTCGTCGACCAGCAGCGGCCGCAGGATCTCCAGCGCGCGGGGACCCTGGATGGCGATGAGGGCCGTCTCGTCGCTGCGGTCGTCGATGGCGACGTCGCCGGCGATGCCGAGGTGGGCGGCCGTCTCGTGTACCCAGGCCAGATCCTTGGCCGCGTTGGCCGCGTTGACCACCAGCAGGTAGCGCGGCGCGGTGAAGGGCAGCAGGTAGAGGATCACGTCGTCGACGATGCCGCCGTCGTCGCGGCACATGGGGGAATAGATCGCCGCGCCCGGCGTGAGGCCGCGCGGGTCGTTGGTCAACAGATATCCTACCAGGTCCGACGCGGCCGGACCGGAGATGTAGAACTCGCCCATGTGCGAGAGGTCGAAGATCCCGGCGGCGGTCCGCGTGGCGTGGTGCTCCTCGATGATGCCTGAGTATCGCTCGGGCATTTCCCACTCGCCGAATGGGATCATGCGCGCGCCCAGCGCGCGGTGTTCGTCGTAGAGCGGCGTCCGTTTCATCCGTGTCTCCCGCTACTCGCGGTGCTTGGCGGCCAATAAAAAGGGACAGGGTAGCGAGGCGGCCGCTCCGCGCGGAGCGGCCGCCTCGCTACCCTGTCCGCTTGCGGCATCGGTGCGCGTTGCGTCCAGGGACCTGTCCGATCAGGGTCCGTTTGCCTGAGAGTTTCACCGTCCCGTCCCGGACAGCTTTCCCCTTCGGCGCCCGGGCGGCTCGGCACGGACAACTGCTATTGGTCCACACGCTCTGTCCGTGCCGTTTCCGCCCTCAGGTCTCTTCCCCGACCATCAGCCAGTGACTATCCCTAGCGTAGCGCAGCGGCGGCGCGGCGTCAACAAATGTGCGCATTGGGGTACACTTTGGCTAGAAAGGTAGTCGCCGCCCATGCATAACCGTCCGAACACGACCACCATCAAGAAGATACTGCCGCTCCTGGCCCTGATCCCCGCGCTGGTCGCGGCGTCGCCGCTGGCCTCGCTGGCCGCCCATCACGCGCCGGCTCCCGTGCGTGCGTATGTCCCGCGTCCAGTTATCGCCGGTGAGTTGGCCCTGGCGCGCGCGGACGTGGCGGCCCTGGGCCAGGCGCGTCCCGGCGTGCGCGACCTCTACGACCTGACGCGGCGCCTCAAGCTGCGGCAGGCCGCGCCAATCGACCCTTACATCCGCGCCACCGCTCCCACCTATCCGGTCGGCCACGTCGACACGTTCTACGTGGCCCAGGCCACCAGCGGCTACTTCCCCATGAAGGCCACGCTGCTGCTCAAGACGGCCCACGCCAATTGGTACGTGCAGCAAAGTTCGTCCATCCCGCCGAACCGCCTGATGACGTTGTTGCGCTCCTCGGCCAACGACTTCGAGACCCACGTCTACCCGACCGACCACGCCGCCTTCGGCCAGGAACTGCCGATCGGACCCGACCACGACCCGCGCATCACCATCCTCAACGCCAACCTGCCCGGCGTCGGCGGCTACTACTCAGCCGAGGACCTCTACCCGCGCGGGGTCAACCTCTACAGCAACCAGCGCAAGATGCTCTACGTCAACATCGACTCGTACGAGCTGGGTACTCCCGGCTACGCCTCGACCGTGGCCCACGAGTTTCAGCACATGATCCACTGGTACCAGCACGAGCGCGACGATGCCTGGATCAACGAAGGCTCCAGCATGCTGGCCCAGACGCTTAACGGCTACTCCGCCGATGGACTGGACGCCTCTTTCGCTGCCGCGCCCGGCACGCAACTCAGCGACTTCTGCTACGGGCCGCCCGACTGCCCCGACGACCAGGCCTCGGCCCACTACGGCGCCGGCTTCCAGTGGATGTTGTACTTCTACCAGCACTATGGCGCCGACCGCGCTATGCGCGCCGTGCTGGCCGATAAGTCCCTCAGCACAATCGCCCTCTTCGACGACGTCCTGGCCCGGCTCGGTTCGCACGATACCGCGCACGACATGTTCCGCAAGTGGACCGTGGCCAACTTTGTCGACGACCCCGGCATCGACGGCGGCGTCTACGGCTACAAGAACACCTACCCCGGCTGCTGCATCCATGCCAGCGTCACGACCTCGGCCGACAGCTATCCCTACACGTATAATGGCCACGTCAACCAGTTCGCCACTAACTACGTCGAGCTCAAACCCAACGGCGCCCGGTCGCTCACCGTGCGCTTCGCCGGCGATCCTACCGTCGGGCTGGTCCCGAACGCGCCCGTGCAGGGCAACAGCGAGTGGTGGAGCAACCGCGGCGACGAGCTGGATTCTACCCTGACGCGCGCCTTCGACCTCTCGCGGGCGCGGCGCGCCACGCTACGGTACGACCTCTGGTACAACGTCGAGAAGGATTTCGACTACGGCTACGTCGAGGTCTCGGGCGACGGCGGCCGCACGTGGCGCACGCTCAAGGGCCGTTATACCACGGACAAGGACCCCAACGGCTCTAACTACGGCAACGGCTACACCGGTTTCAGCGCCAAGGCGCCAGGCAACCGGGGCGGCTGGCTACACGAGGACATCGACCTCTCGCGCTACGCCGGGCGGCATATCCTGGTGCGCTTCGAGCACATCACCGACGACGCCTACAACCTGTCCGGCCTGACCCTGGACAACATTCGCGTGCCTGAACTGGGCTTTACCGACGGTCCCGGTCTGGGAGGCTGGCAGACGCGCGGGTGGGTGCGCGTGCATAACATCCTGCCGACCGAATGGCAGGCGCAGGCCATCATCTACAGCGGCCATGGGATCGAGGTGCGCCAGGTCCCGCTCTCGGCTCAGGCGCGGGGCCAGACGACGATCACGGGTCTGGGCGGCGATGTGCAACGCGTGGTGCTGGCGATCTCGCCCACGGCCCCCCAGACGACCGTTCCCAGCAACTATAATTTGAGCGTACGGGGGCAGTAGCCAGTAGCCAGTTGCCAGTAGCCAGTTGCCAGTTGCCAGTTGCCAGTTGCCGGAGGGTGCAAGTGAGGGGGCCGGGGCCGCGGGGCCGCGCCTAAAGTCGCAGGCCGCGCTACAATGTGCGGATAAAAGAGTATGTCGTCTAGTCAGGAGGATAGTTGGTGGAAAACGACAAAGATGAGGCGAACCGGTCGCGCCGTCTTGTCGCGATAGCCGCCGCGGTTGCCGTCGCCGGATTGGCGCTCCTGCCCGCGACAGCGGCGGCATGCGCGCGCGACGGCGTGCCTTCGGTGTCGGCGGACGGCCGGCTGGCCGTGCTTAACCACGGTGGCGGCAGCGCGCGGCTCATCCCCGCGACGTGGTCGCCCTTCGTCTTCGCCGATACCGTGTCGCACGGGCAGGGCGTCACGCTGTCCGAAAACAACCGGGAGGTGGCGCGTGCGCTACCGGCGTCCGTCTTCAGCCACCCCTGGCGCTGGGATTATGGGGACCACTCCGGCTTCGGCTACGGTACCACCGTGCGCCATATCTTCGCCAGGCCCGGCGCCTACCGTATCACCGTCCTGGCCTACTACTCCGCCTACGCCACCTGGGAGCCGTTTGACCTCGTCACCATTCATGTGCGGTAGATAGATATGGACGTACAGATTGGCGCGGCGACGATTGAGTTGCTGCGAGGGAATATCGTGACGGTCGCGGCCGACGCAATCGTGAACGCGGCCAACTCAAGCCTCCTTGGCGGAGGCGGCGTCGACGGCGCGATCCACCGGGCGGGCGGGCCGGCCATCCTGGAGGAGTGCCAGGCCATTCGCGACCGCGTCGGCGGCTGCCGGACGGGTCAGGCCGTCATCACCACGGCGGGACGCCTCCCGGCCCGCTACGTCATCCACGCCGTGGGTCCTCGCTGGCGCGACGGCGCCCATGGCGAACCCGACTTGCTGGCCAGCGCGTATCGCGTCTCGCTGCAACTGGCCGAGGAGCACAACGTCACGTCAGTCTCTTTCCCCTCCATCGGTACCGGCGCCTATCGCTATCCCATCGCCGACGCGGCGCGCGTGGCGCTGCTAACGGTGGTGTCATACCTGCGCGAGCATCCCGAGGGCAGTGTACGCCGGGTGCTGTTCGTGCTCTACACGGTGGACGATCTGGCCACCTATGAGCAGGCGCTGACGGAGGTTATGGCGGATGTTCCGTGAGACCGACGCGGAAACGGAGTCGGTGACGCTCAGCATGAACTGGTCCCTGCGCACCGCTCCGCCGCGGCACATCATCCACGTCTGCGGCCCGGCGTTCTCGGGCACGTGCATCCCCATCGATATGGGCGCGATGCGCTACGCTCAATGCGAACGCTGCGGCGCCCGCATTGACTACGCCTCGCTGGCGCGCTGGCTCAAACGAGTGACGAGTGGTTAGTGACGAGTTCTAACCACTAGCCACTAACCACTAACCACTCATCCGAAGCGGCCGGTGACGTACTCCTCGGTGCGCTTGTTGCGCGGGTTGGTGAAGATTTGCTCGGTCTCGCCGTATTCGACCAGGCTGCCGCGGTGATTGTCGTTAAGCATGAAAAAGGCGGTGCGATCGGCAACGCGGCCAGCCTGCTGCATGTTGTGCGTGACGATGACGATGGTGTACTGCGTCTGCAACTCGCGCATCAACTCCTCGATCTTGAGCGTAGCGATCGGGTCGAGCGCCGAGCACGGCTCGTCCATCAGGATCACGTCGGGCGTGACCGCCAGGCAGCGCGCCAGGCACAGGCGTTGCTGCTGGCCGCCGGAGAGGTCGGCCGCCGACTTGCCCAGCGTGCCGCTCACCTCGTCCCACAGGCCGACCTGGCGCAGCGTGCGCTCGACCGTCTCGGACAGCACACCCTTTGGCTGGCGGCCGTTGAGCTTAAGGCCAGAGATTACGTTGTCGTAAATGGACATGGTGGGGAAGGGATTGGGGCGCTGGAACAGCATGCCAATGCGCCGCCGTACCTGCACGGGGTCGACGCCGGAGGCATAGATGTCCTGTCCTTCGAGCGTCACCGTGCCCGTGGCCCGCGCCCCCGGGGCGACCTCGTGCATGCGGTTGAGGCAGCGCAACACGGTGCTCTTGCCACAGCCCGAGGGGCCGATGATCGCGGTGACGGCATGACGCGGGATGTCCATCGTCACGCCCTCCACGGCCTCGTAGGATCCGTAGTAGATGTCGAGGTCTCGAATGCTCAGGGCCACATCCGCGGGCGGTACCGGGCTAATCGTCGGCGAGGACGTCCCCTGGGCAGGGGTCCTGGTCTCTGTTGTCACTGTCGTCTCCTAGCAGGCAGATAGGAGTGGCTAGTGGCTAGTGGCTAGTGGCTAGAAGTTCTAGCCACTAGCCACTAGCCACTAGCCACTAGGTTCGGCCGCGGACGCGCTGGCGGAAGAAGACGCGGGCGGCAAGGTTCAGCAACACCACAATGGCCACCAGGACTAACGCGCCAGCAAAGGCCATGCGGTGGTACGCGCCGCCTCCCGTGTTCTCGCCAAACTGAAAGCTATAACTGAAGATTGTATACGGTAGCGCCCCGACCGAGTGCAGCGGATTCGTTTCCCAATACGAATTCGCGAATGAGGTAAAGAACAACGGTGCCGTCTCACCCGTCACGCGCGCCACGCCCAGCAGCATGCTGGTGATGATGCCGCTCGACGCCGTGGGCAGCACGATACTGGTAATGATGCGCCAACGCGGCAGGCCCAGCGCCAGGCCGCCCTCGCGTAAGTTGTTGGGGACCAGGCGCAGTACCTCTTCCGTCGAGCGCGTGACCACCGGGAACATCAGCAGGGCAAGCGCGAAGCCGCCCGCGAGCGCCGAGAACCCAAAGGTGGCAGCGACCAGCGCGTAGCCGACCAGGCCGGCAACGATCGATGGGATACCCGCGACCACGTCGGCCAGGAAGCGGACCGTCCGGGCAAAGCGGCTGTTCTGCCCGTACTCCGAGAGATAAATGCCACTGAACAACCCGATCGGCAAGCCCATCAGCGAGGCAACCAGGACGAGGATTAGCGAACCCAGGATCGTATTACCCAGGCCCTCTGGTACGCCAAGCGTCACCAGATTGGTGTAGTCCTGATTGACCTGATACTGCGCGTGGGTGAAAAAGCTGATATTGAGCGAGGACACTCCCTGGACGGCGACGTAGACGGCAACAGCAAACAGCGGGACCATAGCGATCACCGCACAGACAGCGGCGAAGCCGAGGACGATGGCATTGGTGGCCTTGCGCCGACGATAGCCTTGTTCCAGGATCGCGGTTCGCCGCTCAGGGCTGACCGTGGGTACCGCGATCGCGGCATTTTGCCCGCCCGATCGCTGGCCCAGATGGACCAGACCGCGCGACAAGGCGCCAGTGTTGCCCGATCTTGTGACCGCCTCGCTGCCCTCGGGGCCAACAGTCGTTTCACTCATTATCGTCTCATTACCCCTTAATGTTACCGGCCCGGACCGCCAGTTAACCGGCCCAGACGTCCGACCAGGAGACGGGCTAGCGCGTTGAGCAGGACGCTGATCAGCAGCAGCAGCAGGCCGAGCTCAAACAGCGATCCGATGTGCAGCGGATCACTGAGCGCTTCCTGCGCTTCATTGGCAAGAACGGCTGCAATGCTGTACCCACCGGAAAATAGCGACGAACTGATGCGCGTCGAGTTGCCGATCACCATGGTGACGGCCATCGTTTCGCCGATGGCGCGGCCCAGCGCCAGCACCAAGGCCCCGATGATGCCGGCCCGCGCGTAGGGAATGACGACGTTGCGGATCACTTCCCATTTGGTCGCGCCGAGCGCCAGCATACCCTCGCGCTGTGAGCCCGGCACGGAGTTCATCACGTCGCGCGAGAGGGCGGCCACCGTGGGCAGGATCATGATAGCCAGCACCAGGGCGGCGATCATAAGGCTGCCGGTGCTGGAGCCGGGCGTACTGAAGAGCGGGATAAACCCGAGGTGGGCATTAATCCAGGCCTCGACCGGGGTGACCAGAGGGATCAGCACGAAGATGCCCCACAGGCCAAAGATCACGCTGGGCACCGCCGCCAGCATCTCTACCAAAAAGCTGACCGGGCGCGAGATGAACGGCGGAGCCATCTCAACCAGGAAGATAGCCACCATCAACCCGATGATCCCCGCGAACACCAGTGCCACCAGGGACGTTACAAAGGTGCCGTAAATGAAAGATAATCCGCCAAACAGGTGGTGGTTGGGGTCCCACGTTGTGCCGCCAAGCACGCCAAAACCGACTTGTTGTAGAGCGGGCCATGCCTGGAGCACGATGCTAATAGCGAGGGCAGCCGCCGCGGCAATAACGATGGCGGCGAAGAAAAAGGTGACGCCACGGAAAATGGCGTCTCCCTGTCTCTTCGATGCCCGTAGACTCCTGTTTCCGGTGTCTTGGACCGCAGCCATACGTTACTTATACTCCTCTCACCACTGTTTGATAGGTGTCTGACGCATGTAGCCGCGACTCCTCTTATATGAGCGAAGCCTCTATCCAGCTATTAGTATGAGCTATGACGCCGTGACCTGCCGTGCCCATCGCAAAACAAAAACGGCTTCATGATTTAAAGACAGCGGTTGGGATCGACGAGTGACGCGGGTGGATAGTATAAATGTAACGCGCTGGAGTGCTGTTTGTCATGATACTTGAACTGGTAAGGCTTGGCAAAAGGCGTACAGGGCACTGCCCTGTACGCCTCTCTTGATGCCTGATGCCCGCAACCGGATCCGTCATCCTGTGACTGCGCTTGTCAGCCATAGGCCTAGCGAATATGTTCTCTGCTTGAGGTGCGCGAGACCTACTGCCGCACTTTGCCGAGGGCCGTCAACTCCAGCTTCTGCACGCTGGAGGGAATGGACCCGTAGTACAACTGGCCCGCGAACTTCTGTCCGGTCGTCACCTCATACTTGACGAAGCCGAGCAGCGCATGGCCGACGCTGCCGGTCTGGCGGCCGCACATGAAGATGTACGAGTAACCGGTCAGGGGGTAGGCCTTGGGGTCCGACGAGTTGACGATGATCTGCTGCAAGTCAGACGGCATGACCTTGGCGAAACTGTTGGCCGCGAGAGAAGCCGAGGCGCTGCTGGGGGCGATGAAGTTGCCCTTGGCGTTCTGCAGGTAGGCGTAGGGCAGGCTGCTCTGGATGGCGAAGGCGAGGTCCGCGTAGCCAATGGCGCCCTGCGTCTGCTGCACGGCCGCCGCGACACCCGAACTGCCCTTCGCGCCGCTCCCGTTGGGCCAGTTGACCGTGGCGCCCGAGCCCACGCTCGAACTCCACTGGGGGCTGATCGCCGAAAGGTAGTGCGTGAAGATATAGGTGGTACCCGACCCGTCGGCGCGGTGCACCGTCTGGATGGTCAGGTTGGGCAGGTTGACGCTCGGGTTGAGGCTCTTGATCGACGGATCGCTCCAGTTGGTCACCTTACCCAGGAAGATGTTGGCCACCACGTCGGACGAGAGCTTGAGGCCCGTCTGCACGCCAGGCAGGTTGAAGAACAGAGACACGGCGCCGATCGTCGCCGGGATCTTGATCACGCCGCCGGACTGCCCGCCGCCGCACTGACTTGTCGCCGCGTTCGCCTGCGCGGCGCTAAGCAGCGCGTCGCTGCCCGCGAAGTTAACGCTGCCCTTGGTAAACAGCGCGATGCCCGCGCCGCTGCCAATGGGATTGTAGTTGATCTGCACGTTAGGGTTAGCTTTGGTGTACTGCGGGATGATCGCGCCCTGCAGCAAAGGGGCGATGAACGTCGAGCCGGCGCCGTTGAGGACCACGCTGGCCCTGGGCGCCGCTGCCGTGTGCGAGGCCGCCGAGGCGCCGGTAGCGCCGAGCGTCAGCGCCGTCACGCCGAGAGCGGCGGCGCCGGTGCGAAGGATGCGAGCTGAACGAGTAACCAAGAGAAACCTCCCGATAATCTATGTGTCGCGTGACCACGCGGTACGCGAACGGTATGGCTTGACTGGGGGCGACGAGGACAGAGGACGCAAGAAGCGCGTTGACCCCCCGAATGATTCCAACCTCCGGATTGCTCTTTTTGCGTCGTGCCACTGGCCAGTGTTAGTCCGCCGTGAGCCTCTGGATAACTGACGCGCCGGGGTCCGGGTACCAGCGCCTCAAGATGGCTCACGCCTTCACCTTAACAAGCGCCTGTTAACGCTATGTTAAAATCACGTTAAGCGAATGTTAAATAAATGTTAAGACCGTAACAGGGGACCCTCACCCCCCGCCCATGCGGATTAGTCTCTCGGCTCTGCGGAGCCGACAGCCCAACCGGCTCTCCCGCGCGCGGGATGCGGGATGAGGGGAGACGCCCTCACCCCCAACCCCTCTCCCGACCGTGGGAGAGGGGAGTAGCTGGCAACTGGCAACTGCCGGGAAACAACATGGCCGTTCGGTACAATGGGGATGGGCCACATCGTACGCCGTGACGCGGCATCGTGACACGGCAGGCGCCAGGAGGGGGAAGGATGACGTCCGAGATCAAAACAGTCATGGTCGTCGAGGACGAACAAAACCTGCGCGAAACCTTGACCTATAACCTGATGCGTGAGGGCTACCGCGTCATCAGCGCCGGCGACGGACGCACCGCGATTGAGATGGCGCGGCGCGAGCAGCCCGACCTGCTGATGCTTGACCTGATGCTGCCCCAGGTCGACGGCTTCGAGGTCTGCCGCACCGTACGCCAGGAGATGAAAGCGCCGATCCTGATTCTGACCGCCCGCGACAGCGAGGTCGACACGGTGTTGGGCCTCGAACTGGGCGCCGACGACTACGTCACCAAGCCCTTCACTCTGCGTCCGCTACTGGCGCGCGTCAAGGCCCTGCTGCGCCGGTCGGAGATGGTTGCCAGTTCAGCGGCAGGCGCGGCCACAACGGCTGGCAACGACGTGGCGTTCGACGATTTTGTGCTCGACCGTTCGGGCCGGCGTCTGCGACAGGGAGACCGCGAGATCCCACTGACGATGAAGGAGTACGATCTGCTCTCGTACCTCATCGGACACAGCGGGCAAGTCCTCTCGCGCGATTTCTTGCTGGAGAAGGTCTGGGGTTATGACTTCTCCGGCAACACGCGCACCGTCGACGTGCACATCCGCTGGCTGCGCGAGAAGATTGAGCGCGATCCGGGAGAGCCGCGCCGCATCGTTACGGTGCGCGGCGTCGGCTACCGCTTCGAGGACAAGCCCTAGACTGCCCGGCGGTCCGGGGGCTATGCTTATGAGCTTATGACTATCACGTTCGCGACGGTCATCCCGTGGCTGTTCGCCGTCGCCGCTAGCGCCATCTCCGTGAGCCTGGCGCTGGTGGTGCGACACCTGCGCATGCGGCTGCGCACGGTGCGCAAGGACGATGAGCGCCTGGTGGCCCATTTGCAGCGCGTGGAGGGCGAGACGCGCCGGCTGGAGACGGTGCGGCGCGATTTCGTGGCCAACATCTCGCACGAGTTACGCACGCCGCTGGCCTCGATCAAGCTGCTGGTGGAGACGCTGGAGTCCGGGGCGCTCGACGACCACGATGTCGCGCTCAACTTTACCCACCGTATTGGCGAGGAGACCGACCACCTGATCAGCATGGCAGAGGAGTTGCTCGACCTGGCGCGCCTCGAGGCCGCGCCCACCATGCATCCCAAGGCGCTCGACGCCGCCACGGTCGTCCTCCAGGCGGTCGAGCGCATGCGGGCGCTGGCGCGCAACAAGGACGTCGCCCTGCGCGCCGAGTTGCCGCCCACCCTGCCATGGGTGTGGGCGGACGACGAAAACACCAGCCGCGTTTTTGTGAACCTGCTCAACAATGCGCTGGCCTTTACCCCCGCTGGCGGCTCGGTCGTCGTCGGCGCGCAGGCCGAGCGCGACGCCGTGGTCTTCAGTATCCTGGACACGGGCCCCGGCATTCCCAAGGGCGAGGAGCACCGCATTTTCGAGCGATTCTACAAAGCCGACCCCTCGCGCCAGCGCGGAGGCGTGGGGCTGGGCCTATCCATCACCCGTCATATCATCGCGGCGCAGGGCGGGCGCATCTGGGCGCGTAACCGTCCCGATACGGGCGCGTGCTTCTCATTTACCCTGCCGACCATCCGCTCGCCTCATCCGGCCACGCTGTCCGTCATGAAACGGTCACGGACGGATACGTGACCTCTGCTACCGTGAGCGTCACGCTGGCTACGACGCTGGACCTTGCGGCCCTGGCCGCCCTGGTCACAGAGGCGTTTTCGGACTCCGCCGCGCCCTGGCCTCTCTCGGCCGCCACGCTGGCGGCGATGGGAGCGCGCGACGACATCGCGCTCCCGTCGTCCCACGTCGCCTACCTGCACGGCGCGCCCGTGGGTGTGACGCTCGTCGCCGTGCGCTATGGCCGTGACGCGGAGGGTGGAGCGCGCGCCCGCGTGGTGGCGCGCACCTGGCTGGAGGCGCTAGGGGTCGTCTCGGCGGCGCGCGGGAGCGGCGTGGCGCGGCTGTTGATGGGGCGCGTCCTGGACGAGGCCCGGGCGCGCGGTTCGCGCGCGGTCACGCTGCAGGTCCACGCGAGTAATGCCCCGGCGCGGCGCCTCTACGAGAGCCTTGGCTTCGTTGCCGCGCGCCGCCTGCTCGGCTTTACCCTGCCCCGCGCATCAGCGGGTCGTAGGGACGTATCGCAGACGCCCGTATCGCAGACGCCCAGGCAGTGGGCAGCGGGCAGTGGGACGACAGGTATCACCAAGGAGACGGAGGCGGGTGTGTCAGTAACGCTCCAACCGGTCGCCGCGCCGCTCGCGCTGCCGCTGGTCGAGGCGTGCCTTGCGGGCGAGCCGCCCGCCGCGCGGCCATCCTGGCAGATGGAGACCTCGTCGCTGGCGCGGCTTGCGTCGCCGGCCCAGGTCTACATGGTATCTCCACCCGGTCAAAAGTCGGTCGGGTACGTGGCGCTAACGAC
>JAABUX010002788.1_pt1 | contig 24151 bp, 17 predicted proteins | sample 5561851 | NCBI WGS metagenome assembly JAABUX01 (sample SAMN10711883, study PRJNA513361) | rock metagenome | isolation source: Antarctica rocks | place: Antarctica: Victoria Land, Richard Nunatak red sandstone | collected 2016-01-03 | reverse complement strand
GCGATCACGGACTTGTCTACGTCATGATACGCGAAAACATGATTTAGAATGGAGCGGCTGGACGCGTATTTGCGGCCCGGCCCTATCTGTCGTATCCTTCGCACAGCGTCACACACAGAAGAGGGGCGATGAGGAGGGATAGGGTCGATGGCCATAGGTCAGGATGAGGTCGGGACTGACGCGGCGGGGACAGCAGGGCCGTCGGGTGGGGAGGCGCGCGTGGAGGAGCTGCGGCGGCGCGACCGCGAGGCCACGGTCGCGCTGGAGGAGAAAGCGCGCCAGAGCCAGCACGCCAAGGACAAGCTCACCGCCCGCGAGCGCATCGACCTGCTGCTGGACCCCGACTCGTTCGTGGAGCTGGACCGCTTCGCCGTGCACCGCAACGATAACTTCGGCATGGCCGAGCGCCGCATCCCCGGCGACGGCGTGGTGACGGGGCACGGCACGATCGACGGGCGCAAGGTCGTGGTCTTCTCGCAGGACTTCAGCGTCTTCGGCGGCTCGCTGGGCGAGGTCTTCGCCGAGAAGATCTGCAAGGTGATGGACCTCGCGCTCAAGGTCGGCTGTCCTGTCATCGGCATCAACGACTCGGGCGGCGCGCGTATCCAGGAGGGCGTGGTCTCCCTCGGCGGCTACGCCGACATCTTCTACCGCAACGTGCGCGCCTCGGGCGTGGTGCCGCAGATCTCGCTGGTGGCTGGCCCCTGCGCTGGCGGCGCGGTCTACTCCCCCGCCATCACCGACTTCATCGTGATGGTGCGCGACATCGGCAAGATGTACATCACGGGCCCCGACGTGGTCGGCGCCGTGACCGGCGAGAGCGTGACGCACGAGGAGTTGGGCGGCGCCGACACGCACGAGCGCCGCTCCGGCGTGGCCCACTTCGCCGCTCCCACCGAGCAGGACGCCATCAACGACGTGCAGCGCCTGCTCTCTTTCATGCCCTCCAACAACCTCGACGACCCGCCCTACGAGCGGCCGGCCGACGACCCCGACCGCGAAGACGCTCTCCTCGACGCGCTGATCCCGGCCGCCTCGACCAAGCCCTACGACATCATCCGGGCTATCACGGCGGTGGTCGACGAGGGAGACTTCTTCGAGGTGCAGCCGCACTTCGCCCCCAACATCGCCATCGGCTTCGCCCGCCTCGACGGCCACCCCGTCGGCGTGGTGGCCAACCAGCCGCGCCACCTGGCCGGGACGCTGGACATTGACTCCTCGACCAAAGCGGCGCGCTTCGTGCGCTTCTGCGACGCCTTCAACATCCCGCTGGTCACGTTTGTCGACGTGCCCGGCTTCCTGCCGTGCACGGCGCAGGAGTACGGCGGGATCATCCGCCACGGGGCCAAGCTGCTCTACGCCTACGCCGAGGCCACCGTGCCCAAGCTGACCGTGATCACGCGCAAGGCCTACGGCGGGGCCTACGACGTGATGTGCTCCAAGCACATCGGGGCCGACTTCAACTTTGCCTGGCCCACCGCCGAGATCGCCGTGATGGGCCCCTCGGCCGCGGTGGGCGTCATCTTCCGCCGTGAGTTGGCCGCCTCCGACGACCCCGCGGCGACGGCTGCCGCGCTGACGGCCGACTACACGGCCCGCTTTGCCAATCCCTACGACGCGGCGCAACGCGGCTACATCGACCGCGTGATCGAGCCGCAACAGACCCGCCCCGAGCTAATCCGGGCGCTGACCATGGCCCGCACCAAGCGCGAGGCCCGTCCCAGCCGCAAGCACGGCAATATCCCGTTATAGTTGCCAGGTGCCAGGTGCCAGGTGCCAGGTGCCAGGTGCCAGGTGCCAGGTGCCAGGTGCCAGGTGCCAGGTGCCAGGTGCCAGTAGGCCACGGCCGAGGGCTCGGAGGTGTCGCGGACGGAGAACTCACCCTCAGGTCCCTGAGACACGTCAGTGTCCGTGGTTTGCCATGCGACTTGGGTCAAAGGCCGCTGCCGAACGCACATGTATCTACGCCAAGCTGTATTGAGCGCGGGCACAGGTGGGCGATGTTGGGCGCCGCGGACCTGGACAGGCGCTCCCGGCCCGTTGCGCCCACCGGCGTCCCGGTTGTTCAAACCGGGTCATAGCCTGGCGCATGGCGCCGGTCGCCGGCGCCGCCTCGCCGGACGCCAGGCTACGGGCAGCGTCTTGCCCACACAAACCCGCGGCCAGCGCATGGCGCGCCAACTCTGCCGCGGGCGCCCCGTCGGCTTCCAACACGGCCAGCGCCCGCCGATGGAGCACGCGGCGCCGCGCCGCCCCAGCCTGGGCGTAGACCAACGTACGGAGCATCTCATGAGGAAAGATGTACCGCCCCGTGCCCCCAAGCTCATGGAGCAGGTGGGCCTGCGTGAGCCGATCCAGGGCGTCGGCGACCGCCTCTTCCGGCATGTCCGCGAGGCGACAGACCTGCTCGAGGGTGAACCCGGCGCCCCACACCGCCCCGATCAGGAGGAGGTCCTGGGCCAGCGGGCTCACGCGCTCCAGATGCGCGACGATGGCGTCACGCAGCCGCCTTGGGAGGACGCCTGGCTGCCAGTCCGGCGCGCGCGCCAGACCCGCGAGGTCGAGCGCCCAGCCTCCGGCGCCCGACGCGCGGAATCGGAGCAGCCCGGCGTCGAGCAGTCCATGCAGCAGTTCGACCATCAGGAGCGGTAGCCCGCCGCTCGCGCCATGCAACCAGGCGCCCAACCGCGCCTCCGCGCGCGTCCCCTCCGAGTCCTCCGGCCGCACAGGGGAGGCGGCGCCGGCCAACACGTCGACCATCTCTACCGCCGCCATCTCCGACAGAGCGCACAAGTCCAGGCGCAAGGTCGCCGCCTCGCGCTCGAACCGCGCCAGCCAGCAGCCCAGCCCCGGTGCGGCGACCGGGCTGTCGGTCTGGACGGTCAACAGCACCAGGACGTGGGCGCCTCCCGCCGTCCAGTGGCGCGCCGCGTAGAGCAGCAGGCCGCGCGTGGCCTCATCGGCCCACTGCATATCATCCAGCGCCAACACGACCGGCCGCCGCCCCGCCCAGGCTCCGATCAGGCGCGCCACCGCCTCGCATAGGTGAGCCGGACCTTCCAGGCGGCCAGCCGCGACCACCGGCAAGTCAGGGTATCGCTCGGCCAGATCGGGCAGCAGACGGGCCAGTTCCGCCAACCACCGGTCGCCGAGCAGGTCGTCGGGCGCGTTCTCGCGTTCCACGCGCGGTCGCAGGGCCTCCATCAGCGCCCCGTAGGGCAGCGCGCCGCCCGGCTCGAACGCCCGTCCCTCCAGCACATCGGCGCCCTGCGCCGCGGCCCAGCCGACGAACTCCGCGGCCAGGCGCGTCTTGCCTATGCCGGCCACACCGGCCACCACCACGACCTGCGCGGTCCCGGCACAGACCTGGGCATAGCGCGCGCGCAAGGCGGCCATCTCGCCGGCTCGCCCCACCAGAGGAGGCGTGATCGCGGCGCCGAGCGGCACGGCTGGATGTGCGGGAGTGGGCACGGGGCGCGCGGGCGCCCCATGCAGTCGCTCGGCGAGCGCGGCGATCTCCAGGTCCGGCTCCCCGCCCAGTTCGGCCGCCTGCATCACGCGGTACGCCTCGTGGACGCGGCGGCCAGCGACGTGATCGCCCAAGGCGAGGTACGTCGCCAGCAGTCGCCGAAAGGCCGCGTCGTCCAGGGGGTCGTGGCGCACCAGGCGCTCCAGCGTCTCCGCGGCGCCCACCGGATCGCCCTCCGCCTCCCGCAGAGCCGCCAAACGCCGCAAGATGGCGCCCATGTGCTGGTGGTAGGTTTCGCGCTGGCCCAGTAGCCAGATGTCGTAGTCGGGGGAGACATCCAGGCTGACGCCATCCAGGAGCGGGCCGCGATAGACGGCGACCGCGGCGTCCAGCTGGCTGCTCAGCCCCGGCGGCGCCTCCCGTTGGCGCGCCAGGGCCGCGGCGGTGGCGATGGTCCCGGTGTCCACCAGCACGGCCCTGGGCTCGACCCCCAGGGCGTCGGACACCGAGCGCCAGAGACCAGGCTCTCCCTCGCGGTCACCCACCGCTCGGCGCACAGTGGCCAGGGTGGTGCGCAGGTTGGCCCGGCCGTTGTGCTCGTCCATCTCAGGCCAGAGGAGCGCCGCCAGCTGCTCGCGGGGATGCGCGCCGCCTTCGATAGCCAGGTAGGCCAGGAGGGCCAGCGGCTTGATCCGGGGTATCAGGTAGACCACCCCGGCGCGTTCCGCTTCCGGGACACCGAACACGTGTAGCTGCAGGATACTCACGACTGCCTCCCTCCTTTCTTCTCTTCTATGTCTATGTCTCCTCTTCATATGTCTCCCAGTCTAGGGCCTCCCTGGTCCCACGTCACTGTGAGTCGGTACGACTTTGCCTCGCGATCGTTGCGACTTTTGATCGTGCCTCGTTGCGACTTTGCCCGCGTTCCGTTGCGACTTTGCCCGCGTCCCGTGCGGACGGCCGTGCGCCTGCTGTGGTACAGTGTGGGCATCCGCCTGCTCCAGCGGCGCGGCGTCCGCGCGGATTGCAGGTTAGTGGCGCCAAAAAGGTAACCGGCATGCCATCACATCGTTCGGATGAAGCGCGTGACTACGCCTTTGGCGATCGCGTCCTGGCCTTGCGCAAGCGGGCGGGCCTGACCCAGGCGGCGTGGGCGGCGGCCCTCGGCGCGAGCAAGCGCACGATCGAGGGCTGGGAGGCCGGGCTGACCTATCCCGGCGTCGAGCGGCTCACGGCGATCGTCACCCTGGCCCTCGACCGCAGCCTCTTCACGCCGGCCCGGGAGGGGGAGGAGGCCGCGGCGTTGTGGGATATCCCGCGCCAGCGGGCGTCGCAGCGCATCCCGCCTTTCGAGACGCGTTCGTTCCCCGCGCTGCGGAGCACAGCTATCTCCGTCACGTCGCTTCCGCCGGCGGTTGCCCCGGTAGGGTGACAGGACTGGGGGGAGGCGCCAGCCGCGCCAGTCGTCCAGGGACGCGCCGAGGAGTTGGCCACGCTGACCCGCTGGATATGCAAGGATCGCTGTCGCGTGGCGCAGGTGCTGGGCGTGGGCGGCATCGGCAAGACCACCTTGACGGTCCAGTTGGCTCACGATCTGGCGCCCGAGTTCGCGGTCGTGTACTGGCGTAGCTTGCGCAACGCGCCGCCGGTTGAGGAATGGCTGGCGGGAGTTATCGACGCGCTCTCCTTAGAGCAGGCCAGCGCACCGGAAGGGCTCGACGCCCGGCTGGGGTTGCTGCTGGACCTGCTGCGCGGCCGGCGGGCGCTTCTGGCGCTGGACAACCTGGAGGCTGTCCTCGCGCCGGGCGCGTCGGACGTGCGCTATCGGGCGGGCTACGAGGGGTACGGGACGGTCTTGCAGCGGCTGGCCGAGGGCGCGCACCAGGGCTGCCTGCTGCTGACGAGCCGCGAGCAGCCGCTGCCGGCGGACGAGGCGGCCGTGCGCGCGCTGCGCCTGGAGGGGCTAGGGGTGGACGCGGGCCGGGCGCTGCTGAGCGGCCGGGCGCTGCGGGGTGACGCCGCCAGTTGGCAGACGCTGGTGGCGCGCTACGGGGGCAATCCGCTGGCGCTACGCGTGGTGGGAGAGACCATCGGGATGGTCTTCGGGGGCGACATCGCGGCTTTTCTTGCGCAGGATGTCGCGGCCTTCGGGGGTATCCGGCAGCTGCTCGACGAGCAGGTGGGACGCCTGTCCTCAGTGGAGCGAGCGATCCTGACTATCCTGGCGGTGGGGCGTGAGCCGGTGAGGTTCGCCGATGTGGTCGCCGACCTGGGGCCGAGAGCGCCGCGAGGCGAGGTGGTGGAGGCGGTGGAGGCGCTGCTGCGGCGCTCGCTGCTGGAGTGGGGGCCGGGGGGCGAGTTCACCCTGCAACCGGTCGTGCTCGAGTATGCGACCGCGCGCTTGGTGGAGCGGGCGTGCGCGGAGGCGCTGGCGGGCGAGCCGGCGCTGCTGATCGGGCAGCCGCTGGTCAAGGCGACGGCAAAGGACTATGTGCGGCGCAGCCAGGAGCGCCTGATCGCACGGCCGCTGCTGGAGCGGTTGGGCAGTAGCCTGGGCAGCGCGGATATAGTCGAGCGGCGGCTGCTGGAACTGCTGGGCATATGGCGTGGGCGGCCGCCAGGGGAGCAGGGCGACGGGCCGGGCAACGTGGTCAACCTGCTGCGGCTGCTGCGCGGTGAGTTGCGTGGACTGGACCTGTCCCACCTGGTCATCCGGCAGGCCTATCTGCAAGGGGTGGAGGCGCAGGACGTTAGCCTGGCCGGCGCCCACCTCTCTGATGTCGTGCTGGACGAGCCGTTCACCTATCCCACGTCGGTGGCGCTCAGCGCCGATGGCGCGTACCTGGCGATAGGGACGTCCACCGGCGAGGTGTGCCTGTGGCGGAGGGCGGACCGTACGCTGCTGATGGCCGTGCAGGGGCACAGCGGCCCGATTTTGGGCGTGGCGGTGAGCGCGGACGGGCAGCTGGTGGCGAGCGGCGGCTTTGACGGGACGGCCAAGCTGTGGGAGGCGGAGGCCGGGCGGCCGCGGGCCATCCTGCGGGGACACACCGGTGGGGTCCAGGGTGTGGCGCTGAGCGGAGATGGACACGTCGTGGCCAGCGGCGGCGAGGATGGGACGGTCAGGCTATGGGAGGCGGGGAGTGGGCAGCCGCGGGCCATCTTGCGAGGACACACCGGCGTCGTATGGGGCGTGGCGCTCTCGGCGGACGGGCGGACGCTGGTCAGCGGCAGCCAGGACGGGACGGCCAGGTTATGGGAGGCGGAGAGCGGGCGGCTGCGGGCCACGCCGCAGGGCCATACTGGTATGATCCGGAGCGTGGCGCTCTCGGCGGACGGGCGGTTGATGGCGAGCGGCAGCTGGGATGGGACGGCCAGACTATGGGAGGCGGAGAGCGGGCAACTACTCACGACCTTGCAGGGACAGACCAGCGCGATATGGGGTGTGGCGCTCTCGGCGGACGGGCGGCTGGTGGCGAGCGGCAGCCAAGACGGGACGACCAGGCTGTGGGAGGTGGGGAGCGGGCGGCCGCGGGCCACGCTACGAGGTCATACCAGCGGGGTCCGGGGCGTGGCGCTCTCGGCGGACGGGCGGCTGGTGGTCAGCGGCAGCTGGGATGGGACGGCCAGGCTGTGGGAGGCGGAGACTGGAGAGCCGCTCGCGATCCTGCAGGGACATCGCGGCGGAGTGCCGAGCGTGGCGCTCTCGGCGGATGGGCGGCTCGTAGCCAGCGGCGGCGAGGACGGAACGGTCAGGCTGTGGGAGGCGGAGGGCGGGCGACTACTGGCCACACTACAGGGGCACGACGGCGCTGTGTGGGGCGTGGCGTTGAGCGGGGACGGTCGCCTGCTGGCCAGTAGTAGTTGGGACGGGACGGTCAGGCTGTGGGAGGTGGGGAGCGGGCAACTCCTGGCGACGTTGGAGGGGCACACGAGCGAGGTCTGGTGCGTGGCGCTGAGCGGGGATGGGCGCGTGGCAGCCAGCGGCAGCTTTGACGGCGCGATCCGTCTGTGGGAAGCGCCCGGCGGGCGACTGCGCGCGACACTGCAAGGGCACGACAGCGCGGTCTTTAGCGTGGCGCTCTCGGCGAATGGGCGGCTGGTGGCCAGTAGTACCTTCGATGGGACGGTCAAGCTGCGGGAGGCGGCCGGCGGGCGGCCGTTGACGACACTGGAGGAGCACGGCAACGGAATCAGGTGCGTAGCGCTGAGCGCGGACGGGCGCGTGGCAGCCAGCGGGAGCTACGACGGGACGCTCAGGCTGTGGGAGGTGACGAGCGGCGCTTGTCTGCGTACGCTGCGCCCCGACCGCGCCTACGAGCGGATGGACATTACCGGCCTGACGGGGGTGGCGGAGGTGAAGCGCGTGGCGCTCCGTGCGTTAGGCGCGGTCGAGCAGACACTGACGCCGGCCGCCCCACTCCCCCCGGCCTTGTCAGCGCCCCCGTCGCCAACCACGGCGCCTCCGGCATCGTCGCCAGGACCGACGCCGACGCCGACGCCGGAGCCCGACGCCGCGCGCCCGTCGGCACGGCCTCCGACCAATCTGCCTCCAGCCCGCACCAGCTTCATCGGCCGCGCCGCGGAGGTGGCGGCTCTGGCGCAGGCCCTGGACCCGGCGACGGGCGTCGGCACGCGCCTGCTCACTCTGAGCGGCGTGGCCGGCAGCGGCAAGACGCGCCTGGCCCTGGCGGTGGCGACCCTGGTGCGCGACGGTTATGGGGATGGGGTGTGGTTGGTCGAGCTGGCGCCCTTGCCAGCCGCTGCGACCGCGGACCCCACGGCGATGGCGGCGGCGACGCTGGGCGCCCTGGGCCTGCGCGAGCAGCCTGGGCAGGCGCCGCCGGACACGCTGGTCGCGCGCTTGCAGACCAGGACCGGTCGTTTGCTGCTGGTGCTGGACAACTGCGAGCATGTGGCGCCGGCCTGCGCCGCGCTTGCCGCACGGCTGCTGGGAGCCTGTCCCGCGCTGCAGATCCTCGTCACAAGCCAACGCCCGCTGGGGATCGCGGATGAGACCGTCTGGCAGGTAGACACACTCGCGGCGCCGCCTCCCGTCGACAGCGCGCCGACCCCGGCGCTGCTGCGCCTGGTGGGGCAGTCCGAGGCGGCGCAGTTGTTCGTGGAGCGGGCGCGGGCCGTGCAGCCCGGCTTCGCGCTGAGCGCGGAGAACGCGGCCAGCGTCGCGGCGATCTGCCAGCGGCTAGACGGGCTGCCGCTGGCCATCGAGCTGGCCGCGGCCCGGCTCCATGTGCTGCCGGTGGCGGAACTGCTCGTGCGGCTGGACGACCGCTTCCGGCTGCTGCGCCGGGGCAGTCGCGCCATCGTCGACCGTCATCAGACCTTGCAGGCGGCGCTGGATTGGAGCTATGGCTTGCTCGACCCCACGGAGCAGGCGCTGCTGCGACGGCTCGCCGTGTTCGCGGGCGGCTGGGAGGTAACGGCGGCGGAGGCGGTCTGCAGCGGAGACGACGTGGCGGCGGAGGCGGTGCTGGAACTGCTCGACGAGCTGCTGGAGCGCTCGCTGGTGTACGTGTACGACGCCGAGGGAACGCCGCGCTACGGGCTGCTGGAGACGGTACGGCAGTATGGCGCGCAGCAGTTGGAGCGCGCGGGCGAGGCAGTTGCGGTGCAAAACCGGCTCCTGGCGTGGTGCGCGACGCTTGCCGAGCAGGCTGCCCCCGCCCTGTAAGGACCTGAGCAGGCCGCCTGGCTGGCACGGCTGGATCGTGAGCAGGACAACATGCGGACGGCGATGCAGTGGGTGCTGGATCGCGGCCTGAGCACGCCTGGCCTGCGGGTGGCCGGAGGGCTTGGGAAGTTCTGGCTGCGGGGCGGCCATCAGCGGGAGGGCCGGCGCTGGCTGGCAACCATGCTGGCGTTGCCTCCCGCTGCGGATGACGTCGCGGCCATGGACGCGCGGGCAACCGCCCTCGAGGGGGCGGCCGGGCTCGCCGAGGATGCGCACGATTTCGCCCAGGCAACGGCCTTGTTCGCTCAGAGCGAGTCGCTGCGTCGCGCCCTGGGACAGGACGAGCGCCTGACCGCGGGACGGATCAATGCCGCCATGGAAGCCCGTGCCCGCGGGGACTATGCGCGGGCTACGACCCTGCTCGAAGAGAGCCTGGCCCAGTATCGCGGGTTGGGCGCCGGCGAGAGCGCCGGACAAGGCGGCCTGGGTCCTATGATCTCCTTCGCCTATCGCTATACTTTGTTGGCGTTAGTGCTGACGGAGCAGGGCGCGTACGCGCGGGCAACCGCGCTCTGCGAGGAGTGCCTGCGCCTGACCAGAGAGCTGGGGGATATGGAAGGCAGCGGAGTTGCGCTGCTGAGCCTGGCCGATGCGGCCCGCGACCAGGGAGATGCGGGACGGACGCGCGCGTATGCCGAGCAGAGCCTGGCCCTGTTCCGGGAGCTGGGGCATCCGTGGGCCATCGGCTTCTCGCTCAACGATCTGGCGCAGGCGGCCTACCTGGATGGAGACCTGGCGCGGGCGGCGCGCCAGGCAGAGGAGAGCGCAACGGTCTTCCGGGACATGCAGGCAGGGCCGAGCCTGGCCGAAGCCTTGATCACGTTGGGCCGCGTCCGGGGTGCCCGAGGCGCCGCGGCAGCCGCCCACGCCGACCTGACCGAGGCGCTCACCCTGGCCGGGGTAGCGGGGCCGCGCCTCGTCGTGGTTGCCGCCCTGGACGAACTCGGTGTGCAAGCGGTCCGACAGGGACAGGCGCAGCAGGGAGCCCACCTCCTGGGCGCCACGGCGCGGCTGCGACAGGCCATGGGCACGCCGGTGCGCCCGGGCGACCAGTTCGCCCTCGAGAACGCACTGGCGGCGGCGCGCGCCTCCCTGGGCGACGCGCCCTTCGCGGAGGCCTGGGCCGTCGGACAGGCGCTGCCCGAGGAGCAACTCGTCGCCCGGGCGGTGGCGGGTCGGGACGACGATGTCGTGGCGACAGAACAGCCGGACGGAGATGTGTTGCACCGGCCTGTCTAGCGCACATCTCAATACCCGCTCCGATCCGCCAGGCTGATCTTGCCGCGGAAGAGGCGGTAGTGTCTTACGAGTGACGTTGATGGCCGGCGAGGCTGGCGGCGAAACGCCTGTCGCCGCCGGCCTCGCCGACGCGACACACGCGGCTGTGGTACTGTTTGTAGTGATGGCCCCGGCTACGCCCAGACGGGCGTAGCCCTTCTCAGTCATGGAGGAGAGCGATGACTGCTTCGCGCCGACCGGACGACGCGCCCGCCGCCACGGCGGTCGCCTCCCCACCGCCGGATGCACGACCGGGGGCCGCCCCCGCCGCCACGGCGATCCGCACGCCCGATCAGCGGCTCCGTGTCTTCGTCAGCTCCACGCTCGAGGAGTTGGCCCCCGAGCGCGCGGCGGCGCGGGACGCCATCGCGCAGCTGCGCCTGGCGCCCGTCCTCTTCGAGTTAGGCGCGCGCCCCTACCCCCCGCGCGAGCTTTACCGCGCCTACCTCGCCCAGAGCGACGTCTTCGTCGGCATCTACGGGCAGCGCTACGGCTGGGTCGCCCCCGGCATGGACGTGTCCGGCTTGGAGGACGAGTACCGCCTCGCCGCGGGCAAGCCCAAGCTCATCTACGTCAAGGCGCCGGCCCCCGACCGCGAGCCGCGCCTGGACCAGCTGTTGGACCGCATCCGGGAGGACGATGTCGCCTCTTACCGCAAGGTCGCCACCCCCGACGAGGTGCGCGCGCTGCTCGCCGACGACCTCGCCCTGCTGCTCACCGAGCGCTTCACCGGGGCGGGTGACGCTGGCGCGCCTCCCGTGGCCCTGGCCCCGCTGCCGCTCGCGCGCGGCCCGCTCATCGGCCGCGCGCGCGAGACCGCGCAGGCGTGCGCCTTGCTGCGCGACGCGGGCGTGGGGCTGGTGACGCTGACGGGGCCGGGCGGGGTCGGCAAGACCCGCGTGGCCCTGCAGGTCGCCCGCGAGGTGGCGGACGCGTTCGCCGACGGCGTCGCGTTCGTCCCGCTCGAGGCGATCGCCGCCCCAGCCGAGATCCTGCCCGCGGTGGCCCACGCCCTCGGCGTCCCCGAGGGCGGCGGGCGCGCGCTGCAGGACGGCGTGTTCGCGTACCTGCGCGGCAAGCAGGTGCTGCTGGTGCTCGACAACGCGGAGCAGCTCATCGCCGCCGCCCCCCTCGCAGCGCGCGCGCTCGCGGCGGCGCCCCGCCTCAAGCTCCTGGTGACCAGCCGGGAAGCCTTGCGCGTGGGCGACGAGCGCGTCGTGCCCATCCCGCCGCTCGCGCTGCCCGACCCGGCCCATGCGACGACAGCCGCGGAGGTGGCGGCGGCCCCCGCGGTGGCGTTGTTCGTGGCGCGCGCGCGCGAGGCGCGACCCACCTTCGCCGTCACCGACGAGAACGCGGCCGCGGTGGCCGAGATCTGTCGGCGGCTGGACGGGCTGCCGCTGGCGCTCGAGTTGGCAGCGGCCCGCCTGACCGTGCTCACGCCGCAGGCCCTGCTCGCGCGGCTGGACGGGCGTTTGTCGGGTTTGGCGCCGCTGGGCGGGGGCGGCGCGACCTGCCCGCGCGGCAACGCACGCTGCGCGACACGATCGCCTGGAGCGACGACCTGCTCGACGACGCGGATCAGCGCCTGTTCCGCGCGCTCGCCGTGTTCGCGGGGGGCTTCACAGTGGAGGCGGCGCAGGCGGTCTATCGCGCGGACTCAGCGCCGGCTGCCGACGCTGCCGCCGACGCTGCCGACGACACGCTCGACCGGTTGACCGCGTTGGTGGACAAGAGCCTGGTCCGCGCGGCGCCGACGGACGACAGCGGCCCGCGCTTCACGCTGCTCGCCACGCTCCGCGCCTACGCGCTGGAGCAGCTCACGGCAAGCGAGGACCTCGCCGCGCTCCGGCAGCGTCACGCCGCCTACTACACGGATATCGCCGAGGCCGCCGGGCCGCATCTCTACCGCCCGGATCGCGATGCGTCGCTGACCCTCCTCGACCGCGTGTACGACGACCTGCGCGCCGCCCTGACGTGGGCGACGGAAACGGGAGGGCCCGCGACATCCGGCCAGGCGCCCCTGGACCCCGTACGGCCGGGCGCCGGCGCACTCGGCGCCGGCGACGCGGCGCCGGAGGGGCGCGGCGAGATCGGGCTGCGCCTGGCGGGCGCCCTCGCCTGGTACTGGTTCCTGCGCGGCCGCCTGCACGAGGGCCAGACGTGGCTCGAGCGGGTGTTGACCACTGCCGACGGCGATGCCGGCGCGGAACGCACGGCCGCGCGTGCGTGGGCGCTCTATGGGGCCGGGTTGATCGCCGTGGCGCGGGGCGACGTCGGCACGGCCGTCGCCCGCGCCGAGGAGAGCGTAGCCGTCTCCCGCGCGCTGGAGGACATGTACCGGCTCGCCCACGGCTACCTGCTGCTCGGCACGGCGCGCGCCGTGCAGGGCGAGCCAGCGGCGGCGCGCGCCGCCCTGGCGCAGGGGCGGATCGCGTATCACGCGGCCGGCGGCCCATTGGGCGAGGTGTACGAGGCGGCGGTGTTGCACTACCTCGGCCGCGCCGCACACGTCGCGGGCGACCTCGCGGCGGCGCGCGCCCTCTACGAGCGGAGCCTGGCGCTCTATCGCCGCATCGACGACGTTGTGGGCCGCGCCGTCGTGCTCAACGCGCTGGGGGTGGTGAACGCGGCGCAGGGGGAGGCGGAGGCGGCGCGCGCTGCCTTCGCCGAGAGCCTGACGCTCGTGCGGACGACGGGCGACCGCTACGACCTGGCGCAGCTCCTGGTCATGGCGGGGGCCGCGTTGGTCCAGCGGGGCGAGCGCGACGCGGGCCGGGACCTGCTCGCGGAGGGGCTCCGGCTGTGGCACGAGATCGGCGCGCCGGCGGGGATCGCTGGCGCCCTGGTGGGGCTGGCCGAACTCGCGGCGGTCGAGGGGCAGGCCGACCGGGCGGGGCGTCTCTTCGCGGCCGCCGCGCGGCTGTCCTCGCCGGACGACCGTCCGCTGAGCGATACGCGCGGCGTGGACCCTGACCGGAGCGCCGCCGCGGCCCGCGCGGTCTCGGACGACGCGACGTTCCAGGGGGGGTGGTCCGTGGGCGAGGGGCTGAGCGAGGAGGAGGCCATCGCGCTGGCGTTGGGGGACGAGACCGGCGCGGGGGCGCGGTAAGACGGCGCTTTGGGGGATATGCAACCCCCCCCTAGGTGGCAGCCAACCGCAGCAAGTGGGCGAACAAGCGCTCGCGCAGCGCCGTTTTGACCCGAATCGCGCCGCGCTGCGCGGTGATCTCCCGCACCCAGATGAGACCCGCGCGCGCGACGAACAGGCCAAGCAGGGTGAGCAGCAGCGGCTCGACCCGCGCGCGTCCGGTGCGCCAGAAACGCACCCGCCACGATCCGGCTCAGGAGGGTCATCTGCGCGATCGTCGCGATCTCCGCCAGGACCCCGGCGACGACCGACAGGGCCAGCGTGCTCCTGACACCCGGCGCTTGACGCAAGAGTTCCTTGTTCATCTCTCTGTCCCCACGAGCCGTGAGCCTGCGTTCCCCGACGAGGAGATCGCTATGGCCCCGAGCGGGGCAGGCGGGCCGCCGCGTTCAAGCTGTGCGGCCGGCGCCGCGCCGCGCAGGAGTATCAGCGCCGCGAGGGGGAAGAGCAGGACGGACAGCAAGCCAGCGGCCACCAGCGCGGCGCCGGTGGCTGGGCTAATCACTTTGAGCGCCTGGCCGATTTGCACGGCTGGGACCAGGAACGAGAGGGTGGTCGATTGCAGCAGCGCCGCGGCGGTTGCTCTGCGGCCACCAATCCGAGGACGGAAGAGCGCCGCGGGCAGGCCACGCACGACCACCAACGCGGCCAGGAAGAGCGGCACGCGGGCGACCGTGGCCGGGCTGGCGAGCAGCGCGCCGAGGTCGAACCGCACCCCGGTCACCACGAAGAACGCCGGCACGAAGATACCGAAGCCGATCGCCTCCAGCTTGGGGCGCAGCATCGGATGCGTCATGGCCCGATCCGGGTCCAGCAGCGAGAGCAAGGCGCCGGCGATAAAGGCGCCCAGGATGACCTCCAGGCCCAGGCGCTCGGCCAGGGCGGCGAAGGCGACCAGCAGCAGGAAGGCGCCGCGCACGCGGATCTCCGCCGTGGTGGCCTGCAAACGCAGCAGTTCCGCCGAGAGGCGCCTGGTCCGTTCGACGCCGGACACCAGAAGGAACACCAGGACGGCCGCCAGCGCCGTCCATCCAAGCAGGATGAGCGTCGCGCCCGCACTGTTCGCGCGTCCGGAGAAGAACAGCGAGAGCAGGATAATCGAGCCAAACTCGCCGAGCGTGGCGTTTGTCGTCACCAGTTGCCCGAGGTCGGAGGCCAGCTCGCCCGCATCCTTCAGGACCGGGATGACGATGCCGAGCGCCGTTGCCCCCAGCGCGATGGCGATGAACAACGGGCTACGCACTTGCCCCGTGCCCGCCAGCAGGTAGCCCACCAGGAGCGCCAGGCAGGCGCTGAGCAGGTAGGATGCGCCGGACAGCCGCAGCAGTGTCCCCTTGAAGCGATCGAACTCGACCTCTAAGCCGGCCAGAAAGAGCAAGAAGGCCAATCCGAGCAGCGCGAATACCTGGAGCGGCAGGTCCACCCGCACCCAGCCGAGCGCCGCCGGTCCGATGACAATCCCGACCACGATCTCGAGCACCTGGGAGGGCAGCGGCAGGCGAGGGGCCAGGCCGAGCAAGAGGGGCACGATGAACGCGGCGCCGGCGACCAGTGCAAGTCCCGTCAACGAGATGGGTGGCATAGAATTCTCCTAATAGGGCGCGGGCCAGGCGATGGTGAGCAAGAAAACGCTTTCCTCCACGGCCTCCACATCGTGGGGAGCGTCCGGCTCCAAGACCAAGACGTGGCCGGCCGGCAGGTCGACGGCGCGCGCGCCAACGCGCAGGCGCAGTCGGCCGTCGAGGGTGTGGATAGAGATAGGGGCGGGCGCGCGATGTTTGTCCATCCGTTCGCCCCTCCCTAGCGCGATCAGGACCACGCGGAGGTCCGGGCGCTTGACCAGGGTCTTGGCGTTGTGGCGCGCCTGCCGCCAATTTTCCTCACTATAGAGCTGCGCGGTTTCCATCGGGAGATCGACGGCGAGCAGCGGCGCGACGACCTGGTGCGCGGGCCGTTGGGCGCTGCCGTGAGTACGCCCCGCTGGATCGTCGGCCGCATAGGGCTCTCGCGTGTCATCGGTCTCCGCGCCGCGATCTCCTGTTCGTATCCCGTCGGTGTCGTCCATGTGTACCCCTCCTGACGATGCGGGCGATCTCCACAACCAGGACGCCGATCGGCTCGGCGTGCCGCGGCCTCGCTCGGGCTGACCGATGATATCCTGTGTCGCGTGCCGCCACCAAATGCCCGCCGGGACGCAGTCGAGATCCCCGAGGGAATCCTCGACCGGCGACGCAGCCCGGTTGGGGTGGCCTGTTAAGGCCGCGCTGAGATTGACGACATACGGTGCTATAGCGTGGGCTCGACGCCGAAGTCGAACTGCGTGGGCTCGACGGGCGAAGCGGTGAGGGCGCCGCCGCACGCGCGGATACCCCCCTGCCCCGGCCAGATGATCGTGGACTCGGACGCGTTCGGCACGGTGATCCGCACGAAGGCGGCCGTGGGGCACGATTGGCCCTCCGTCGGGACGGCGGCCCAGCGCAAAGCGATGTAGGCGTCGGCGCCCGAGGCGAGGGTGACGAGGCGTCGGGGCGGGTCGCCACCGCCACCCCACTGTAGGGAGGTGGGCAGCCCTCGATACGCGCCGTCAAGCAGTTGCGCGCCGGGATAGCCGTAGAGCGCGCAGGTTTGCCCCGAGCGGTTGTGGACGAGGAAGACCAGGCTGGCGTGCCCTGCGTCGCCCTCGCCATAGTCGGGCGCGAGGGTGAGTTGCGCCGCCTGACAGCGGGCCACGGCGGCGGGGCCGGAAGGCGTGACGGCGCGCGCCGTCACGTGCGGGCCTGCCGTGAGCGCGGCCAGCGCGCCGAGGCCGACGAGTATCCGTAGCTGTATCACAATCAATCTCCTTTTCCTTTTCTCTTATACGCGCACGGTGCGCGTGATCGTCCCCGTGTCGCGCCTGGCGCGCTGCGCGTCGCCCTTCTCACGGATACTCCGATCCAGCCTGTCCAGCGAGGCGGCGAAGAGCTGCACGCCCTCCACTTGCAGCGTGTCGGTGACGTCCTTCATGCTGATGCCCAGCTCCTGGAGCATCCTGATTGTCCCGTAGGCCTCCGCCACATCGTGATCGATCGTGCGCGCGATGCGGCCATGGTCCTCGAACGCCTCGATCGTGGCCGGCGGCATGGTCGTGACGGTATCGGGGCCGATCAACTCCTCGACGTACATCACATCCCGGTCGCGCGGGTTCTTCGTGCTCGTGCTCGCCCACAGCGGGCGCTGGACGTGCGCGCCCTGGCGTCTCAATGCCTCGAAGCGCTCGCCGCTAAACGTGCTCAGGAAGCGCTGGTAGGCGATGCGCGCATTCGCGATGGCCGCGTTGCCCAGCAGCCGTTCCATCTCCCCGCGACGCTCCGGGTCCTGTTCGACTTGCAGCAGCGCGCCGAGCCGCCTGTCCACGGCGCCGTCCACGCGGCTCACGAAGAAGCTGGCGACCGAGGCAACCCTGTTCAGCGGTTGGCCGTCCGCCACCAACTGCTCCAGTCCGCCGAGGTAGGCGTCCATCACCCGCTCGTAGGATTCAATGGCGAAAATCAGCGTGATGTTGACGTTGATGCCCTCGCCGATGAGCTGCCGGATGGCCGGGATGCCGGCATCGGTGGCCGGTACCTTGACGAAGACATTCGGGTGGCCAACGGCCCGGGCGTAGCGGCGCGCCTCCGCGATGGTCGCTTGCGTATCGTCGGCAAGCGCCGGCGAGACCTCGATGCTGGCGTAGCCATCGGCGCCGCCGCTCTGGTCGTAGACGGGGCGCAGCACGTCGGCGGCGTCACGGATATCGTCCAGCAACAACTCCTCGTAGATACGCGCGCTTCCCGCCCCATCCGCCGCCAGCGCACCAATTGCCGCGTCATAGTCGGCGCTGCCGATGATGGCCCGCTCGAAGATGGTGGGGTTCGCCGTCAGCCCCCTGACGCCGCGCTCGACCAGCCGCTGCAGGTCGCCGGAGCGTATGAGCGCACGCGTGATAGAGTCGATCCATGGGCTCTGCCCGGCCTCGCATAGCTGGCGTAACTTTGTAGCCATGTATGTCCTCCCTTCCTCTCCCTACTCTCCACCGGGCCAATGCGTAGCCAGGTGACGTGTCGGACCATAGTTCCTTCTTTCTCAGCCCGCCGCCTCATATCGCGCGGCCAGGACGGGCCAGTCCAGGCTGTCGCGCGCCGCCTCGTAGCGCGTCGCCACCTTGACCCAGTCGACCACCCGCCACCAGGCCGCGAGATAGTCGGCCCGCCGATTCTGGTAGCGCAGGTACGTCCGTGAACGCGGGGCGCTCCTCGACGCCGAAATCGGGGAGCGCCACATCAGGGCCGGCATGCCGCGGTTACTCCGCTGGCGCCTGTGTCGGATGGGGTAGGCCCAGGTACGGGAAGGTCGGCAGCAGGTCCGTGTGGGGGCCGACCTTGTCGCCGGTCACCCGCCCGTTTGTCGCCAGCGTCAGCTGGATGTCGATGATGTCGTCCGCGAGCCCGCGCCCGTTCGGATAGCCGGCGGCGCTGCTGTTGTCGTACGGTAGGATGTCCGGTAGCAGCCCATCGGCCGCGGCGTGCGCCGACGCGGCGTCGTGGCCGAACCCCTGTAGCGCCGCCGCGAAGGTCTCCAGGAACAGCGCCCGATCCTGGTCAGGTGCGGTGTGATTGAATGCATTCTTCTCCTCGCCCTTGGTGAAGAGGACGTTCATCATCGGGCGGCCCATGCGGTCGATCTGGTGATACGCCCCCGCCTCCGGCAGCAGCACGCGGCACCAGTACCCGATCCGCGTCCCCGCGCCGAGCGTGGCATTCGGCAGCTCCAGGACGATGCCGGACACATTCTTATCGCTGAACGTGTCATGGCCCGTGAACGCGAAATCGTTGTGCAGACCGTCGAGGTCGAAGAAAAAGGGGTCGCTGCGGAGCCCGGCGAAGAACCGGTGGGCATCGGCGGTGGCCACGTGCGCGGCAGCGCCCAGGGAGACCGGCGTGTCCGCGAAGAGCGTCTCGCCGTCGTCCCCGCTCTCTCTGGCCCGCACACCCGTGACGCGGCGTACCGTTGCCCGCTGCTCCCCGCCGGTCACGGGCGAGAAGGTGATCCGATAGGCGATGTCGGCGCGCGCGTCGCCGTCGGTGTCGATCAGCAGTTCGTAGAGTGCGGCGGGCGCGAACGAGTCGCCCAGGGTCGGGGCCAGCGGGTTGACGTTGAGCACGAGGACCGAGCGGTCCCGGTCGTCCGGCTGCTGAAAGGCGAAGATGTCCGTGATGTCCAGCCGCGCGTCCATGTGGGGCGACTTCATCCCCGGGGCGTCCAAATGATCCGACATGATTCTCTCCCTAACCGACTAGTGGCCGCCCGCGCAGTGGCTGGGCGGTCGGCGCGCCTCGGTCGCGGCGCGCCATGGTGTTATCGTAGCGATGGTCCGTTAAGAGACCGTGAAACGCGCCCGGATGGCGTTAAAGTCTCCGCGTTTCCGCTCACCTGCCCGCCGATCCGTTGTTAGCGGACCGCGGCATAGTCCATCGCTTCCCCCCTCACGGGCTGTCCCCGGAGCAGAGCGGCGACCTTCTCGGCGATCATGATCGTCGGCGCGTTGGTGTTCCCGTTGACGATGGTGGGCATGATCGAGGCGTCGACCACGCGTAGGGCGTCCGTGCCGCGCACGCGGAGCTGCTCGTCGACCACGGCCTGAGCGTCACGCCCCATCTTGCAGGTCCCGACGGGGTGGTACAAGCTCTGGACGCTATTGCGGAGGTAGTCGGCGATCTCCTGGTCGCCCTGTACTCCGAGCCCCGGGGTGAGTTCCCCATCGGCGAAAGGCGCGAATGCGCGTGTCTCGCCCAGGCGGCGCGCGATTTTAACCCCCTCGGTGAGCGCGGCGAGATCGGACTCTTCCGCGAGGTAGTTGCTGTAGATGGCCGGGCGCCTCGTCGGGTCGGCGGAGCGCAGCGTCAGATGGCCGCGGCTTCGGGGTGTGACGACGGCCGGGACGATCGTGTAGCCATGCCTGTCGGGCGGGGTGAGGCCGTTGTTCAGGAAAAGGGTTGGGATGAACAGGTACTGGAGGTCCGGCTCGGGGAGGTCCGGTTGGGTCCGGACGAACGCCCCGGCCTCGGCGCCGTTCGAGGTGAGAGGTCCGCGCTGATGCTCCACGTACTCCCGCAGGTTGTCCGCCGTGTCGACACCGAAGAGCGAGATCGGTTGCTTGCTCCCATAGAACACGCCAGTGCAGACGTGGTCCTGCAAATTGCCGCCGACACCGGGTAGATCGACCCTGACGCCTATCCCCAGCGATCGCAAGTGTTCGGCCGGCCCGACCCCGGAGAGCATGAGCACCTGGGGGGAATTGATCGTCCCACCGCACAGCAGGACCTCTCCGTTCGCGCGAACCTGCTGCTCCTGGCCATCTTTGAGATAGGCGACGCCGACGGCGCGGGAGCCCTCGAAAAGCACCCGTGTGGCCAGGGCCCAGGTCAGGACGGTCAAGTTAGGGCGACCGAGCGCGGGGCGGAGATAGGCGTCCGCGGCGCTCTCCCGCCTCCCCTGGCGCTGCGTCACCTGATAGGCGCCGACGCCCTCCTGCGAGGCCCCATTGAAATCGTCGTTGCGTGGCCAGCCAAGCTCCGCTCCCGCCTCGATAAAGGCGTGGGAGAGGGCATTGGTGTAGGGCCGGTCCATGACGTGCAGAGGGCCGCCGGCCCCGTGATAGGCCGAGGCGCCGCGCCCCTGGTCCTCGGCCTTCTTGAAGTACGGCAGCACGTCGGCGTAGCCCCAGCCGTCGTTCCCCAGGGCCTGCCAGCGGTCGTAGTCGGCGCGGTTCCCGCGCATGTAGATCATGATATTGATCGAGCTGGAGCCGCCGAGCACTTTGCCACGGGGCCAGTACTGCGCGCGACCGTTGAGCCGCGGCTCCTCCTCCGTCGCATAGTCCCAATCGACGGGGGTTTTGAACAAGCGGGAGAACGTCGCGGGAATATGGATCTCCTGGGCGTCATCCGGGCCGCCCGCTTCGAGCAAGAGCACGGAGACCTTGGGATCTTCGGTCAGGCGGCCTGCCAGGACGCATCCCGCGGAGCCTGCTCCGACGATGATATAGTCGTACATCATTATTCTTTCCTTTCAACCTTTCAGCGGTATGCTCAGGTATGCGCGCCCACCCGTGCGGCGGCCTGGATGGCCGCGGCGACCTCGCCCGGCCGCGAGATCATGACCGCGTGGCTAGCCCCCCGCAGCGCGATGGTGGTGGCGCCGATGCGTTTGGCCATCGCGCGCTCGGCGTCGGGATTGATCATGCGGTCGTCCTCGGACACGAGGTACCATGAGGGCAGCGTGTGCCAGGCCGGCGTGCCCGACGGCGCGCCGAAAATCGCCGCCGCGGCGGGCTTCTGCGTCACCGCCAGGGTTCGGGCCTCCAGCGGATTGACGTCCTGCATGAAGAATTGCGGATACGCGGCGGGGTCGATGCGCAGGAAGCCCGCGCGGTAGTCGGGGATGATATGCGCGTTGCCGGGCGCGGCGGGGAAGCCGGCGACGGCCTGGGGGACGGCCTCGCCCTCAGCGGGCGCGAAAGCCGCGACATAGACCAGGCTGATCACGTGCGGCAGGCCACCCCCGGCCCCAGTGATGACCATGCCGCCGTAGGAATGGCCCACCAGAACCGTGGGGCCGTCTTGCGCGGCCAGGATGGTGCGCGTGACGGCGATATCGTCGGCCAGCGAGGCCAGTCCGAGCTGCACGGCAAGGACACGATGGCCCGCGGCCTGCAGTCGTTGGATCACCTGGCTCCAGCTCGACGCGTCAGCCCACGCCCCATGCACGAGCACGATGGTCCGTTGCGCTTGCATCGTTGTCCTCCGTGTAGCGGTGGTGGCCGCCTTGACTATGGTCAAACCGGGGTCGCGGCAAGAGCGGACGCGGCGAGCGCCGCGCCGGCCCCGTGTCCGGCCTGGCGCAGCAACGCGCCTCTGGTCAACATCGGTTGGGCTATCTCTGTCGCGCGTGGCGCCGTGGTACGTTCGTCCATGGATCTCATGCTCTCCTATCTCTCTTCACGCGCAGATTCATATGTCCTCTGCTCCAGCGGCGACGCGTGCCGCTTGACGAAGGCGAGCGCGGTGTTGGCGACCTCCTCCCAGCCGTGGTCGATGGTGAGCGAATGCCCACGGTCCGGTATCGCCACGATCTCGGTGACCCCGGCGTTCCGCTGCTGCCGTTTATAGGCCGCGTCGGCCACGGCCCACGGCACGGTGTGGTCCCGCTCGCCGGAGATGATCAGGAGAGGGCCGCGCTCCGGGTTCGTAGTGTCGACCGAGTCCTCCGTCCAGGGGTTGAGATTGGCGGCGGCCGCCTGGAAGATCGGCTCGCCGGGGGCGGGCACGACGAACGTCTCATACAGGTCGCGCGCTTCGCTCTCGGAGACGGCGTTGGCGAAGCTGAATTGGAACTGCTCGAAGGTGAGCGGGATGGCGCGGTGGTAGTTGGCCGGATTGCCGAGCACCGGCGAGGCGGACTTGAGCGCGGAGAGCGGGAGCGGGAGCACGCCGCGGAACGCGGCGGGGTCGATGGCGACCGTCACGGCCGCGATGCCCAGACCGGCCAGCTGTTGCGCGATCAATCCCCCGAACGAGTGGCCGATGACGGCCGGTTTCGTCGCCCACCGGCCGATGATCTCGGCGTAGTGGTCGGTGGCCTGCTTGATGCTCTTCCGGGCGAAGACCTCCGGGTCGTGATTGGCCTCCGCGACGGTCTCGGGATGTCGGGCCAGCTCGGGGCGAGCGTGGTGTACCCGTGCTCCTCGAACAAGGCGCGCCAGCGGTCCCAGCTGTTGGAGAGGAGCCACAGGCCGTGGACGAAGACGACCGGTGTCAAGCCCGAGGCGTTCGCGCGGTCGATGTCCCGTTGTTCGTGGGCGGTGATGGTCGTGGTGATGGTGGTCATGTCATTCTCCTTGATCCTGAACGTATATGGCATTGTCGCCGTCCGCATAACACCTTGATGTAGTCAGATTCGTCCTCCCCCCTCTCTCAGTGCTCCATGTCGGCTGGCTGCTCGGGCAGGTCCTGGGCGGTTGACACGCTGCGGTCGCGACGCGTCATGGTGTTACCCTACTGGCGGACCGTTAAGAGACCGTGAAACGTACCCGGACGGGCGTTAAGTTCAACCGGCGTCACGCTCCCCTGCTACGCGAGCGTGCGCGCCGCGCTCTGAGCCTCCAGGGCCACGATCACCAGGCGCGGGCAGGACCCAGCCGCATCCCAACGCAATCGGAACGCCCCGGATCGCCTGCGCTCGATGAGCAGCCGCCGACTGCACCGGCGGCAGAGCGCGACACCGTAGCGTGGCGGGCTCCCCCAGGTCGTCCACTCCACGTTATGTCCGAGCGTGGCCGCCTGTCGCTCCGCCGCCGCGCGCGCTTGTGCGAAGTCCTGACATGTCGTCTCGTGGATAACGGTCCCCACGGTTTCCTCCTTGCCGCACAGCATAAAACTGGCGGCCATGGCGCTTCTGTTCCGTCACCAGGATGATCAGGCCGGCGACCAGCAAGGCTTCCACCATGGCGCCGCCGCCGCCGCCGCGGCCGCCCATAGAAATTGCCGCGGGGGACCGTCGCCTGCGGCAGCGCGCGGCCCGTCTCAGGGTCCGGCACGGAGGCCAGGTCGCCCGCGACGTAGACATCCGGGCGGTCGAGCGCCCGCAGGTACTGATCGACCTTGACGCGGCCGTTGAACCCGACGGGCAAGCCCGAGCCCGTCACCACCTCGTTCGCCGTCACGCCCCCGGCCCACACGACCACGCCCGCCGCGATCGCCTCGCCGCTCTTGAGCGTGAAGCCCTCGGCCGTCGCCGCGGCGACCTCGGCGTTGGTCCGCACGACCACGCCCAGCTCGTCCAGCAGGCTCGTGGCGCGGGCGATCAGGTCCGGCGACGAGCCGGCCAGGATGGTCCGCCCGGCCTCGACCATCACCACCCGCGGGAGGTCTGGCGGGAGGCCGTGCTGGCGGGCCAGCGCGGGCGCCTCCTCGGCCAGTTCCACCCCCGTCGCGCCCCCACCGCCGATCACGACCGTCAGCAGGCGTTGCCGTCGTTCCGGGTCGCGCTCGTCGGCCGCCGCCGCGACGGCCGTGGCGACCGCCGCCCGCACCCGCTCGGCGTCGTCAGCCGAGTCCAGGGACGGGGTGCGCTTGGCCAGGCCGGGGATGCCGAAGTCGTTGGGTCGGCTGCCCAGGGCCAGGACCAGGCGCGTGTAGGGCAGCGGCCCCGCCTCGGTCTGGAGCTGACGCCGCGCGAGGTCGAAGCCCGTGACGCGCGTGCGGACGAACCGGGCGCGCCGTTCCAGCACGCGCGCGACCGGCAGGCGCACCGCGTCGGCATGGCGCGTCCCGGCGGCGACGCGCGGCAGTTCCGTCAGCGGTTGGTGGTCGTCGTGTTGATCGACCAACGTCAGGTCTATGGCGAGGTCTCCATCCAGCCCGGCCGCCAGGCGCAAGGCCACGTGCAGCCCCGCGTACCCGGCGCCCGCGATGACAAGGCG
>JAABUX010002787.1_pt1 | contig 24166 bp, 18 predicted proteins | sample 5561851 | NCBI WGS metagenome assembly JAABUX01 (sample SAMN10711883, study PRJNA513361) | rock metagenome | isolation source: Antarctica rocks | place: Antarctica: Victoria Land, Richard Nunatak red sandstone | collected 2016-01-03 | reverse complement strand
CCTCGACTACTGGGCGCAGCGCGCTCCCGTGGCCGACCGGTCGGGCCTAGTAGGGGAGTTCCTCAGCTCGGTCGAGGACCGCGGCCGCTTTCCCTGGATCAACATGCAGGCGGTCAGCGCCAGCTACACCTCGTTCTTCAACATCGGCATCTGGAAGGACGCCGCCGCGTTCGAGGACCAAATCGGCAGGTTCATCGACAACAGCCGCCCGCCACTGCCGTTCGAGGCGGAACGACGGGAGCGAGTGCTCCTGCAACCGGAGCGGTGGCGCATCGGCGGCAGCGCGCTGTCCTTGTCCGACCAGCCCGGCGTCAAGTAGCGCTCCCATAAGCGGTCATCAGGGCAGGGCGGGTGCTGATGGCGCGAGAACCCCACCTGCTCCCTCTTCCGGAGCAAGAGGGAGCAGCGGTCGCCGCCCTTATGGCCCTTGCTACATTGGCGCTAATTCCCCTGCCCTCGCCGCCAACGGCAGGCGGTTCGCCAGCGGCGCCAACGGGCAGGTGAACCGGGACGAGTAGGCGCAGGACGGGTTATAGGCGAAGTTGAAGTCCAGCACCGTCCGCCCATCCGGCGCCGCGCCGAGGTCGGCGGACTTGATCGAATCCAGCAAGTAGCGGCCAGCGCCGTAGGTCTCCCGCCCGCAGGTCGCGTCGGCGAAGGGCAGGAACACGCCGCCGCCGTAGCCCTGTAGCCAGTACGCCGTCAGCTCCCCGCCCAGCGCCGTCATCAGGCCCTCCGTGCGGGCGAAAGGGCGCATGTGCAGGTTGCCGTCCGCGCCGGCCGGGAACACCTCCTCCGATCCGTCTAGCGGAGCCAGGGCGACCAGGATGCGCAACGTCGGGTCATAGGAGAAGAAGGGCAGGCCGGTGAAGGCGGTGCCCGGCTCAAGGGGGGACTGCGGATGGCTGCGGAACAGCCCGTCCCGGACCGCGCGCCAATGCTGCCAGGCGGCCTGCGGGTCCGGCTCGGCCCGCACGGCGGCATACAGGTCGGCCAACTGGCGCCGCCAATCCCATAGTGTCAGGCCCATAGTGCCAGGCTCATGCCTGCTTCAGGTCGATCAGGCCCTGGCGTATCGTGCGGCCGCGGCCGATGCGGTCCTCGATGTAGGCAGCGTCGCCCCAGCGCACGGCGCGGGCCATCGCCTGGGCGTCCTCGGTGAAGCGGGCCAGCATCTCCAGCAGGGCATCGCGGTTGTTCAGGAAGATGTCGCGCCACATCACGGGATCGCTGGCGGCGATCCGGGTGAAGTCGCGGAAGCCGGAGGCAGCGAACTTCAGCACCTCGGCCCGGCTGGCGTCGGCGCCCGATGCCTCGCCCTCCCTGGCCAGGTCGTCAGCCGTGCCGCAGATGGTGAAGGCGATCAGGTGCGGCAGGTGGCTCACGATGGCCAGCACGCGGTCATGGTGCTCGGGGTCCATCACCTCCACCATGCTGCCCATGCGGCGCCACAGCTCGGCCACCTGCTCGACGGCATCCGGAGGGGCGCCGGCAGGCGGGGAAATCAGGCACCAGCGCCCGGTGAACAGGCTGCTGAAGCCGGCGTCGGGTCCGGAGTACTCGGTGCCGGCCAGGGGGTGCGCGGGGACGAAGCGCACGCCCGGCGGCAGCAGCGGCGCCAGGTCGCGGATGACGGAAACCTTGGTGCTGCCGACATCGGTCAGGATGGCGCCGACCCGCAGGTGCGGCGCGATGGCGGCACCGATGGCGGCATAGGCGCCAACCGGGGCGCACAGCATGACGCAATCGGCGCCCTGGACGGCGCGGGCCGGGTCGGGCTCGATCCGGTCGGCGAAGCCCAGCGCGGCGGCGCGGGCCAGCACGGCGGGGCTGCTGTCGGTGACGACGACCTCCGCCGCCAGGTCCCCGCCTGGGCGCCCGCGCTCATGCGCGATGCGGGCGACGGAGCTGCCGATCAGCCCGGCGCCGATCAGGGCCAGGCGTTGGAACACCGGCCCTTGCGGGGCTGGCCGCAGCGCTGCAGGGCCGGCGTCAGGCGCGAAATCAGGCATGGACCGGCTGCACCGCCCCAGCTTGGGACTCCATGTGCCGGGCCAGGATGTCGGCAGCCAGGGCGCACTCCTCTGCCGTCCCGACCGTGATCCGCAGGCAGTGCGGCAGGCCATAGCCGCCCATGGCGCGCACGATCACCCCGCGGGCGCGCAACGCGTCACCGGCAGCATCGGCGGCAGCCGGCTGGCCGAAGTCCGCCAGGACGAAGTTGCCCTCGCTCGGCCAGACCCGGACGCCGGCATCGCCCAGCGCCCGCGTCAGCCAGGCGCGGTACTCGGTGTTGTGCCGCCGCCCAGCCTCCTCCCAACCCGGCTCGGCCAGGGCGGCGATCCCAGCGGCCTGCGCGGGCAGGCTCACGTTGAACGGGCCGCGCACCCGGTTCAGCACGTCGGCGATGGCAGCCGGCGCGTAGCACCAGCCCAACCGCATCCCGCCCATGCCCCAGATTTTGCTGAACGTGCGGGTCATCACCGTGTTGTCCCCGGCGTCCACCAGCTCCACCCCGGGATCGTAATCCCGCCGGTCCACATACTCGGCATAGGCGCCGTCCAGCACCAGCAGCACGTCCGCAGGCAGGCCCGCGCGCAGGCGGCGCACCTCCGCCTGCGGCACCATGCTGCCGGTCGGGTTGTTGGGGTTGGCCAGGAAAACCAGCCGCGTTGCCGGGGACACCGCGGCCAGCATGGCGTCCACATCGGCCGTCAGGCTGCGCTCCGGCGCCTTCACGGTGGACAGCCCCGCATACTGCCCGGCGATCTCGTAGATGCTGAACCCGTGCCGGCTCATGATCAGCTCGCCGCCGGGACGGGCGTAGGCCAGGCACAGGGCGTAGATCAGCTCATCCGACCCAGCGCCGCAGACGATGCGGGCCGGATCCAGGCCGAAGTAGCGGCCAATGGCGCGGCGCAGCTCCGTGGCGCCGCCGTCGGGGTAGCGGTGCAGTTGGGCGGCCTGCTCGGCATAGGCGGCGCGGGCGCCGGGCGGGACGCCGAACGCGCCCTCGTTGCTGCTCAGCTTCACCACGCGGTTCTGCCCGGGCGCCTTGCTCTCGCCGCCGACGTAGGGACTGATGCCCAGGATTTCCGGGCGGGGACGGGGACCGGTCACGTGGCAGGCTCCTGGATGGGGATGGCGTAGGCGCCCAGCACGACGGGCCGGCGCAGCACGGATGGCAGGGCAGCCAGGCGCGGGTCGGCGTCGGTGACGAAACCCTCGACATCGACCAGCACCTGCGCCGCGGCGGCGCCCGGGTCGCGCCGCAGGATCACCGGCCCGGCCAGCAGCCCGGCCGCACCAAGCGCCGCGCCCAGCCTGGCCCGGCTGACCTCCAAGGGCAGCTCCATCCCCAGCAGGGAACGGTCGGCCCCGCTTGGGTCCGGTGGTGCCGCGGCAACCACCAGGGCGTGGACCTTGGGCGTCCCCTCCGGCCGGGCGGCCCAGAACGGCAGCCGGGCGACGACATGGATGCGCGGGTCGTCGGCGTGCAGCAGCGCGGTCCACCACGCGGCGGCGGGCGCCTCGCCTTCTGCGGGCACAGGCAGCACGGCGGCGGTAGCGAGGCCGGCGCTGACCTCACGGATCGCCTGGGCCGGGGAGCGGTGGACGCGCATGGGCGTCAGTGCCCCGAACTGCTCCCGCGCGGCAGCGAGTAGGGCCGGGCCGCCCTCCGCCTCGCAGCCCCCCGCCTCACAAACGGTGATCAGCATCGGGCGCTGCTGCGCGGTGAAGGCGTTGATCAGCTCCCGCCACACGCGGACGACGCCCGCCCGGGGGAACGGCCCCAGGTGGCGGGCCAGCAGGCGGCGGAGGATGGCGGCCTCCCGCCCCGGCCGCAGCGGCACACGGCCCTTGACGCCCAGGGCGCCAATCTGCGCCACCACGCCGGCCCGGCGCATCAGGGTGTCATGCAACTGGTCGTCCAACCCATCAAGCTCCGCCCGCAGCGCCGCCAGAGAGTCCAGCGGGGCGGGCCTGGGCCACAGAGGATCAAGCAGGGGGGCGGGACTGGACATCCTGGGGTCTCGTTGGGGCAGGCCAAGGTCCATAGCGGATGCGGCCGGGTGTGCAAAGCGGGGCGTGCGCCGGTTCCCCGGTGCCTCCGAGGCGATCGCCTATGACGCAAGGACCGCATAGGCTCCCTCTCCCGGAGGGAGAGAGAGCCAGGCAGTGTCGCTATGCGTTGCCCCTGGTTGCCGGGCAGGCTCCGCCGGGCTTATTAAAGTGCCTGCGATGGATCAGTCCGCTCCCCCGTTTGCCGAACGCCAGCAGGCTGCCACTTTCGGCGGGCCGTTCCCCTTGGACTGCGGGGTGTCGCTGGGCGGGATCACCGTCGCCTACCGCACCTACGGCGCCCTGAACGCCAACGGCTCCAACGCCGTGCTGGTCTGCCATGCGTTGACCGGTGACCAGTATGCCGCGGAACCGCACCCCACCACCGGCAAGCCCGGCTGGTGGAACCAGGCGGTCGGGCCAGGCCGCCCGATCGACACCGACCGCTTCTTCGTCGTATGCGCCAACGTCCTGGGCGGCTGCATGGGCAGCACCGGGCCGCGCACCCCGCGTGATAGCAGCGCCGAGCGGTGGGGCACCGAGTTCCCCGCCATCACCATCCGCGACATGGTCCGGGCGCAGCACCTGCTGGTTGAAAGCCTGGGCATCACCCGGCTGTTCGCCGTCGTCGGCGGCAGCATGGGCGGCATGCAGGCGCTGGAGTGGGCCGCCACCTACCCGGACCAGGTGTTCGCCTGCGTGCCCATCGCCACGGCGTCGTTCCACTCGGCGCAGAACATCGCCTTCCACGAGGTCGGGCGCCAGGCCATCTTCGCCGACCCCGATTGGGACGGCGGCGAGTACTGGCGGGCCGGCAAGGTCCCCGCCCGCGGCCTGGCCGTCGCCCGCATGGCGGCGCACATCACCTACCTGAGCGAGCAGGCGCTGACCCGCAAGTTCGGCCGCCGGCTGCAGGCACAGGACGCCAGGCACCTGCAGGCGCAGGATGCCGGCGCCACCCTGTTCGGCGAGATGTTCGAAGTCGAGAGCTACCTGCGCCACCAGGGCAGCACGTTCGTGCACCGCTTCGACGCCAACAGCTACCTGACGATCACCCGCGCGATGGACTACTTCGATTTGGCGGCGGAACACGATGGGGACCTGCCGGCGGCGTTCCGCGGCACGCGCACGCGGTTCTGCGTGGTGTCGTTCAGCAGCGACTGGCTGTTTCCCACCGCGCAGTCCCGCGCCATCGCGCGCGCGCTGAACCGCGCTGGGGCTAACGCCAGCTTCGTCGAGATCGCGTCCGACAAGGGCCACGACGCCTTCCTGCTGGACGAGCCGGACTTCCACCGCACCCTGTCCGGCTTCCTCTCCGGCTGCGCCGAGCACGCCCTGCTTCCGTCTCCCTCCGGGAGAGGACCGGGGTGAGGAGGGCGGCACGGACCGAGCCAGGCCTGTTCGCACCGCCGCCTGCGCTCCCATCACCGCGGCCAGCCCTCGCCGCCTCCCTCACCCCGGCCCTCTCCCGGAGAGAGAGGGAGCAGCAGGCGGCATGAGCCGGCCCCCGGTCCAGCAGGTCGCCAAGAACATGCGGCTGGACCTGCGGCTCATGTCCGAGATGATCGCCCCCGGCTCCCGCGTGCTCGACATCGGCAGCGGCGACGGCACGCTGATCGAACACCTGTTCCGCACCCGCGGCTGCGACGCGCGCGGCATCGAGATCGACATGGCCGAGGTGACGCACGCCGTCGCGCACGGCCTGCCGGTGATGCACGGCGATGCCGACACCGACCTGCAGCACTATCCGGACGGGCTGTTCGACTACGTCGTGCTGTCCCGCACCCTGCAAGCCGTGGAACGCCCGCAGGAGGTGCTGCGGCAGATGCTGCGCATCGGCACCCGCGCCCTGGTTAGCTTCCCCAATTTCGGCCACTGGCAGGTGCGCTGGCAGTTGCTGCGGTCGGGCCGGATGCCGATGACCTCGACCTGGGACCGGCCCTGGTATGAGACGCCCAACATCCACCCCTGCACCATCCGCGACTTCTTCGCCCTGTGTGCGCAGGAGGGCTACCGGGTGGAGCGCTGGCTGGCGGTGGACGACGACGGGCGGCGGGCGCCGTGGCGGCGTTTTCCGGGGCTGGCCAACGTGTTCGGTGAGCAGGCGCTGTTCCTGCTGCGCCGGGCGTAGCACTGGGCCAGGCGCAGCACGGGACTGCACGGGCGATTGATCAATCCAGGGTGGAAACCATCCGCAATGCCGCCTTAATCACAGACATCCAACCCGGCACCTGCCCTCATTCCACGGAACCACTCATGCCCCAAACCCCCGACACCCCCCTGTTCCAGCCGTACGTGCTGGGCGGGCTTCAGCTCCGCAACCGCATCGTCATGGCGCCGCTGACGCGCAGCCGCAGCAGCGAGCAGGGTGTGGCCCCCTCGTTCGCGGCGGACTACTACGGCCAGCGCGCCACCGCCGGGCTAATCGTGTCGGAGGCGACGAACATCTCCGCCCAGGCGCGCGGCTATGCGATGACGCCGGGCATCTGGTCGCCGCAGCAGGTCGAGGCGTGGCAGCACGTCACGGACGCCGTCCACAGCCAGGGTGGCCGCATCGTGCTGCAGCTCTGGCACACCGGCCGCATCAGCCATCCCGACCTGCACGACGGCGCGCTGCCGGTGGCCCCGTCCGCCATAAAGCCCGTGGGCCAGGCGTTCACCTACAGCGGAATGCAGGACCACGTGACGCCCCGCGCGCTGGAGACCGACGAGGTCCCCGCCATCGTCGCCGACTACCGCCACGCCGCGCAGCGCGCGATGGACGCGGGCTTCGACGGCGTCGAGGTGCATTCGGCCAACAACTACCTGCTGGAGCAGTTCATCCGAGACAGCACCAACAAGCGCACCGACCGCTACGGCGGCAGCCTGGAGAACCGGCTGCGCTTCCCGCTGGCGGTGGTCGCGGCGGTGACGGAGGTGTGGGGCGGCGGCGGCCGGGTCGGCATCCGCATCTCGCCGGGCACGACCGCACCGGGGGAGACGCCGCTGGACAGCGACCCCATGAGCACCTACAGCGCCTACCTCGACGCGCTGAACGGCTTTGGCCTGATGTACGTGCATGACATCGAAGGCGTGACGCAGATGTCCCGCGACCCCGCCGGCATCGACTACCCGGCGCTGCGCAAGCGGTTCAGGGGCTCCTACATCGCCAATAACCAGTACACCCGCAAGCTGGCCGACGAGACCATCGCCAAGGGCAACGCCGACCTGATCAGCTTCGGCCGCCCGTTCATCGCCAACCCCGACCTGGTGGAGCGGCTGCGGACCGGCGAGCCGCTGGCCGACGCGCCGAAGCAGTACTGGTATGGCGGGGACAGCGTTGGCTACTCGGACTGGCCGGGGATGCAGGGGCAGATCAAGCTGGCGGCATAGCACCGGCCGCCCGCCGCCGGCCAGGTGCGGCGCGTGCAGCAAAGCGCCTGGCTCGGCTTCCGCAGCTGCAACGCCCGTGTGCTGCACGCCCTTGCCTGGGTCCGGGGAGCAACGGAATGGAAAACGTATGTAAGCCTCAGCTCAGTCGAGGGCTTCCAAGATGCTCGGCGTCGGCATCAAGCTGGAGGCGTGCTCCAACCAGTACGTTGATCCGGCCAAGCCAACACGGCCTGCTCGGCAAGCGCCAGCAGCCTTTCGCGCGGCACGCCGTCGCGCGCCAGCACTGACATGCCTTGCACGACCGCAAGGGTCAGGTCGGACAATGCCGCGGCGTTCGTTGATGCGGGCAAAATCCCCTCTGCCAGGTCCCGATTGATACGATTGACAAGGCGAGCCGCAATATCCCGGCGCACCTCGGACACCGCCGACCTGATATCTGCCGACGCTTCTGATCCACTCGCCGTGGCGCTGGCCAGCAAACACCCTTGCGGCGTTGCCTTGCCGGTGAAAGTGATCGCTGCGGTCACGAGCATTGTGTGCGCAGCATCGCGTGCGGTTGGCGCGGCTGCCAAGCGGCTCTCCATCTCTGCCGGGTCGCCGGCATAGCGGCGCATCGCTTCGAGGAAGAGCCGCCTTTTGTCGCCGAAGGCCGTGTAGATGCTGGGAGCGGTGATGCCCATCGCCGCCGTCAGGTCGGCAATCGAGGTGGTCTCGTAGCCGTGCCGCCAGAACGACAGCATCGCCTGTTCCAACGCGGCTTCGCGGTCGAATGACAGCGGTCTGCCCGTCCTGCGCCGCTGAGGAGTTCCAGCGACTTCCATAACGGCCACTACTAAACAGGTTGACCTCGCCATGCAATGATGCAAGGAGTTTCGTATCGACCATTATGGAAGAAGCTCGAAGATGCCGCTTACCGAATACCGCACGTTGGGCCGCTCCGGCCTTGTCGTCAGCCCGATGGCTTTGGGCACAATGACTTTTGGCACGCAGGGATGGGGCGCGGACGAGGCGGGCTCGCGCGCGATCTTCGATGCCTACCGTGCGCAGGGCGGCAACTTCGTCGACGCTGCCGACATCTATTCTGGCGGAGCCAGCGAGGAGATGGTCGGCCGGTTCATCGCCGACACCGGCACGCGCGACCAGGTGGTCCTAGCGACCAAGTTCGCCTTCAACGGATCAGCGAGCCCGCTCGTGGCGTCCCAAGGCGCCCCAGGCAATCCCAATGCCGGCGGCGCAGGCGCCAAGAACATTCACCGAGCGTTGGAGGCATCGCTGAAGCGGCTCGGCACCGACTACATCGATCTTTACTGGATGCACATCTGGGACGGCGTGACCCCGGTCGAGGAGATCGTGCAGACGCTGGGCGATCTGGTCCGGGCAGGCAAGATCCGCTACTTCGCCTTGTCGGATATGCCTGCCTGGCTGGCGATGAAGGCCGCCACCATCGCGAGCGAACGGCGTGTGCCAGGTCCGATCGCCATGCAAGTCGAATACTCGCTGGTCGCGCGCGACATCGAGCGTGAGCATGTGCCCGTCGCCCGCGAAGCCGGTATGGCGGTCATGCCCTGGAGCCCGCTGGCAGGCGGTTTCCTGACCGGCAAGTACAAGCGCGACGACACTGCCGGCACTGGTCGGCTGAGCGGTGCAAATCCGTTCGGCAACAGCAAGTTCGCCGACCGTAACTGGGCCATACTGGACGTGCTCCGCGCTGTTGCCGCCGAGCACGGGCGATCGCCCGCGCAGGTCGCCTTGGCATGGGCGCTCGCACGACCCGGCGTCACCTCGATCATCATCGGCGCCAGCAAGGTGGCGCAACTCGATGACAACCTGGCGGCGCTGGACATTGCGTTGACCGGCGAGCAGATGCGCTGCCTGAACGAGGCCAGTGCAACAGCGCCGGGCTTCACCGATGGTCTCGCGGCGCCGGCCATCAGGCGAATGGTATTCGGCGGCCATGGTGTTCGGGGCTGGGGTGAGTGATCAGCCTCGCGACGCACGTCATGCCTTGGCGGTGGGCGGCGCTGGGAGACCTCGGCGCCTACGCCGCCTCCTGGGAGACCATCCAGTCGGATAGAGGATTTGGTATGTGGACGGCAAACATGTGATTGGCGTCACCAGCCTGACAGGGTGAGCTGATGCTCACCTGCACCCTGCTTTTCCGTGCGATGAGTCCTGTCGGACTGAGGCAGTGTGCAGGAACCTGAGATCCAAGGTTTCCCGGACACCGGCAACCTGGCTATCTGCCCTTGCGTAGGTTTCGCGTTCCATCGCTCCCCAGACCCCTTGCCGGACAGGTCGTGACGTTGCGGCCCGCCGCTGGCGATAAGCTGTGGAACGTGGCCCTTATCACCTACTGGGCGGCGCAGACCGATTTACGCCGCCCGCAACCTGTCATCTATGTCCCTGAACAGGTACAGCCGTTGTCCCCGGCCTAGACACTTCGGGAAGAGGGGGGAAAGCGATGACCGACTACTTAGTAATCGGCGGCGGCACGGCCGGATGCATCCTGGCCGCCCGGCTGTCCGAGGACTCCAATGCCCGCGTCACCCTGCTGGAGGCCGGGCCGCCCGACCGCGACCCGTGGATCCACATCCCCGCCGGCTATGCCCGCCTGTTTGCCAGCGGCAAGTACGACTGGCGCTTCGCCACCGAGCCAGAGGCGGAGCTGAACGGCCGCAGCGTCAACTGGCCGCGCGGGCGGGTGCTGGGCGGGTCTGGGTCGGTGAACGGCTTGGTCTATCTGCGCGGCTCCCCGCACGACTACGACCGCTGGGCGCAGGCCGGCGCGCGTGGCTGGTCGCATGACGACGTGCTGCCGGCCTTCCAGCGCATCGAGCACTGGGAAGGCGCGGCCGGCGCCACCCGAGCCACCGGCGGCCCGATCCCCGTCACCGAGCCGCGCAGCCTGTCCCCCGGCGCTGCCGCCTTCATCGAGGCATGCGCCACCCTGGGCTTCCCCCGGCACCGCGACATCAACGACGGCGCCATCGAGGGCGTGGCCCCGGTGCAGATGAACGTCCGCCGGGGCCGCCGGATCAGCACCGCCCAGGCCTACCTGCGCCCGGCCCGGCGCCGCCCCAACCTCCAGGTGCTGACCGGCGTCACCGTGCTGCGCCTGCTGATCGAGGCCGGGCGCGTGGCCGGCTGTGCAGCACGCCGGGCGGATGGCACGCCGTTCGAGATGCGGGCGGCACGGGAGGTCGTGCTGTGCGCCGGGGCCATCGCATCCCCGAAGCTGCTGATGCTGTCCGGCATCGGCGATGGCCCGGCGTTGCAGGCGCTAGGCCTGCCCATCCACCTGCACCGCCCGGCGGTCGGCGCCAACCTGCAGGACCACCTCATCAGCCGCCTCAGCTTCCGCACCCGCCCGGCCGGCACCCTGAACGAGATTACCGCGAGCAAGCTGCGCCTCGCCGCCATGGCGCTCGGCTACGCGCTGCGCCGCCGCGGCCAGATGGCGGTGGGCGCGACCGAGGCCACCCTGTTCGCCCGCGTGACGCCGGGCGCGGAGGAGGCAGAGGTGCAGTTCCAGTTCATCAACTTCAGCCTGGTGCCGGGCGGCGGCTACGTGCTGCCGAAACATCCGGGGTTCATGGTGAACTTCGGCCAGTGCCGCCCGGACAGCCGCGGCACTCTGGCGCTGCGCGATGCGGACCCGGACAGCAAGCCGGTGATCCGCGCCAACTACCTGTCCGCGCCGGCGGACCAGCACGTCATGCTGGCCGCCGCCCGCCTGGCCCGGCAGGTCGGCCGCACCTCCCCGTTCCGCGACCTGGTGCTGGAGGAGCTGCTGCCGCCACCCGAGGTGCAGGACGACGATGCCATGCTGGACTACATCCGCGCCAGCGGGACCACGGTGTACCATCCCTGCGGCACCTGCCGGATGGGTGCGGATGATGCGGCCGTGGTGGACCCGCAGTTGCGGCTGCGCGGGCTGGACGGGCTGCGGGTGGCTGATGCGTCGGTGATGCCGCTGGTGCCCAGCAGCAACATCCAGCCAGCGGTGATGATGGTAGCCGAACGCGCGGCGGATTTCATGCGGGGCTGAAGCTTCCTGCTCCCTCTCCCAGAGGGAGAAGAAGCGGCGTCTTGGCGTTCAGCGCCGCAAGCAGGGCGGGGAGGTCCACGCCGGCTGCCTCCATCCTGGCTATGCCATGAACGCCGCGACGGCCGCTGCCGCCCGGGCCGCGTCGATGCTTTATCGCTTGTTGTAGGGTGCGGGATCGTCCGGGTCCTCCCGGCCGATCAGCAGGCCGTAGTCCATGCCGCAGCTTGCGAACAGGTCGGTGTGGTTGCGGAGGTGCATCGGGCTGCTCTCGATATCGACGAACCTCGTGCCGGGATCGCAGAACACCGCATTGAACGCCCCGGCGCCGCCCAGCGTCACCACCTGCCGCGCCCCGGCGAACAGCGCAACCTGCTCCTCGGCGGGCAGGTACTCCGGGTCGATGGGACTGAAGCCCATGGGACGCAACTGATCGATCAGCTCGGCCTCGTTCATCAAGCCGCGATAGGAGCCCAACTCGGCCGTGCGGCGCTGGCGGCTGACATACAGGCGGTCGCCACACGGCAGCACCAGGCTTGCCCAGCATCCGCCGCCGCAGCCCGGCATACCCCTCCAGCATGGCGGCGGACACGTGCAGGTCGCGCTGCGGCTGGCGGAAGACGTGCACCTCCTCGAAGTGGTGCGCGGTGCCGCAATCGTGCAGCAGCACGTCGGCGGCGCGCAAACCCAGCAGCCGCAGCATGGCGCGCATGTTCGGATGGTCGGCATGGACGAACAGGCGGCTGTAGCTGGACCGGTGCGCGATGAAGTGCAGCACCGCCGGCAGCACATAGGTCAGCCACATGCCCCAGTTGTGCGGCTGGTCGGAGGTGGCGAACATCACGGGGCCGGGCACCGGGATCGCGCGGGCCAGCTTGGCGCGGGGCACCACGAGGTCGTCGCCCCGGCGCTCGATGCCGGCATAGGCGGACAGGCCCGGGTAGTCCGCCACCTTGGCCACGGCGTCGCGCACGCCCCAGTCGAAGATGGTGGCGCAGCGCCCCTCGGCCCCGTCTGCGGCGGTGATGAACAGGTTGGACCAGACCAGGTGGACATCGCGCAGGCAGTCCAGCCGGCGCGGCTGCGACATCTGCGGCCCGGCGCCAAGGTCCGGCTCGGGGAGGTTGGCGCCCGACAGGTCCTGCAACAGGCGCGGGCCTTGCTTGACCCACGGCGCACCGGGTTCCTCGCGCAACACCTGCGCCGGGACGGGAGCCCCCTCGAAGTGGAGGATCAGCGCGTCCAGCAAGATCTGCGTCAGAGGACTGGATTAACGCCCGTCATTGCGAGGAGCGCTTGCGACGCGGCAATCCAGGGCCGCAGGCACCAACGCCGCTTCTGGCGACCCTTGGATTGCCACGCCGCAAGCACGGCTCGCAATGACGGTGCTTCACTGAAATATCAGCCCCTCACTCCGCCGCCTTCTGGTCCGCTAGCGGCTGATCGCTGGGCGCAGCGGACCGGCGCGTGCGGATACGGCGGATACGGCGGGCGTCGGCGTCCAGGATGCGGAACTCCAGGCCGGAGGGGTGGCTGATCACCTCCCCCCGCGTCGGCACCCGGCCCGCAAGCGTGAACACCAGGCCGCCGATGGTGTCGATGTCGGCCTCGCGCTCCTCCTCGGACAGGGTGGGGCCGAGCCGGGCCTCGAAGTCCTCGATGGGCAGGCGGGCATCCAGGTCCAGGGCGCCGTCGGGGCGCTCGGTGATCATCGGGCCTTCGACCTCGTCGTGCTCGTCGGCGATGTCGCCCACGATCTCCTCAACCAGATCCTCGATGGTCAGCAGGCCGTCGATGCCGCCGTACTCGTCCACCACCAGCGCCAGGTGCGTCCGGGCCTGGCGCATCTGCAGCAGCAGGTCCAGCACCGGCAACTGCGGCGCCACCAGCAACGGACGGCGCAGCAGGGTCTCTAGGTTGAAGGCGTCGGGGCGGCCGACATAGGCGAACAGGTCCTTGATGTGGACCATGCCAAGGATGTCATCCAACTGCTCCCGATAGACGGGCAGGCGCGAGTGGCCTTCCCGGCGTATCTGGTCCAGCGCCTGGTCCAGCGTGACGTCCACCGGCATGGCGATGATATCGGCCCGCGGGATCATCACGTCGTCGGCCGTCATGCCGCGCAGCCGCAGCACGTTGGCGATCAGCGCGCGTTCCTGCCGGTCCAGCTCAGGCGCGGTGCCATCCGCCTGGTGGTCGTCGATGGATTGCTGCACCAGCTCGGCGATGCTCTCCCGCACGGTGCTGTCGCGCCGGCCGCGGATGCGCTGGCGGACGCGGTGCAGGATGCCCCGGCTGGGCTGGGAGGCGCTCATGGGTGCCGCCAGGGATTGGGGACGCGCAGGCGGTGCAGCAGGCGCGTCTCGGCCATTTCCATGCGGCGGGCGTCGCCGGGCCGGTCGTGGTCGTGCCCCTGCAAGTGTAGCGCACCGTGCACCACCAGATGCGCCAAGTGGTGCGCCGGACGGCGGCGGGCCTGCTGCGCCTCCCGCCGGACCACGCCCAGGGCGAGCACGATGTCGCCGCCGTCGAAGGTCAGCACGTTGGTGGGCTTGTTGCGCCCGCGGTGCCGGGCGTTGAGACGCTTCGCCTCGCAGTCAGAGGTCAGCACGACCGCGCCTACTTCGCCGGCCAGGTGGGCAGCGCGGGAGGCGACCGCCTCCGCCCGCGGCACCAGGCGTCGCCACCGCGCGTCCAGCACGATGACGGGTGGCCCTAATGGGCCGGGGTCGGGCGGCTCCGCCGGGACGGGGCCGCCGCTACTGTCAGGTTCCATTGGTGTCCTGGTAGTCCGCAGCCGGGAAGCGGCGCGGCCTGATGCTGTTCTGCCCGGCCTCGGGCAGGCCGGCGTCGCGCTGCGCCTGCGCGCGGTGCTCATAGGCGTCCACGATGGCCGCGACCAGCGGATGCCGCACCACGTCGCGCACGCCGAACCGGGTGACCCCGATGGTCGAGATGCCCTCCAGGGTGTCCAGCGCGTCCCGCAGCCCGCTGCGCTGGCCCGGCGGCAGGTCGATCTGGCTCAGGTCTCCGGTGATGACCATGCGGGTGCCCTCGCCCATCCGGGTCAGGAACATCTTCATCTGCACGGGGGTGGTGTTCTGCGCCTCGTCCAGGATTACGAAGGCATGGGCCAGGGTGCGCCCGCGCATGAAGGCCAGGGGCGCGACCTCGATCTCCCCCGTCGCCATGCGGCGGATCACCTGGTCGCCCGGCATCATGTCGTTCAGGGCGTCATACAGGGGCCGCAGGTAGGGATCGACCTTCTCCTTCAGGTCGCCCGGCAGGAAGCCCAGCCGCTCGCCGGCCTCGACAGCGGGGCGGGACAGCACGATGCGGTCCACACGGCCAGCCTGCAGCATGGCGACAGCTTGCGCCACGGCCAGGTATGTCTTGCCCGTGCCAGCGGGTCCGATGCCGAACACCATCTCGTGCCGGGCCAGCATTTCCATGTATGTAGTCTGGCCGGGGCTGCGGGGTCCGACGGCGCCGCGGCGGGTATGGATGGCCGGCAGGTCCGACAGCGGCAGGCGCGGGTCGGGCTCCGAGTCCATCATGCGGATCGCGGCGTCCACGTCGGCGCGCGACACGCCCTTGCCCTGCTCCAGGCGCTTATAAAGCCCGGTCAGCGCGATCTCGGCCGCCTGGACGCGGGCGGGATCGCCGCTGATGGCAACACGGTTACCGCGGCTGGACAGGCGCACGCCTAATCCCTGCTCCAGGCGGACCAGGTGGCGGTCATGGTCGCCGAACAGCAATGGCAGCAGCGCATTGTCGTTGAATTGCAGGGTGACGCCCTTGGCGGGCGCCGGGGCAGCCTGGGAAGCCGCGAGGGTGTTCAAGCGGGGATAAGCTCCTGGGTAAGGGTTCCGGAAAGTGATGTGGGGCTGCTATGCAGGATCGTCACCGGGACAACCTGACCGGTCAGGGTTGCGGGTCCGTCAACGTGAACGGGCTGCAGGTAAGGCGTCCGGCCGGACATCTGGCCGGGACGCCGGCCCGGTCCGGTAAACAGCACCGGCAAGGTGCGGCGCTCCGTCGCCAGGTTGAACGCCGCCGCCTGCTCGCGCAGCAGCGCCTGCAGGGCTTGCAGGCGGGCGTCCTTCACGGCGGCGGGCACCTGGCCAGGCGCCCCAGCGGCCGGGGTGCCGGGACGCGGGGAGTAGGCAAAGCTGTAAGCCTGCGCGAAGCCGACCCGGCGGATCAGGTCCAGCGTCGCCTCCGCGTCGGCGTCGGTCTCGCCGGGATGGCCGACGATGAAGTCGGACGCCATGGCCAGGTCCGGCCGGGCCGCACGCAGGCGGTCCACCAGGCTCAGGTAGTCGTCGCGGGTGTGGCGGCGGTTCATGGCGGCCAGCACGCGGTCGGACCCGGACTGCACGGGCAGGTGGAGGAACGGCATCAGCCCCGGCACGTCGCGGTGCGCGGCGATCAGGTCGTCTCCCCCGCCGCCGGCAAAGTCGCGCGGGTGCGAGGTGGTGTAGCGCAGGCGCAGCAGGCCCGGGATGTCCGCCAGCGCGCGGATCAGCCGGCCGAAGCTCCAGGTGCCGCCGTCCGGCGCGTCGCCATGCCAGGCATTCACGTTCTGGCCCAGCAGGGTGATCTCCCGCGTGCCCTGAGCCACCAGCCGCCGTACCTCTGCAAGCACCGCCGCAGCAGGCCGGCTGCTCTCGGCGCCGCGGGTGTAGGGGACGACGCAGAACGAGCAAAACTTGTCGCAGCCCTCCTGCACCGTCAGGAAGGCAGTGATGCCCTGGGGCCTGGTGCTGTCCGGCAGGTGGTCGAACTTCGACTCCGCTGGAAAATCCGTGTCGATCCGCTGCCCGGCGGCGCGGCTGGCCTGCGCCACCATCTCCGGCAGCCGGTGATAGGTCTGCGGCCCCAGCACGAGATCGACATACGGCGCACGGGCCAGCAGTTCCGCCCCTTCGGCCTGCGCGACGCAGCCGGCGACGGCCAGGATGGTCCCCTGCCCCGCCGCGGCCCGCACCTGCTTGATCACGCGCAGCCGGCCCAGCTCGGAGAACACCTTCTCCGCCGCGCGGTCCCGGATATGGCAGGTGTTCAGGATGACCATGTCGGCGTCGTCCGGCCCGGCCGCCGGCGCATAGCCCAAGGGTGCCAGCACGTCCAACATGCGCCCGCTGTCATACACGTTCATCTGGCAGCCCCAGGTAATCACATGCAGCCGCTTCATCGTCACACCCACGCCAACGCCCTCCCGGTCCGGACCCGTCCGGACGCGTGGGGAGGAGCAATGGGCATGTGCCCGGCAGGGATCAAGCAGAGCAGCGTGCGAAGGCTCCAAGGTTCAGGCCGGTGGAGTGTGGCAGAGATGCCCCGCGCCCTGTCAAGCGAAAGCCGACTGCTCGGCCACGGACGCGATGGGCGCCGGGGTTGCGGGCAGCATGACGGCGACGGGCCGGTTCTGCCGCAGGGCCGCGGCTCCGTCCGCCACGGTCTGCCACACCGCCTGGGACAGCGCCTTGCGGGACGGGTAGGCGGCGGGATCGACCGGGGTGTGCAGCAGCACCGTTGCGCGCAGGCCGCGATGCTGCGCCAGGCGCCAGAAGTGACTTGCCAGGTCCATGTCGCCATACCAGGCGAACACCGCACGGCTGGCCCGGCCCATCGGCAGGCCCGCTAGCTGATCATAGACGACGGACACCGGCTGCACGAGCGGACGGGGCGAGCCGTCCCGCCCCTCCACGATCGAAAAGAACACCGAGCGGAACGGCAGCACGCGCGACCCGTCGTTGCTGGTGCCCTCCGGGAACAGGATCAGGTTGTCGCCGCCGTCCAGCCTGGCGCGCATCGCGTCGCGCTCCAGGATCGTGTTGGCCGCCCGGCGGCTGACGAACACCGTGCGGCCCAGCCGGGCGACGGTGCTGATGACCGGCCAGCCGCCGACCTCCTGCTTGGCGATGAAGCAGGCCTCCAGGGTGCCGCCGAGCGCTAAGACATCCAACCAGGAGGAGTGGTTGGAGGCGAACACCACCGGCCGCCCGTCCAGCCGCACGGCCGGGGTGCCGATGACACGGACCTGCAGGCCCATCAGGCGGCATAGGCTGGCCCAGTAGAGCCGGGCGAACACCACCTTGCCCCGGCCCGGCAACAGCAGCATCACCCCTTGCGCCAGGGCAGCCGGGCCGGTCCACAGCAGGATCGACACGCCGCGGCGCACCGCGCGCACTGGACGGCGACCGGAGAAGCGGGGCGTGTCGGCCAACGCCGGGGTCACGATCAGGCCGGGCTGGCGGACTCGGCGGGCGGAAAGCTTCATGACAGTGGAATACCCTGCCGCGTGTGCCGGAACAACGACGGCGGCATGACAACATTCAAATGGGTGCGGCACGAGTACGCTGCCTGCCTGCTCCCTCTCCCGGAGGGAGAGGAAGTCAAGCCAACGTGGTTCCCGCTTCGCATGCGCTCGGCTTCTGGGACACGAGCACAACCCCGTTTTGCCCCTTCCCGGCGTCCGTGCGTTATAGCTTGGTTATGCCCTCCACCAAATCCTGGCACGCGGCCCTTGCCGCGGCGGCACTGCTGGCCGCCCCCTCCGCGCGGGGGGCGGACCCGCAGCCGTACACGGTCACCCTGGCCACCACCGGGGAGGCGCCGCTGGACCAGGCGCTGCACGACAGCAGCAACCTGATCTCGTTGCAGAAAGACGCGCCGGTCGGCCCCTTCGCGCTGGTCACGCGGGCGCGGGACGACCAGGGGCGGCTGCAGACGGCGCTAAACAGCTATGGCCGCTACGCCGCGCGCATCACCGCCACGATCGCCGGGCGCAGCCTGGACGACCCGGGCCTGCCCGCGGCATTGGAGGCGGCAACAGGTCCGGTCGTCGTGGACGTCGCCATCGCCCCCGGCCCGGTGTTCCACCTGCGCCGCGTCGAGCTGGACGGCTCCGTGCCGCCGGAGGGCCGGGCGGCGCTGCGGCTCGAATCCGGGGCGCCCGCCATCGCCGCCGACGTGCTGGCCGCGGGGGGCCGCGTGCTGGATGCGCTGCGCAAGAGCGGCCACGCCCTGGCGAAGGTGGACCCGCCGGTGGCGATGCTGGACGCCGGGGCGCAGGCGTTGGACGTGTCGTGGCGTGTGGACGCCGGGCCGCAGGTGAACCTCGGCCCCATCGGGATCGGCGGCCTGGACCGCCTGGACCCGGCCTTCGTCCGCCGCCGCCTGCTGATCCACCCCGGCGAGCGGTTCGATCCCGACGAGATCGAGCGTGCACGGCAGGACCTGGCCGGTCTGGGCGTGTTCGCCACCGTGCGCGCCCACGCGGCCGACAAGCTGGACGCCACCGGCACCCTGCCGCTCGACTTCGACGTGACGGAGCGCCCGCGCCATGCCGTGGGCTTCACCGCGTCCTTCTCCACCGACCTGGGCGCCAGCGCGGGCGTCACCTTCCAGCACCGCAACCTGTTCGGCCAGGCGGAGCAGCTCAACCTCGGCGCGGCGGTCACGCAGTTGGGCGGCACCGCCAGCCGCGGCCAGGGCTACAACGTCACCGCCAGCCTGCTGAAGCCCGACGTGTGGGCGCGCAACCAGAACGTCGTGCTCAACCTGCAGGCCATCAAGGAGAACCTGGACGCCTACAACCGCACGGCGGAGCTGGCCGGGGTGACGCTGACCCGCCAGTTCTCCCCGGTTTGGACGGCCAGCGTCGGCGTGCTCGGGCAGCAGTCGCACATCCTGCAGGAGGGCACGGCGCGCGACTACACCCTGGCGCAACTGCCGCTGGGCGTGCGCTACGACAGCACGGGGGTGGAGGGGGTGTTCGAGCCGACGCACGGCATCAAGGCCGCCGCGACGGTCACGCCCACGGCGTCGCTGACCGGGGTCACGTCGGACTTCGCCATCATCCAGGTGCAGGGGTCCACCTACCTGGACCTGACCTGGCTCGGGGCCGCGCCGGGGCGCAGCGTGCTGGCGTTGCGGGGGCTGGTGGGCACGGTGCAGGGGGCCAGCACGTTCCAGTTGCCGCCGGACCAGCGGTTCTATGCCGGCGGCAGCGGCACGGTGCGGGGCTACAAGTATCAGTCCGTCGGCCCGCAGTTCCGCGACAACCGGCCGACCGGCGGCGCCTCCGTCACGGCGGCGACGGTGGAGTTCCGGCAGCGCATCCGCGAGAGCTTCGGCGCCGCGGTGTTCATGGACGCCGGGGAGGTCAGCAACGGCAGCGCCGGGTTCGGCGGGCTGCGGGTGGGGGCCGGGGTGGGCGCGCGCTACTATACCGCCATCGGGCCGATCCGGCTGGACGTGGCGGTGCCGCTCAACAAGCGTCCCGGGGATGACACATTCGAACTCTACATCGGCATAGGGCAGGCATTCTAATGCGGCAGGTGGGCTGATGCGGCGGTTGAAGCGGGTCCTCACGTGGGCGCTGGGCCTCCTGGTGGTGCTGCCGGTGCTGGCGGTGGCGGCGCTGTTCGTGGCGCTGAACATCGGGCCGGGCCGGGTGGCGGCGGAGCTGCTGATCGGCAAGGCGACAGGTGGCATGGTGGTGGCCGAGGGGCTGCACGGCCGCTTCCCCGACCGGCTGCGGCTGGAGCACCTGGAGGTGCATGACGCCGCTGGGGCCTGGCTGGTGGCGGACGGGGTGGCGCTGGACTGGTCGCCGACCGCGCTGGTGCACAAGCAGGCGTTGGTCGAGTCGCTGACCGTCACCCGGTTGCAGGTGCCGCGGCTGCCGGTGTCCGCCCCGGCGCCGGCCGGCCCTCCAACCCCAAGCAAGCCGTTCAGCCTGCCGGTGCAGGTCGTGGCCCGGCGCATCCATGCCGACCGGGTGGAGCTTGGGGCGGGCGTGCTGGGCGCTGCGGCGATGGCGTCGCTGGACGGCAGTGCGGACCTGCCGAGCTTGGAGGCCGGGCGCGCCGACCTGCGGCTGCAGCGGCTGGATGCTGGCGGGACCTATACGGCGGCGGGACACCTGGACGCCGGGACCATCGGCCTCACCCTGGACGTTGCGGAGCCGGACGGTGGGCTGATCGCGCACCTGGCCACGCTGCCGGCGTTGGGGCCAATCACCATCAAGGGCAGCCTGGAGGGACCGCGGTCGGCTGCCGCGACGGCGCTGGCGCTGACCGCCGGGCCACTGCGGGCAGAGGCGAAGGGCACCCTGGACCTGGTGGGCGACGCGGCGGACCTGGACGTGTCCGGCTCGGCCCCCGCTATGACGCCGCGGGAGGACGTGTCCTGGGCCGGCATCAACCTGCAGGCCAGGGTGCGCGGCCCCTTCACCAAGCCGGAGGCCAATGGGCAGTTGCGGGTGGACGCCTTGCAGGCGGCCGGGGCGGCATTGCAGCGGCTGACGGCGGACGTGCAGGGCAACGCCGGGCGGGTCGGCCTGCACCTGCAGGCGGAGGGCGTGCGCCTGCCCGGCCCGGCCCCGGACCTGCTGGCCGCCGCCCCCGTGCTGCTGGACGCCGACGCGCAGTTGGACGACCCGGCCCGCCCGGTCGGCTTCAGCCTGTCCCACCCGTTGCTGACCGCCAAGGGCCAGGCGCAAACCGGAGGCGACCTGTCCGCCACCGCCGACCTAGCCGCGCCGGACCTGGCGCCGTTCGCCGCCATCGGCAAGGTGGACCTGCACGGCCGGACCTCGGCGCATGTCGTGGCCGGCGTCGCGGGCGGGGTGACGCGGGTGGAGCTGGACGGGGTTGTCTCCATCACCGGCGGGCTGGCCCCGGTGCCGGCGCTGGTCGGGCAGGGCGCCAAGCTGGGCGTGTCGGCGCAGGTGGCGGGCGCGGATATCACGCTGTCCCGGCTGGAGTTCGCGGGCAAGGCGCTCAGCCTGTCGGCGCAGGGCAGCAGCAAGGCGGGCGTGCTGGACGCCGGCTACAAGGTCGGGTTGGCGGACCTGGCGGTACTGGCGCCGACCCTGTCCGGCAACGTGGAGGTGGACGGGCGCGCGGCGGGCAAGCCGGACGCGCTCTCGGTGGACGCCACGGCCCAGGGCACGGTCGGTGCGCCCAGCGTGCCGCGCGGGCCGGTGACGGTCCGGGTCGCGCTGCAAGGGCTGCTCGCCGCCCCGGCCGGGCATGTGGAGGCGGAGGGGCAGTTGCTCGGCGCCCCGCTGGCCCTGGCCTTGGACGCACAGCGGGCCGCAGACGGCGCCCTGCACGCCACGATCAACCGGGCGGAGTGGCGCAGCCTGCACGCCGAGGGCGCGCTGACGCTGCCAGCCGGGGCGACGCTGCCGCAGGGCCGGGTGCAACTGCGGATGACCCGGCTGGCCGACCTGGATGCGCTGATCGGCCAGCCGCTGACCGGCGGCATCACCGCCGACGTGCAATTGGACGAGCACGATGCCCGCCTGGACGCGGCGGCGCAGGATGCCGGCCTGCCCGGCGCCCGCGTGCACCACGCCACGCTGACGGCGCGGGTTGCGGACCCGACCACCCGGCCCATCGTCACGGCGGCGCTGGCAGCGGAGGGGATCGAGGCCGGGGGCGCGACCGGCTCGGCCAAGGTGGACGTGTCGGGGCCGCAGGACGCGCTGGCGGTGCGGACCATCGCGGCGCTGCGGGTCCAGGGCACGGATGCGGCGGTGACGGGCGCAGCGCTGGTGGACGCGCCGGGCAAGCGGGTGGTGCTGTCCGTGTTGCAGGTGGTGGCCAAGGGCGAGACGCTGCGGCTGCTGGCGCCGGCGACGGTGCGGTTCAGCGACGGCGTGGCGGTAGACCGGCTGCGGCTGGGGCTGCGCCAGGCGGTGCTGGAGGTCGCGGGGCGGGCATCGCCCACGCTGGACCTGACTGCCAGCCTGCGCGCCCCGGCCGACATCGCCGCCATCGTCGCGCCGGACCTGGCGGCGGATGGCACGGTGACGCTGGACGCCAAGCTGACCGGAACGCCGGCCCGGCCGGGCGGCACGGTGAAGCTGGGGGCGACGGGGGTGCGGCTGCGCTCCGGGCAGGGGCGGGCGTTGCCGGCGGCCAACCTGACTGCGACGGCGGACCTGGCCGGGACTGCGGCGCGGGTCGATGCGCGGCTGACGGCGGGCAGCGCCGTGCAGCTCGCGGTGACGGGGCAGGCGCCGCTGGGAGCCGGGGCGTTGAACCTGCGGGCACAGGGCGGGATCAACCTGACGGTGCTGGACCCGGTGCTGACCCCGGCCGGGCGGCGGGCGCGGGGGCGGGTGACGCTGGACGCCGGCGTCACCGGCACCGCCGCCGCGCCACGGGTCGCAGGGACGGCGCAACTGGCGGGGGGCGAAATCCAGGACTTCGGCCAGGGCGTGCACATCACCGACCTGGCGGCCAGCCTGCGCGCGGACGGCAACACGGTGCGGATCGTCAGCCTGCAAGGCCGGGCCGGGCCGGGCACGGTGGCGGCGTCGGGCACGGTGGGCGTGCTGGCGCCGGGGCTGCCGGTGGACCTGACCATCACGCTGCGCAACGCCCGGCCGCTGGCGTCCGACCTGCTGACCGCCGACCTCGATGCGGACCTGACCCTGCGCGGCGCCGTCGCCGCATTGCAGGCAGCCGGGAGCATCACCGTGCGGACCGCCGAAATCCGCATTCCCGAGCGCCTGCCCGCCACCGTCGCGGTGCTGGACGTGCGCCGCCCCGGCCAGCGCCCGCCGGCCCCGGCGGCGCCAACCGCCGTCGGCCTGGACTTGACGGTGCGTGTGCCGCAGGCCGTGTTCGTGCGCGGGCGCGGCGTGGATGCGGAGTTGGCGGGCAACCTGCGCGTCCACGGCACCAGCCTGGCGCCGCAGGTCGCCGGCGGGCTGGAGATGCGGCGCGGCAGCATCAGCGTCGCCGGCACCACTCTCACGTTCTCACGCGGCAAGGTGGGGTTCGACGGCACCGGCGTCACCGGCAAGATCGACCCCACGCTGGACTTCGCCGCCGACAGCGTGACCAGCACCACCACTGCGACCCTGGGCGTCACCGGCTATGCCAGCGCACCGAAAATCCGCCTGACCAGCACGCCGGAACTGCCGCAGGACGAGGTGCTGGCCTACCTGCTGTTCAAGCGCAGCGCGAAGGAGCTGGGGCCGTTCCAGTTGGCGTCGATCGCGGCGGCGGTGGCGGACCTGACCGGGGTGGGCGGCGGCGGCCTGAGCAACCCGCTGGAGCGGGTGCGGAAGGGGCTGGGGCTGGACCGCCTCTCGGTGGGCGCCAGCAACGGGGAGACCAACGCCGCCGGGGGCAGCAGCAGCGCGAACGCGGCGCCGTCGGTGGAGGCCGGGCGGTATGTCGCCAACGGCGTGTATGTCGGCGCCAAGCAGGGCACCACGGGCGCGGGCACCGGGGCGACGGTGCAGATCGACATCACCAAGGGACTGAAGCTGCAAACCGATGTCGGCACCGGGCAGGGCGGCAATCAGGTCGGGGTGACATACCAGTTCGAGTACTGAACCCGCCAAAGGCCACGCTTCGTCAGCATTGAGCGCTGAGACGGGCCGTTCAGTGCCTCGTCCCTCGCCGTGATGTTGCATTGCAACAATATCACGCCAGCAAACAATTTCTTAACGTTTGGTTAACGGACCTTGATGCGGCCCGATTGGGCACCACAAGGTCGGCAGGGGCTAAATTTTTGAGGGTTTCTCATGATATACCCCGTTCACGTCAGGATCCGAAAATCCTCCGGTGAGATGATCCGGAAGTTATCCGTTACGGCATCGCAGAACACGTGCCAGTTTCTGGGCACCTCCTCGCGCAGGAACGCCAGGATCGC
>JAABUX010002786.1_pt1 | contig 24167 bp, 15 predicted proteins | sample 5561851 | NCBI WGS metagenome assembly JAABUX01 (sample SAMN10711883, study PRJNA513361) | rock metagenome | isolation source: Antarctica rocks | place: Antarctica: Victoria Land, Richard Nunatak red sandstone | collected 2016-01-03 | reverse complement strand
GTTAAACCTCTGGTCCTTGCCGCGACCCATGTCGCCAAAGCCGCCCCTTCCCCGCCCCCACGCATAATATCCACCTCTCTCACTACCGTTCGCCTTTGCTTCCGAAGCTTGTCTCGCTGCCTGACGCTCAATTTCAGCCTTTGCAGCAATCTCACGCTCCTCTTTGCTCTTGCGCATGGCAGATTTGGGCTTGTATTTGAGGGCGGCTGGGCGTGTCTCGCCATCTGGATTCGCTAGAGAGGCCGTACTCGAGGAGTTGCGTGGAAGCGCTGACGCTAAGCGTTGTCTCGGTCGTCGCGGAGGTGGAGGAGAGCTGGCGGTTGTTGTGGTTGTTGATTGTGTAGCATTCGTAGGTTCCGGTCTTGATAGCTGAGGGTCTGGACCCCTGGCAGGTTCTGTGGATAGGGAATCATCTCGCATTTCATCGACATCTTCGATCTGCGCTTTTGGTGAGGGTGCGCTTGGAGCTTGCCCTTTGTCATTTGCTTGACTGGCACCTTGACTGCGCTGGGGTGGTGGCTTAGGCCGAGGCTGCGCTTTCGGAGGCATGCCAAAGGTAAGGCGTCTCAAATGGGAACTCGTGTTAACACCCAGAGTAGATGATGGTGAGAGATGTGATTGGTGTATTGACATACAGATGTCTGACGAAGCGAGTGATGATGATCATTGCCCTTTGTGGACGTCACTGCCGAACGACCAGATCCTGCCGCTCTGCCGTGAGCTAAAGTTTGAGCTTATTTTAACGACATAGATATGGTGACAAAGAGTTCTTGGCACAACGGACGCTTGCTATTGGGTCCGAAAGTCGTTGGCGCACTTGTTTGGCTACTGTTCTCAGTGTATGATTACTACTGAGATTTGTATACATTCAATGGAATTGCCTGTAGAAGTCCTTGTAATGCACTCGCCCAACTCCATTTTAGCCCTGTCCTTTACTCCGCCCTCCCCTTTGGAATGACCTTCGCTTTCATCAACATAATTCTGGCATTAGCACTGGAAAGGATAAACAATAGATCAGACAGCTTTTGATAGCGACATAAAGCAAGTTATGAAATATGGATCGCCGCCTAGGTTAATACCCGAAACTGTTCGAAACGGGTGATGCTTATCCAACAAGCGATCAGAGGAACCGAGAGTAAGGTGGAATGGCAGGTAAAGGTGCCCAGTTGGACGGACGACGAATGGTTGCCGTGCGGAAAGTTGTGAGAGATGCGAGTCAATGGGAATACCTTGCCACATAGTTGCCGAAGACGTCCATATCGAGCAACTCAGGACCGGCTGTCCCGTGCCTCTCAACGAGCTGAAGCGCCATTTGGGGCTATCCTCCCATTCTGCAAGTCCCCAAAATGGGAATGCGAGTGAGGGGACAACGAGATTTTCGGCCATATCCTTAATCTAACGCTTTCTCTTCTTACTCTTTTCTTGAGTTGGTCCCATAACACCTAGAATAGCATCGGCCTCCTCAAAGACATGATCTTTTGTGGGATCCAGGGCATCTTGCTTGACAGCAACGCCCATGTGTCGTCCAAAGCGACCCTTGCGGCCATTGCCCTCATCTTCGCTAATGCATTGATCTGCTCCGAGGCCAGCGTCACTACAGCGTTGGCATGGACGCTGACGATCGCATCCCTTCTTGCTCTTGCGGCAGCGTTGGCAGCGAGGCTTGGTCGAAAGGTCTTCCTCACCTTGATGTTGGAAGTTGACGATCGAGGCGGAAGACGCCTTGCGCGATTGTGAGGGCAAGGACGTTGGCGATTGGGGTACTTTGTTTGTGGCAGGGATCATTGGCGGCTTTCCTTTTTTCGCCATGCCCGTTGTCCGCGGCTTGGTTACCTTAGAGGTGATCTTTGAGGAGTTGATGCTACTGGCTTTTGAGCTGTTGCGCTGTTTGGGGCCAAATGATCTTGATCTGATGACTTGGCCAAATTCATTGATCATGTCATCTGGATCACTCTTGAATACCCCATCTTTCTGATCATCGTACATGTAGTCTCCATCTACTTCATCGCCGCTTGGTTCAATGCTGTCAACACTAGGGAGGCCATCATTGACAAGCTTGCGTGGTTTCTTAAATCCACTTGCCTGGCTTGCTGGACCATCTTGGTTGTGACCTTGAGGCATTGGTAATGACGGCTGCTCAGTCTGGTCACTTCCTTCATCGCTATCACTAGTGGCAGATGAAGCGACATCGGCCCGCCCACTGAGAGTCTCATCGAGTGTGGAGGCTGAAGTACGCCCGTGGGAGAAATTGGAGGCATCGCCAAGCCGCATGAGCTGCAAAGCCACGTCTTCGTCAGAGATGCAACTAGCGATCGTTGGATCGGGCGTAGGAAGGATCCCAAAACCTTGTACTCGAGGCACCATTATAGTAGACGGACGAGCGGGTAAGGCCGGTATATTAGCACGGTCCCGAAGACGACGACCATGCTGAACTGTAGGCGGGGCGGCAAGAGGTGTATTGTTTTGTGGAATGATGCCATATGTATGCTCAACAAAGGCATGAGTTTGAGGAGATTGAAGGGGTTGGTTATAGGCCAATGCTCTTTGTGTAGGTCTCGCAAAGGGAGAGGCATGGTCTTGACCGTTTGACCGCCTCTGAGGAGAGATAGAGGAGATCGAGTTTGGTGCGGGCACTTGAGGGGGAACAAACAGCGGTAACTCCTAGAATGGACAGTATCGTTAGGCAAGGACAGCAAGCATACTCGTAGCTCTCGCAAAGACTTACAGAACTCTCGAACTTGGCTCTCTTCCTCCTATTCCCTTCAAGGATATTGTCAAGGCTGATCTCAGCACTCGCAAGCTGCTCGCTTCGAGCTTTGCGAGAGCTGGTCACGGAGGCCCCTTCGCCGTCGCTACTGGTGTAGCCCTTCGCATTGTCGCTATTGAGGTTATTAAGATGGCTTTGGAAGCTGTCCTCGCGGCTCATGGCGTCTGAGCGAGAGCGGATTTTTTGAGCAGAAGCGCTGCGACGACGTCTGCCAAGACGAGGGGATGCGCTCTGCTTCCGAGCGACGCGAGAAGCCGGTCGAGAGGTACCCTGGCCGTAGCTGAGTGCCTGAGAAGGCTGAGGAGGATGCATGTGCAATGGCTCCTCAAGAGGATGAACCCTCTGTGCGCTGATGGGTGATGCGGAGCGATTCAGGATCTGGCCATGTAGCTGCCATGCTTGAGAGTAGTCTGGAATGACCCGAACATAAACAGTCATGTTGTTGAGAAAGTTCTCATACCTCGCGATAAGGATGTTACCACGGTCGTCCTCAAAGCTGATACCTTTAGCAGCTCCTTCATAGAGGCCATAGAAGTTCTTGACAGTAGTCACGATTGAGTCTGTCGTATCATGCGGGAATATCTGTACCCTCATTGGTAGTCGCGCTCGACTATTGGAGCCACCGTCGAATAGAAGCTCGAATGCGACATTTTTCGGAGTGGGCGTTACTAGCGACAGGCTGTAGCTAGGGGAAGTGTTGTGTGTGCTGGCGGGCTGAGCGGCTTGAGGCGAAGGAAAGTTTTGGCTGTTTAGAGAGAAGGTATTTGACATGACTGAGTGACGGGTTGGGTATTGATGAGCTCTGAAAGGCTCAGGTTGTGTGGTCTCTGGACCCTGTTGAGGGCGAGCCGAGCGTGGTGGATCATACGATAACAGATTCGCTACGTCCATGGCGCGGCCGTATTGCTCTAGTGTAGAAGGTATCCGATACCCAAGATGAAGAGGTGCGGATGTGTGATGGTTTGGCTGGGAGGATGGCCAATGTTGGAAGGAAGGGCTTGAGATTGCGGTAATGGCTTCAGAGAAGACAGCACCTAGCAATGGTCCTGGGAGGCGAGTACGGTCAGTAATAAGCCCTTCAGGTGCATAGAAAGCATATATATGTAGAGCATTGCGTAAACGCTGCCTGCGAGTTCCTCTGACCCAAGACAGGCTCTCAATTTCGCTGGTCAAGGGATGAGGTGCAGGAGAGGGGTTCAGTAACAAGAAGTTTAAACATGGATCGCATATCCATACAGGAACGGTCTATATTGAAGTGGAGGTCCTGGAGGAGACTTACGTGGCTATCGACACAATCTGGTCGGACGCAGCGTTGTTGACCTACGCTCCAGCGATACGGCAGTGTCAACGGCAGTAAGAAGTCGGTCATTCAAGGAGAGGGCTATTTGAGAATTTAGCTTTCCCGACGACCTATCGAAGAAGATAACGATGACATTGCATGGCTCGAAATGGTGGGAGGAGGAAGTTGATGTTCTGGCGTGATGTTGGTGGGAGAGGAGGAAACGAGAGAAGTCACAAAACCCTGCACATCACCGATTGACTTATGCATTCGGCACAACTTGGGGATAACAGCATTGAGGAATGGAGTCTGCAACGAATACTCGAGTCTACTACGGTCTCTACAATTGTTCTGATATGTTGGGGAACAAATGCCTTCCTCTGGATATGTAGCGAAGTCTGCGCGAGCGACATCGCATCAGCATATAGTAGACTATGAGCTTTTGTAGATGAGCCGTTTTCTCAATTTACAGGGCCCTACGCGTTTGGAGAGCCTGAATGATAGGTGGAAATCCCTTCACTGCAAGTGGTCGAACTGGGTAAGACCTGACGGTAAGAGGTTGATGAGAGCCCTCAAGTCTCAGGAGAGCCGGATGACGGTGAATTCGAGAAGCGTGCAATCGAACCAACCTTAGGCTGAGAGGCTTGCATATTATGGTAGATTAGAAGCCGCTAAAAAAAACGAGGATTGTAACCCATACGAACAAACCCTGTGCGCCGGTTCTACTATCCATAGAATGTCCAGCAGACATGTCTTGCAACAATAGTAGGGACAAGCGCTTGATTTGGCCCCTCAAGCAACGGCTCCTGTCAGCACTGATAAGGCCCATATGCAGCTTCGCCAAAGCGTTTCCAGAGTACTGTTTAGAGGCCATCGGGATGACCAGCTCCTCACTGGCCCCTACGCCGCAAGAGGTGGTTGTTGTCCTTGCTCTAGGCGGGCGGCCGAGACCCCAAGAAAGTCCGGTGATAGTTGGCTCAAGACAGTCGCGAAGGACACCAACTTTCATTCGTCCAAGATGGAGCAAACTTTCTAGTTTGAAACGGTGCAGCGATAGGCTTGTGAAAGCATTGAGGGGATCTACGCTTTGAAGCATGCCAAACACCGCCCACATCCCTCGGCGCGCTAAGGGCCTATACTCCGCTGCTATCGACGGGCATTCTACTGCACGCCTAGATCTTCTCCCCACTTCCGCTCAAACCATGGGGGGCGATAACGGCCATCACTCGTCTTGTCACCATGTTCTTACGACGTCTTCTTTGGAGCCTCTGCTGTAAGCTATTGGTACATAGAGAGGCTGGGTCCCTAAACGTCCTGCGCATCGCTTATACCAAACCCTCCAGCACAATCCTAACAGTGTTTGTCCTGACAGTGGATGGTACAGAAATGTGTACCCTTGATCGGTCGAATCGCAAGGTCACTAAGTATATCCGAGGCCAATAAGGTTTTGAGCATGGAGTGGGCATTGCAACTTCATAGGTTCTCCGCATTCGGGTCGCAGACCGGAAGGGGCGGCTAAACCATCACGAATTGTCTGTCTGAAGCAATCATCCCACGGCAATCGCAGAGGCTTGGTGTACACCAATGGCAGATATTCACAGATATCGAGATGTTGCAGGAGGACGGAGGTTGGGATCGTTGAATTTGTCAGTTTCCGGTCAGGTGATCTGGTGACTTAGCGTGTTTCCATCACCACCGCCTTCTCATGGAAGATTCTGCTCCCCATATGGCATGTATGCATCTAAGAATCTTCACTCATGGTCGCCTAAGGTATGGATATAAGTTGGACTAATCTTGCGTACATGTGGCATTGTGTAGGCCATTGGCGATAGTATGGGCTTGGTGAGTCGTGTTGTAGAATGACGCGATTTCAGCCAAGCAAATATGGACACTTTCGCTAGCGCGCCTCCCGGTTGCCCAGGACGACCGCCACGGAAGCCGCGATCAAGGATCAACAATAGTCTTTACCGGTTTCTGGTACCACGTAAACTTGAAGACTACATCTTAACGGCATCTTCTAAGCAGCACCCAGGAACAAGCTTTATCCACCGATTACTCGCCGAGTATCAACAGATCTACGGTATGTAGATAGCATTCCCGAAAGCATCAATTGCTGACGGCAAAAGGGGTCAGACTGGCAAAGGCGAGCTAGGATACGGGAGCTCCTCTGGACAAACAATCATTCGCATAAGATACGTTGAACGCGTTAAAGGAGCATGGATGCCAAGGTAAGCTTCCGGCTCTGTAAATCCACCATCTTTCTCAGAGGCAGCAAAGCAACAATGACTTCCGCCAAGCCTCGTCGTCCCCAGGACCAAGCTTCTCCGATCCCAGTCAGAGCAAGCTTTAGTCATTTTCCCATCACTATCACCTGCAAGATAGCCGAGGAAATCAATTTCAAAGCATGAATGACTGACATGCTTATACGTAGCCTCAGAGACCGACACGTACTCTCCGTGTCTTCGGGGACGAGAACACGATGCCGACAGCTGGCGTGCAGAAAGCTCTACATCAACGCAACAAGTCGAGCCCATCCTTATCAACAATGTTGAACGCAGGAGGCCTGAAGATGGCTGCGAAGCGTACAGCGTTCGGAGACGTCAGCAATACCGCCAATATTTCGCGACCGAGTAAAGACGACTCGGTAATTGGTGCCAAAGGGGACTATAACGCGTTGGAAAAGACTATACCAGCACAACAAGACAAGAGAACGACAGCACTGCTGAGACCTGCACAACGTCCCCTTTCGCTCTGTGGATCAAAGAGTCTCCTGAACGTCTCAAGTCAACGGTCTGTCAACCAGCCACTACCCGAGGTTCAACAACCATTACAGGCACTAGTTCAGACGGCAAACACGCGTAAAGGCGTTACCAAGAAAGGGTCAGCCATACTCAAGGATCCTGCCCCTACGCAATCTGAGCTACCGACGTCAGATCTCCAGAGAGTTCACACTTCCCTCACTCCCGTTGTCCCAGTGCATCGCGAGCTTCCAGCTCGCCAGCAACCCAGAGAGGCCGATGCATACCAGAATTTGCAGCCCACACAGGCAGGGAAACAAAGTAAGCGCTTGTCACAACAAGAGCCACAAGAAAGACCGACGGTTACCTCCGCTACGCAGACTCTATCGGAAGAGCCTGCAGCGTCGAGGTCGGACGGTATCTATATTGACGAACAAGGGCAAGTACAGTCTTATGACTACATTGATCCTGTCGAGCTTGCAGCTATCAGCCATGCCGAGAGGAGCATGAAGTCGGACGGAGAGGTACCAAAGCCAACCAGCAGACCATGTTTGGAACGGATTTCGGACAATCATCTTGTCAAGCAAAAGTCAGAGGCTTCCCAGAAGCCAATGCTGGCACCAGTATCGGAGCCAGAAGAGTACTGGGATGACGATGGAGAAGAAAACTATGACGAGGAAGGATACGTTACGGCTCGGTCTTTTAAGTCTAGAGGAGATAATACGACTGGAGGTGCTACTACGGTTCTTTTCCCCAAAGTTAATCAGAAGGCTAAGCAAGAGATTGCTGCGGCCAAGCATCTTATAGAGGGTTCAAAAACAGCAGAAGAGCTAGAAGACGAAGCTTGGGACACGACCATGGTGGCGGAATATGGCGAAGAGATCTTCCAGTATATGAAAGACCTTGAGGTATGCTCCCTTGGCCTGATCATGATCTCCATGCCTAACTCGCTTCTAGATCAAGATGCTCCCCAATGCCCATTACATGGACAACCAAGCCGAGATCCAGTGGTCAATGCGTGCAGTTTTGATGGACTGGATCGTCCAAGTCCATCATCGCTTCAACCTCCTTCCGGAGACCTTGTTTCTCTGTGTCAATTACATTGATCGCTTTCTATCTTGTAAGGTCGTCTCCCTAGGAAAGCTTCAATTAGTCGGCGCCACTGCTATCTTCATCGCTGCGAAGTACGAAGAGATTGATTGTCCATCAGTGCAAGAAATTGTGTACATGGTGGATGGCGGTTACACAGTCGACGAGATCCTCAAAGCTGAGCGTTTCATGCTTAGCATGCTACAATTCGAACTCGGCTGGCCTGGGCCAATGAGCTTTTTAAGGAGGATTAGCAAAGCCGACGACTACGATTTGGAGACAAGAACCTTGGCGAAGTATTTCCTTGAAATAACGATTATGGATGAGCGATTTGTGGGCAGCCCACCAAGCTTCGTCGCAGCTGGTGCGCATTGTCTGGCCAGGATGATGCTCAAGAAGGGTCCTTGGGTATGTGTCTGTCTCATGATCGTCAAATGGTAGGAAGCTAATCATTCTCCTAGTCAATCGCTCACGTCTACTATTCCAACTATACCTACGTGCAACTCTGCAGTCTTGTCCTCCTCATCGTTGAATGCTGCGAGGATGCACGGAAGCATCACTGCGCTGTCTATGACAAGTACACAGACAAGCGCTATAAGCGTGCTTCACATTTCGCGGAGACAGAAATGAAGCGAGGCTTTCAGGTATCGGATTCCAACACTCTTGCTCCGACCTCTTATGCCGCTCTCTACGAGGACCGGCATGCTTGGGGCCAGAAGTAATCTGGCAATCTTCAACTACTGATTTGCGAGGATCTTGGGCCATTGCTTGAGTGGCACAAGCTGCGCACGACCATATTGCTTCCTCCGATGTCAGAAGGGCAATCGGCGGTAAACTTGACACAAACAACGACTTGGTAATCCCAAACCTCTATATTGGTAAGACATCCGCACATCATCATCTCTCCATCCAACACCAGCATAGCACGGTATTTTCACGAATCCACACGACCGTCACGCGCTCCACGACACACAGCATAATTTTTTTTATCCAGCGAACGGCGGTGCCATGGCGCACGCTTTATCCTTTTCGAGCGTGCCACACGTCCACGGACGTCTTTTCTTCTGCTGGTCTCCAGGATGGGGCGACATCAGGCAGGCAGGCAGGCAGGCTTTCTACTAGCGATTGAAACATGTTAGACGGTGGGAATGGTTACTTGTAGATAGATAGATGGGAGAGCCCCCAATAGCATCTTTAGGTCATAAGTGGGCTGAAGCTATCAATTGAAAACAATCGAACTTCATTCGGGGTATTGTCTTCTTATTGAAGCACACATTGTCGACGATCTGTGACAGTAGGTTTACCAAGTGGTGCACTTCCAAGTGCACCATGCTATCAAGTATCCCGTCATCGCTGCTAGCAGATGGGTAGGTATCATGGATTGGACATGATTAGCGACTGGATTTCCCTTTTCAAAAAGAAAACCGCTTTGTAAAAGCCATAACTCATCTCATCTTATCGACTCTTCGACTCGGCAAGAATCGCAATGCCATACATCTCACTGCCCTTCTTAAAGCAGAGCTCTCGTATCACTTCTTCCGAAAAGCCGCCTATGCACGAATATACGAGTAGAATCAGGGAAGGAGCGAGAAGAAGATGAAGCGTACTCTATATATCTATCCTCTCAAGAAAAACCGACCAACCTCAAGATAGTCGGCCAAAAGAAAGTGTGTGGTAGACTTGATGAAACATAATTAATCAACAGCTACTTTATCTAATCCCTTTCCTCTTTCCTCCCCTAGCTAGCTTTCCAGAAGATATGTACAAACAATGGATGGGGGAATATATACAACATGAATGGAATGATCTTGCCCCCTTTCCCACCCTTAGCTCGTAGAGTACCAGGGCTGCCGTACATAACGCCCAGGCTCCCAGCCCTTGCCACCTTGTTCCTCCTTCCGTCAAGCCTGTGCTCCAAAGCCCCGTCTATACCGTGTGAATCCTTGTTGAACAATGGCGAGAGAAGGAGATGTAGGTGATATTGGTGATGTGTGTGGTGTCTACATCGTCATGAGAATAGTGTGAGTGGTGACACAGGGCATTGAACAAGGTCGACAGGGACACAGCCGGATCTATTGGCCCATGGAGTCTAGGATTTTCTTGCCGAAAAGCTGAACGCTGTTTGTAGTTTTGCTATCCTTTACGTCAGCCAGATGAACTGTGGTGGGACAATATGAAGGTCTTACCCGTCGTCCTGATCCCCACTATCAGTGTCCCTCCGCTTGAGCCGTTGCGTCTCACCGGTGAATCGCCTGATTAAGCTCTGGCGCATGGTTTTGAGCGTATTGTCATCCCCTTCAGCCTCGGACTCTGGGATCGAAGGTGGCTCACTGTGCAATCCGTTCTTCCGCACAGAATGCCTCAGGTTGCTGGCGAAGGAATCTATCCTCGCCACTTGATTACTAGGAAGTGACGTGAATGACGCTCGATTAGAGCTCTCAGAGTCACCTCCATCTCGTGTACTGCTCGTATCACTGCTCTGGCCATGTTCAAGACTTTTAGTATTCGGCACGCGGGTTGAAGAACCTGGAAGATCCCTCTGCCGGCTTTGTTGTTGCTTACTCGGACGGTGGTGGGAGAACTTGTTGCCAATGATAGCGCCAGTGTGTGAAATCAGCGCTCTTATGACATCCTTTTTGAGTCGAAGGGCAAGATCAAGATTGGACCATGTTTTGTTCCGGTATTCGAGCACTGGCATGCGGAAGACGAAGTTGTGAACATCTTCAATATTACGTTCGCCCTTGCCCTTGTAGCTGAGACATAATACCACGCTTGGAATCTTCACGTAGGCTAGAGTCATGTAATTGGAAGCTCGGGACAGCATCTGGGTGAGATCATCGGAAGGCTTGTCCCTGTATTTGTCTGTTGTCGTCGCCTGGCTGTTGGTCCGATTGAGGGGGAATCTCTTGTGCTTTTCTGACTTTCCGTTCATGGCAGATAGATTCGTGAACGAGCCGTCTCTAGACTGTCGTGAGATTGCCAGACTTTCATGCGAGCGCTTACTCAGGTTGGGGCTCGAACCCGCCAAGGAGGGTCGGTCGGTAGTTTGAGATCGAACCGAATGGTTTGAGTGTTGGAACAAGCCAAAGCGTGGATGCGACTCTCCGCCGTGAGCTACATGCTTGAAATTGTGGGCTGAACGGGGGTGGCTATCTTTTTCGGAAAAGGCCATCGTAGCTCGAAGCCTCATGTCTAACGACGCCGGCCTTGTCGAGTGTCGATCATCACTTGTTCCATTGGTAGCCTGTTGCATTGTATCAGAGATGCTGGCAAGAGTCTCTGTGTCCGATGCGTCATCAACATTTCCGCTGGGCAATGCGTGTTTGAGTAGAAACGGCGACTTATCACCACTACCTTTATCGGAGTTTTCGGGAAAAATGTACTCGAAGAGCTTTCGACCTATCTCTCTCTCGAGCTGGACTTTTAGCGGGAATAGATCTACTTCGAACTGATCCAAAACCGGGATACCAGCTATCGCTTCAAGACTGTGCCAATTGACCCTGAGCATCTTGAGATTCTGGTCATCGGCAGAGTTCCTCCCACTCTCCAGATAAGGGCCCAGCATTTCCGGGTACAGGGCATCAGGTAAAAGATTGAGTCCACGTACCCGTTCAATTTCCATCGTATTGTGATTAGAGCCATCGCTGTTATCGGTCCGGTCAAACATGGCATTACCGAGCTGTATCTCCATGAGCGGATCATCTTTTTCTTTCATCAAATGCCACACAACTTCGGATGCCGAGAGGTACCACCGTAATAGTCCGGTAGTCTGAGAAGTCTGGGCGCGATCCTCGTTCTTGCGTTGCGAAGTAGTAATTGCCTTCATCATGAAGAAAAGTTCATCTTCACAATTCGCAAGGTCATGCTCGATAGCCAAACGATCACCCCATCCTTGCTTGTCGAGATATTTGGCGTATATTTGAAAATGGAGTTTGAGTTCTTCCAGCTGCCGGATTCGAGCTTGGAGACTTGTTACCATTGGAGCGGCGCCACTAAGGTCGCTGAAGTCGGAAGCCAGCATAATCTTTTCTAGCCTTTCACTGCGGACCTTCTCCAATGGTTCATTGTAGAGAAGCAAATCGAATACTATCTGGTATATGGCGTAGTATTCGCTTGAGTCGCAGATAGCTCGGACTTGGGGGAAATCGACCCATAGGTGGTCAATGCGACTTTCAATATCCTCTGGGCTGTGCTTGCGACCGACCTTGCCAGCGCTAACTTCATCATTGAACTTCAGCCGCAAGGTATTATACTTGTCATAGCGAAGGCTTGCGGAAGTCTTTGACACTACGCGTGACCAGCCAAAGGGATCATGGTCGAAATCAAAGTTGACCTCGAAAGCTACCCACGGCGGCCAGGCTGAACCCTTTGGGACGCCATATCGATTTCCGGAGTAAATGTGTATGAATTGCATCAGAGTTTTCTGGCTCGTCATAAAGAATTGTACGCTGTCCATGTCTACGGAAAACCGACGCTGTACCAGTCCACTGATATCGTCCGCAAGGCGATCGTTGTCCATCACTTGCACAACTTTGAGTCCTATGGTCTTGGCGGTTACCAATAGTACATATCTAGAATTTTTCTCGCTTTGCAGCTGTATTTGTGGCGCGATCAAGCGAGCGTGGTACGTATTCTGTGGTGTGAACTCTTTCGAGATGTCTTTCCCAAGATCTCCTTTCTCCGACATTGGTGCTTTTGTACCAACTTTCGGATCATCAGCGTCAACGGTCTTCGTTTCATCATTGAGCAGCTCGTTGATACGGTCCTCAAGGCTCAAGTCGTCATCATTGGCTTCCTCCTCCTCTAGTGAGGAAGTGGTAGGAGACTCAAACGTCAGTGTCGATGAGTCCGCTTGAACTTCATTCTTTCTATGGCGCCTGTGCTGCTCATTGACAATATCATCAATGAATTTGACTGCCTTCTGTGACATGTAGTAGATGAAGCCGCGTCGCTGGCTAACTTGATGAACATAGCGAAGAATGATGTTCCGCAATGAGTTGTTCCACTTTAGTTGAGCATTGTGTACGATGAATCGATTGCTGAAGGGGCTTGAGGACCCTTCAAGGGGTGTTGAATCCAGTTCTGATTCCTCCTCGGACGAGTCGTCGGTCATATCAATCGGCGCAGTGTCCACGGCTGCTGAGGTCCAGGGTTTGCCCTCATTGATGACGCGAGTCAAGCGCGCAAGAATTCTTGTGAGGAATCTTTTTTTGCCCTGGAGCCTCTCGCCCTGCTCGCTAAGTAACTTATACTGCTCTTTCAAGCTCGAGTCCCGGGTCGAATCTCGAACAACCCGAAGCTCTTGCTCACCTAGAATCCTTTGATGCACTTCCATTTGCTCGTCTAATTTCGTAAGGCGTTCTTCGATAAGCTTACACTGAACCTTCCGAGGGTCATTATCTTGAGACATGACACAGAAATGCGTTGGCTCGTCACCGAATGGGCTACTCTTGTCTTGCTCTGCTGATGATGCCACAGGGTGATCAGTCTGTCGAAAATAAGTAAAGTGTGGAGCGAAGGCCAAGGGCAGAATCTTTGTTTCAGGATTCGTCTCGGCAGGGAGAACCCAGTCGATTTCGACAAAATCGTCCATATCGATCCAAGTGAAGTCATTGTCCGGTATCGTAAAACGAGATATGTCGGCAGTGGCGACGGATTGTTGGTAAGTTGCAAGATCTTCTGCCGTCGCGCGTTTGACGTCGTCGGCACCCGTTCCTGCAATACTGGCAGACACGGCTCTTATATCAGCCGAGATGAAGTCAAGCTGCACTTGATTGATCCTCATGCCACTGGTTTTCATTTGTTTGGCTCGCCCTTTTCCTTGGGTTGAGAATTCCTCGCGCCGCTGATGTAGATCTAGCATAAAGCTATCAAGTCTGAGCTTCAGTCCAGTAGCAGATACTGTGTCTTCTGAGTAGTCCTCGACGTCTTTGTGTTTGTAAATATGTGCAATGAAGAGCGGTGACAGGAGGAGGTTGTATTTGATGGTAGCAAGATGGCGACCGAATTTCTTGCTCGATTTCTCAATCCCTGGGAAAAGTTTGCCTTGCCGGATCGGCAGGGACATGACCCCAGAGAACAGAGACCACCAATCAAAGAAATGCGTGAAGAATCTGGGGGTCATATGAACCGCGTTATAGCTCTTCGATGGCTTGATGTTGTTGGTAGTCCAATCTCGATCCAGTGGAGCGGTAACGGCCACTGACAAATGGATGTGATTACTGCGGAACCCTCTATAAGCATCGTACTCCTGTACCCTGATTAGCGAGTATTAATTGTTTAGATCAGAATCGAACTACCTGTCCCGAAGGAGCTTTGGCATGCTCTGGAGTCTTTAATGTAACTTGATAGTGAGGAGAGAATTGAAAAGATCGACCGCCTTGCTTCAGGTCTCTTTCAAACATGAGGCCAGCCAGCCAACGTACGTTACCAGAGAGCTTCATGATTACCTTCTTGAACATTGTAGTATTCCTTTTGCTGCTTGCGCTTGAGGTTTCTCCTTCGCGGCCAAGTGCAAAGTTTATCTCGCGAGCTTGATAAGTATAGTCTGGTATAGCCAAAACATATTCATCGCTGTCAACGGTCATAAACTTTCTGGGGTCGTCATCTGGGTGGATAGCCCAGCGCACGTTGTTGCGCCAACACATGACGAAACCTGCGCCATTGCCAGTCACATTATATGGGTCCCGAGCACCTTTCAAAGTCTTTAGCAAAATAGGAGGTACTATGTATTATGGTCTCGTCATACCTTTGAGCTGCAGTCGGACATCTCCGTCGCCTTTCCAGGCAACGTTGACGCGCGAATGGGCACTAAGACGGATTTTGTCCCAGAAGCCTGTCCGGTCGGACGGATCCACTTGTGGTTTAGAGAAGTTTTCTATGATCATCATCATATCTTGTATTGCCGGCTGATATGAGCTTCCCCAAGTTATGCTTGTGGGAGCACTAGTATTGATTGCAATGTCAACGTCGGAGTAGGTCTTGATTGGAGACACCGTTCGGCAGACGTCAAGACTAAATCCTTGGGCGTTCACTGGGCCTGTGAATTTCTCCGAAGGAACCACCTCGACCATAACGTGTTTCGTCGATATATCGCCCCTATATTCCTCGGCAATGACAAAGTCGGTCTTTAGCGACCAGCTGGGTAAACGTGGCGACTGACCAGGCCTTATTGCGGGCACATGGAGTAACGGTAGTGGATAATCTCGCAGGGTGATGCGGGCCTCTCCCATATCAATCTGAACGCTAAGTGGAATGAGGAGGGAGTATCGCATGTCAAGTGGCATACCCTTCCCCATCCGATGGAGGAAAATAGGGTAGTCTTTGACTGGGAATGATGGCCTATCGATGACGACGTGTAGATCACTGATTAGAGTAGACATCAAGCCTGGTCGCTCGGGCATGGCGAGGATAGGTTCCGGCTCATCGTCGTTCATGAGCACCTCTTCGTTGCCCCAGAAGATAGCTCGAATCTTTCGCATACCAAAGTTCTGAATGCGATACGCACTATCAATTCGCTTCTTCCAACTTTGAGCATTATGCTTCAATAGCATCTGCCAAGCTTCGTCGCTCGATATCTTGGCCTCCTGTGAGAGCTTGCATTTGCCATCAGGGTCGTAGCGTATGCCACAAGAACCGGGAGATCTGGATGAGCCTGATCGGTGGTGAGCTCCAGAACTAATGCTCCGGCCTCGAGTCTCTTGAGGCGGTGATGGGTTGCTTCTGCCTCGTTGGGTCGATGGAGGAGGCTGTGAGCGGTATCGAGAGGAGGCCCGAGTTTGACGATAACTATCTAGCGCCTGCTTTTTCGCCAGAAACGCTTCTTCGCATGCGACTCGCTGCTTCTGCTCAATCAGTCCAACGCGGTATATTGTTCCCAACTTCCATTCAAAAGGACTATCTTCGACGTCAAATAGAAATGCTTTGCTTCGAATTGATACTCTGGGTATCTTCTTGGGTTCCGCGAACAATTTCTTTGGAACATCGTTGGTATTCCCAGTGGCAAATCGATAATGTAATTGCTCAGAAGCTTTCATGGCATTCACAAAATTATCGAATATCTTGTGCAGTATCAGCTGATGGGGTACAGCAAGTCGAATGAAGTCCGTCACTACGTCGATTGACCTCTCCTGGACAACCACGCCTCCTCGTTTCCTACGGTTTTCTCTCAGGTCAACCCGCAGAGTTTTGATACTCAGAATCCTAGCCCAAGCAACCGAAACTTGGGGAGCCTCGGCATAGAGGCGTACCATCTGTGACTTCATAAAGGGCATGGCCCATCTGTGCCGTCCAGCCTCCAACCAGTAAACTTGTAGCATTATTGGGGGGTCTGAAGGCATCCGTGCCTTGACTTGAAGCATGTCTGCTCTAACATCAATAGTAATAAGTTGCTGCGAGACCTTCCGATTTGAAGGAGTGCTGGGTGGTGTCATTTCGTCGTAAGTGGGGATCCGAGTTGACCATTCAGTTGGTGTCTTTGGCGCTCTTTTATCGGCTGCAAAGGCATATCGAAGCACCGCTGTGGCTACGCCAATAGAATAGTAGCGGTACAACGAGTACTGTAAGTATAGCGCTTTGGTGTACGAATTGATGTGGAAAATTGGCCCTTGACTGTCGCTTGATGTGGAACATGCAACCTCGAATCGAGGTAGATGTAGAAAAGAATCTGGCTCAACGGCATCCGCTCCCTCTACCACAAAACCCTCAAAACCTCGGACATGTACTGCAAGCCGTCTACCGTCTGTAAATTCTGGACTCTTAGTTTCTGTCTCAGGAGGAGGCGTGACTTTGATCATCGGTTCCTCTCTATCTCTCGTAGGTGACCTGATACCTTCACGACGCCTAGAGGGTGGCCGTTCGTCAGGAGACGCTCTCTGCATCTTATATTCAGCAGTCCAGCTTTCAAGCTGGAGGGCAACGCCGCGCGTGTCATCAGATACTTCGGCATCTACACCAGCTACCTCGAAACTGAAATTGGACCCTTGAAGTGAAAATTGGACGAGCCAGGGTGGTATTGGACGCAGAAAATCGACGTTCCACGCTGAGGCATAACTGGTTGTTGTTTTCGATTCACGGCCTTTACTCAATTGACGAACGATTTGACGAACGCCAGAGCTGATCTCGGGTCGAACCATATGGACTGAAAAGGTCTGAATGGTACCGGATGCGACTACAGACACTTCTGGTGAAGCGTTCAACTGCACTTTGAGCTCGAGAAAATCGGTAGTCAAGAGATCATGACGTTCTCCGAAGGCAGTATGATAGTAGAGCTCATTCGCAGTGATCCGTAAATTAGAAGTAAGAGCATAATGTAGCTCTCCTGCAGTGGAGTGCGAGGACTCTACATCCAATGAGATAGAGGAGATTGACAGGATTAGCAAATCGTAGTCATCAGTTATCTCCAGTTTTGGGTCAGTGGGTGGGAGCATAAATCTCATCACGGGCTCATGCACAGATAGCTTGATATGTGCCTTAGGTAAAAGTCTTGACATGAGATGGTGGCGGCCTTGAGGTTGCCGTCCAAGGGATAAATAGTTGTAGATCAGCGTCAGCACCAGTGGCATATGCTTTGGATTGACATCAATGGATGGAGATGTCATCACAAGATTCGCGAAGAGGATATTGGCATTACGTTCGGCGGCATTTCCGCCCTCAGCAGGTGCCACGGTCTTGGAAGGTAGAGTGGTCTTGACGGTTGTGGTGGCCATGGGAACATAGAGTATTCTCTCTGCTTCTCTGTTGCCATCATCAAGACTCACTGCGATAGAGATTGCTGCGAGCAAGGCCTGATGAGCGATGTCTTTCGAAGAGAAATACATTCGGTGGGCAGGGCTCTTTGGATCCAGCCGATGCAAATCAACACCGAATTCGTTCATGGCAGCGTTCAGGTATAACGGAGTGCCTGATGGTCGGACTGAGGGATATTCCTTCGTCATACCAACAAAGCTGACTGCGATCTGAACCTCCAGGATACCCCGTAGGATAGAACTGACAAACTCCCGGGAATCGGATACGGTCTGAACAATCTTCGCCTCTCGACTGCCGGGTCTGTCTAGCTCACCCATAACTTCAAAGAAAGAGAGATCGCCATGCTCGGGTGCCGTCCGTTCCATGTCGACCTTGGAGGACTCAAATCCTTTTTGGATACGGTGGAAGCATGCAAGGAAATCGTCGTATGGTATGTGGACTCGACCTAATTTTAGAGCTATAGATGTGTCCCGAAGACCTGCGCGATGTTTGTAGAGAAGGCCATGGATATTAATATTGCATATGTCAATCACCTCGAGGGAATCTTTTCCCTCTGGAGTAAAAAGAACACCCTTGATAGTGAACATCCATTCTGCCGGTCTTTGATTTCCTGCAGGTATTTTCTTATGTTGAAAAAGCCGGCCGCGATCCACAGTCTTCCGCCGTGTATCAACTAGCACGCTGAAGGTCCCGACTTCAAAGGAACCAATGTTTACAATCACCAGAGCCGAATTAATCGCAGTGACATCGACCATCTGCAGCCAATGTATTTTCTCGTGCAGTTTCTTGATCCTCTCCTTCAGGTGGGTTAGTCTTTTCCATAATCTACTCCGAGAAGATACTGCCGCCACATTTTGAAGGAAAGGCTTCGGAGGAGGCGAAGATGATATGGTACCAGTTGCTGCGGAGTCGCTTGCGTGCAATGTGCCTTCGCTCTGGATTGCGGTGCCCAAGGCCGCAACATCTACCGTCAATTTCAGCTCTGTCAGCCGTAAACTGATCCATGTTGGCTGTGCAAATGTTGGACGGTGCAGATGCAAGCCCAAACCGCGTATGTCTATCCGTATGCCATCTCTTAAGGTATATGTTATGCGCCTGAGAGATAAGTAGCCAATCCGTTGGATCGAAATTCCCGTCGCTATGCGTAATAGGGCAAATAGAACAAAGGTTATTAAGTAGAGTAGGAGGACCAGTCCAAGGAGGAAGGTCGGAGTGAAGATGCCCATGTTCTTTGAGAAGCCATGGACATTGGAGCTTGCCAGCGTCCTCGGAGGCTGCTCCAAGAAGGTACTAGACTTGCTACGGCACGGAGGCCAGCGGTTGATGAATGGTCGACATAGTCGTTTCAGTGCCCATACATTATGGTTCGAAGAAAAGGAGCGAAAGTGAGGTGTGACTGCCTCTTGACGTAGAAATGGAAGTAATAAACGGATCAGATAGCTGATAAAAGAGAATCCTGGACGGGGTTTAGCGCACTTGACCTAGCGCTCTGCACGACAGAAATAGCGTACCTTGGCATGATCTTCACATTGGATAAGGAAGTAAGCTACTATGTACTACCTATGTACTACAGTACGTATCTAAGCCTACCTTACCCTTGGCTATCAAAAACGTAGCTACGTCGATATTGGAACACCGCCATAGCACAGTCCGTCAGTGCAACGTTGGAAGGCTTAGGACCTCCCTCCATCGACGTCCAAATGTGACATCACAACTTGCTCATCGTGAACCTGAGGTCAATCTCAATGCCGACCTGGACTACAGCGTCCCTGCCTTAAGGTGAGTTTCGCAGAAAGATAAGTGGTATCAAGAGGCGGGAATAGAGAAGGAGTCCGCGGCATACGAAGAGTATGGCCAAAGATACATCTCGAGATCGGATTAGTACTGCAGCAGGTCATTAATGAGGGTAGGAGGACAATATGCTCAGGGAGAGGATGAATATCTGCCACTAGTTATGGTTCCTATAAGGTATGGAATATGGAGAGATATTAGCCGCTCGATACATTGCTAGGGTGCGGTCTTCGTATTGATATTCTGATTGGCAGCCATTCGATGTCATAGTGAAAGAGCGTCTGCACTGGGCCTACTAATGGCTATCATCTCATAGGTGTGTGGTTGCCCTACAAATTCCAAGTGACTTAAATATTGTAGGGTTGGTATTTGTGGAACGAAGTCAGGTCGATTTCGCTTCTAGAATACTAGTTCTACCAGGTAGTCAAATATTTGCTTTGGATACATACTACTCTAATCATATGTATTTTACAGTAGAGGGTAATAACATGTGAGCCAAAATAATAGATCTGTGCCAGGTGGTCGGGTGGGTAGATGAGGTTTCAAAAATAGGTACTGACTGTAATATTACACGCTGGTTGTATTTAGCGTGCTGTCAAAATGCTTGGCGAGGGGTCGATCTCATGAACTGAGATGAACATGTAATCATTGGGCGGCTACTGGTGAAAAATAACTTTTATCATGTCCATCGTTGCACATTTCGATGTCTCTGAACATTCTGTATCTAGTGAGTGTATACGTATGATGCAGATACCGAGTGATGGCCCCAGACGAAGGAAACATCCACGCTGGAGGGGATCGAGACGAAGCACTCGAGGAGCGTCGACAATCCCGCCTATGGCTTGGTTACTCCGCAGACAATCTCCGCAACCCTCAGAATGTAACGAGAAGTTTATCACAAACTGAAAACGAAGGGCTGACCCCACATGCGACTGCTGCACTGGGTGTTACTCATAATGATCATCAAGACACCCTTCGGGACAATCCAGATATCGAAACGGCTCAGTCACAGGTTCAAAAGAAGCCTACTTTGAAATCGAAAGCCCCCGTCACCAATCATTTGGGGGATAACGTGGAGGAGCCTTCCCTGCGGCCGAGCAGGTCAAACAGACTGTACAATGATTCGCAGGTCTATAATCTTCCTGCCAATTACGAAAACCTCGTTGAGATAGTGGCCCCCCCCCCATTCGGGGTTCCTGGAGAAGCTCGAGAACAAGATCTTCTGGAGGACTGCAATAATAAGCCATCAAGATACGAAGATGTCGTACTTGGCGACGTCAAGAATCCCAACGAGGCAGGCTCATTCCCTGTTGGAGACATCAAGAGAGACGATACCAATGGAGATCTGGAAAACCGCAACCCGGGTGGGTTGGCAAAGGGCAGCAAGTCCCATGGAAAGGATTCAGCTACAAGGCGCCCAAGAGTCTCGAAGCTCGCGAACGAGCTTTATACGGTGTCGTATCTCATTCTCTTCTCCATACTTGGTACGCTCGCACGCCTTGGCCTGCAAGCGCTGACCTTCTACCCTGGAGCTCCTGTTCAGACTGGCTTACTGTGGTGCAACGTTGGTGGCAGCTTGGTCATGGGGTTTTTGTCTGAAGACAGGAAGCTCTTCCGTGGCGTATCGGGGATAGGAATCGAGGAAAAGATTAAGGGAGACGACGATGAAGATGGTATAAGTCACCCTGTCAGTACGTCCGCGGACGACCGCCACGCTGCTGTTAAGAAAACTCTACCCCTTTACATTGGTCTTGCGACAGGCTTCTGCGGCTCCTTCACCTCGTTCTCATCCTTCATGCGTGACGCCTTCTTCGCCCTTTCGAACGCCTTGCCTGTACCCAGAAATCACCTTTCTTCTGCTTCCATGTATTCGACAGTGAATTTGCCACGCAATCCAGGCTACAGCTTCTTCGCAGTACTTGCCGTGCTTATAATGACGATTGGTCTTAGCCTGATGGCTCTAATGTTTGGTGCACACCTTGCATTGATTCTGGAACCATTGACACCCGCCATCCCGTACCTCTTCGCCCGCAACATCGTTCATCGCTTCATTGTGTTTTTGGCTTTCGGTTGCTGGCTTGCTGCCATTTTGATGGCGATCTGGCCTCCTGACAGACCTGGAGGGCCAGTGGGCAACGGTTTTTGGATGGAAGAGACTTGGCGTAGCCAAGCGTTGTTCGCGCTGGTATTTGCACCGCCGGGATGCCTCCTTCGCTTCTACATATCCTTGCATCTGAACGGCAAAATCAAAGCTTTCCCTCTTGGTACCTTTGCCGTCAACATCTTCGGCACAATCACGGAAGCTGTGTTCCTTGATCTTCAGCGGGTGCCCGTTGGTGGCATGATAGGGTGTCAGGTTTTGCAGGGAATGTCAGATGGTTTCTGCGGATGCCTCACAACCGTTTCCACATGGGTGGCCGAGTTGACCGCATTGCGAACCAAGCATGCATACTTCTATGGAATGATGAGTGTAAGTATAGCATTGAGTTTTCTAGTGATTATCACGGGAAGTCTACAATGGACGAAGGGATTTTCACCTCTGCTATGCACAAGTTGAAGAAAACAGTTGCAATCATTGGTGGGAATCGCGTACAGCAAAATCCATGCCACAACGAGACATCATCTCAAGTACGGATGTCGCCTTGGGCGAAGCTGCCTCTTCCTAGTACCATATCTCGGCCGGGGATCGTTTTACTGAGTACCGTTTGCGCTTCGTACCAGAGGGCTCATCTCTTGCGCACCGGCAGCTGACGTACGAGCTCGCTCCCCTTCCACTGTTAGTCTAAAGGGCCAGTGACATACCCGCCTGTCCGTGCACCGCATTTCTTTGGTTAATCGGCTAGGGTATCAGATGATAGCCCGCGCCGTCACCAGTTCCTTGGCCTTCTCTGGCGGAGCATTCACTAGGCACTCATGTCATCACATACATGGACATGCTTTATGGCTCAAGGGGCTCCGTGTCATGACCAGATCGAAATCCTTATACGTGAGGCCATCAATTCATACCCTTGGTGGGCAGTGGTCCTGAACTCCGCCTTCCAAAGTCAGATGAAATTCAGCCTGAGCGTGTACGCCTCTTGTGGACTCGTCCGTTACGCTGCTGTGGATGCCCTTGAAACCGCCCTCTGCGTTACCCGCTTGTTCTTGCTTTTTCGCAGCCCCTGCAATACCTATTGCTTCGAAGGGTTTCAGTATCGTATCTGCTGCCAAACTTGACAGGCTTTGGAATTGTTTGGTTGTCAAGTATTTTGCTCTGAGGAGATTTTAGGTCCTTGGCAGTACCATTGAAGTCAGGGGGTGTGGAGGTTCCTATAGGATAGCTGCCACGGTTTGCAGTACTGTAAAACATTCGTGACAGGACACGTCTGATGATGGGTGCTACGATTGAAGATGCCCAGCTGATGGGCTCCTTTCTTGTAGAGGAGAGCCGTCCTGCCGGCAGGTAAGGATGTCATCGATCCTACGTTGGTGCTGATGGATGTTTGACGTTCAGAGGATCCTTGATTATATCGTCTTGTCTTACTCGGGCGATTAGATGCACCAGCGCAGTCAGCTTCTTAGATCACTGATTTCCATTGCTACTGATCGGAATGAGGTAGGCACCAGCTACGCGGTCAGGACGGTGAGACTTTGCTCCCAAGACTTAACAATGGTATTATGATTAATATGCAATTACCCTGCATATGCAAGGGCATCTACACTCATTCGTACGACTACATTGCCGTATTAGCCCAAAAAACCCGAGACCTTGTTTTGCAGATCACCGGCTTTGCTCGTGTATCAAGGAATACATGGTCAATTGAGTACAGTATTTATACCGAGCTCTGGGCTCTGTGTTGACCGGTCGATGTAGTTTTGGATAGAAAGGGAAGAGTCCCATCACATCGGACCTTCCTTCACCAAGCAAACAACCACCTCCACTCATCTTCGCTCTTCGCAATCCCTGTCTAGCAGCTCGTGAACTTATGAAATTCCACAGCATTATCAGCTCTTCTTCGTGATGCCCCTCGTGCTCGCCATTCTTGCCATTATCTGCAACATCCTTACTCCTCTCGTTCAAGCGAGTTGCGAATGTGGCTACACACTCAACACAACCCTCTACACTGACATCCTCGAAACCGACTTCCTTCACCTCGTAAGCATCACCAAGGACACGGACTGGCAGCCACAGAACTACACCGTCACACCGGCAGATGCTCGAGGCCCATACGGCAAGAATGCATCGCTAACAAACGTCCTTGCAAATCCGTTGAAGAGTAAGTATGACTGGGCTGGAGATGGCGTGAATGGCGGTGATGCAGGGCTGCAGATGATTGTGAGGGGTGGCTTGCCGACTGATGGCCTGGTGCCAATGGCGGAAGTTACCACGGCGAGGGGCGACTTGCTTTTCGGGACATTCAGAGTAGGCATGAAGGTTACGGGGACAAGTGGAACTTGTGGGGCTTTCTTTTGGGTATACTTACCACTCTGATCCTCCTCTTTCGCAATTATTACTGATGAATAATGGGACAGTACTACAACGATACGCAGGAGATCGACATGGAGTTTCTCTCCCAAGATCTCAACATCACTTCCCACCCTGTCAATCTCGTGCTCCAGTCGCCGGCGTCAGAGCAAGCGGGCTTCGATGCCGCCAATACTGGTACCTTTCAGGCCCACGAGCTTCCATACGACCCCTCTAGTGCCTTCCATGAATACCGCTTCGACTGGTCGCCAGACCTCGTATCTTTCTACGCCGACGGCGTCCTTCTAGATA
>JAABUX010002785.1_pt1 | contig 24171 bp, 19 predicted proteins | sample 5561851 | NCBI WGS metagenome assembly JAABUX01 (sample SAMN10711883, study PRJNA513361) | rock metagenome | isolation source: Antarctica rocks | place: Antarctica: Victoria Land, Richard Nunatak red sandstone | collected 2016-01-03 | reverse complement strand
TCCCGGGCAGGCCAATGTCGAGCAAGACGAACTCGGGCCGGTGTTGGCGGGCGACCTCGATCGCCTCGGGGCCGCTGTAGGCGGTCGAGATGTCGTGGCCGATCCGCTTCAAGAGCCGAGTCATCCCTCGGGCCGTGTCGACGTTGTCGTCGACGGCAAGGATGCGCGCCTTGTGCGGTTCGGTTGCGGGGAACCTGCCAACCTGGACCACCGACCATCGAGCGGATCAGGGCGTCAGTGTCGATGACAGAAGGAACTAAAAACGAAGATCCGGTCGTAGCCCAACTCGTGGGCCGCGACCGGATCTTCAAAGAATTGTCACGCTCTCGCCTCAATCTCAGAACTGGTCGGCGCTGAGGATCTCACCGCCATTCCGGGTTGACAGTGCCTGGTAAACGCCGGACGGTGGGTTGACAGTGAACAAACCGGAGGTGGTGTCATAACCGACGTTGGTCGGCTTACCGGTCTTTGGATCGTAGGGCCAGCCGTTGATGGTCTCTTTGATGAACTTCACGGACCCGTCGGCGAAGGCGAAGTTGGCCCCACCGGGGTGGTAGCTGCTCGCGGCGATCGAAAGGTTGTCTTCACTGGCATCGTAATTCTTGGCTCCCGCCTCCCCCATAATCCTACCGAATGGGTTGAGAGGATAGAGCGTCGAGAAGAGGGTATCGCCGTAACCCCCCTGAACCCATTGCATGTTGTCCTCGAAGTCGTCGTATCCATTGGGGTCTTTCATTCTACTCAGTTTCCCGTGGGCCCGCTCACCGAAGGCCATCGTGTTGCTCAACCCATCGGTCACAGCGGCGATCGACACCGGAGGAATACTCCCGGTGGCTCCGCCGGGCAAAGCGGGCTGAACCGGAAATGTCGGATAACCGATGTACGCGAAGAGTCCGTTGGCTTGGCCAAGTTCGGCGACATATTGACCCGAGCTGGTCACCTGAGCACGAGGCGAAAGGCGGTCGAACGACCCAAGATTACCCGCATAGCTAGAGTAGGTGCTAGTCACATCCGAGTTATCCCAGCCCCATTGCGACAACGTAATTCGCAAGCCAATGATGCTCCCGTCGCTCGGGCACCAGAGCGAGTTGAGCCCGGTCGAGGAGACAGTGTTGTTGTCGGCAACTTCCGCAATCAGGTTGTAATTGTAGGAGTTGGCGATGGCCTGCTGCTCGATGAATGGGAGGAGTCGGACGAAGATGCTGCTCCCCACAAAGTAACCGTTGGGGTAAAATCCGTTGGGACCGATGTTTTCTCGCATCTGGCCGGGAGGATAGGTGCCGTTGGAGCTCTCGTAGTTGGCCAAGGCCAGGCCAAGTTGCTTCAGGTTGTTGACGCATTGGGCACGGCGGGCCGCCTCGCGAGCCGCCTGCACAGCGGGCAGCAGCAAGGCGATGAGAACCGCGATGATCGCGATCACGACCAGCAATTCAATGAGGGTAAATCCACGCCATGAGCGAACCCCGACCGATTTCGATGTCATGTGGTGCAAACTCCGCGAAGAAGAGGGGGAAAAACACCGATCCAGACCAATCGCTCATCAAGGCTTTTTCTTGACCTTGCCGAGCGGTACGTCGGACTGAGATTCTTTGGTCAACCCGTTGGGCTTTTCAACAACGCTGGTCACATCACCTCCAGACCCCGACCCACATCCCGTCGAGGTGCTCAAAATGATCGCTGACATCATGAGCCAGAGCCAAGAATAGGCAGGGGCAGTCCGCGAGTCGGTCATTTCCGCGATCCCTGATGATTGACGAGGAGAATCATTTCCGGAGAAACCGCACTGACGGCGATCGGTTTGTCAGGACAGGAGTGTCAGTTCGTCAAGATAAACAACATCGAAAATGTCGATGATGTCTCTAAACCGTGAGTATCAAGACCGGATCACTTCGAGCTTCGACTTGATCTAGTGGGGACTGACTCCAGAAGCAAAAAGCAAAAGAGGGACCAGATTTCGAATCATCGAAAGAGCGCTCGTGATTTTTCGAAATATTGAACCGAATTTCGCGAAGAATCTCGATTCGCAGATCTGAAATGGGGCAATTTTGCCAAAATAACTAGCGGCGGTGTCCATTATTTAAGCAATAACTTTCCAATTCGATTTCGACGGGCATCACTCACTTCAATGGATGGGCGGGATTGGATTATCGAGGCGCATCGACCGATCCGATCGGCGCATGAGCAGTCGCTGTCCATCCGATCACAGCTCATCAACCGATGACGCTGAAATACCGCTGGGCCTAGCTTGTTGAACTTTCGAAGGGGCTTGCTTGACCGCTTCGGAAGCTTGTCCGTAGACTTGGTCCCGAAGTAAACTCAATCGGTTTGAAGGCTCCCGATCGTGGCGGCGACCATGAGAATTGCACCCTCTTTGATGGCCGCGAGGTGGGACCTCATCGGCTTCGCCGCGATCGCCGTTGTCGCGGTCTCGATCCGGGTCTTGTTCGCCTGGCAATATACCAGCCACCCCTTGGGCCAATACCCTTGGGTGGACGAAGCGTCTTACTGGACCTGGGCGCGGACCATCGTGGCCGGGCAATGGATGCCGGTCGCTCCGTTCTATCAAGACCCGCTTTACCCCTATAGTTTGGCCTGCCTGATGATTCCCTCGGGCACGAGCGTTTCGACGCTCCGCCTGGTCTCCGCCGGGCTTGGGGGGCTTTCGCCGGTGCTGGTGGCGGTCGTCGGCCGCAGTGCCCTCGGGCGAACCGAGGGGTTCACAGCCGGCGGCCTGATGGCGCTATATGGACCGTTGATTTTCGTCGACGGGTCTCTGGAAAAGGAAGGGATGGCCACGCTCTGCGTCGCCTCGGCGATCGGGGCGACGGCGCTCTGGAGCTTCGGTCCCGCGCGTTGGGTCGGGCTGCTCGCCGCCGGTTCCGGGTTCGCCTGGGGCGTCGTCGCCTTGCTCCGGAGCAACGCCTTGTTGATCGTTCCGCTCGCGGTGGGTTGGTGGATCGCCTCGACCCGGGGCGCCTCCCTTCTGGGGCGGCGAGCGGTCCCAATCGTCTGCTTTCTGGCGGGGTTCGCCGTGGCGGTCGCTCCAGCGGTCGTGGTGAACTACCAGGTGTCCAAGCCCCATGAATTTCTCGGGACCACCTGGCAGGTGGGACCGAACTTTTACATTGGCAACAACCCGAAGGCGACCGGTCGGTATGCCTCGCCGCCGTTTGTCCGGGCGAACCCCGCCTTCGAGGCCGCCGACTTCGCCACCGAGGCGTCTCGCCGCGCCGGGCATCGCCTCAGCCTGGGACAGATCAACCGATACTGGCTTTTTCAAGGGATCAACTACTGGTGGGAAACGCCGGGGGAGGCCGCAAGGCTCCTGGTCGAGAAGATGTTGATGGTGACGAATGACCGTGAAATTCCCGACAACCAGGACCCAGTGTTCGTCGCCCTCGTGACCGCCCCCGCGCTCCGGGGGGGGATCGTCGGATTCGGCTGCTTGCTTCCCTTCGCCGCCCTCTCATTAGGGAAGACCAATCCCACACCGTTTCTCAGGTTCGTCCAATTGGCCACCGCGCTGGGATTGATCTCGACGGCAGGGTTCTTCGTGGTTGGCCGCTACCGGGTTCCGTGGACTCCCGGCCTGGCGTTGCTCGCCTCGGTTGGGCTTGGCGACCTGATCCGGCGGGTCCGCGCACGCGACAATCGTGGGCTTGCCACCCGGCTCGGACTTGTCGGCTTGCCCTGCTGCCTCCTGGCGTGGTGGCCTCCCCCCGGACCACCCCCTCAAGACTGGTCGACCAACCTATTGAAGCTTGGGGTGGCCAACCTCCGGGCCGGAAGGATCGACGCCGCGATCGACGCTTTCGACGACGCGAGGGCCCTCGACACCAAGGGTGCGGCGTTGATCCGGTCGGTTTGCGAGACCCAGGCCGTCCGCGACGAATTCGGCAAAGCGTTGAAGGCGAACGCCCGGGACGGCTCGATGGACTCCGGGGAGCCGACGGTCGCCTGGCGTCGCGCCCGGTTGCTCAGGCAGATCCCCGATCGGTTCACCGAGGCGCTCGCGCTCCTCCAAGGGTCGCTCCGAAGCCACCCCGACGACCCGAACCTGCGCCGAGAACTCGGGCTTGCTCTGATCGACCGATCAGCGAACGCTAATGGCTTCGAAGCCGCGATCGAGATCCTCCGAAGTTTGACCCGAGACGGCGACCGAGGCGCGGCTATCGCCTTCTCGATGGCCACCAACGACGCGAGCGCCTTGCCGATCGAGGGCCAGGGTCGATCGGGTCAAGCCAGGTCCGTCCGATTGACGCTGACACGAGCCATCATCGCCGGTCGAGGCAAGTGAATCCGAGCGAAAATGCCGAGTTCCGGAGGAAAAGCGACCGGCCCGAGCGATCCTCAGATCGACCCATCCCCTCAGCCCGAGAGCAAGGCGAGGAGGGCGTCGTGGTCCAGGGGTTTGATCAGGTGGTGGTCGAAGCCGGACTCCTTGGACCGGCGGCGGTCTTCGTCCTGACCGTAGCCCGACACGGCGATGATTACGGCCCCCTGGCAGCTTTCTTCCTGGCGAAGCCGGGCGGCGACCTCGTAGCCGGTCATCCCGGGCAGGCCAATGTCGAGCAAGACGAACTCGGGCCGGTGTTGGCGGGCGACCTCGATCGCCTCGGGGCCGCTGTAGGCGGTCGAGATGTCGTGGCCGATCCGCTTCAAGAGCCGAGTCATCCCCCGGGCCGTGTCGACGTTGTCGTCGACGACCAGGATGCGAGCCTTCCGGGTCTCCGACCCCGTCGCCGGTGTCGAGGTCGAGGTGCCCGATCGCGGCTCCGCCCGGGTTGGCGCGGCCACCAGGGGCAGGCGGATCGCGAACTCACTCCCCTTACCGACCCCTTCGCTCCTGGCCGTGATGGTCCCGCCGTGCATCTCGACGAGCTTCTTGACGACGGTCAGGCCGATCCCCAGTCCGCCTTCGGATCGGGCGAGCGACCGATCCCCCTGCGCGAACAGCTCGAACATCTGCGGGAGCTTCTCGGGGGAGATGCCAACGCCTCGATCGGTCACCTGGATTAAAACCTGATCGGCTTCGAGCCGAGCTTCGAGCCGGATCAGGCCCGAGTTCTCGCTGTACTTCGCCGCGTTGTTGAGGAGGTTGACGACCACCTGTTCGAGCCGGGTGGCGTCGGCGCTGACCCAGAGATTCCCTCGGTCGATGCTGACTTCGAGGGTATGTTTCCGCTCCTCGACAAGAGCCTTGACGGTATCCAGGGCGCTTTCGAGAATCGGGGTCGCTTCGATCAAGTCTCGACGAAGCTCGATCTTCCCCCGGCTGATCCTCGACACGTCGAGCAGGTCGTCGATCAAGTGGGTCAGGTGGTGCATCTGCCGGCCGATCACGTCCATCGACCAGTCGGCTTCGTCCCCGAGACCCGGCCGGTTCATGAGCTTGACGGCGTTGCTGATGGCGGCGAGGGGGTTGCGCAGCTCGTGGGCGAGCATCGCCAGGAACTCATCCTTGCGTTGGTCATTGCCTCGGAGTTCTTCGTAGAGCCGGGCGTTCTCGATGGCGATGGCGGCCAGGAGCGAAAGCTGGACCAGGAGGGCTTCGTCCTCGGGGGTGAACGCCCCTTCTCGCTTGTCGGAAAGCTGGATCAGGCCCATGCTCTTCCGGTTCCTCGACACGAGAGGCGCCGCGAGCCAACCCTCCCGGATTGTCGAGTCGCCCCCGGCCCGGCCGAGCATCCGCCAGGTCGGGTCGGCTTCGATCTCGGCGCTCGTCAAGCGGATCGGCCCGCTGGCCCGACCGACGACTTCGAGCAGGGCGGCCCCATCCGGGCCGAGCGGCGTGACCTCGACCCGGTCGGGATGGCCGTCGGAGGTCGCCACGACGTTGACCGGCTGCGGGTGGTCGGGGTTGAGGACCATGCTGATCGCGGCCCGATGGGTCTCGAACAGGTCGAGCGCCTCGCGGGTAACGACTTGGAGCACCGAGTTGACGTCGCGGGCGGCGTTGATCCGAGCCGAGATGTCGGCGAGCTTTTGCATCCGGAGCGCGCGAAAGCGGGTGGCTTCCTCGGCCTGCTTCCGCTCGGTGATGTCCTTGGTCGCGCCGACGACGGCCTCGACGCTCCCGTTGGGGGCGAGCACAGGCGAGAAGATATACTCGTAATAACGGGCGCCGAACGCGCCGGTGTAGGGGGTTTCGTCGATGATCTGGCTCTTGGTGGCGATCACCTCCTGGACCTGGTTGTGGAGTCGGGTCGCCAATTCGGGGGTGTAGTCGAGTTCGAAGAAGGTCTTGCCGACGGCCTCGTCCGACGTCTTCCCCCACAAGTCCTGCAACGCCTTGTTGACGTAGGTGAAGCGGCCATCGAGGTCGAAGGTGTAGGAAAGGTCGGGCGTATTCGAGAGGGCGGAGTCGAAGAGCCTCGCTTGGGACTCTGCCAGCTTCGAGGAGACCCTTCTTTCCTCGTCGTTCTTGCGCCGATCGGTCAAATCTCGGCTGATCGTCGCGAAGCCGATCGGCGCCCCGGTCCTTGATCGGAGCAAGGTGACGCCATAGTCGAGCCAGATCGCCTTGCCTGTTTTGAAATTCCGGAAGCGGATCTCGGTCCTGGCGAAGCCGTCTTTCAAGACCCTAGGCAGAAATTCGTCGACGACAAAGCTTTGATCTTCGGGGAAGAAGTAGTTTCTGAGCGGGACACGCTTGACCGCTTCCCAGTCATCGATTCCCATCATCCGCTGGAGCGTGGCGTTCCCATAGGTGGGGATTCCATCCAGCGACGCGATCCCGATGAACTCGCCGGACTTCTCGACCACGAGGGCGAGTTGATCTTTTTCTTCTTCAACCCGTTTCCGGTCGGTGATGTCGACCACGACGCCGTGCAGGGTCGTCGGCTGATCGCTCGAATCACGCTCCACCTCGCCTCGGGCCACGACCGTTCGGGATGATCCATCGGCTTGGACGACCCGATACTTGGTGTAGTATCGGCCACTGATCTCGATCGCCTCGCGGATTGCCCGCTCGACGCTCGGGAGATCATCGGTGTGGATGGCCTTGAGGAACTCCGAAGGAGGCGCTCCGGCGACGTTGTTGGGGGAGATCGAGAAGAGTCGGGCCAGGTTCGCGTCGGGGACGATCCGGTCGCGAGCGATGTCCCAGGTCCAGGTGGCAATCGCCCCGGCGGAAAGGGCGGATTCGAGCCGGGTTCTGGCATCGTCGAGCGCAGCCTTGTTCCGGTCGCGCTCGATGGCGATCGCCGCCGTTCGGGTCACGACGCCGACCAGCTTAAGGTTTCCGAGAGAAAGCGGGCGCGACTCAGAGCCATGCAAGGTCAGGACGCCAAGCACCACGTCCTCGCTCGACAGGATCGGGCAAAACCAACAGTTCAGTAATAAGTGCATCTGAGCCAGGTCGGCAAAGCCGCTCCAGGCCGGGTCGGCCAGGATGTCGTTGGCGAGGACCGGCTCGCCATGCTTTGCGCCCCAGCCAAAACCCTGCGGGATGGCGACTTTGTCGACGGCTCGGCGATACGCTTCGGGCAGGTTCGGAGCCGCAGCCACGGCCCATCGTGAATTTTCCCCGGCCGCAAGCAAGATCGCCCCGAGGATCGGTACCTCCGACTGCCCCTCGACCAGGTAGCAGAGCGAATCGAGGATCTCCGAAAGGTCCGCCCCCCGGGCGATCAGTTCCAGGGCGTTCTTTTGTCCTTCGAGCATCCGTTCCGACCGCTTCTTCTCCGAAACGTCGTGGAAGACCAGGACGACCCCCGAAATTCGACCGGCTTCGTCATGGATCGGCGCGGCGCTGTCTTCGATCGGCCGCTCGGTCCCGTCTCGGGCGATCAGGACCGTGTGGTTGGCTAGGCCGACGATGTGGCCCGTCGCCAGGACTTTCGCCACCGGGTTCTCGACCGGCGCCTTCGTCGCCTCGTTGACGATCCGGAAGACCTCGTCGAGCGGACGACCGGCGGCTTCTTCCTCCGAGTAGCCGGTCAATCCCTGGGCCACCACGTTCAGGAACGTGACATGCCCTCGGGCGTCGGTGGCGATCACGGCATCGCCGATGCTGGTCAAGGTGAGGCGGAACCGCTCAAGGTCGCGGCGACGCTCGGCATCCTTCCGGCTCAGCGCCCTGGAGTTGCTCCAGATCGCGACCGCCAGGACGACCGACGCGACCACGGCGAAGATCACCATCGCCGTGGCGAAGCTGTACAACTCGCCCCTCACCCCGAGGCCGCTCACGAACCCCGAAAAGACCATCACCGCGACCGAGGCCGGGAGCAATCTCCGGAGCGAATCGCCCCCCGAATCCTCGGCGACGAAGATTGCCATCGGACCCGCCTCGACGCACCGGCTGAGGAGGCCGACGCTGAGGGCGAAGATCCCCAACGCCGTGTTGAACGCCAGCGACGTGTAGGGACTGACCACCGTCACGGTCCGCTCGCCGAACAGGTACGCCGTCAGCGAGAAAAGCGCGATCAAGGTCGGGGCGAACAGCAACGACTGGGCGATGATCGGCCTCCGCCGCTCGACCATCAGCAACGCCAGGGCGGTTGAAATGAAGCCGAGCGCGGTCCCGAACGCCATCCGGCCGGGGGGCAACCCCCGGCTGATCGAATCCCGAAAAACCAACTCGTCGATCCCGAGGTCCCAGCCCGAAAGGTACTCCGTCAGGCTGGCGACCGCGACCAGGATGACCGCGACCGCAAGCCCCTGGGGGACCAATCGCCGAGCGGATCGGGCCCGAGCCGACCCGACCGCAAGCCCCATGAGGATGAAGCAGACCGCCGTGTTCACCTTCATCGTCCGGAAGCCGGGAACGAAGCTCTTGAGCGCTTCGACCTCCAAAGCCCAGCCCAGGAGGGCCGTCGCGCCGATCAAGACGACGACGAGGCCGGAGCCGCTTGCGATCCGGTCGAGCGATGCCTGCCGTCCAGCGGGTATTGCCATGGATGCCGAGGTACCGAAGGTGGAGAAAAGCAGCGACTGGCCGAAAAAATTCAACCGGACTTCAACGTTCGACGACCGGCTCCATCTTTCGATTTGGGAAACGAAAAGAGTTTTGGCACCATCGAGCGGTTTGGCAAGGGGACTAGCCTCCCCGGACCGGTCGGCTTGTCACCGTTGCCGAGATCCTCTCGACCCATCAAAGTTCTGCCTCGATCTTAACCGATTCGCCCGCCGGACGCACCGGATTTCGGAGAAAGGGTCGATGAGTGGGTCGGTGAGGCGCCGGCGACGCGCGGGCCGTGAATGTCTCTCCTCGGCCGCTCCGATCGATCCGCGAGGCTGGGTCGCGAGAACTGGCCTTGCCAGGATCGAGGGGCGGATTATGATGCGTCGCCTCGACACCTTGCGATTTTGCTCAGGCTCGGAATCCTCCACGAAAGCGCACGCGGTCGGTCCTGGGGAGGTCAACCTTCTCCGGCCCGGACGCTCACTTTCCCCATCGGTTCTAGTCGCCAAGGACGGCGAGGGTAGGGCCTAGGCTCATGCTTCATTCGCAAGGCGAGCGTCGGACGACTTCGAGAGACGCATCGGCGAGGCGCCCCGGACCTCGGCCGTTTTGGTCGCGGTTGCTCCCGACTTCTTTGACGACCGCCTGGTTGATCGTCGCGGCCCTGGCGGGGGTGGTGGGCTGCACGGCGGGTCCTGACGGGTTCAAGCTCCGGGGGACGACCGCCGCGAGCTTCCTTCGCCAGATCGACTCCGAGAAAGACCCCAACGTCCGCTACGCGGCCTATGACAGCTTGGGCTCGCCTCGGGTTTACGACGACGAGGCGCAAAAGGCCAAGGCCGCCGAGGTCATGGTGGCGAAGCTCCAGGGACGAAAAGAGCCGACCGCCACCCGGGCCGTGATCTGCCGGACCCTGGGGAACATCCGCCGCCCCGAGGCCCGCGAAGCGATCCTGGCGGCGACCAACGACGAGGACGCCTTGGTCCGCGCCGAGGCTTGCCGGGCGTTGGGCCGGGTGGGTCGGAGCGAGGACGCCACGATCCTGGCGCGGGTGATGACGATCGACGTCGCCGGGGAATGTCGGGTCGCGGCGATCGAGAGCATGGGCGAACTCAAATCCAAGGATCGCCGGATCACCGAGTACCTCGTCACCGGGATGGAACACGACGACCCCGCCATCCGGGTCGCGTCGATGAACGCCCTCCGCCGGATCACCGGCAAGGACCTCGGCGTCGACGCCCTGGCCTGGAAGAAGTACGTCGAAACCCTGCCCAAGGCCGAAAACCCCGTCGCCACCGCCGATGAGGCCGTCGCCAAGACCTCGACGACGGGAGCGAACCCGTCCGCGAACCCGTCGATGCTCCCCGGCTTCCTGAAGCGATAATTCGGCGATCGGCACTCAGAGCCGGTGCTCTCGGACCCAGACAACCTGAGCGGTGTGGTGCCTGCCGTGCCAGGCGTAGAGATTCAGGGCATGGTCAAGGGCGACGGACTGGCCCATCTCGGGGTGGTAGAACGACCGGGTGAACTGCTCCTCGGTCATCGACCGGAGGAGCCTGCCCCACCGCGCATGAAGCCCCTCCAAGATCGCCAGCGACGGCCGGATCTCGCCGATCCGAGCATCTTCCAACTCGGCCCATCGGCTTTCGTCGTACGGTTTGATCGTCGGGCGGTCCTCGGTCAAGGCCCACCGGAAGCGGGCGGAGGCGTTGATGTGGCTGTCGGCGAGGTGGTGGACGATCTGGCGGATCGTCCAGTTCCGATACTTCGTGTCAAGCTGATCGTCCCGAAGCCCCGCGACCGCGTCGCTCAATGCGGATGGCGCGGCTTCGATCGCCGCGATCAACTCCTCGCGCCGCCCGGAGTCGAGCTGATCCTCCGGGACAAAAACACCTGCCGGGTTCTGAGGAGCTTGCACGGTCGCCTCCAGGATCAAAAAGGGCTTCGCGCCAGGCCAAGGGCGACCTGGAAAGACTGGATCAATTCAGGCTGGCATCAGGTCTTGAAACCGCTGGGGTTCTTCGCCCATGAGCTTGGCCGGATTGGTGGCGGTGTTGTCGAAGATCGACGAGGTCTTGAACAACTCGAACTCGCCTCGGGCCCCGGCATGCTTGGTCTTGGCGAGCAAGGCGTCGAGTTGGGCGTTGTCCATCGGTTGGAACGTCCGGACGGCCTCGAACGCCTGGTCGAGCACGGCCATTGTCTCGCATCCGGTGATGACCACCGAGGTCGGCAGGTTCAAGGCGTAGTGCAGGCACTCGGTCGCCGTCACCGTCTTCGACTTGAGGATGATCCCGTTGGCCAGCGCCTTCATCCCCAGGATGCCGACGTTTTCCTTGACGAGTTCGGGCACGACAAGCTGCTCGAAGCTCCGGTAGTGGTGGTCCATGACGTTGAGCGGCATCTGCACGGCGTCGAACTTGAACCCATTCTGCTCGGCCACTTCGAGCATGTGGAGGTGGATGTAAGGGTCCTTGTGCCCGGTGAAGCCGATGTAGCGGATCTTCCCCGCCTGCTTCGCCTCGACGAGCGCATGCTGCGCCCCTTCCGTGTCGAAGATCCGGTGCGGGTCTTCGAACCGCAAGACCTCGTGGTGCTGGACCAGGTCGATGCAATCGGTCTTCAACCGCTTGAGCGACTCGTCGAGCTGCTTGGCCGCTTCTTTCTTGGTCCGGCCGTCGATCTTGGTCATCAAGAAGACCTTCTCGCGGTATCCGTCGCGCAGAGCCTTGCCCATCCGGGTCTCGGCAACCCCATCCTGGTAGTCCCAGGAGTTGTCCATGAAGTTGATCCCCCCGTCGACCGCCGACCGGACGATCTCGATCGCCTGCTTCTCGCTCAGGCTGCCCATCCCGATATGCCAACCACCCAGGCCGATCGCCGAAACCCGCTCCCCGGTGCTCCCGAGCGTCCTGTAAATCATGGTGTCTTCCGCCATCTCGCCCGTCCCTTCGGCTCGCATTTGTTTGAATAGTTGCCGACTTCAGTGCTTACCTAATCATCAAAAATCGAGCCAAACGGGGCGATTTCGAAGAACTCGAACGGAGGAACGGGGTTAGAAGCCTGGGCAACTGGTGGTACCTCCGGTTGAATCTGTTCCGAGTTGGAGAAAGACGTCGGATCATGTCCTACGCTTCCGAGAGGGCCGGTCCAGACATTATCAGCCGCCTTTCGGAGTGACGATGACTCACCAGCGAAACCGTCGACGACGATTGATCCTCGCCGTGTCGCCGCTCGAAGCTCGCCAGTTGATGAGCGCGGATGTCCTGACGTACCACACCGACAACGCCCGGGACGGGGCCAACACCGCCGAGACGACGTTGACCCCGAGCAACGTCAACTCCGCCAACTTCGGCAAGGTGGGCTTCCTGGATGTCGACGGCAAGGTCGACGCGCAACCGCTCGTCCTGACCGGCGTGGGGACCGCGCAGGGAGTGCGTGATATCGTCTACGTCGCCACCGAGAACGACAGCGTCTACGCCTTCGACGCCACCAGCGGCGCGTTGATCTGGCACGATGGCCCGTCGACGCTCATCCCGGGCGAAACCCCGGTGCCGGCCGCCGACGTCAACTGCACCCAGGTCGAGCCGACCTTGGGAATCACATCCACCCCCGTCATCGATGTGCAATACGGCTCGATCTACGTCGTGGCGATGAGTAAATCGGTGATTAACGGCCAAACGACTTATCACCAGCGAATTCACAGGTTGAACTTCGCCGACGGTTCCGACAAAACCCCGCCGGTGGCGATCGACCAGTCGATCTCGGTCCCGGGAAAAGGGCCGGGCGGCAACGGCTCGACCGTCTCCTTCGACCCCAAGATGTACGAGGAGCGCGACGCCCTGACGCTGGTCAACGGCATCATCTACACCGCATGGGCGTCGCACTGCGACAACCCGCCATACACCGGCTGGGTGATCGGCTTCCGCGCCCAGGACCTCGGCCGAGAAGGGGTCATCAATATCAACCCGAACGGGACCCCGGCGTCAGCCAACGGCGTCGGCGCCTCGGGCGGGTCGTTCTGGAACAGCGGAGGGGGGTTCGCGGCCGACTCGTCGGGCAACCTCTACAACATCTCGGGCAACGGCCCGTTCGACCCGACGCAAGGCGACTATGGCGACTCCTATTTGAAGCTCGCCACCAGATCCGACTCGATCGGCCTGGTCCAGCTTCGGGTGGCCGACTACTTCACCCCGTCGAACCAGCAAACCCTCTCGAACCAGGACATCGACCTCGGTTCGAGCGGGGTGACCTTGCTCCCCGACATGGTCGACGCCTCGGGAGCGACCCGCCACCTGATGGTCGGCTCGGGCAAGGACGGCAACATCTACCTGCTCGACCGCGATAACCTCGGCAAGTTCAACGCCTCGAACAACGCGATCGTCCAGGAGGTGTCCAACGGCGTGGGCAGCTCCGAGTTCGGGACGCCGGCCTACTTCAACGGGACCATCTACTTCGGCGGGATCAACACCAACCTCCGCGCCTTCTCGATCAAGGACGGCGTGGTCTCGACCGCCCCGACGTCCCAGTCCCCCGACACCTTCGGCTACCCCGGCTCGACGGTGGCGATCTCCGCCAACGGGACGACGGGCGGCATCGTCTGGGCCGCCGAGAACGGCCCCACCGCCGCGCTCCACGCTTACGACTCCTCGAACCTGTCCCGCGAGCTTTACAACAGCAACCAGGCCGCCAACAACCGCGACCAATTCGGGGCGGGCAACAAGTTCATCACGCCCACGGTCGCCAATGGCAAGGTCTACGTCGGGACCACGGACGGGGTCGTCGTATTCGGCCTGCTCCCTGCGGCAACCCCGACGCCGACCCCGCCGGTCGTCACACCGCCGATCATCCCCAGCCCGGCCCCGCCGCCGCCGACCGTGCTGGTCAAGGCGTTCGGCTATCCCGCGTTCTATGTCGGGGGGTTCAACGAGCTCGGGGCGGTGGGGGCCGACCCGGCCGTCGGCGAGTCGAGATTGACCTACACCTGGTCGGTTGTCTCGGCCCCGCCGGGGGCGCCGACTCCGACCTTCTCGCAGAACGGGACGAACGCCTCGAAGGTCGTCGGGGTCGGGATCGCCGCGTCTGGGCTTTACGACTTCCGGGTCACCATCAAGGCCCCCGACGGCCAGGCTGTCACCAGCGACGTGTCGATCTCGGCCGCCCTCCCCGCGCCTATCTTCGCCGCCCCCGCCTTCACCGGGGCCAACCGGACGACCGGGACCCCGCTCTTCCTGGGGGCCTTGGCCACCGACCCCGCCTTCCCCGAGTCGGCCTTGACCTACACCTGGTCCACCGTCAGCACCCCGGCCAGGGTCCAGTCCCCTCGATTCGCGATCAACGGCACGAACCAGTCCAAACTCACCACCGTCACCCTGATCAAGCCGGGCACCTACGTCTTCCAGGTCCGGGCCACCAACCCGTTCGGCCAGTCGGTGACGTCGGAGGTGTCGGTCCTGGTCGCCACCCCGTCGCGGGCGAAGCGTCGCTGAGGTATTGTGAACTCCGCCGATCGGTCGAGGTTTCCTCAACGCGGCCGTCGCCTTGGCCGATCTCAAGACGTGGACTTTGCAGCGCTCGGGAGGAGAGCATGATGCGATCGGGGCGAAGGATCGCCGCAGGGGCCACGCCGGTTATTCTATGGCTCGCCGTGGCGGCGAGGGGGGACGATCATGCCCCTCGCGTGCTCCCGGCCAACGCCGTGCAACCGCCGGGGGCGAGCTTCGAGCAGGACACGACCGGCAAGCAGAAGGCCCTGCTCGTGAAGGATGTGCTCAGGGCGACGGCCTCCGAGTTGGCCTCCGAACCGTTCCGGGCGATCTCCACCGCGTCGCGCCGCCTGGTCGAGCGGCTGGGCGTCCGCGTCGTCGAATCCATCCCGGGCCTCCCGTTCCCCCCGACGCATCAATCCCCCGAGGCGGGCGGGCCATGCACCCCGGCGCGGTTGACCCCGCTCTTCGACAGCGGGCCGGCGTATCGGGCCTTGCTCGACCTGATCGCCTCGGCCCGATGCCGGGTCGACCTGATGATCTTCGGCTGGGACGACGACGAGGCGGGTCGGGCCGTCGCCGACGCCCTGATCGCCCGTGCCAGGGCCGGCGTCTTCGTCCGCCTCATGGTCGACCGGGGCGGGTTCGTCATCGGCGAGGGGAACGCCCGGTTCGCCCTCGGGCTCCCGACGTTCCTCGACGCCCTCAAGGCCGAGCCGAACATCCGCCTGATCGAGTCGCCCGACGCCTTCTTGCAGTTCGACCACCGCAAGGTCGCCGTGATCGACGATCGGGTGGTCTGGACCGGCGGGATGATCCTTACCCAGCCCGCCCTGGTCCGCTGGCACAACTTCGCGTTCCTGGCCGAAGGGGCGATCGTCCCCCAGTACGCCGCCCTGTTCGCCGGGCGCTGGGAGGAGCTGGGCTGTTGCCCCGCCCCCCTTTGCCCGCAGTCCGCCGAGACGGCCAAGGTCATCCCCAACGCGGCGGTCCGGATGGTCCGGACCGACATCAACGAGCGCTCGCTCAAGGAAGCGGTCTATGGGGCGGTCGACTCGGCCCGGCACCACATCTACCTGGAAAACCCGTACTTCAGCGACGAGATCCTGGCCAAGAAACTCGTCGCCGCCCGCCGCCGAGGGGTCGACGTCCGGGCCGTCCTGACGATGCGGGGCAACATCCGCCCGATGAACAAGATCATCAACCTCACCGCCAACCACCTGTTCCGAGGGGGCGTCCGCGTCTACCTCTACCCCGCGATGACCCACGTCAAGGCGATGTCGGTCGACGGCACCTTCGCCTACATCGGCACCGGGAACTTCGACGAACTGAGCCTCCGCAACAACCGAGAAGTCTCGCTCACCGTCCGAGGGCCGGAGTTGATCCGCGAGATCGACGAGAACCTCTTCCTCCGCGACATGGCCACCTCCGAGGAACTCCACGCCCTGCTCCCCAGGCCGAGCGGGCGGCTCTTGCTCGACGCCCTCCTCCTCTGGTATTGATCCGAGGGGGCCGCTCGAAGAGATTCAAGGTCGGGCCGGTCAGGCGAGGCCGGATGATCGACGGCAAATCTCGTCGGGCGGATCGCGACCTGGGGACATCAATGGACTCTTCAATCGAGACGACGACGAGCGGAGGCCGGTTCCGGTCGGACCCTCATCCTTCGCTCCGACGGTTCGTCGTCGAATATTGGGGATTGGCCCGCGACCTGGGGTCGATGGGCGGATTCACGATCACGCCGGATCGCTTCGGCGAGCTGATCTGCTGCGCCGATGACCTGTTTGTGATCCGCGATGGCCGGAGGGAGAAGCTGCCGCGATGCTTCCTCGTGGGCTTGCTCGACGGCCCGTTACGGATCGAGGCCGACGGGATCGTCCGCTGCATCGCCGCCCGGCTTCAGCCCTGGGCGATCGGGCAGATCTCCACGAATGCTCCGGAACCCGACTCGTCGCGTGGGTGGGAGGACGCCGAAGGCTTTTTCCGACCTCGACTCGCCCCCATCCTGGAGATGGTCGAGCGTTGCGAATGGCAGGTCTTGGCGGAATTGTTGGATGAACTGTTGCGAGACGAGGCCGACCGTTGGAAACCCGACCTCGGATGCTTCGGCCTGGCCGAGCAATTCGTCGGGATCGAGCCACGTCCCACGGAGGTCGTTGCTCAAGAGCGACGGATCACGGGTCGGCAGGTGGAAAGGCGGGTCCGGAGCCTGACGCGGATGTCGCCGAAGCAGCTCGCCTGCTTGTCCCGATTCCAAAGGGTCAGGGACGCGATCTGGCTCGACCCGTCCATTGACCTGGCCGGGGTTGCGATCGACGCGGGCTATTCGGACCAGCCGCACATGACCCGTCACTTCCGGCGGTACTCCGGGCAGACGCCGGCCCAATTCGCCCGCGACTCGGCGGCCAAGAAACAATGGTTGGCGGCCCTCGATGTCGCATTCGTTCAAGAACGGGCGGCCGACAAGGGGTAGGATGCCCCCATGAACATCAAACTCGCCTCGATCAACCTGGAAGTGGCCGACCCCGCGCAATCCAAGCGGTTCTACGTGGATGTGCTGGGTCTGGTCGAAGACAACCGACGATCCCACCCGCCCGGCTTCGTTTATCTGGAGTCGGACGGATGCGACATGACGATTGCCAGCCCCCAGGAAGCCTCGGGTGCGGAACCGTCTCGCACGATGGAGCTGGGATTCGAGGTCGACGACATCGCGGCCATGAAAGCCCATCTCTCCGCCTGCGGCATCCCCGACTACCGCGAAGAGTCGATGGGGTGGGGCGAGGCCCTGGAGCTTCGCGACCATGATGGGCATCGCGTCCTGATCTATTCGTTCAAGCGGCGCGAGTGATCGGCCCCCCTTCGGTGGAACCTCGGCGATGGGCAGCGGGCACTTTGCCCCCTCGGCGAGACGCCGAAGCGACAACGCTCCTGGCGGACCCATCGGTTTCAGCCGGTCGGTGATCCGGTTGAGTCATGGGTCGCCCATCCAGGACGGCCGTTTTTCAGGAACGCCAAGACTTCGCGGACCACCTCGCGGGCGATGAGGATTCTTCGGTGACCGTATCGCTCCGTGACGAGCATCCTCGCCCCCGGCCAGGCCTCGGCCACCGCGAGGCCGTCGCCCACCGGGACGTCTTCGTCGCTCCGGTCGTGGACGATCAGCGCGGGCTGATCGAGGCCGACGACGATCCGCATGAGGTCGAGTTCCTCGATCGGCTCGCCCACGGCTCGCTCCACCCGGTCCAGGAACGCCGCGATCTCCCCTTCGGGCAAGAGATGACCGCGCCCCCATCGCTCGACGACCTTGGCCAAAGACGCGGGTCCGCTGAGCAGCGCGACCCGTTCGGCCCGCAAGCCACGATCGAGCGCGAGGACGGTGGCCCCCGCCCCGAAAGAGTGCGCCACGACCCCGGCCAGCGGGCCGACCTGGCGGGCGACCTCGACGAGTCTCAGGCCATATCCGAGGACGTGGCAACGATCGCCCGGCGAATCGCCGTGGGCGGGTGCGTCGACGCCAACGGCCCGGAAGCCCGCCTCGGTCAAGGCGTCGACGTAAGCCCCCCAATGCGTCCCTCGACTGTTCCAGCCGTGGACGAGCAGCACGGTCGGCCCCTCGCCCCAGGAAGTGACGGCAAGCCCGCCGACGATCCCGAGCTTCGTCCCTCGGCGGAGCAGGGCCTCCTCCCTCGGCGTCAGGGGCGTGCGATGGGGCGTGAGAAACGCTTGGAGGGCCTCCTCCAGCCGTCGCTCGCGGGCAAGGGAGGAGGGGTCGGGTTGCTCCGGGTTCAATATCGTCTCCCCTCGCGATGTCGGCATGGAACTCTTCGGCGAACTTTCCTTCGGCCGCCATTCTATTGCATCGACGTACAATCGAACCAGGCTTTCAGGTCTTGTCCTGGTCTCGCTGCGGAAGCGGCGAATGGCCCAGATTCAGACCGAGTCCAAAGGGGTTTCGGCACACCCAAGTTGAGCGGGGACATCGCTTTGGCGCGTCCCCCTCGACCTTCGACCAGTTCCCCAAGCGAAGGGTCTTCATCGCCCCCAAGGAAGGGGCACCGATCGAAGGCGAAGGCGCGCTCAAGGGTTAATCGGAGAGGTTTCCGCCCAAGTCGGAGTCGACCAAGACCGGCCCGCCCACAACTCGGACGGCGCCGGTGTCGGTCGTCGCCTTGATCACGTTCGTAGACTTGCGCAGCCCCGGTCGGCGTATCCCGACCGGGATTCGAGCCTACGCATGAACGATCCGTCGATCCAAGCACACGAGAGTGGCCCGCGCGATGACCCAATCGGAGTTGAATGGAAACAAAGCGGTCGTTCTGCATTTCAATAAAGAAGTCATCGAACGAGGCGACGTCGCGGCCTTCCGCTCGCTCATGGGCGAGAACTTCGTCAATCGCTCCGCACCTCCCGGCGCCAACAGCGGGCCGGAGGGGATGCTCCATATCTTCAACCACGTCCTCCGACCGGCCATGCCGGACTTGAAGGTGGAAATCTTCGATCAAGTCGCCGAAGGCGACAAGGAAGCGAATCTCGGGGACCCACACCGGGGAACTCATGGGCATCCCGGCGACCGGTCGGCCAGTGGTCATCGACGTGATCGACATCGTGAGGCTTCGCGACGGCAAATACGTCGAGCATTAGGGCATCAACAACCTGGCCAGCGTCCTCGCTTCGCCGAAAGCGGCATGATTACCCCTCTCGGGGCAAATCCTCCCCCCAGATGAGGCGGTCGGGGCGGCCTCGTTGCCGACCGACGACTCGGATGGTCAGGTCGAAGATGTCAGGCACGGCGCCGGGGACGGTGACCTCGGCGACGGCGTTCTTGGCGTTGTCGGCGTATCGATCCAGGGGTTGGAACGTCCCCGAGCCGCGAGGGGCGGGCTTGTAGGCCCGGCCGGCGAACCCCGAGTTGATGTGCGAGAGTTGGACGCGGTCGCCGTGGCGGTCCAAGAGGCGGCGAGTGTCGACCTCGAAGATGGCTTGCTCGCGGTCGAGGTAGGATTTGAGCATCCGCCCGAGCCGGTCGGGGTCGGGCCAGAAGAAGACTCGCCCGTTCAGGGTTTCGAGCCAGGCTTGGGGGGTCATGTCGACCAAGCAGTCGGGCAGGACCTCGGGGTTGAGCGGCTTCTGGTCGCGGACATAGGCGGGGCCGAACTTGGGGTCGGCGATCTCCACAGTCTGGGGACGGTGGCTCGATTCGAGGCCCGAACGCTCGGACCCTGATACGGCGTAGCGGTCGAGCAGGCTCGACGTGCTCAGGAGGCCGAACCGCTCGATGCTCGCCCAGTTCCGGGCGTCGGCCATGTGGTACAAGACCGGGTGCCGGGCGATCAAGCGGTCGGGAGTCATGGGCGGGTCTTTCATCGGGCTTGGTGCCGCGCGGCGGACCGGGGGCGTTGTCGTCCAGGATGACATCCGGCCGGCGATCCGTCGAGATGATCGTCGGGCTGAGCCGATGCCCCCTCTCAACCCGGAGGCTTGCGGGGTGGTTGGTACGTTGCTAGGGTGGATGCCGGTGCAGTGGTCCGGCGCGAGACGATCCGGGGGAGTCCTGATGTTGCCGAGCGACCCCCAATCCAGGCCACGCCCCCGCAAGCGTTGGCGACTCCTGGGGTTGCTTCCCCTCGCGAGCGTTCTCCTGGGGCTGGGCCTTCCGCCTCTGCTCAGGCTGCTGATGGAGCTCGGCACGCAACCCCGGACCGAAGCCATCGCGCCCGCGCAAGTCGCCGACGATGTCGCGGGCTGCCTGATGCAATGGAGGGTCTTCGGGAACATCCCTGAAAGCACGGCGGTCCGGCAATCCGTCGTCCGGCGGATGCGAGGCGTCCACGGTTTTCGTTATCGCGGCTGGAACGGCGAAGGGTTCGACTGTTACGAGGTCGAGTTGACCCCCGCCCTGGCGGCGGAAATCAAGGCGAGCCTGGCTCGGTTGGAATCCCTCGAAGAGCACCCGCCCGCAACCTCCCTCACCTTCCAGAAATGCTCGACCGCGAACCTCCCGTTCGGCTCGCTCCGACCACCCTGGTGGCCGACGGGGTGGCCAGCCGATTCGCCGGCTTACTCCAAAAATTTGACCTGTTTCATGCTCTCGCCCGACGGCGCCCGGGCCTGGCTCCTGCTTTCCCACGATTGACGCCCCCTTGTCCCGACCGGACGCCCTGGAGAGCACCATGAAGAAGCCGTCACCGATCGGCGACGAGTTCGGGAGGTCTTCGACGAACCCGAAGGAGTGGATGGAGATTGCCGGAGGATCGTTTGTCACCTTGGGCGGCTTGATGTTTTTCGGCTTTGGCCTCGCCTTTACCCCTGGCTGGGCCAACGGTTGGCCGCTCGGGCTTTCGATTCACCACGTCTGGCCGGCGGGAATGAGCGTCCTGCTTTTCCTGCTCTTGATGATGGCGGCAGCCACGGTCGGGGCGGTCGTGGGTGCGGTGTGTTCCCGATGGGGCGTCGGACTCCGGCGCGGCCGAGCGATCTACGCGGGGTGGCTGGTGGGGTCGGGCGTCGTGGCGTTGGTCGCGAGCTTCTGGGCCTTCCGCGTCAACCATGCCGCCGCCCTGGAGATGTGGCCCAACGGGTACAACCCTTGAGGGAGTCCGCATCGGGCAATTTTCTCGGCGGTGATCCGTGGGATTGCCTACAATTTCGTTCGATCGGTGGTTCGCTCAAGCTCAAAGGGGCGAACCTTCGAAGGTCTGGGCGTGTCGCCGGTTGGGGTCGAAGCCGATCGCCGGTGCGAGTGGCTGGGTGGGTCAGCACGAGGGGTCATGGACAAGCATACGCTGGAATTGCTCGAATTCGACAAGGTTCGCGCCTTGGTCGCGGCGCAGGCGGCTTGCTCGCTGGGCAAGGACTCGGCGCTCAAGATGGAGCCGAGCCTCGACCTCGGCGAGATCCGCGCCCGGCAAAGCCTCACCACCGAGATGGCCGACGCCCTCGGCTCGGGGTTGTACCCCCCTTTCGGCGGGCTGAGGGATATCCGGCCCGTGGTCCGTCGGGCGCAGGTCGGGAGCCTCCTGGATGCCGAGGAACTGAGCGAGGTCGTCGAGTCGCTCAAGGCGATTGCCAACCTCGGCGACTGGCTCGACAAGGTGGGCAATGAGTTCCCCAGGCTCGGCGGGATGAGGCGCGAGGTGTCGAGGTTCGACGCCCTGAGCAACAGCATCGAGTCTTGCATCGACGAGCGGGGCAAGATCCTCGACACCGCGAGCCGCCGCCTGTCCGTCATCCGAGGGGAGATCGGCCAGGTCGAGGACCGGATCAAGGAAACCCTGGCGAGGATGCTCCGGTCGACCGAGATCAAGCGGATCTTGCGGTTCCCGAACTACTCGATGGTCGGCCACCACTACGTCCTCCCGATCGCCAAGGAGCACCGAGGCGAGATCCAAGGCTCGGTCCACCGGACCAGCGCCACCAACGAGACCGTCTACGTCGAGCCGCAGGCGATCGCCGAGAAATCCGCCCAACTGTCGTTCCTCAGGGCCAAGGAAGCCAAGGAGATCCGCCGGATCTTGAGGTGGCTGAGTGCCCAGGTCGGCCAGGTCGCCGACTCGCTCCTGGGAACTCTCGAAACCCTGGCCGAGCTCGACCTGATCTTCGCCCGGGGCCGCTACAGCCTCGACTTCGCCCACACCCCGCCCGACCTCAACGCCGAAAGCAAGCTCCACCTCCGGGGCGCCCGCCATCCGCTCCTCGAAGCGATGTTCCGGGCCGAGAAGAAGCGGCTGACAACCGTTGCCCCCGGGGTCGAAGGCGAACCCGTCGAGTCACCCCCACCCCCGCCCGCCGAGCCTCGCCAGGTCGTCCCGATCGACATCCACCTCGGGTTCCAGTTCCGGACCCTGGTCATCACCGGGCCGAACACGGGGGGCAAGACCGTCGCCCTCAAGACCGTGGGCTTGCTGGCGATGATGGCCCAATCCGGCCTCCACATCCCGGCGCACCAGGGGTCGCAGCTCCCGGTCTTCGACGACATCCTCGCCGACATCGGCGACGAGCAAAGCCTGGAACAGTCGCTCTCCACCTTCTCGTCGCACATCCGCCGGGTCTCGGCGATCTTCTCGAAGGCGACCGAGCGCTCCTTGGTCATGATGGACGAGATGGGAGCCGGGACCGACCCCGCCGAGGGCGCGGCGCTGGGGCGGTCGATCCTCGACGAGATCGATTCGGTCGGCTGCTTATCCATCGTGACGACCCACATCGGCGACCTCAAGACCTACGCCTTCTCGAACCCCCGGGCCGAGAACGCCGCCGTCGAGTTCGACCTCGAAACCCTCCGCCCCCGCTACCGGCTCCACATCGGCGACATCGGCCAGTCGAACGCGATGCAGATCGCCCGCCGCTTGAACCTCCCCGAGCACCTCGTCGCCCGAGCCTCGCGCTACCTCGAACAAGGCCAAGGGGCGCAAAACCCCGACCTCGCGATCGTCCAGAAGCTCCGCAAGGACGCCGAGGACGCCCGCCAGGCCGCCCTCCTGGCCCAGAGCGAAGCCGAGCGGAGCCGAGAAGCTCTCAACCAGCGGCTAGGGGACCTCCAGCGTCAGGCCGAATCCGACGCGAGGATCACCGAAGCCCGAGCCCGCCTCCAGGCCGGAGACCGCGTCGTCGTCCCCCGCTTCGGCTACGACCGCCCCGGTCGGGTCGTCAAGATCGACCCCAAGAAGCGGACCGCGACCATCGCCATCGGCGTCATGAAGTGGGACGTCGCCATCGACGAACTCATCCCCCAGATGATCCGCCAGCCCGAGATGCCCAAAGACCCCAGGGAGAAGGACAAGCCGAATCTGGTGACGACCAAGCCGGGCGCGAGGCTCGAAGACTTCGAGGAGTGATCCGCTAGCGGGGTGGGCCGGTCCTCGCCTAAGATTGGGCATCCTTCCCTCGACGCGCCGGAGGTCGTCATGCAATTCCAGTTCAACTTCGAGAAGACCGTGCAGGCTGCGGCGGTCCTGTTGAGCCTGGACGGCGACCGGATGGAGTCGATCCGGCTCCTCAAGCTCTTGTACATCGCGGATCAGGAGATCCTGGCGGAAAACGGCGCCCCGATCACCGGCGACAAGGCGGTCGCCCTGGAACATGGGCCGATGCTCGGCCAGGTCTATCAACTGATCAAGGGTCAAACCTCCCGGGCCGGCGAGTGGGCGGACACCCTCCGGACGGTCAACCACAACGTCGAACTCCGCAAGCCGGTCGATCGCGGCAAGCTGAATCGGGCCGAGGTCGAAAAACTCCAGGAGGTCACCGACCGCCATCGGAACGACACCGCCTGGGAGATCTGCGACCAGACGCACGACTTCCCCGAGTGGAAAGACAACTACGTCTCGAACGCCTCGACGCCGATCCCTTGGGAGCAGGCGCTCGAGGCCCAAGGGAGGGCCAGTCTCATCCCGACCGTAGAACGCCAAGAGGAACTCCGACAAGTCCTCGACAACCTCTTCGGGTCCTGACCGTGCAGGCGGGCGACACCTTCTACCTCCAGCACCAAGCCGCCGACGGGCACCTCTGGGTCATCATCTCCGACCCGGAGCAAAACCCCGCCCGCGTGCTTTTCGTGAGCATGACCAGTTACGACATCGACAAGGAAGATGTCTGCCTGATCCAAGCCGGGGAGCATCCCCGAGTCACGCACAAAACCTGCATCAACTATCAGCTCACCCGCCATAGGAGTTACGCAGTTGGTCGAATTTTGTACAGAGGTTTTGAGCGATACGTCCGAATCGCTTCTCGGACGATTTGGGCCTTTGCCTCGTACCAACTGACCCCGGTGGTGTAGAAGTGCCACGA
>JAABUX010002784.1_pt1 | contig 24176 bp, 19 predicted proteins | sample 5561851 | NCBI WGS metagenome assembly JAABUX01 (sample SAMN10711883, study PRJNA513361) | rock metagenome | isolation source: Antarctica rocks | place: Antarctica: Victoria Land, Richard Nunatak red sandstone | collected 2016-01-03 | reverse complement strand
GCGATCGGGCCGAGTTCGGGATTGTCGATCCAGTCCTTCCACTCCTCGAGCCACCAGACGCCGCCGGCCATGATGATCGGCACTTGGTCGAGGCCGACGGTGCGCATCAGCTTGCGGAGCGCGAGCACGCGCGGGTAGGGGTCCTCGGGCTTGGTCGGGTCCTCGCCGTTGGTTAGGCCGTTATGGCCGCCGGCGAGCCACGGATCTTCGTAGACGACGCCGCCGAGGAGGCTCGCGGCCTTGCAGTAGGCGCGCTTCCACAGCGCGTTGAAGGCGCGGGCGGACGAGACGATCGGGTAGTAGTGCACCCCGAACTTGGCGGCGATATCCGACAGGCGATACGGCATGCCGGCGCCGCAGGTCAGGCCGTGGATGAGCCCCTTGGCGCCTTCGAGCACGCCGGTGATGACCCGCTCGGCGCCGCCCATCTCCCACAAGATGTTCGCATGGATCCGGCCGCGGCCGTTGCTCGCCTCCCAAGCGTGCTGCGCCTGGGCGATGCCGCCTTGGATGGCGAACTGGATCAGCTCCTCGTGCCGCTCACGCCGGGTGCGACCGCGGTAGATCTGGTCGATCGGGTTGCCGTCCTCGTCATAATAGTCGGCGTTGACGGCGCTGAAGGTTCCGGCGCCGCCCGCCTCGGCCCAATGGCCGGAGGAGACGCCGTTCGAGACGCCAATACCCTTGCCGCCCTCGACGAGAGGCAGGACGTCCACACCGCCCATGCGGATTGCGTTCACGGTGGTCATCGTCGGCCGGCTTCCCATGTCATGGGCTTGTAACTATAGGCGGCCGGGTCCCGATAAAAGACCCGGCCGCCAGGTTTCACATACTATTATGCGAGCAAGTATGCGATCGAGCCGCTGCGCAGCCTATTCGGCAGCATCGGACTCGGGCGAACGCTCGCGACGTTCGCCGCCGCGCTCACCGCCGCGATCTCGGCGTGGACCGCGGTCGCCCCGATCACCGCGATCGTCGCCGTCGGTCTTTTCGCGATCGCCGCGCGGCGGCTTGGCGCCGACCTCCTCGGTGATGTCCCCGCCCGTCGCTTGGTCGACCACGCGCATCGAGAGCTTCACCTTGCCGCGGTCGTCGAAGCCGATGACCTTGACCTTCACCTGGTCGCCTTCCTTGACGACGTCGGTGGTGCGGTTGACCCGGCCTTGCTGCAGCTCGCTGATGTGGACCAGCCCGTCCTTCGCGCCGAGGAAGTTCACGAACGCGCCGAACTCGGCCGTCTTGACCACCTTGCCGGTGTAGATCACGCCGATCTCGGGCTCGGCCACGATCCCTCGGATCATGTCGATCGCCTTCTGGCTTGCCTCCTCGGTGGTGGCGGCGATCTTGATCGTGCCGTCGTCCTCGATGTCGATCTTGGCGCCGGACTGCTCGACGATGTCGCGGATCACCTTGCCGCCGGTGCCGATCACCTCGCGGATCTTCTCCTTCGGCACGTTGATCACCGTGATCCGCGGCGCCGTGGCGGCGACATCGGTGCGGGCACCGGTAAGCGCCTTGGCCATCTCGCCGAGGATGTGCAACCGGCCGTCCTTGGCCTGCTCGAGCGCGATCTGCATGATCTCGGGCGTGATGGACGTGATCTTGATGTCCATCTGCAGCGAGGTGATGCCCTGCTCGGTGCCGGCCACCTTGAAGTCCATGTCGCCGAGGTGGTCCTCGTCGCCGAGGATGTCGGACAGCACGGCGAAGCCCTTGTCTTCCTTGATCAGGCCCATCGCGATGCCGGCGACCGGGCGCAGCAGCTTCACGCCGGCATCCATCAGCGCGAGGCTGGTGCCGCAGACGGTGGCCATGCTCGAGGAGCCGTTGCTCTCGGTGATCTCGCTGACGATGCGCATCGTGTAGGGGAACACGTCCTTGGCCGGCAGCACCGGGCGGATCGCGCGGTAGGCGAGCTTGCCGTGACCGATCTCGCGGCGGCCGGGGCTGCCCATACGGCCGGCTTCGCCCACCGAGTAGGGAGGGAAGTTGTAATGCAGCATGAAGTGCTCGCGGCGCTCACCCTCGAGCGCGTCGATCACCTGTTCGTCCTGGCCGGTGCCGAGGGTCGCCACGCACAACGCCTGCGTCTCGCCGCGGGTGAACAGCGCCGAACCGTGCGCGCGCGGCAGGATGCCGACCTCGGCCACGATCGGGCGGACCGTCTTGGTGTCGCGGCCGTCGATCCGCAGCCCGGTGTCGAGGATCGCGTTGCGGACCACGTCGGCCTCGGCGTCCTTGAGCAGCGGCTTGGCGGCGGCGGCGTCGAGCCCCTCCGCGGTCAGCGTCTCGGTGACCTGCTTCTTAGCGGCGCCGACGAGCTCGTGGCGGGCCTCCTTCTTGGGCTCCTTGTAGGCCTCGACCAGCGACGTGTGCGCCAGTTCCTTGACGCGCTGCGCCAGGGTGGTCTGCTCGGCGCTCGGCTCGTGCAGCGTCCACGGCTCCTTGGCGGCGTGCTCGGCGAGCTCGATGATGGCCTGGATCACCGGCTTCATGTGCTCGTGGCCGAAATTGACGGCGCCGAGCATGATCTCCTCGGTGAGTTCCTGGGCCTCGCTCTCGACCATCAGGACGCCCTCGGTGGTGCCGGCGACGACGAGATCGAGCTTGCTGGTCGCCAGCTGGTCGGACGTTGGGTTCAGCACGTACTGGCCGTTGATGTAGGCGACGCGGGCGGCGGCGACCGGGCCGAAGAACGGGATGCCGGAGAGGGTGAGTGCGGCCGAGCAGCCGATCATGGCGACGATGTCGGGATCGTTCTCCATGTCATGGCTGAGCACGGTGGCGACGACCTGAACCTCGTTGCGGAAGTTGGCCGGGAACAGCGGACGGATCGGCCGGTCGATCAGGCGGCTGACCAGCACTTCCTTTTCCGACGGGCGGCCTTCGCGCTTGAAGAAGCCACCGGGGATCTTGCCGGCGGCGAATGCCTTCTCCTGGTAGTTGACGGTCAGCGGGAAGAAATCCTGGCCCGGCTTAGTCGTCCGCACGCCAACGGCGGTGCAGAGCACGATCGTGTCGCCATAGCGGGCCAACACGGCGCCGTCGGCCTGGCGGGCGATTTTGCCGGTCTCCAGGACGAGCTTGCGGCCGCCCCAGTCGAGTTCCTTGCGGAAGTAGTTGAACATGCAGTGCCATCCTCTTCTGCGACGGGACGGTTCCTTGGCGGTGCTGGATCGGCGTCTCGGGCAACGTGGCCGCGGACTGCTGGATCGATGCAGCCCCGCCAAGTAACCGAAGGCGCCGTCGCCCGTGCAGCGTGCCGGCCTCAGTCGCGGTGGCCCGGCGCCGGGCTGGCGCCGGGTAGTCTGTTGTTAGCGGGCGCCGTGCTGGCGCCGGGTAGTCTGTTGTTAGCGGGCGCCGTGCTGGCGCCGGGTAGTCTGTTGTTAGCGGGCGCCGTGCTGGCGCTGGGTAGTCTGTTGTTAGCGGGCGCCGTGCTGGCGCCGGGGAGTCTATCTTAGCGGCGCAGGCCGAGGCGACCGATCAGGGTCGTGTAGCGGCTGCGGTCCTTCTTGTTGAGATAGTCCAGCAGGCGGCGGCGGCGGCCGACGAGCATCAGCAGGCCGCGGCGGCTGTGGAAGTCTTTGGCGTGGGTCTTGAGGTGCTCGGTCAGGTTGTTGATGCGCTCGGTGAGCAGCGCAACCTGGACCTCGGGGCTGCCGGTATCTTCCGCAGCCTGGGCATAGTCGGAAACGAGCGCCGTGCGGCGCTCCGCGGTGATCGACATCGTCTTACTCCATGAACAGGGTTACAGGAGGCGTTCCGGTTTCAGCCAGCCGTCTTCGAGCCGGCAAAGTCCGATCACGCGCTGCCCCGCCATGGCACGGGCGGTCCCACCATCGGGCCGCGCCGCCGCAGGAATGCGGCCCATCAAATCGATCAGGCTGATCGCCTGGCCCTTCGACAGGCCGAAGGCCTCCGCTTCGGTCAAGGCCAGCGCCGGGATGTCGGCCAGCGCGGTCGCGACCGGAAGCAGGAGGTCCGGGGAAGCGGGCGACATATCGTCCGCGGTTCCGCATTTGTCCAGCGGAATCGATTGCGCTTCCGTGAACGGGCCCACCCGCAGCCGGCGCAGGGCCGCGATATGGCCCAGCGTGCCGCACGCCAGCGCCACGTCGCGAGCCAGGCTGCGCATGTAGACTCCCTTGCCAGATTGAACCTCGAATACGGCATGGTCGTCGTCCAGCCGTTCGATCAGCTCGAACCGGTCGACCCGCGCCGGGCGTGGCGGCAGGTCGGGCGCGCGGCCGTCTCGCGCCATGTCGTAGGCCCGCTCGCCGGCGACCTTGATCGCGGAATAGACCGGCGGCACCTGCATGATGTCGCCGATGAAGCGGGGCAGGGCGGCGATCAGCGCGGCGTCGGTCGGGCGCACGGGCGAGGTCGCCACGCTCTGCCCATCGGCGTCGTCAGTATCGCGCGAGTCGCCGAGCCGCAGCGTGAAACGGTAGATCTTAGTGCCGTCCATGACATAGGGCACCGTCTTGGTCGCGTGACCGAAGGCGATCGGCAGCACCCCGGTGGCCAGCGGATCGAGCGTGCCGCCATGCCCCGCTTTCTGCGCCTGGAACCCGCGCTTGACCCGGTTGACGACGTCGGTGCTCGTCAGGCCCGGCGGCTTGTCGATGATGAGCCATCCGTCGAGCGGGCGGCCTTTGCGTTTGCGCATGCGATGTCCGCGGCGATGAAGGGGGGCAGCGTATAGTCCGTCAGGGGCGCGCCAGACAAGCAGGCGCGCCAGACAAGCAGGCGCGCGAGACAAGCAGGCGCTGAACTCACGGCCGGGTCGGAAGGTTATGGGACGATGCGAGGGATCATGGCGTCACTGGTGGCCGGATTGATGACTGCAAGCTGCTCCGTGTTCGGCGTCCGGACCACGCCGGAGCCGAGCTACACGGTCGAGCGTCAGATCGGCGCCGTCGAGATCCGCCGATACGGCGAGCGGATCGGCGCCGACACGGTCGTGCAGGGCGACGAGATGCAGGCCCGCAATCTCGGCTTCCGCCGACTGGCCGGCTACATTTTCGGGGCCAACAGCCCCAAGACCAACATCGAGATGACCGCGCCCGTCGTGCAGACCCGCACCGAGGCGGGCGGCTGGCGCATCCGCTTCTTCATGCCGACCGAATACAGCCTGCAAAACCTGCCCGCCCCGAACGACAGGGCGGTCGACCTGGTGACGGTCCCGCCGGAGCGCGTCGCCGTTCTGCGCTACTCGGGTCTGACCACCGCCGCCGCGGTGCAGGAAGAACAAACGCGCCTGCTGCGCACGCTCGAGGACGCCGGCATCGCGTCCGAAGGCCTGCCATTCTCCTGGTTCTACGACCCGCCATGGACGATCCCGCCGCTGCGCCGGAATGAGGCGGTCGTTCGGCTAGGCCCGCCGTAAGCGACGCGCCCGTCGCTCATCCCGCCGTAAGCGACGCGCCCGTCGCTGATCCCAAGGTCACGTCACCCCGAACACCGCCAACACCCGCGCCATCCGCGCGCACGCATCGTCCGGATCCCGCAGCAGCCCGGCGCCGTCGGCCAGGCGGAACAGCTCGGCCAGATGCACCACCGATCGAGCCGATTGCAGTCCCCCCACCATCGCGAAGTGCGACTGGTGGCCGTTGAGGTAGGCCATGAACACCACGCCGGTCCGATACAGCGGGATCGGCGCACGAAACAGGTGCCGGGCCAGCTTCACCGCTGGTTGCAACGTCGCGTGATAGGCTTCCAGGTCGCCGCGCTGCAGATGCGCCAGCGCTGAGGCGGCAGCGGGCGCGATCGGGTCGAACAGGCCGAGCAGCGCGTGCGAATAGCCCTCGTCGTCACCGGCGATCAGCTCGGGAAACTGGAGCTCGTCGCCGCTGTACAGGCGCACGCCGCGCGGCATATGGCGGCGCAAGGCGATCTCGAGCGGCGCGTCGAGCAGGCCGAGCAGCACCCCGTCCACCTTGGCCGCATGCGCGCCGACGATGTCGAGCACGGTGGCGGTCGCGGCGTCGAGCGCGGCATGGCCCCAGTAGCCCGCGAGCGCCGGGTCGAACAGCTCGCCGAGCCAGTGCAGGATGACCGGATGGCGGAGCTGGGTCAGGATCTTGCCGTACACCCAGCGATAATCGTCGGGGCTGCGCGCGACCGCGGCCAGGGCGCGGGATGGCATCAGGACGATGCGGCCGCCCACTTTCTCCACCGATTCGCACTGGGCTTCGTAGGCGCCGATGACCTGCTGGATGGTCGCGTTGGGCGGCAGGTGGTCGGTTCCGGCGCCGCAGACGATCAGCGCGCCGGGCGGGGCGGCGGCAACACTGCGGCGGATCAGTTCGATGCTGGCCGGCCAATCCAGGCCCGACCCGCGCTGGGCGGCGTCCATCGCCTCGGCCACGCCCAGCCCGAGCGACCAGAGATGATGCCGGTAGTCGAGCGTGGCGTCCCAGTCGATTGCCGAACGGGTCCAGGGATCGGCGTCGGCGAGCGGGTCGGCCACGACGTGGGCGGAGGCATACGCGACGCGGCTGAACGGCGGCCGGGCCGGCGGGAACGGCTCCGGCAGCCGGGTCGTGTAGCGTTCGAGGCTGCGATGGGGGCCGGGGAGCGTGATCGTGGGCATCGGTGCGATGTTGAAGCGAGCCGAGGGGCTTGTCACGCGGGCGCCGGAAGTTCATCGCGTCAATGAATTCGTAACTGTTTCGTGCCACCCTGGCACCGGGTTCAGGGTTCCTCCACCGATGCGTCGTCGTACTTTTCTTTCTGGGCTTTCCGGCCTCTCCGGCGCGCTCGCCGCCCCCAGACTCGCGCGGGCTGCCAACACGCGCGTGCTGCGCTTCATCCCGCAAGCCGACCTGGCCGTGCTCGATCCGGTATGGACGTCGGTCTACGTCACCCGCAATCACGGCTACATGGTCTACGACACGCTCTACGGCCAGGACAGCACGTTCCGGACCACGCCGCAGATGGTCCAAGGCGCCCAGATCGAGCGCGATGGCCGCGAGTGGCGGCTCCGCCTGCGCGACGGGCTGCAATTCCACGACGGCGAGCCCGTCCTGGCGCGGGATTGCGTGGCCAGCATCCGGCGCTGGGGCAAGCGGGACGCGTTCGGGCAAATTCTCATGGCACAGACCGAGGAACTGTCGGCCGGCGACGACCGCACCATCGTCTTCCGCCTGCGCGCGCCCTGCACTTGGCTGCCGGACGCGCTGGGCAAGATCGGCATCAACATGCTGCCGATCATGCCCGAGCGGCTCGCCACGACCGATGCGTTCAAGCAGATCACCGAGGTCGTCGGCAGCGGCCCGTTCCGCTTCCTGGCCGACGAACGCGTCTCCGGCGCCCGTGTCGCCTACGCCAAGTTCGATGGCTACGTTCCGCGCCAGGAAGGCACGCCCGATTGGACGGCCGGTCCGAAAATCGTCCATTTCGACCGCGTCGAATGGAACGTCATCCCCGACCCGGCCACCGCCAGCGCCGCCCTGCAGCGCGGCGAGGCGGATTGGTGGGAACAGCCGATCTTCGATCTACTGCCAGAGATACGGAAACGGCAGGATCTCGCGGTCTCGACCGTGGACGTCACCGGCAATATCGGCGTGCTGCGCTTCAACGCCCTGTTTCCGCCATTCGACAATCCCGCGATCCGCCGCGCGCTCCTGCCCGCCCTCGACCAATCCGAGTTCATGCAGGCCGTCGCCGGCGATGACCGGCAATACTGGCGCGACGGCGTCGGCTATCTCCCGCCTGGGACGCCGATGGCGAGCACGCGCGGGCTTGAGGCCCTCACCGGGCCGCGCTCGGCCGATGTCGCCCGCCGCCGTCTGCAGGAGGCGGGCTACAAAGGCGAGCGCGTCGTGCTGCTGAACCCAGGCGACTATCCGCGCATCAGCGCGCTCGCTCTCGTCGCGGCCGATATGCTGCAGCGCTGCGGCATGAACGTCGACGTGCAGACGATCGACTGGGGCAGCGTGATCCGGCGCCGGACCAGCCAGGCGGTGCCCGAGGCGGGCGGCTGGAGCATCTTTCTCACCACGCTCACCGGGGCCGATCTGTCCAACCCGGTGAGCAATCCCGCGTTGCGCGGCGACGGCAAGGCGGGCTGGTTCGGCTGGCCGACCGCGCCGAAGCTGGAAACACTACGCGCCAAGTGGCTCGAGGCGGAGTCCGACGCCGCGCGCAAGGAAGTCTCCGCCGACATCCAGGCGCAGGCGTTCGAGGACGTGCCGTTCCTTCCGCTCGGCCAATTCTTCCAACCCACCGCCATGTCCCGCAGCCTGACCGGCGCGCTGCAGGGCATGCCGCTGTTCTGGAACCTGCGGCGCGTCTGATGCCGCCGCCCGCTCGCCCGTCGTCTTCTCGCGCCTGGCTGCGCGCACTGGAGAGCGTCGCCCTCCTGCAACGCGACCCGACGCTGACCCTGCCGGGGATGCTGGACGCCTTGGCGGCCCGCCACGGTTCCAACCCCGCCCTCGTCGGCGCCGGCGGCGACCTGAGCTATCTCGACCTGGCCCGTCGCGCGAACCAGGTCGCGCGATGGGCGGCGGCGCGCTATCCGCACGCGACGATCGGCCTCTTGCTGCCCAACAGCACCGATTACGTCGCAATCTGGCTCGGCCTGACCCGCGCCGGCTGCGTCGTCGCGCTGCTGAACCACAATCTTTCCGGCGATGCGCTCCGGCACGTCGTCCGCGCTGCATCGTGCCGCGTCGTGATCGCCGACGATGTCTTCGCGGCTGATCTCGGCGATGTGCCGGTCCTCTCGGTCGCCGCGCTGGACGGCCCGGTCGGGGAGGGGGCGCTCCCCACGCCGGCACCATCGGACACGGCATTGCTCGTCTACACCTCGGGCACGACCGGGCTGCCGAAAGCCGCGCGCGTCAGCCACGGCCGGGTCCTCGAATGGGCGCTGTGGTTCGCCGGCATGATCGACGTACAGCCGGCCGACCGGATCTACGACTGCTTGCCGCTCTATCATAGTACGGGGGGCATCGTGGCAGTGGGGGCGAGCTTGGTGCGGGGCGCATCGGTGCATGTCGCGCCGGGCTTCAGCGCGAGCGGGTTTTGGGACGGCGTCGCGGACAGCGAGAGCACGATTTTTTTCTACATCGGCGAACTCTGCCGCTATCTGCTCCGGGGTCCGCCGGCCACTCGCGCGCATCGCCTGCGGCTGGCCTGCGGCAACGGGCTGCAGGAAGCGGTGTGGGAGCCGTTTCGGAAGCGTTTCGACATTCCGCAGATCCTCGAATTCTACGCCGCCACCGAAGGCAGCGTCTCCCTCTACAATTGCGAGGGCCGGCCCGGCGCGATTGGCCGGGTGCCCCCGTTCCTGCAAGCGCGCTTCCCGCTGGCCCTGATCCGTCTCCATGCCGACTCCCGCGAGCCGGTTCGCGACGCGAACGGCCTCTGCGTCCCATGCGCCATGGGCGAGGCCGGGGAGGCGCTCGGCCGCGTGGACGACCAGGCAGCGTCCCCCGCGCGCCGCTTCGATGGCTATACCGATGTCCTAGCGTCATCACGCAAGCTGCTGCGCGACGTATTCGCGCCCGACGATTGCTGGTTCCGTAGCGGCGACTTAATGCGGCGCGACGCGGCGGGGTTCGTCTATTTCGTCGATCGCCTGGGCGACACATTCCGCTGGAAAGGCGAGAACGTCTCGACGGTCGAAGTCGCGTCGGTGATGCGCGGGGCGCCTGGGGTGCGCGATGCCGTGGTGTTCGGCGTGCGCGTGCCAGGTCAGGAGGGCAGGGCGGGGATGGCCGCGATCGTGCCCGACGGCGAATTCGACGCCCAGGCACTCTGGTCGCATGTCGGCGCGGCGCTGCCCGGCTATGCCCAGCCGCTGTTCGTGCGCGTGTGCCGCAGCCTCGACCTGACCGGCACCTTCAAACTCTCCGCCGCACGGCTGGCGCGCGACTCCTACACCGGGATCTCCGACCCGGTGCACGTCGCCTACCGGCAAGACGCCCGCTACGTGCTCTGCGATGCCGAGGTCCTTGCCGCGATCGAGAGCGGAGCCTGGCGCGTCTGACGAGCGGGCCGCGTTAACGGTTCATTAATTCCAACCGGAGATGATGCGAAGCCGGTTGTCCTCGATCCCCCGGTCCTGGTCGCCGGCCATGGGACGCGAGCATTATCGGGGCGAAATCAGCGACCTATCCGATCCCAGACCGATCATTTGATCGACAAGAAAGCGCGCGCCCAATGCCTTTCCGCGATGACATACCCGATGCCCAGCCGATCTCGGAGGCGGAGACGGCCGATGACCGGCGCCGGTCGGGCCGGCTCGATGTCAGCCCCGAACTCGTCCCGATGCTGCGCGGCCGGTTCGATCGTAGCGCGCCCCCCGATCCCAATCTGCCGCGGCGGCCGCTAACGGCAGCCAATCAAGAGTGGCTCTCGGGCGTCCTGTTCGTCGCCGCCCTGTTGCTAGTCGGCGTCTTCTTCCGGTTCGCGGTGTGATTGTTGCTCAAGCCGTATTCCCGGCATCGACCGTCACGACCGTGCCGGTGATGTTGCGCGCGCGCTCGCTGAACAGATAATCGACCGCATGGGCGACGTCGGCGATGTCGGGCGCGCGGCCCAGGGCGCTGCGGCGGGCAATCTTGGCGCGATCGCGCTCGTCCAGATCGCGCGTCATCTCGGTGTCGATGAACCCGGGCGCGATCGCATTGACGGTCACACCGAGCGGGCCAAGTTCGCGGGCCAGGGCGCGGGTGAAGCCGACCAACGACGCCTTGGTCGCGCTATAGACCGAGAGACCCGAATACCCGGTCGCGGCCACGATCGAGCTGATGTTCACGACCCGGCCGCCGCGCCCGGTCATGATCGACCGCACCACATATTTCGTCAGCACCATCGGCGAGAGCACGTTCAGCCGCACCACGCGCTCCATGCGCTCGTTGGGCACGGTGGCGAGAACGCCCGCGTCGGACATCGCGGCATTGTTGACCAGGCCGTAGAGCGGACCGACTTGCGCCCGCAATCGCTTTACCAGTGCCGGGATGGCGTCGATGTCGGCCAGATCGGCGGCTTCGAAGCCAAGCGCGCCGGCGCCGGCCGCCGCGACTCGGGCGATGGCAGCAGGCAGATGGTCGCCTTCGCTGCGGGCCAGAGCGATCACCTGGAAGCCCGACAGCGCCAGTGTTTCGCCGATCGCCAAGCCGAGCCCGCGGCTGCCGCCGGAAACGATGACGTTACGCACGCCGCCGCTCGAGCTTGCCGGAGGCGGCGACCGCTAGGTCCGACACTTCATGCAGCATCGCCGGCACCTTGTGCGGCGGCAGCGCCGCGCGACAGGCGGCCATGATGCGGGCCTTGATGTCGGTCGTGTCACCGGCGTCGGGCAGGAGCACGATGTCGGCCACGACGAGCGTGCCCGTGATCGGGCTGCTTCGCCCGCGCACCTGGGCGATACGGACCGCCTCGTCGCGCATGATCACGGCCTCGACCTCCTCGGGATGCACTTTCTGGCCTCCGACGTTGATGACGCCGGAGCGGCGTCCGGCGAAATGGAAGCGGTCGCCGACTGCAACGACCATGTCGCCGGTATCGATGAAGCCGTCGGGCTCGGCAAGGCGGTCGTCGCCCAGATAGCGCGCGGCGGCTCGCGGCGAGCGCATGCGGATGGAACCGTCGACGATGCGGATCTCGCGGCCGCCGGGCTGCGGGCCGAGGATGGTGGCGGGGAAACCCTCGCGCTTGTCATGGACCTCGAAGCCGACGCCGGCCTCGGTCGATGCGTATGCGTGGGTGAGGCCGGCGGCGGGAAAAGCCCGTGCGAGCTGATCGAGCACGGCCTGATCGGCGATCTCGCCGGAGAGGCGGACGTAGCGGGGCGCGATTCGGTCGAGCGCCTGGCTCATCAGGGCGCGGCGCCAATGGGTCGGCGTGCCAAGCATGTGCGTGACCCCCGCCTCACCGGCCCGGCGCAGGAAGTCCCCGACCGGCTCGCCCGCTTGCGAGAGAATGAGCGATCCGCCGCCAAGCAGGGCTCGCAACAGGATCTGCAATCCGCCGTATCGGCGGATGTCGTAGAACGTGCTCCACATCGCGTCGTTCACCGCGACCGGGCCTTCGACTAGCGGCCCGGTGAGGCTGGCGAGCGAGTGCGCGACGAGTTTCGGCCGTCCGGTGGTACCGGAGGTGAAGAGGACCCACTCGGTCGGGAGCGATCGCCCGACGGGGACCGCCTGCGATTCCGCGAGCTTGATGTGGCGGATCGTCGGCGGCAGCGGCGCCAGCGTCGCATCGGCGACGATCGCGTCGACCTCGGCTTCAGCGATGACCGCCGGCAGATGTTCGGGCGCAAGATCGGGCGGGCAGAGGAGGATGCTGCGGGCAAGACCGTCGAGTTCCAGCAGCGCACGGGCGGCTGGCAGCTGCCGCTGTGACCAGATCAGGACGCAGGCGTCTTTGAGCGTGGGCAACGCCGGTCCGAGCAGGCTGGCACGATCGAGCGACCCGAGCGGAAAGCGTTGCTCGGCGTCGATCAAGGCCCGATGGTCCAGCCCGGCCGCCCGCGTCAACGCACAGAGCGGGCGATAGTCAGCCGGCTGTGCGCTCATAGGCCGCCACGAAGTCGCCAACGGTTACCGGGAACACGATTGCCTCGTCGCCGCTGAACGGGTCGAGGCCGAGAAGATCATCCAAAGTGGCCACTAGGATGGCGATGCAGAGCGAATCCAAACCGGTGTCCAGTAAAGGCAGCCCATCTTCGAGCGGCGGCATGGCCTTGCCGTGTTCGTTGCCGATCCGCGCCATCTCCGCCACAACTGTCTCGCGGATCGACTTTTGGCCCTGAGCAGTTTCCATCTCGCGTTAACCTTTTCGAAGATAAATTCTGATATCGTCTGCCCATGTCTATGACTCTGTCTCTAAAAGCATCCGGAGTGCGTGTGCTTTGCCGCGAAATGGCGCGGGCGGATTGCGTGCAGGTTGCAGAGCTGCTGACGAAGGCGTTTGCAGAGTGGCGCGATCATGAGTTTTGGGATCGCGCGATGGAGCGCCTCTCCGAGCGCGCGCCGCCCGCGGATCTGCCGCAATTCGGATACGTGCTGGAGGTGGAAGGCCAGATCGTCGGCGTATTGCTCCTGATCGCATCCGAGCTGAACGACGCCGGCAATCGGCTCCGGCGATGCAACGTCTCGAGTTGGTACGTCGAGCCGCAGTTTCGCATGTATGGCTCTTTGCTGGTGTCCAAGGCCATTCGGCATCGCGACGTGACGTACCTGAACGTGTCTCCTGCGCCCGAGACGTGGCAAGTTTTGGCCGCTCACGGATATCGGCCCTTCGTCAGTGGCCGGGCGATTGGCATCCCCTTGCTTGCGCGCAACGGAAGCGCCGCCGCGATCCGTGTGGCGGCACCGGGGTTGCTCGCGGGCAACGACCTTTCGGACACAGAAGTCACGCTGCTCCTCGATCATGCACGGTGGGATTGTATAAGCCTAGTCTGTGACACGCAATTCGGGCGGCTGCCGTTCGTGTTCGGGCAGCGGCGCCGGCGCGGCGTCAAGTTCGCCTACGTGATTTATTGCCGAACCCTGGAAAGCTTGGTCGAGCAGGCGAGACCACTCGGCCGGCATCTTGCGCTCCGAGGGATCGGCTTCGTGGTCGTGGACGCTGACGCCAAGCTGCGTGGCATGCCGGGGTGGTTCGAGCCTGGCTTTCCGAAATTCTTCCGCGGGTCCGAACGGCCGCGAGCCGGAGACCTTGCCTATACAGAGCGCGCTCTGTTCGGCGTTTGAAGCGCGGCGGTGGGCTTCGATGCCACCTGAGCGGGACATGCGTTAGCGCGCGGCGGCGTGGGGCGTCGGCGCCGAGACGGCATTGTGGCGATCGAGCCAGAGTTGCGCGGCGCGGAACCTGGTCCAGCCGGGGACCTGCGCGGTCACGCTCACCTGTTTCCACTTCGGGTGATGCGACGGTTCTTGCAAAGCGGGCAAATTGTCGAAAAAAGCGTCGACAAACTTTGAAAGCCGGACATAGCGCTCGGTGCCCGGCCGCCAATTGTAGACCGCCATCACGGCGCCCACCGCCACGGTTTCGACGGACTGGCCCTCCGCAACGAGACCCGGATAGTCGACGTGATCGAAGCGGGTCGGCAGATACGTCTGCAGCAAAGTCGGGTCGAGAGGAACGGCCAGCAGATGCAAACCGGTGCCGCCCGCGTCGGAAAACAGCCGCGCCGGCTTGCCTGCGACATACACCAACGCGGCGATTTCACCGCGCTTGAGCTTGCCAAGCGCGGTTTCCTGGTCGTCGTTGATCACCTCGGGCTTGATGCCGAGCGAATCGAAGATGACCGAGGCGGTCAGTGCGGTCCCGCTGCCCTTGGCATCCACATTGACCTTCTTGCCGGCGAGATCACCGATCGCGCTGATCTCGTCACGAGCCAGCACGTGCACTTCCTCATCATAAAGCTTGGCAAGATAGCAGACCTGCGTCTCGATCCCATGCAGCGAGGCATTCTGACGCAGGAAGCTCAGGACGTCCGATTGCACGATGCCGATATCGACGTCGCGAACGTTCATGATGTCGGAAATGTTCTGGAGCGAGCCCTTGCCGACGATCGGCAGAACGCGGAAGTCGGGCACCTTCGCGCTAAATACTGCCGCGATATCGGCCGCAATCCGGATATAAGTACCGGAGAGGCCGCCCGAGATGATGCCGAGGACGGCGGTGGGAGCCACGACCTGCGCGTCCGGGATCGCCGGCATGGCGTGGCCGTTGATGGGGTAACCGGCGGCGAAACCGGGTTGCGCGTTGAATACGGTGAGGAAGAACGCGAACGAGAGCACGCATCGCCGGAGCTTGGGCCGCTGCCGGAGGGCCGAGAGGAGACGCACGTTACCGCCCTTCGTTGATCGCCTTGAGTCGTGTGGCCGCTTCCTTGTCGCCGAGCGCCACGGCCCGCGCGTACCAGCGCTTCGCGGCGGCCGGGTCGCCGAGCGCGGGAGCGTTGCTGAACGGGAGGAACGCGGCGTCATAGGTCCGGGCGAGACGCAGGGCGCCCTGCGCGCTGCCGGCCTCGGCGGCGCGTTCGTAGAGCAGTCGCGCCGCAAAGATGTCCCCGATCGACGAGTGCTCGTCGCCGCGCCGAAGCATCAAGGCGATGACGGGAGCGGGCAGTGGGGCGGGATGGGCGGCGGTCGGCAGCGGCGCTGCAAGTCCGGTCATTTGACGAGAGGCGGCCGGGCTCGGCGAGGCAGGGCCCGACGGCGTCGCGCCTGAGTTCGCCGGCACAGCCGAAGGTGGCGCGGCGAGCACAGGGACAGCCGGCGCTTGCACGACTTGGGGCGCGGGCAGTGGGAGAGCTGCCGCGTGCGCCGGTTCGGCCACCGGCTCGCGGGCGGGTGGTTCGACCGCGACCGTCCGGACCGGCGCAGGCGTGGCAGCGGCCTGGGACCGATCCGGAACTGTCGGAGCCGCCGCCGCCGCAACCGGTTTTTCGGCCGTCGCGGGCGCATACGGGTTCGGCGACCCGGCTACCGAATGTTTCTGCGACGGTTGGCTCCAGCCCAACGGCCGCGGTAGACCATGGTTCGAGCCCTCCGGCGAGAACACGTATGGCCCCGTGTTGTCGGTCCGCTCCTTCGACCAGGGCATCTCGCCCAACAGATCCGGCCACTCGTAATAGGACAGTAAGAAGCCAAACATGGCGATGCCGAGCATCAGGCAGCCGACCGGAACGACGAGCCGGAGCCGCGACCCGTTGCGCTCAGACCGGCTTTTGCGCGGCGGCGGGTCCGGGAACAGCGCGAACTCCATGGGCGCCGACACCCTCTCGTCGCTCAAGGGCAGGCCGGCCGCTTCGGTCTCGGCGAGGTAGTTCGGCGCGTAACTCCGCTCGGCCGACGGGTCCCGGAACGCCCTCGGGCTCGCGAAGAGCGCTCTTTCGGCGCGGATGTCCGACATCGTCTGCGAGACTTCCTGCTCGAGCGAAGCCCACGGATCGATCTCATCCTCGAGCGGCGGCAGCACGGCACGGATGGCGATGCGCCGGGCCAGCGGCGCGAACTCCTCGCCGGACAGGCGGTGCCAAAGCTCGGGTCGCCCGACCAGCAGGACCTGCGGCACGCGACGGCCAGGCTCGCGCATCGCGGCCAAGCGCGCCAGGCATCGCAACAAATCGTCGGAGGCGGTATGCGCATCGTCGACGGCGAGGACGACGTGCCGCTCGAGATTTTCCGGCTTGCCGGCCTCGGCGTAGGCGACTTCCTCGATCTGGGCGGCCAGACGTGCGGGCACCTTATCGGGATCGGAGATGCGGATGCAGCGAAGCGATCTGTTCTGACGGTCAGCCAGCACGGAATCGAGCACCATGGTCTTGCCGGAGCCGGCCGGGCCAGACACGGCGGCGAACACGTGGCCTTCTTGCAGCGCCAGACTCAGAGCCTCGTAGCAGGCCCGTTGCGCCGGTCGCAGCGGCGGCGCGTAGGCGGACGGCTCGGGCGCTGCTAAACGCGGGAGATGAGTCGGCGGCAACGCCCTGCTCGCGTCCACCCTGGCCCAATCGCGATGCGACACCGCATGCGGGGGCGGCAGATCGTCATCGTCGAACAGCCGATCTGCGTTCGACATGGAGTTCGTCATCCCAAATCCCTGGGCTCGCGCCGAGCAACGGAGGCGCAGTTAAACGTGAAGCAATTCTGGAGAGCAAGCAAAACGTGCCGCACCGGCGGAACGCTCACGGCATAGGCGACTGAGCCGCCCCGTTTTTTTCGCCCCAGACTTCCCATAGCAGATCGCGATACCGTTTGGCGACATCTTGCCACCCATAGCCACTCGCGGTCGCTCGAGCGCCGGCGCTGAGCTGCGCGAGTGCGGCCTTGTTGGCCAGCAAGGGGCCGAGCACGCTGGCGATGACGGCGCCGTCCCGCGGAATGACACGCCCGTTTTGGCCGTCTTGCAGATAGTCTTCGACGCCGCCAACGGGTGTGGCGAAGACCGGCACACCGCACGCCATGGCTTCGAGGCAAACGAGCGAGAACGTTTCATAGGCGGTCGGCAGGACGAACGCGTCGGCGTCGCGGTAGATTTGCGGCATATCGTTGCGCTGACCGGTGAAATGGACGCGCTCGGCGACGCCGCTGGCCTCGGCGAGGCTGGCGTAGGCGGCGATGTCGCCGTCGCCGACAGCGACGACATGGGCCTCGCTGCAGCCGGGTTGGGTGAGAGCGGCGATGAGGAAGGACAGGCCTTTGCGGGCGAATTCGTGCCCGGCGAAGAGCAGGAGCGGGCTTGCTGCAGGGATCGAGAACTGGGCTCGGAGCCCGGCGCCGGGCCCGTCCGGGGTGTAGCGTTCGAGATCAGCGCCGTTGGGGATGACGACGATGCGATCGGCCGGCACGCCATGGTAGCTGACGAGTTCATCGCGCACGCGCCGAGAGACCGCCACGTAGCGCCGCGCGCGCTGCCCGCGCAGCATGACCCGGTCGCGGCCCTCGACCCAGAGATGGATCGGGTTGAGCGTCCAGCGCCATTGTCCGTCGCGCCGCTTTTGCGCCAGGCTCGCCGCGTTGATCGCATGCAGGACGATGACGTCGGCCACCAAGCTGTCGCCGTGGGACAGGATGACGGTGTTCTCGGCCCAGCCGCCGGGTCGCTGTCCAAGGCGGATCGCGGCCCAAGCGGCGAGGGTGAAGCTGGGGACGAGGGCGGACCGGCCGAGATAGCGCCATCTGCCACGTGTCGAAATTCGGCGCGAGATGCGCGGCGGCAGGGCGAAGCGGACCGGAGCGGTGTCAGCGAGGTCCGGATCGATGGTGGCGGCAAGAATGTCGCTGGGAACGCCGGCCGCTTGCCAGCACCGATGCAACTCGAAGGCGACGGTCTCGACGCCGCCGGCGCGGCTGAACTCCTGGACCACCTGGGTGATGCGGAAGCTGGGCGGGGTCATGCGGCGGGGTGCCGGGCGACCCATCGCGCTTTGCCGCGACGTACGCTCAGAGCCGCCACCGTAGGCCGATCAGGCCGATATTCTGCGTGAAGCTCGGCAGGATCGACGTGCCGGGTAGTGAGCTGGCAGCGACCATTCGGGTGCCGGGTGCGTCTTGGCGGGTCAGCCGATAGGTGACGAAAGCGCTCAAGTTCGGGCTGAGCAACCACGTGGCGCCGGTGCCGAAGGAGTAGGCCCGGGTGCTTCCGAGGCCTTGGAAGTAGTCGACCGCGCGAAATGCACCGTCGGCTTGCAGCAGGACGTTGCGGCGTAGCTCATGGTCGATGACGAGAGTGACGCCGGTATAGGTGTATCCGCTGGCGCCTTCTGCCTGGGGGTCCTCGATCGCGCGGCGGACGGAGGCGGTGATGGTGGTGAGTTCCGTTGGCAGGTAGATAACGCTGCCTTCGAACACGGGCGAGACGCGGGTGCCGTATTGGGCGGCTTGGAAGGATCGCATCTCGCCGCCGAGGAGCAGGCGATAGCGCCACGGGCCGCTCGCCTGGTAGTCGATGCCGGGCAGGATGAGCACGGATTGCGAGTTGTTGCTTGGAGTGCCTGGCAGTTGATGCAGGTAGGACGCGTCAGAGCCCTGGACGACGAGAACGAGCGAGCGCTGATCGCTGAGCATCCATCGGCCGGTGACGCCGCCGGACGCGACGGTGCGGTCGCGATAGCGTTGCGGGACGGTGACGCCGGCGACGGTGGCGTTGCCATATTGATACAGGCGGAAATCGAAGTTGGGGGTCAGTTGCACTCGGCCCTGATCCCACGTGTAAGCGCCGCGAACGATATCGGCGTCGTATGGGAGCGGCGTGTCGAAGGCGACGGCCCCGGACTCGAGGCCGAACTCGTGGCCGTGAACATGGGCGTAACCGATGTCGAGCAGGTTGCGTAGGATCGTCCAGCCGCCCCCGACCGCGACATTGAAATCGGTATGGCTCTGGCGGGCGGCGGAAAGATAGTCGAAGCGGTCCAGGCCAACGGCCACGCCAAGTCGGTTGCGCGACCAGTCCGTATCGGCGGTGACGGTCGGATTGGTCTCGATATACGGGCTTGCGACACCTCGCGACGTGCCGACGATGTTGGAGTCGTATCCGATCTTCTCGTCCAGGCCGCCCCGGACCGTCACGGCGCCAAGCCGCACGCCTTGATCTTGATACAGCGGCCGGGGCCGGGTCAGGACGGTCACCCCCATCGCCTGGTCGAAGCCGGGAACGGTAACGGGAAGGTAGGTGTCGAGATATTGGGCACGCGCCGGGTGACTGACGGCTGCCAGACAGAAAAGGGGAAGGGCGCAGCAGAGAAGCGAGCGTCGCACGAGGTCTCCCCTTAGGTGGCGCTGAGGGATGCAGGCGCGAGATGCGCCGCTTTGTCAACAATCTAGCTGGGTTTACCGGATCTGCTCAGCAGCCGCGGCTATCGCGCAGCTCCAGCAGCACCGTGCCGAGCAGGATGCGGACGTCCAGCCAAAGCGACCAACGCTGGATATACTCGAGGTCGGAAGCGATCCGATCGGCGACTTGCCGCCGATCCTGCAAGCCACCTCGCAAGCCGCGCACCTGAGCCAGGCCGGTAATGCCGGGCCGGACGGTGTGGCGGCAGGCATAGTCGTCGACCAGAGTGTGGACGCGCTGGCCGCCGATGCTGGTGCCGGGCGCGTGTGGGCGGGGGCCCACGAGAGACATCTCGCCCTGAACGACGTTCAATAGTTGCGGAAGTTCGTCGAGGCTCAGCTTGCGGATGACCCGGCCGACGCGCGTCACCCGTTTATCGCCTCGAATGGTCTGCTGCTTTGCAAGACGGTCTGATTCCTGCCAATACATCGAGCGGAACTTAAGAATGTAGAATAGTCGATTGTTGTAGCCCATACGAAGCTGGCGGAAGAGTACCGGCCCTTTACTCTCGAAACGGATGAAGATGGCCAGTATCGTCAACAGGGGCGCCATAAACGCCAGCAGTAGACATGCAACGACGACATCGAAACCGCGCTTGGCAGCCATCGATGCGCCCCTAATCGGCTGCTGGCTCAGCAAAACCAATTCCGAACTTCCCAGCTGGGCTGTTGCCCTCCCCGGGGTCGCGCCGGCGTTGTCGTCGAAGGCCAGTACGTCTTGGATGCAAGGGCGGAGCGCCCTGCGCACAGACGTGAACTGATCCGTATCGGTCGGCTCGAACGCCAGGACGATGGCATCGATCATGTCGAGCCGAGCGTCGCACAACAGGGTCCGCATATCGCCGCGGTGCTCGCCACCGACCTGCACAGTATCGGCCGCATATCGTCCGGCAATTTGAAGCCCTTGAGGATCGCTTCGCCCCAGTTCCGCGACTGCCCGCGCCGCTGCCGGGCCGGTCCCGACGATGGCGACCCGTTTGGCAAGCCGACCCTCCGCCAAGAGAGAAGCCATTACGTCCGCGTAGGCGAAGCGCAGCCCGCTCAATAATGAGAACGAGAGGGCTACTTCTGCTCCTGTCCAAGACAACGCGAGCCGCCACGGAAGGCCAATACCGAGGAGAACGAACCCACCAGAAAGCCCCGCCGACAATGCACCGGCAACCATCGTTGCGTGATGGTCGGGCGTGCGGCGATGGCGCATGACCTCGATCGCCACGATCGTTCCGATCCCCGACGTCAAGACATACCATCTCACCGAGACGGCATCCTGATCGAACGGCACGATCAACCACACCGCAATCCCCGTCAGAAACACGATGCAGACTTGAGCGAGCAGAAACCACAGGCGAATGGTCGCCGGATTGTGACGCGGGCGCTGCCGACGGGCGAGCTGTGTTGCCGCAAGAAACGCGAGCGGCGCGTCGGTCAATGGGCCGGACATCATGACTGTCCCGGTCTGGCCATGGCTCTCTCCCGGGCACTTGGGAATGGTAACGCGGTCGACCTCGTGCGCAACGAATGGGCTGTGCGAAACGCCAAGGCCAAATCTTGCGCGATCTCGTCGTAAGTAAAACGTTCAGCGACGTTGGCCAGACCTTCGACACTTCGCGCCGCGATCTCCTCCGGGCAAGTGGACAGCCGGTCGAGCAACGCCGCGATGGCGTCCGGGTCGCGCTCTGACACGATCCAGCCACCCGCCCTTACCACGTCCGGGATCGCGCCACAGGTGGAGCCGATGACCGGGGTGCCACACGCTTGAGACTCGATGATCACGCGGCCAAACTGCTCCTTGACCTCACTGGTCGAGCGCGTCGGAAGTATCAGGGCATGGAGTTCGCGTAGAAGTTTGGCAACGTCATCCGGTCCGCCCCAGGGATGGAACGTGACCCGGTCACCAAGACCAGACTCGGCCACATGCGCGCGCAAAGCTGGCTCGTGCGGTCCTTCGCCCAGAACGGTCAGTCGAACGTCGGCTGACGTTTTCGACATGGCAGACAAGATATCGTCGACGCCCTTGGCGTCGATCAGGCGGCCGACATAACCGATGTGCAACGGTGGCATTGCGGGGCGACTGGGTCCAGGATGGAAGAGCGTTTCGTCAACGCCGTAACCTATCTGCATCGAGGGACCGACATAGCCGCAGGCGCGGGCGACGTCGGTCGCCATCGGCGACCGGGCAAGGACCAGGTTGGTGCAACGCAGCGTGTACCGCCGGATGGCCTCGAACGGCGGAGGCAGTCGCTTGAGGATATTTTGGTCTATCTCGAGCACGAGCGCCGCGCCGATGCGTCGGGCGAGTAAGCTAGCGTGCAAAGCGACGACGCTCCACGGCTCCTCCCAAAGATGGATGACGTTGGGGGCGAATTGGCGGACCTGTCGGCCAAGGCCCGGGTAGAAGTGAAGATACCATCCCGCTGGCCCGGCGCGCGGCAGTCGGATCGGCAACGGCTTCACAGCAATCCCGGGTTCGTCGCCCGGATCGGCTTCGGACCACCGGCCGAACTGGTGCCAGCGCTGGGGAATGATCAGCCGGATCTCGAGCGTCGGGTCTTTGCCGAGCGGCCGATATCGCAGTCGGCCAGCGTTGCGGCTGACTGCCGTGTGTGCAATCGAAAGGATACGGAGGGGAGCGGAACCGGGTTCAGTCACGATGCATGATCCGGGCAGCCAATCCTGAAGCGCCGCTCAGATGGGCGTAGGCGAACGGGAGACGGCGGTGCGCACCGTTGAGCGTGTTACGCGGTAGGCTCAAAGGATCGGAATTATGCCGAATGAGGCCTTTGCGTGTTGTCGACGCCGTCTCGAATCCGGCCTGGCCCGCCAGGGCGAAGTCGCGCGGCCCGCAATCGCCGGTTCGCCCGTAAGGAAACGCGAAATGCCGGATCGGTCTGCTCAGCATCGTCTCGAGCCGATTTCGGCAGCCCACGATTTCGGCGCGCGCATCCGCGTCGTCGAGCGCGGATATCCGGCGATGCATGACAGTGTGACCACCGATCTCGACCAGGGAATCGTGCGAGATTTCAGTTAGCATCGACCAGGTGATGCGATGCAGATCGTCCAGCGCCTCGGGATTGTAGCCATGCGTGCGGCAGAAGCTGTCGTATTCCGCATCGGCATTCTCGGACGCTTCCCACTTGGCGCTGAGATAGCGGTAGCGGGCGCACTTGTCGTCAACAGTCCTGAGTTGAGATGTCGTGCCGTTGTCCGACACCTCGGTTTCGCGTTGCAGGATGGTCTCGAGACCTGCGTCACGAAGCCGGAACAGGCGATCCGGAATCCCTGTCGTGACGAAGAGCGTCACCGGGACGTTGAGTCGGCGGAACAGAGGCACGACCAGTTCGGCCGTGTCTCGGTAGCAATCGTCGATCGAAAAGTTGACGAAGCGGCCAGCGCCGGGCTGCGCGGAGTGGCGGACGGCGTCCGAGAGGGTCACGATCTTCCAGCCGGCTCGCTGCAAGTGAGTGATGAGCCGTTCTAAGTAGCTGAGATCGACATGGAAACCGCCATTGGGCTGATGAGCCCAATTTTCGGCAGTCGTGGCACGATGAAAGGTGAAGCAGCAACTGCGATACCCGACGGCGGCCGTGGCAACCCCTGCCAAGCCGAGTTCGGCTGCTCGCAGGAAAGCGCTTGCTGAGTCGCTCAACGCCGTCTGGATTTTCAAAGCTTGGGAGGACATCAGACGCGTCGATGAGAGATAAGAGTGAATCGTGAGAACACTATCGCGCGCGCCCTCGGGACCAGAAGGTAAATCGAAATCAGCATCGCAACTGTCATCACGCAGCCGCCCACGATCAATCGCGGGAAAAGCCCCTGGACCTCGGCGCGAACAATCCACTCGCCGATTGCGAGCAGGAAGACGACAGGCACCATTATCCCGAGCAGGCGGAGAAGGTGGCGTCCGCAACCAAGGGCAATGCCGACGCCGGTGAGCATGATAATGCCACGAACCGCTTCTCCCACCCCGAGCGCCGCGCCGCCCAGGTACTGGACTAGCAGAGCGCCGGTGAGAATGTTGGCGAAATAGCCTGTCGCAACGATTATCGTAGCCCGGCGGTTGCGCCCGACACTGTTGAGCATCCTGATCAAGATCCATCCCAGGGTCGTGGCCCAGAGCCCGGCCGCAATCCCCCGCAAAATCTCGCTTGTAGATTCGATGGCAGCGGCATCGAACGCGCCACGATGGAAAACCAACTCGACAATTTCTGGCGCGAAAAAGAACAGGAACATCGAAGCGGGGATCGCCAGTGCCAGCACGGGCCGCGCCAAGGCATCCATTTGCCCACGAAGATCCGAACTCGGTCCGCGAGACAAGACCGCAAGGCCGATTGGTTGGCTGACAAGCAACACGGCGCAGTCTGTGAGAGTTCGAGCGTAGTCAAGCGAGGCCAAGGTCCCGACCGCGAGGCCGGACGCCAGCAATCGCTCGATCCAAATCAGCGCATGCTCTCCAATCGGCTGCATCAACAATGGCCGTAGGCGGCGCATGTAGATCATGAACGCGGCCCACACCTCCGTCGGGCGTAGCTGGCTGAAGTCGAGCGCGCCTTCGCGAATACTGCGCCACAGCGCCCATAGGGCTGTCAGATTGAACGCGACCGTGAAACTCCAGGCGAGCACAACCGGGTCATTGGTGAGAAGGAAGACGCCGACGCCCATGATCACGGCAACATTCGTCAGCGTCGCCCGGATCGACGTGGTCCGCGACTGCCCACGGGCGATTTCGCTTCCGGCCAGACATGACATCAGCACGGAGGCCGGCATAGCCAGCGCCATCACGCGCGTGAACACAAGGGTTAGCTCGTGCGCTTGTTGACTGAAACCCGCGAGCAGGACGTCGATCCAGAACGGGGCGAAGCTCTCGACGATGAT